>Ga0138256_10000137_pt1 | contig 87129 bp, 82 predicted proteins | sample KNB2016incub_MG_FD_105486 | JGI IMG/M metagenome (GOLD analysis project Ga0138256, IMG submission 105486) | Active sludge microbial communities from wastewater in Klosterneuburg, Austria - KNB2014incub_MG | ecosystem: Engineered > WWTP > Activated sludge > Unclassified | place: Austria... | reverse complement strand
GGTTTCTTTTTTGCGAGCCGCCGTCTCACCCGTTCCCGTATCGCACCACGCAGCCGTCTGCTGATGCGGATGAAAATCAACTCCGATGTACAATGTCATGACGGTTTCTCCTGTCAAAGAGCGCTTCTTGTCTGTCAACATTGATTCTACTCAAAGCCACCAGAAACCGTCTTTATGACATCACACGTCAGTAAGGGCTCAGGGCGAAATCGAAAAAAGCAAATCTTAACCACAGAGCGCACGGAGAGCACGGAGGGTGAGATTAGGGCAGCGTTAGTTTCATCAAGGGTGTGGTTCTTTTGAATTGCCACGGGCTTGAAGCCGTTCTTTTGAATTGCCACGGCTTTTAAGCCGTGGTGAGCAGGTCGATAACCATCTCGGAGGCGGCTGCGCCGCCGACAAGCCTCTGGCGGGTGTTACACACTCTCAAGAAAGGTCACTTTGTCCGTTTTGTCCGTTTTGTCCGTTTTGTGAAAATTGTGTCATTTTGTGAAAACTGTGTCGATTCGTGAAAAACGTCCTTCCAATGAGCGAGACGGATGGGTAGTCTAGTTATGGTCAATGAAGTTGACCTTGATCTTTGAAAATTTAATTTGGTTGGCGTCGCACCGTGGTCTCTTTGGCCTCTTCGCAAAAGGCGGAGAAGATGTCGGCGGCAAAGCCGCCTCCGAAGTGTAATCTTGGGCCGTGACCCACGGCTTAAAAGCCGTGGCTAATTGCCCTTCGGGAAGGCAAAGGTCGCGAAATGGGAAGATGTCGTCCGCTGATGTATTCAGCGTGCCTTGCACGCGGCAAGAATATAGCTACACATGGAGCGGAGCGGAATGTGTAGATAGGCGGCGAATCATTCCGACGGAAGCGTGCCTTGCACGCGACAGAGGAAGTCGGCGGCAGAGCCGCCTCCGAGGTGGCGATGATGATGGACCGTGCTACAAACATTTGGCTCCTAACGGAGCCGAGGCGTCGGCTTAACGTTGTTCGAGGCGCACGTTGAGCCCTTACTACATGCGGGCTACTGACACATTTGGCTCCTTGCGGAGCCAGTGCGGACGAGGGCGTCCGCGTTCCGACACCTGATCCTCGGCCTAGAGGCGCGTGGCTATTTGCCTTTCTCTGTGTGCTCTGTGGTGCGATCTACGCTTTTTTCTGTCTGGCACTGAGCCCTTACTGACGTGCGGGCTACTGACACGTGCGGCGTTAAAGCCACGCAAAGGTCGCTGAGGAAGGCGGGCGTGCGGGAGGTTGCACTGAGTGTAACGCCATTGCTCACGCGCAGGCTTCTGCATTGGTGAAACCCGGTCGCTATCGCTCGTAGGTTCTGGCAAGACCGTGGGCACCGAAGGAGCCAAGACGGCGAGTTCGCGACAGCGTCTTTGCGAACTTTGCGAAATTCTTTGCGCCCTTTGCGGTTAAAGCCCGACAAGAGAAACCGCGAAGGTCGCGAAGCGAAGCCACGCAAAGGTCGCTGAGGACTGCGAGCGTGCGGGAGGTTGCACTGAGTGTAACGCCCTTGCTCACGCGCAGGCTTCTGCATTGGTGAAACCCGGTCGCTATCGCTCGTAGGTTCTGCCAAGCAGCCCTTGCTTTAGGTTACGCTCGCATATATGCGCCGTTCAGGCGGTTGCTCATATTTCGGGCGATGAATGCGGCGCGCATCTTTGCGTCGTCGGTTACTTCACCCTCGAAGAATTCATCGAGGGTCGCGTAGAATATCTCGATCCAGCGGCCAAAATGTTCGGGCAAAAGCGGAGCCTTCTCGTGAAGGTCAAGATGCGGGACTAGCGGGCTGTTGAAATAGACGGGTCGTCCGAACAGCACTTTTTCCCAGAAATCTGTGATCACGGGGATGTGTTTGTCGAGATTCAGGTCGATGAAGTGATGGCCGATCTCTTCGTCGGCGATAGCGGTCTCATAAAACTTCCACAGAAGTTTCTCCAGGTCCTCTCGTTCTTGTATATCTCTCATTACTGCAAATCAAAAAACTATTCTGTTGTAACTACCTCTTCGCCCTGCAACGCCGCGTGAAGCGTGTGCCAGCTTAAACTTGCGCACTTGACGCGTGCCGGAAATTCAAGCACGCCGGCAAATATCTTAAGCCGCCCTAGATGATTCTCTTCCTCGTCGGCATCGAGTTCGCCTGTAACCATACGGTGAAATTCATCGAAGATCACCTCGGCGTCCTCACGGCTCTTTCCCCTGACGAATTGCGTCATCATCGACGCCGACGCCTTCGAGATCGCGCAGCCCGAACCCTTGAATGCAACATCCGTGACCGTGTCGCCGTCGAGCGTTACATATACGCGTAGAGCGTCGCCGCAAAGCGGATTGTTGCCGTCCGCGATGCGGTCGGGCGACTCGATCTCACGAAAATTTCGCGGATTCTTGTTGTGTTCGAGGATCACCTCTTGATATAGCTCGTTAAGTTCTGACATTTGTTTACATTTGCGCTCGAGGCTAACCTCGTGATTGATATCGTTAGGATCATTTCGAAGCCTCGGGCGTCTTGAGCGCTTTATCAAGAAACTTCTGCATTAGGTCGGCGAGCGGATGAGCGGCGTTGTTGTCGGGGTCTTTGTGTGCAAAGATCGCAGTGCCGTGGCCGCCATCAGCGTAAACCGCCACCTCGGCGTTCGGACCGGGCGACGCCTCCTTTAGTTTCTTTACATCTGCCGCAGACTCTTTATCGTCTTCGGCCGCGACGAGGAGAATCGGGCGGTCGCCGTATTTCTTGATCGCGGGAACGGTCGGCAGGTTGTCGAAATAATTCACGCCCGGCGAGAGCAGCACTACGGCCGCGATATTCGCGTGGTCGGCGGCATACATTATCGCGACGCTGCTGCCGTACGAAGCGCCGACAATGCCGATCTTGCTCGCATCGACACCTTCTTGTTTGCCGAGGAACTCGACAGCAGAATTCGCATCGATCAGGAGAAGTTTCGGGTCGATGCCTTTTTCGAGATCGACCTTGATCTCCGAGCCGTCTGCCTTTTTATTCGATTCGCCAAAACCGCGGCCGTCGATCGAGAGCACAGCATATCCGCTCTTGTTAAATCGCTCGGCGAAGTCATCATAAACGTGTCGATTCGCCGTCCATTCGTGGAGCAAAAGCAACGCGGGCGAATTTGGCTTCTGCGGCTTATAAAAACTGCCGACGAGCTTTACGCCATCAGTAGTGTCGATGGCAATCTTCTCGGCCTTGGGCTGAAACTCAGGCACGACCGAAGGCGAAGGCGCAGCGTTCGGCGCCGACGTATTCTTTGCAGTATTCGCCGCCGGCGAACCACAGGCCGCCAACAGAAACGAGCAGAAAAGTATCAAGCTAATTCTCATCATTTTTGTCTTCCGTCTCCCTAAGTTTTTCGATGTCCAGGTGGTCTTGAAGTCGCCCGACCGCCAACTTGTTCTTTATAAGGTCCTTTGTAAAGCGGGGTTCAGCATGTTTGATCACGGCATAACCGCCAATGATCAGATACCTAACTCCGTTTCCGTTTAAAGCTTGCAACAGATCTTTGAAGTCTGGATTCACTTATGTCAACGCCCTTGATGGCGTAGGCCTCGATCACCATCTCCCATGCCGCCGCAAATTTCTTCTCGTCGGGTTGCGCCTGCCAGTACGCAAGATCCGGATGCTTCGGAGCATCTTCGAATCTTCCATACCAAACTTCCATCTCGCGATTCTTCTTCATGCAAACACCTCGATCACCTTTTGGATCGCATCGGCAAGTTTATCGACTTCTTCCTTTGTGTTATAGAACGCAAAAGATGCCCTTGCGGTCGCGGGGACGTCAAAGAACTGCATCACGGGTTGCGCGCAATGATGACCGGCACGTACGGCAATTCCCTGTTGATCGAGGATCGTTCCGATGTCATGCGGGTGTATTCCTTCGATCGTGAATGACAGCACGCTGGCCTTATTCCCCGCGGTTCCGATGATCTTCACCTCCGGAATATCCGAGAGGCGGGCAGTCGCGTATTCAAGCAGCGAATGTTCGTATTCGGCAGCGGCATTAAAATCGAGAGCGTTCAAATAATCGATGGCGGCCCCGAGTCCGATGCCGGCGGCGATACCGGGCGTGCCCGCTTCGAACTTCTCCGGGATCGGCGCGTAGGTCGTCTGCTCGAACGAAACCGTGCGGATCATCCCGCCGCCGGTCTGATAAGGCGGCATTTTGTCGAGCCATTCGCGTTTGCCGTAAAGTATGCCGCTCGCGGTCGGAGCGAACATTTTGTGTCCGGAGAACACAAAGAAATCTGCATCCAGATCCTGCACATCGACGGGAAAATGCGGCACGCTCTGTGCAGCATCGACGAGAACGGGGACTCCGAATTTGTGCGCCGTCGCTATCATTTCCTTGATCGGGTTCACGGTGCCGAGCGAATTCGAGACGTGAGCAACGGCGACGATCTTCGTGCGTTCGTTCAGCAGTTTGTCGTATTCCTCGATGATCAGTTCGCCGCGTTCATTCATCGGGATGACGCGTATCTTTGCGCCGCGTTCTTCAGCGACGATCTGCCAGGGAACGATATTCGAGTGGTGCTCCATTTGCGAGAGAATGATCTCGTCGCCTTCGCCGACGAACTTGCGGCCGAAAGAATACGCAACGAGATTGATGCCCTCGGTCGTACCGCGAACGAAGATACATTCCTTCGCTTCGGCGGCATTGATGAACCGCTTCACCTTTTCGCGCGCCGCCTCGTAGGCGGTCGTCGCGTGCTGCGAGAGGTAATGCACGCCGCGATGAATGTTCGAGTGCTCCTCAGCGAGATACTTCGACGTGCGGTCGATGACCGTCTGCGGCACCTGCGACGACGCGCTGTTGTCGAGGTAAACGAGCGGCTTGCCGTTCACTTCACGCGAGAGAACAGGAAAATCCGCCCTAACCTTTTCTACTTCCCAACTTGCCATTTCTTTTACAGCTTTCATTTCTATTTACCACAGAGATCACAGAGACCACGGAGATTCAATTTACCAGTCGCTTGACCTCCTAGATCTCAGCATCAAGGCGGTTCAGCACAGCCGCGTCGAGTTCCTGTTTTATTGATTCGATCTCGATCTTGTTTATGATCTCCTCGGCGAATCCGTACGTCAGTAGGTTCCGCGCGAGCGAGTCAGGCAAGCCGCGTGTCAGAAGATAGAAGAGTTCCTCTTCCTCGAGCTGTCCGACTGTTGCGCCGTGGGCGCATTTCACGTCCTCGTTAAATATCTCGAGCTGCGGTTTAGTATCTACGCGTGCTTCGTTCGAGAGCAAAAGATTCTTGTTCGACTGGATCGCGTCGGTACCGCTCGCACCTTCGCGGACAAAGACCTTGCCGTTGAATACGCCACGCGAAGTGTCGTTCAGCACGCCTTTGTAGCTTTGATGCGACGTGCAATTCGGCACTTTGTGGTCAATGATCGAATGCGTGTCGTGATGCTGGGCGCCAGAAAGCATATACAATCCATCGACAAATGCCTCGCCGCCTTCGGCGGTAAATACAGCCTCGATATCGTGTCGCGTGATCGCGCCGCCGAGGTTTATGCTCGTAGCGTTATATCGAGCGGCGCGACCGATCGCGACCTCGCTCACGCCGTAGTTGAACGCCTCGACGGCGTCTTTCTGAACACGATAATGCGTCAAACTCGCATTCTCGTCGACGAAGATCTGCGTCGCGGAATTCGTAACTCCTTCTTGCTCAGATGCAAATATCTCGACAAAAGTTGCGCGGCTGCCGGCTTCGGCAATTACGATCGTGTGCGGGAAGATCGCTTCACCGGCCGCTGCTGAATGCTCGAGTACGAAAGGTTCTTCGACCGACGTTTCCTTCGGGATCCGAATGACGCGATACGCCGCGAAAGCTTGATTCAACGCGGTGAATCCGTTACGGTCGAATTTGAAATCGCGAATGCGGTCCATTGCGCCGGAAACATCGTCAGAGACGTGATCGCCGACTCGCCATTCGAGGCTCGCGATGCGAGCAACATTCGTATATTTCCAGTCTTCAAGGCGAACCGTCGGAAAGCCTTCTTCAGTAAAATATTCGAACGCCTCTTGACGGAGTTTGCCGACCGGATCTTTCGCCTCTCCGAAGCGCTCGCGAAATGCGTTTGAAAAATATGTGTCCTTGATTGCCACTGTTGTCATTTCTATAAAAACCCTAAACCTTACGCGGCGTCCGATCCCACAAAATGCGGAGTCGAGCGTCTTAAATTCTCTCAGCGAGAAGAGTTGCCAGTGCCGCTGCCGCAGCCGTGTGCCCCGACATTCACTAAACTAAATCTTTTGTCCGCCTTTTCATCCATACACTCGTGATCGTGCAGCAGGAATCCCTTTGCGAGCCGCAACTTCGCTTCATTCTCTGCACGGGGCTTCTTATCATCAACGATCGGCGACCTATCGTAATCAAAAAGAAAATCATGACGAACGAGAATTCGATCGATCCCCATTGCCGCGGTCTTTGCTTCAAGTTCGCCAACGTCCTTTGACGCCCAGAGCATTTTTCGAAAGGTCCAGTCTTCGAACAAGTAGTCCGAAAGATACGGCCGGTCGAGGTTGTACGAATCACGGCGCATATTGATGAGCCAAACCTTTTCGTTGGCGGGCGTCTCAGCGTTCAGCAAGTGGTAATACGGATAGTAATCAAGCTGACGCGTAAGGTACGCGTCGCGCGGTTCGCCGCCTAAAACAACGCCGAGCGGCGACCGCATCGAAAACCACGCAAGCGAAGTTCCGATACCCAAGAGGCACGCAAATGTGAGTGCGTAGTACCAAATCTTTTCTGAACTTTTCTCTTCTGAACCGCCTGCCGAGGCCGCGATCGCAACGGCAAGCAGCGGGACGATCGGCAACAAATACCTGATCTGTTCGCTCGAAAATAGCCAGAACAAAAAGTAGATCCCGGAGATACCGGCAAGCGGCGCGACCGCTGAGTTTCCCCTTCGGCGAATGCCGAACCAAATGAGCGGCAGGCCTATCAAGAACGCGACGCCAAGCACGCCGTCGTACAAATTCGCGTCTTCAGGCTGTGCCGCAAGCGAAAGTCGAAGGGGAGCAAGAAGATAATTTACCGGAGCGCGATCGACGCCGCCGTATTGGGCGTTCATTGCTTGGAATAGATTCGAACGCTCTGCATCCCAGCCCGGCGCTTCGCCTTTCCAAACGCTCAAATAGAACGGAAAGAACGGCGAACCCGTTGCTGCCCACGTCCGCAGATACCAAGGCGAAGCGAGCACGCCTGCAAGCACGAACGCTAACACGGCCGCACCCGCAAGCCTTCCCGCAGACGCTTCCTGTCGAACTCTCAGCAAGATGACGAGGACAAGTGCCGCGATCAGAAAGATCGTTGTGAGTTTTATCGCCAACGCTCCGCCCAAGAATATCGCAAGATATGCGAGCTGCTTCGTGTCGAACCCATCGAGCCAACGCAAGAGCGAATAGACCGCAAGCGCGGCATAAAATGCCAACGCGATATCCGTGTAGCCGCTCGACGCCGAATGAAATGCGGTCGGTATCGCGGCAACGAGTAGGACCGCAACCAGTGACCACCTACGCGAGACTTGTCGCTCGCGTGCCCAGCCGAATACGACGGCAAGCAGCAGCGGAAAAAAGAGAAATGCGACCGCGCCTGCCGCGGCTTCGCCCGCCCGCACGCTGTAAACTCCGCCGAGCAGCATCCCCCAGACAAAGTGCATCTCGCCGCCGAGAGCGAGGTAGCTTGCGATATTCCCTTCGACAAAGGCGCTACTGTGTTGAGCGATGAAGGCCTTCGGCAGCGCAAAATGATAGAGCAGCGTGTCCTTTGCGATCGGCGGAGCAAGAGCGGCAACGAAGGCGATCGCCAAGGCGAACAAGATCAAAACGGCGACGATGCGATCGATGCCCGAGACGCTCTCCGGCATTCTGCTTTCGCCGCGAGCTGAACGAAGCCTTGCGATCCCCGGAACGCAGCACGCGATGCCCGCGATCGTCGCAACTGCCGCCGTCGTCGTCGAATAAAGCCCTGCGATGCCGAGAAAGAACCAGACTATCGACCAGAGCACCGAACCGACGCCGATGTTGCGCGCTAATTCGAGAATGTGAGAATCGGATTCTCGTCGTTCGATCTTCAAAAAGAGAGAGACGAGCGACCCGAGACCGAACCACGCAGCGAACACCGCTCCCGCAGCGATGACGCCGACCAGCGAATCGACTAACGCCGCGCCGAATAACGCCGTGCCGCCCGAATTACCAAGCAGCTTCGGCAGACTCAAAAGATCAACGCTGCGGAACGAAACAAAAACAACAAGCAGCGCCGCCGCCCAAATACCGACGATCGCCGAACTGCCATTCTTGTTGCTCGCGGCCGTTGTCACGTCTTATTTCGCGGCCGCCTTGACCCAGTCGTAGCCTTTCTCTTCAAGCTCGATCGCAAGTTCCTTGCCGCCTTCTTTGACGACCTTGCCGCCCGCAATAACGTGTACGAAATCAGGGACGATGTAATTCAAAAGCCGTTGATAATGCGTAACGAGAATGATCCCGTTCTCGCTTGTGCGGAGTTTATTGACGCCCTCCGCGACGATGCGAAGCGCGTCGATGTCGAGGCCGGAATCCGTCTCGTCAAGGATCGCAAGTTTCGGTTCGAGCACCGCCATTTGAAGTATCTCATTGCGCTTTTTCTCGCCGCCGGAAAAACCTTCGTTGACCGAACGCTTAAAGAATTGCGGATCCATCTCGACGATCTTCGCCTTTTCTTTCAGGAGATCGTTGAATTCGAGCGGGTCGAGTTCTTCTTCGCCGTTGTGCTTTGCTTTTTGATTGTAAGCAAGGCGCAGGAATTGCGAATTCGAGACGCCGGGCACTTCGACCGGATACTGGAACGCCATAAAGACGCCCTCGCGTGCGCGTTCATCCGGTTCGAGTTCAAGCAAATTCTTGCCGTCATAGGTAACCGTACCGGAGATCACCTCATACGATGGGTGTCCGGCAAGAACCTTCGACAAGGTCGATTTTCCCGAACCGTTCGGGCCCATTATGGCGTGAACCTCGCCCCGCTTGACCTGAAGATTCAGGCCTTTCAATATCTCTTTTCCACCGATGCCTGCATGCAGGTCTTTAACTTCTAATAACATATTCATTTGACCGATTTATTTGCGTCGGGAGTTTCTTTTATCTAGCCTTCAAGGATCTGCCCGATCTCCATTCTCAATTTAGGCAGCTCCAATTGAGTTATATTCCAGATTATTTCAAGATCGACGGCCGCGTAGGCGTGTATCAAGACATTTCGAGTTCCGATAATCCTTCTCCACTCGATCTGCGGATTATTTGATCGAAAGTCTCTCGTAAGGTTGTTACAGGCCTCGCCAACGATCTCAATATTTCGAGTGACCGCATCGATCAACAACTGGCTTTGGATAAATTGCTCGTAATCCAGACCGGCAAGGTATTCGTCAACTCTTTCGACGCATTCAAGAATATGTTTAAGGTAAACCGTATTGTCTTTATTGTTCATAAAGGATCTTGATATCCGTTAAGGCATGTTCTCTTAGGTAAGGACTCAGTGAGCCTTCTGTCACCAGATCGACTTTTCTGCCAAGTTCGTCTTCAATTTCCAATGCCGCATCTATCCAGTTAAATCCTTTGGGCTTGGAAAATCGTACAAGCAGATCGATGTCGCTACCTTCGTCTGCCTCCCCGCGCGCAAAAGAGCCAAAAAGAGCGCAATAAGAAATATCGTTTCTTTTGCAGATCTCGATGATCCTCGCTTTGTCAGAATCTGCCAGTTTCATAAAACCTTAAAGTTACTCGAACATCTAGTTGATGTTGTTCTATCTATGTGATTGTTTCCTCAAACCAAATAGCAACATAGGAAAGCTCTATGTGCTCAATGTGCCTATGTGGTTGTTTCCTTAAATATGCTCATGCCTAGGTTCACTTCTTTCTCACAATAATTTCGTTATCAACTCTATCGAATAATTCGGCATTCCAAAATTTTTCTCTTTTTCTGTTGAAAGATTCTATGTTTTCATCTTTTCCAAACTTGTTCTCGATGATGACCGAGTCCTCTATCTTCTTACTAACCGTTTCAATCAAAGAAAAAACTTCAACGCCACTTTCGTTTGGCTCGTCAAATAGTTCAAAGGCATCGCAGACTTTCAAATATCGTTGCTTCACTTTCTGACCATAGAAGCTTTTATATTCAGCCGAATAATTTTCAGCTTCTTTTTCACCTTTCTTGATCGCTTCATCAAAACTTCGCGCTCTGATCAAAACAATCCTTTCTTCTACCAAGGTTGCGTCGTCATGATAGCTTTCGTCGACCGATCTTCGTTTGCCGATAGCTTCCCATCGAAACAATGTTTTCACGCCAAACCATTTCCAGACCACAATAAGCCCCTACTACCCGACCGCACCCTCCAGCTTCAGCCCCAAAAGCTTCGTTGCTTCGACGGCGTATTCCATCGGCAATTCTCTAAACACTTCCTTGCAGAATCCGTTGATGATGAGCGACACGGCGTCTTCCTGCGGGATGCCTCGCTGCTCTAGGTAAAAAAGCTGGTCTTCGCTGATCTTCGACGTTGTCGCCTCGTGTTCGACGCGGGCAGTGTTGTTCATCACCTCGATATAAGGAAAGGTGTTCGCTTCGCATGTCGAACCGATCAGCATCGAATCGCACTGGGTGTAATTGCGCGCGCCTTCCGCCTTCGCCATTACTTTGACAAGCCCGCGGTACGAATTGTTCGAACGGCCGGCCGATATGCCCTTTGAGACGATCGTGGACTTTGTATTCTTGCCCAAATGGATCATCTTCGTGCCCGTATCAGCGATCTGCGCGTGGTTGGTCAACGCAACCGAGTAGAATTCACCGATAGAGTTATCGCCCTGCAAGATCACGCTCGGATACTTCCAAGTGATAGCCGAACCGGTCTCGACCTGCGTCCAAGATATCTTCGCATTCGTGCCGCGGCAAGCTCCGCGTTTCGTCACGAAATTGAAGATACCGCCCTTGCCGTTCTCGTCGCCCGCGTACCAATTCTGCACGGTCGAATATTTGATCTCGGCGTCGTCCAACGCGATCAGTTCAACAACGGCGGCGTGCAGTTGATTCGTGTCGAACTGCGGTGCCGTACATCCTTCGTTGTAAGCAACGTAGCCGCCTTCTTCGGCAACGATCAGCGTGCGTTCGAACTGGCCGGATTCCTGCGTGTTGATGCGAAAGTACGTCGATAATTCCATCGGGCAGCGGACGCCTTTCGGTATGAAACAGAATGAGCCGTCCGAGAAAACCGCCGAATTCAACGCGGCAAAAAAGTTGTCGCCGACGGGCACAACCGAGCCGAGATACTTCTTCACAAGGTCGGGATAGTCCTTGATAGCTTCGCTGAACGAGCAAAAGATCACGCCTGCCTTTTCGAGTTTTGCGCGATAGGTCGTTGCGACCGAGACCGAATCGAACACGGCATCGACGGCAACGTTCGCAAGCTGCTTCTGCTCGGAGAGCGGAATGCCGAGTTTCTCAAAAGTCTTGATGAGTTCGGGATCGACCTCGTCCATCGACGCTTTTTTCTTCTTTTGTTTCGGAGCGGCGTAGTACGTAATATTCTGAAAATCAAGATCGGGATATTTGAAATTCGCCCAGCCGCTCGGCTCCTTCATCTTTAGCCATTGGCGATAGGCTTTCAAGCGAAATTCGAGCATCCATTCCGGCTCGTTCTTTTTCGCCGAGATAAGACGCACCGTGTCTTCACTCAAGCCCTTCGGAATGGTCTCGGTCTCGATCTCAGTGACAAAGCCGTATTTGTATTCCCTATTTGTTAGTAACTCAGCTGCTGTTGACATATAAAATCTCTTACGCTCCCTGCGGTTCGACCGTCCTGTGTATCGAATGAACCCGATGGAACATCGCATCGACCGAACGCTCACTGCCGACGAGTTGAGCGAGCGTTATCTGCGAAAGTGCATTTTCGACGAGCGTGTGAAGCCCGATGATGACCGGGCGAATACCGCAGTCGCCGTTATGCACGCAGGAATCGAGCACACCCGTGTAACTGCCGCAATGCTTATTGAGAACGTCTTCGTCGAGCACCTTGATGATCTCGCTCAAACGAATATCTTCCGCCGGCCGTTCGAGCGAATAACCGCCCTTTGTTCCGCGAGTCGAGTGCACGAATCCGGCTTTATTCAGGAGCCACATCAGCTTTCCGGCGTTCGCGGTCGAGATGCCTTCCCGCTCTGCGATCTGCGGCAGGGTCAGGCTACCGCCTTCGGGTAACGCGGCCAACTGTACGAGACAGCGCAGCCCATACTCTTCCTGTGCAGAGATCTTCATAATTCCACTTTTTACCTATCGATCGAGGGCATTGGGGCCCGTTAAGCACACAATTCCAGCAAGCTGTAGTATCGCAAATCCTTATTTTTTCGTCAAGATTGTTCGCGGACTCTATTGAAGATACAAAAACCGTTAAGATGGTCATACGGAAGCGCCTTTCAAAAGGCGGCGATCCGTGAGCGGGGAAAATTATGCATCTGACGGTCCTCGGTTCGGGCACATCGCATCCGCATCCGACAAGGAGCAGCACGAGTTTTTGGCTGGAAACCGCCAAGGGTTCGGTGCTCCTTGATTGCTCGGCGGCGTCCATCCATCGAATGGCGCAGGAGCGCCTGCCTTGGGCCGAGCTTGACGCGATCTGGATCTCGCACTTTCACCTCGACCATTTCGGCGGCCTTGCTCCGTTCCTGTTCGGAATAAAGCACGCCGCTGAAACGCGTGAACGCCGAAAACCGCTTACGATATGCGGGCACGTCGGTTTGAAGGCACTTTTCGACGCCGTAGATATCGCCGGAAACTATCGCTTGCTAGAACAGAACTTTCCGGTCGATATCGTCGAAGTGTCCGAAGGTGACGCGTTCCCGCTGATCGAAGGTGTGTCGGCGAGGGTCTCTAAAACGCCGCACAAGCCCGAAAGCCTCGCGATCCGGCTTGATGACGGCGAAAAGGTGCTTTGCTTTACGTCTGACACGGGTTTTGACCCGAAGATCGGTGAATTCGCTGCGTCTTCAGATCTTTTCGTCGTGGAATCGTCTTTTGTCGCGAAAAAGGCCGTAAATACGCACCTTGAGCTTTCCGATGCAATGGAGTTGATCTCGATCGCCCGGCCGCAAAAAGCCCTGCTCAACCATCTATATCCCGAATGGGACGATATAAAATTTGAAGACCTCGCTCGCGGGTTCTCACCGCCGTGCGAGGTCTTGCTTGCGTTCGATGGAATGAAGATCGAGGTCTAAGGCCTGATCTGTCGTCGAGCGATGTCCATTAGGTCTTCGGGCATCCATTTTGCGAGCACTTGGGCCTCGGCGTCAGCGATACCTTCGTTGCGGTTACGCCAATCTTTGCTGGGATCATCCTCGCGAAGCGACTCTTTCGGATAATTTTCGACCTGTTCGAGGCTGATGACAATACCGTGAGCTACTTCCTTCCAGTCGTCGTTCTGTATTCCGCGAAGGACGACGGGCAGACCGGACGTCCAATCCTCTTCGGGCACTATGTTGTCGTATTCGGGGATCGTAAGATAAGCCGTGTCGGGAAAAGACCCCGAACTGAACTTGTCAACTATCCCGCGCTTTACGTCATCATACGAACCGTTGGGATCCGACTTTCGCAGGTCAAGGGCAAATTGATAAATGTCTGTAACGGTCGGTTTTTCGGCCATAAATAAACATTAGCACAATGTGCTTCGTATTCGATATCGTCAAGGCCGTCGCGAGAGTTTTATTGCCAAATTCCCAAAAATGACGTTACTCTTTATCTTGTTTTACGAATTCAAAATATGAAGCTTATATTCCTCTTCGCACTCACGCTCGGGTTTATTTTTCCTGTCATTGCTCAGAACGAGCAGGCTCCGATCGTCGATAAAGACCTAAAGTATCAGAACTGGAAATACCCGACCGTGCGTGATATTTCACAAGAACTCGACCTGCGGGAGCTTTCGAAAGGGAAAAAACTCGTCGTCGTCGTATATTACGCCCCTTGGTGCCCGAACTGGCGTTTCGACGCTCCGAAACTCGAGGCTTTCTACAAAAAATACAAGACCTCGGGCCTTGAGATCGTCGGAGTCGGTGAATACGACCCGGTCGATAGTATGAAAAGGAATCTCGATTCGCTTGGCATCACGTTTCCGGTCGTTTATGAATCTGTGAGCCGCGCGCAGCGAGGGGCGACAAAGCACTCTGAATATAGAAAGGAAACTGGGGATAAACGCTACACGGGTTCGCCTTGGTACATTCTGCTAGATCCGGCAAAACTAGCGAAAGAGGGCGACACGCTCGTAAAAAAGGCCGATGTGATCAACGGCGAGATGATAATGACAGAGGGCGAGGCATACATCCGAAAGGCTCTTGGCCTGCCCGCAGAAGCCGATTCGAAAAAGCCTCAACCGGCCGCGGCGGCGGCGATCGAAGCTTGTGATCCTGAAAAACCCGTAGCCTTAAAGAAGCCGTAAACTACTGCGGCATAACGTTTAGCGTGTCGGTAAGTTTCTTCAATACGTCGCGAAGCGGATCCTTTGCGGCGACGAACTTACCTGCTAATGCCATATCTTCACTCGATGCGACCAGGTCGGTCACGCCCTGAAGATTCGGCAAATATCGGCGAAGATTCGACCTCGTGCGAAAGTCCGATTCGAGCGTCGCGATGCCGATCCGCAAGTTCCTGATCGCCGTTATCACGCGCCTTTTATTCTGCTCATTCCTCTCGGCCGTCGCACGCGGCAGGTTCTTGCGTCTCGCCGCTTCTGTCGTGCTCTCGATCTCTTGCGCGATCGGACCGAGGACGTCGATAAATCGCGAAGTATTCGATCGCTGGATCTCGACCTTTTCGCGTGCCGTTCGAACATCGAGCGGCGCCACTGTCTTTGAAACGGGCGGTTTCGCGGGCTGAGCTTTACGCGGCCGCGTTTTTTGCGCCGACCCGGACGCCGCAAGCGCCGTCCCGATAAATAATAGAAACAATCCTGTTCGAAAAAGCCTCATAGGTCTCCCTTCCTGTTAAAAGCCGCTCGAAAATCTTATCATAATGATTGTGACCGGTCGGAATTTAGAGGTCTTAAAGCTCGGAAGAGTTGGCTATAAGGATGCGCTTGATCTTCAGGCTCGCCTTGAAGCGGAGGTGATCGCGGAGCGAGAGAACGACTATCTTGTCTTTCTCGAACACCCGCATACGTTCACGATCGGGCGCCGCGCAACGGAAGACGGCGTTCTAGCGACCGCTGAAATACTGCGAAAACTCGGCGTCGAGGTGTTTGAGACGAATCGCGGCGGCCGCGTAACATACCACGGCATCGGCCAGATCGTCGGCTATCCGATCATTTCGCTCTCGCCGCATCGTGAAGACGTTCATCGATACGTGCGAGACCTCGAAGACGTATTGATCCGTGCGATGGCAGATTTCGGGATAGAAGCCTTTCGGATCGAGGGGCTGACCGGCGTACACACCTCGCAGGGAAAGGTCGCCGCGATCGGCGTCCATATCAAACGCTGGGTGACGACGCACGGATTCGCGCTGAATGTCTCGACCGACCTTAGTTATTACAACTGGATCATCGCCTGTGAGGGCGAACCCGTAACCTCGATGGAAGAACTGCTAGGCCGCGATATCACGCTTGCCGAGGTCGAAGCGAGCATCGAACGGCATTTCCGCGAGGTTTTTGGAAATACAGCGGCAGGTACTGCGGCGGCGATGCCCGCGAGTTCCTGACCGGAACACGACAACTAGGAGGTATTTTTTTGTGAAACGAATAGTTTTTATCTCATTGTCTTTTATTCTCGCGGCGGTCGGTGCCGCATGCGGACCGACGCCCGCTAACAATGCGAATTCGGCGAATGCCGGCAACGCCGCTCCGAGTAAGAGCGTTACCGCAATGTCGCGTCCCGAAAATATTTCGGAAATGATGAAGGCACGCGGCGAGCAGGATGCTGCAAAACCCGTCCTAAAGATCATTGAACCGAAAGATCATTCGGTCGTTTCCGGATCCGAGGTCGAGCTAAAACTCGAGCTTTCCGGCGACCTAAAAGGCTATATGCCCGGAATGGACGAGGCGACACACACGGGAAATCACATTCACGTGATCCTAGATAATGAGCCTTATGAGGCGTATTACGACATTACAAAGCCGTTCGTTTTGAAGAACGTGTCGGACGGCGTGCACACGATCCGCGTATTCCCTTCGCGCCCGTGGCACGAAAGCTACAAGAACGAAGGCGCCTTCCAGATGGTGTCCTTCACCGTCAAGAATGGCGGAGCCGACGCGTCAAAGCCGACAACGACCGCCGACGGGAACACGATGGCAAATGCATCGCCCGAAGCAAAGGAAAGTGCGGGCGGCAAGGTCGATCCGAAGAAGCCGCTTCTTACTTACAGTCGGCCCAAGGGCGAATACAAGGGCGCGGATGCCGAAAATATAATGCTCGATTTTTGGATCTCGAATACCGATCTGACGCCTTCCGGCAGAGTCGTCGGCGTCGATCCGTGTCCGTGCCACGTAAAGTATTGGGTGGATGGCCAGGAAATGGGGCAGCTCAATCGCTGGGACCCGATATGGCTGAATGGCCTCTCAAGCGGAAAGCACACGATAAAGCTCGAACTTCAGGACCGCAACGGCAAAGTGATCGACAACGGCGGGTATAACTCGACGACCCGCGAGATCACGGTTACAAAGTAGCCGCGGCTTTAGCAAAACTGCTCTTTAGATGTAGAATTGAGGTTTTCAGAGATAACTGAAGACCTCTTTTTTTTGGAGCACACTTTTATTATGCGACGTGAGATCACTTCGTGGTATAGCCACAATCTAGGGATGGAAATGCCGCTTGTTGCCTATGGGCACGCCGGTTATCCGCTTTTGATGTTTCCGACGGCGGCGGCGGATTATCTGGAATATGAGCGTTTTTATCTCGTGGATTCGATCAAGGAATTTATCGAGGCGGGCAAGATCCGCGCTTATTCGATCAACTCTGTCAACAAATACAGCCTCTTGAACCGCGAAAGCTCGCCCTCGTGGAAGGTCGAGATGCTGGCGCGCTATGACCGCTACATTATGGAGGAAGTTCTGCCGCTCATCCGCAATGAATGCGGCCCTGACGCTCGCCCTCTGACGACGGGAGCGTCGCTCGGCGCATTTCTCGCAGCAAATACATATTTCAAGCATTCCGACCAATTCCGCGGGACGATCGCGATGAGCGGAAGCTACGATATCTACAATTATCTCGAAAGCTATTTCGACGACAACGTCTATTTCAACAACCCTGCGGCTTATCTAAAGGAACTTAATGACGATTATCACCTTCCGCGGCTGCAGAAAGCGGATTCGATCGTCATCGTTACCGGACAAGGATCATTCGAGGCCCCTGATCGGAGCCGCGAATTCTCAGGTCTGCTGCATTCGAAAGGCATTCCGCACAAGCTCGACGTCTGGGGCTACGACGTGAACCACGATTGGGTTTGGTGGCGTCGGATGCTGCCTTATTATCTAGGGCTTTTCTGCGGCGATTAACCGTCGCCCTTCTTGCCTTTTCGTTTAGGCGGAGAACTCTTCTCAGTCGGCGGGCCTTCGGGTTTTGCCGGCTGTTTTATTTCCGGACGCTTGATCGTCGAAGGATTGTCCCCTGAAGGCAGCTTGTCAGGTTTCCCGTCGCCATCGGGATTTCCGTCGCCCGCATTGTTCTCCTTGGGCAGCAAAGCGGGGTCGTCCTCGATCTTCGTGCCCGGAGTAAACTCAATGCCGGTCTTCTTGCCCGCAATATCAGCTTCCTGCAGTTTCTCAAGCTCTTCGCGTTTGTTTCGCTCCATCAGCGACTTGATATCGGACGGCATCGGAGGCGCGGCCGGGAACGTATCCCTCGGTTTTCCTTTCATGAACTGGTTCATAAAGGCGTTGAAATACGGCAAGGCTCCGTGACCGCCGGTCATACTATTGCCGAGGTTCGTCTTCTTGAGCGGATTGCCCATCCAGACGCCCGTAACATACGTCGGTGTGTAGCCGATGAACCAAACGTCCGTGTGGTCGTTAACGGTTCCCGTCTTGCCGGCAAGCTGCTGTCCGGCGGCGCTCGCTCCCGGAGCGGTTCCGCCGCCCGCAGTTACGCCGCGCATCATCTGAACCATTGTTAGAGCAACGTACTCGCTTGTTACACGCGAGCTTGCGCCGTCAAATTCCTCGAGCAGAGCGCCGTCGCGGTTATAGACCTTTCGAATAAGATGCGGAGAAATACGCACGCCCTTATTCGGGAACGTCGAATACGCCGAAACCATTTCGAGCAGCGAGGCCTCGCTTGCTCCCAATGCCGACGGCAGACTCGGCGCCATCGGATTCGTGATGCCGAAACGACGCACCATTTGAGCGCCCGACTGTATGCCGACCTGTTCGAGCAAGTGTACGGCCGCGATGTTGTAGGATTTCGCAAGGGCGATCTTCATCGGAACATTCGCATGGCTGAGGCTGCCATCGTAGTTGTGCGGCGTCCAACCTCCGCGTTTGATCGGAGCTCCGCTTACGGTCATATCCGGCGTCATTCCGTCCTCAACGGCCGCCGTGTAAATGAACGGCTTATATGACGAACCCGTCTGCCGCAGGCCCTGGGTCGCATTGTTGAATTTACTCGTATGAAAGTCGTAACCGCCGACCTCTGCGGCGATCTCGCCTGTGTGCGAATTGATACAGACGATCGCGGCCTGAACCTCCGGCACCTGTTCGAGTTCGACCTCGAGCGTCTTCTTCTCGTCGTCAACTTTCTTGATCTCGAATTCTGCTAAGTAGCCGGGTTTGAGTTCGGCGACCGGACGCTTGCCGCTGCGGCCCATATCGCCGGGTCTTACGACCGCCTTATACATTCCAAAACGCACGCCGACTTCATCCGCGCCGGAATTCGCCTTCACAACTAGCCCCTTGATGTATTCTCCCGTTTCGTACTGATCGCCGTACCAATCCGGATGTTTGTAGGAAGCGAGAGCCTTGTCGATCTCTTTCTGGTCCGTAAAGAGCGGTTGGTCGTTCTCGTCGAGAAGGATGTTCTTGTAATCCGAACGCCAACGCTGGCCGCGGTCGTAACCGCGCAAGCCTTCGCGGATCGCCTTTGTCGCTTCTTTCTGTGCGGCGACGTTGATCGTGGTATATACCTTCAAGCCACCCTGCGCGACACGGGTCGTATATTTTTGTTCAAGATACTTGCGGATCTCTTCGACGGGGTAATCCCACGCGGTCGATTTCGGCAAAGCCTGATAGTACGCAGTATCGGCAAGTTTGATCGGAACTGCTTTCGCGGCGTCAACCTCTGCCTGAGAGTATTTGTCCGGGAAATACTTTGCCATCTGATCGAGAACAAGATCGCGGCGTATCTTCGCCTTGTCCCGATTGCGAGTCGGTGAATATTCGGGCGATTTCGGTATCGCGGCTAGAAGCGCCGCTTCCTCAAGGCTAAGATCCTTCAAATGCTTTCCAAAATACGTTTCGGCACCGGCCTCGAATCCATACGCACCGGCTCCGAGAAATACGTAATTCATATACATCTCGAGGATCTGGTCTTTCGTGTAGAGCCTCTCGATCTGAAGAGCCACCGCCCATTCGTTGACCTTTCGCGTATAAGTCTGATCCTTATATAGAAAAAGATTCTTTGCGAGCTGCTGCGTGATCGTCGAAGCGCCTTCCGTGCTGCCGGTCGTCACGTTCTTGAAAACAGCGCCGAGGATGCGGTATGGGTCGATGCCGATATGATCCCGAAAACGGTAATCTTCGATCGCGAGCAGAGCGTCCGTTACACGATCCGGCACGTCTTGGATCTTCACGGGAATGCGCTTCTCGATCGCAAATTCCGCTAGAACGGTCTCGCCGTCGTCCGCGTAAATGGTCGTAACCTGCGGCGGGCGATAGGTCGCAAGCGCAGAGACAGCGACCGTATAACTCGAATTGTTCAGGTAGTACGAAGCGAGAACTCCCGTCAGGCCGCCCGCCGATAAGGCGAGCATCAAGGCCGTAATGAACATCGAAACACCGCTCATCTTTCGACGCGGCGCCGGTTTGCTTTCAACGATGGTACTAGCTTCTTTCGCCATAAAAACCTCTTAGTTGACGAACCTTCTCATACGAACGCTCACCACGAATCCGATCGCAATGAACGTTGAAAGGATCGCCGACAGTCCCGCGCTCATCAGCGGGAGCGGAACACCGATAACGGGGAGAAATCCGAGCGCCATCCCGACATTCATAAATATCTGGAACGCCAAACCGCAGACGATCGACATTATAACAAGCATTCCCGCCCGGTCAGAAGCTTGTCTTGCGCTCGCGATCATTCTCGAAAGTAGAAGAGCATATGCAAGCAGAAGCGACACGCAACCGATAAAGCCTGTATTTTCAGCAGTTACCGCGAAAATAAAATCCGTCTGCGGTTCGGGTAAAAATTTCAAAACACTTTGCGATGTCTCGGGATCGCCTTTGATCCCCGAGATGCCGCCCTTGCCGACAGTGATCACGGATTGGATCGTATGATAACCATAGCCACGCGGATCGACGCGGTCGGGGTCGATGATCGCGAGGATCCGCTCCTGCTGGTAGCGCTTTATCTTGCCGGTCTTGACGCCGACGATATAAGCCGTCGGCACCATTACCGCTGCCAATACAGTTCCGATGACAACATATCGGATCTTGATGCCCGATAAAAAGAACATTGCGGCAAGTATCGGGAAATACGTGATCGCCTGGCCCGCGTCGGGTTCGAGCATTATGAGAGCCAAAGGCCCCGCGAATATCGCCCCGCCGACCAGTGCCTCACGCAGTGTAAGGACGCTCGATTTCCTCGAACCGAAATATTTCGCGAGCATCAAGACCGTCGGGATCTTTACGAACTCCGATGGCTGGAACTGCCCGACGAGCGGCAGCCTGACCCACGCTTTCTGGCCGTTGATCTCGACGCCCAAAGGCGTGAGCACAAGGAACAGAAGCAAGAGGCCGAAGGCGTAAAATAACGGCGCCGCATCGATCAATCTTCGATAATCGGTAAAGGCGACGATCAAGAATGCGATGAACGCGACGGCGATCCCGAAGATCTGCTTTGACCAATAATTTTCCGACGGAACGGCGTTGTGTATCTGCCAGACGCCAAAGAACGAGATCAGAATGGCGAGGACCGCCGTCTGCCAATCAAAATCTCGTAATCCGCGTTCAGTAAGGGCGACCATTTAGATTCTCAGCAGGCTTTTTCGCTAATTTAGCGAGCGGCAACCTCCTGCGTCGCAGGTAGCTGGCCGTCTCTCCGCGAAAGATATGATTCGTACATCGCCTTTGCGACGGGCCCGGCGTTGGCGGCGCCGAAGCCGGAATTTTCAATGAGAGCGATCACGCTCATCTCAGGCTTGTATGCCGGCGCGAAGCTCACGAACCACGAGTGGTCCTTGTTCGCTCCTACATCCTTGCCGACCTCTGCGACCTGAGCCGTACCCGTCTTACCGGCAATATCAAAGCCCGGAATACGTATCGAACCGGCGGTACCGCCGGCGTTCACGACGCCCCACATTCCCTTCAACACGAGGTCCCATTGGGCAGGCTGAAGTTCGATCAATGTCGGTTCCGGATGTTGGAAAGTAAATCCCGCTCGCGCCGCGATATAGTTTGGATCACCCTCTTCGCCGACTGCGGCGATCGGCTTGAATTCTTTTAGGAAGTGCGGAATATACTCTTTGCCGCGCATACCGACGCTCGACACCGCACGCAGCATCGAGATCGGCGTTACGACGACCGTATCCTGACCGATCGAGGCGTAAACCGTGCGAATATCGCTCCATTTGCCTTCGTGCTTCAGCACGTATTTCATCCATGTCTTCGGCGTCTGCGGAACTTTCTCATTCGGAAGATCGACGCCCGAACGCTTATCAAAGCCGAACGTCTCGACCATCTTGATGATGCCCTCGATGCCCATTTTCAGGCCCAAACGATAATAGTATCCGTCGCATGAGCGCGTGATCGCCGTATCAAGCGGCGGACTGCCGTGGTTGTTCATACAGCGTGTGAGCTTGTTGCCGATCGTGATGCCGCCGCCGCAAAGGATGTTCGAGTGAGCAACGGTGATCGCGCCTTCCTGCAAGGCGCCGACAGATTCAGGGATCTTCCAGGTTGACCCCGGCGGATAACGTCCCTGGATCGCACGATTCAAGAGCGGGCGAGTCTCGTCCTTCCAATATTCGGCGATCTGCTTGCGGCCTTCCGGCGTCGAAGCTCCTTTGACAAAAATATTCGGATCGAATGACGGAGCCGACGCCATTGCGAGGATCTCGCCGTTATTCGGATCCATCGCTATCACGACGCCGCGTTTCGTCGAGGACTTTGCGAGTTGGTCCTCGGCGGTCATCTGGAGATCGAGGTCGATCGTCGTTACAAGATCCTGGCCGGATTGCGGCGACACGGTCTCAAGTTCGCTCTGCACACGCCCGCGGCTGTCAACAATGACCTTCTTATACCCCGGTCGGCCTCTTAGGAATTCGTCGTAGTATTGCTCTAGGCCGCCTTTACCGATGATGTCGCCCGGGCGAAACCCTTTTTCTTTATACGTGTCGGACTCGAGCTGTTTCGGACTGATCTCGCCGACGTAACCAAGGACGTGCGCGAGGGTCGTCCCGAGCGGATAATGCCGCTGCGGCTGCAGTTCGACACGCAGTTCGGGAAGTTCAAGCGAATGCGCTTCGACCCAAGCGATATCCTCGATCGTCGCATTCTCTTTTAGAACAAGGGATTCGAATTCATTCTGCTTTTTTAAGACCGAAAGTCTTTCGGTTACGAACTGCGGTTCGAGCCTTAGGCCTTGCGAATAATCGACGACCTTATCTGCACCGGCCGCGTGTTTTAATCCGTCGTTCGAGATAACGACGTTGTAGATCGGTCGCGAATCAACGAGAATGCGTCCCTTTCGATCAAAGATCGCGCCGCGCGGGGCCGGGATCGGGATCATCCGAATGCGCTGGTTCTCAGCGCGGTCGCTGTAATATTCTCCATTAACGACCTGCAGATAATAAAGACGTGCGCCCAACAGCGTAAGAAGGACGAACGCGATCACCTGGATCGCACCGACCCTTGCGCTTAAATTCTGAACGTGATCGTAGATCTTCATCGAATACCGATCCTCCGGCTGCTATTTCGTTAGCCGAATGGGATTGCGCCGCCGGGTTTGCCGACGCTGCGCGAACATCTCTCTTTTTCTGGGTTTAAGCTTTCCTGCCGAGATCGCATCCAGAAGCAGAAATATAAGAGTGCCTCCGATCATCGTGCCGATCAGCGAATAGGCGCCGATGAATACAAGCGAACCTGCCGGTTCCTGTCCGAACAGCTTATGTATTCCAAAAAAGAGAACACTGTTCAAAATGCTTGCACCGGCTATGACGGGTATCCTGAGGATCAAGTTGTCCAAGTAAACGCGCCTCGCGGCCTCGGCGATGATGAAAGCGATCACCGTCATTGTAAATCCGCTGGCTCCGAGGAGTCCGCCGCTCAAAGCATCGACCGCGACACCCGATATCGTTGCGAACAGTAAGGCCCTGATCGAATTTCGCTGCAAGGCGGCATACACGACGATGATGAGCGGAAAGTCCACGAACATAAAGAAATCCGCGACGTTCCGCAGCGTCCACTGCAGAACGACGGCAATTATGATCGCGATCGTGAGCTTTACTCCCTCCATCTATTTCTTCTTCTGGTCCGGCGTAACACGCTGCTCGAACTCGGGTTTTTGCGGCGGCTGATACAGCAGAATGCCGACTTCCTGCATAGAATTGAGCTTTGCGGCCGGACGTATCTCGATCTTGTGGGCCGTTGTTGCCGAACCGCGTGTGACGTTGACGATCTCGCCGATCTTTAGGCCGGCGGGGTATATCCCGTCCTGTCCGGTCGTGAAGATCGGCTGCCCGACCTCGACCTCGGCCGTGCCGGGCACGTATTTCATTTCGAGAATGTCTGTCTTTCCGGTGCCGACAACTACACCCAAAGCATTAGTCGCTCCTACCTCGCCAACAATTCCTCCGACGCCGGACTTACTGTATGTGATCAGATCGACCTGCGAGGTAAGCGGACTTACGGCGGTTACGCGTCCGACGATGCCGCCGTCGGTTACGACCGGCATATTCAAAGTAACGCCGTCGAGACTGCCGCGGTTTATTATCGAAGCGTTGAACCACGCCGACGGATCGCGTCCGATGATGCGTGCGGTCAAGACCTTGTATTTGCTCTCATCCTTTAGCTGCAGGAGCGAGCGAAGCCTTTCATTCTCATTCGAAAGCCCGTCCTTTTGCCGCAATTCGACCTCAAGTTCCTGAACCCGCTGTTTTAGATTCGTGTTCTCGTCCTGAGCGGAGCGAAGATTCGCGATCGAGGAAAAATAGTTCGAGACGGCAGCGGAGACGGTGGTAACCGGCGATTGGACGAAGTCTGCGACGGTTTGGGTCCAAGAGCGTACGACGAGCTTCCCCGAGGAACTTTCGCGGGCGTCAAGGGCCATCAGGACGAAATTAACGAGTAGGAGGGCGACCATCAGCCACGGAGCCAATCGCCATACTTCCTTTTGACTACGCTCAACCATCGCAAGTACGTCGAAAGTCCGACCTCCAATGTCCAATGTCCATAGTTGGACAACCTGCGACCTTAGACAACAGACCCTGGACTTCGACTTATTAGTTTCCCGTCATCATCGAATTATCCCACTTAACGCGCTTGAGGAGTTCGAAATCCGAAAGCATCTTGCCCGTACCGAGCACGACGGATGAGAGCGGATCTTCGGCGATCACGACCGGCAGCCCGGTCTCGATCATCAGGCGTTTATCGAGATTCTTGAGAAGCGCGCCGCCGCCCGTAAGAACGATGCCGCGTTCGACAATATCCGCTGAAAGTTCCGGCGGCGTCCGTTCGAGCGCAACGCGAACAGCGTTGATGATCGTCGAGATCGCATCCGAGAGCGCCTCGCGGATCTCTTCATCGGTCATCGTGATCGTCTTGGGGATACCTTCAATGAGGTTGCGGCCGCGGACGTCCATCGAGAGCGGCTCTTCGAGCGGGAATGCGCTGCCCAAGGCGATCTTGATCGCTTCGGCCGTACGCTCGCCGATCAGAAGGTTGTATTTGCGTTTGATGTACTGCGTGATGGCTTCATCCATCTCGTTGCCTGCAACACGCACGGCACGCGAATAGACGATGCCCGAAAGCGAGATGACGGCGATGTCAGTTGTTCCGCCGCCGATATCAACGACCATATTGCCGTGCGGCTCGGTGATGGGCAACCCCGCACCGATCGCGGCAGCCATCGCCTCTTCGACGAGATAAACTTCCGAAGCCTTCGCCCGGTAGGCAGAATCTTCGACGGCACGCCGTTCGACCTGCGTGATCTCGGATGGAATTCCGATGACGACTCGCGGCCTGACCCACGATTTGCCATTGTGAGCTTTACGGATAAAGTGCTGAAGCATCTTCTCCGTAACCTCAAAGTTTGCAATGACGCCGTCCTTCATCGGCCGGATCGCCACGATATTGCCCGGCGTGCGGCCGAGCATCTCTTTGGCGTCGCGACCGACGGCCTCGACCTGATTGGTTACCTTGTTGATCGCAACTATGGAAGGCTCCGAGACCACGATCCCGCGTCCGGCCGCGTAAACAAGAGTATTTGCCGTTCCGAGATCGATCGCTAGGTCGCTCGAAAATAAACTGAATAAAGACTTAAATGCCATCTTCCGCTTCTAAAATGCCCTAAATTTGGTATTAGATCCGTTTCTCGAACCGGGGATGGAAGAGCCTGAATCTGCCGCGCGTCCTGCAGAAAAGGCGCTAGTGTAAGGCCGCCTGTCGCCCAAAACGTCTAATTAGAAAGAATACACTTTATCTGCGACGCATTTCTACTTGAAAGAACGGATAATTAGGAGTTTAGGGATTTCTTTTTTGAAATAGGACAATATCTCTGCAAAAAGCAAGCGGCCAAACCTTGTAAAAGGCCGGGCCGCTCACATCTTTCTCGGAACTCCCGCAAAAAAGGGGTCCGGCCGAAAATATCCGCCTTACGGGTTCGCCGTGATCAGAATGTCGGAAACATTCGATCCAATAGTGATGGGCGACGCCGGATATGTGTAACGCCGTGACGAAACGCCGATCGTATAATCGCCCGCGGCAACATCCGTGAACATAAAGTAGCCGAACGGATTCGTCAAAGCGGCCGCTCGAACGACGCTGCCCGATAGGAACACGCGTTCGTAGCCGACACCCGTTCCGACGCTATTGACCACGCGTCCGGAAATCGTGTAAGTTGACGGCGGAACCGCTGCCGAAGGAGCCTGTACGGTAACGTTCACGGGCGCTCCCGATTTGTAGAATCCGATCGTCGCGGTCGCAGTAACCGGAGCGTGGGTCGAATCAAAACGGAAGTTATAGGTCGTGCCCCAACGGATGGCGTTCGCGTTCGGATTCTGAGCGAACGTTTCGCTCGACCAGGTCAAGGCTCCGCCCGCCTCGTTCGACGCCCAAGGCTGACTGCTGAATCCAGCGTTTCCGACCGTTCCGTCGTTCGTCCAACCTGGGTGTTGCGGCGGAGCATGGAATCCGATGTTCGTGATATCGCCGCTAGTAACTGGAACGCTAAAGGATTGAATACCGCGATCCATATTCTGGTTGTAGATCGCGTATTCGTAGTGCCAAAGCGTCGGCGAGATTTGCGTGACCTTATATGCAACGGCGCCGATGCCGTCGGTTCCCTGTGCCGGTTGAAGGTCAACAATGGTCGCGCCGGTCCAAGCCATGATGGCAGGCTTCGTCCGAACCGTTGGCGCGACTGACGAGAAGCTGAACGGGCTTGTCGTGCCGTTCACCGAATACTGGCGATAGGACACGTTGTTGTACATATTGCACTGGCCCGGATGAGCCTGGCACCACGAATATTCGTGCGGCGTGATGTACTGGCCTTCCGCGTAATAGGTCGAACCGGCGTTCATCGAGGTGTTGAGATCGTTGATCTCAACGAGGATACGGTGCGACGTGCCGGTGTGCGAGTGGCCCGAGTGGTTATTATTCGGAGTCGCTGAATCACCGCGTGGAAAGTCACCCGTGAACGGGTTGATCCAAGCGCGTGAACCGAGATTCGGGCCCGCGTTCAAGCTCGCCGAATAAGGATCCGAACAGCCGGAACCGAGGTTCGAGCCGCCGACGCCGTTGCAGCCGAGGCCGCAAATGTTGTTCGTAAGTGCCGTAAATGCGTGCTTTACGCTCGACTGGCCGATCTGCTCCATACGATCGCCGTTCGCCGACATTCGATACAGATTTTGCGGAATGACCGGATGATCGTTGCTCGGATTCGCCTGCCAATGCAGATTCTCCGTACCGAAATTGCAGGAATCGGTGGCGACCGCAAGACCGACCTGAGTGCCGGAGCTCGATCCGAACTGAGCAAGTCCCGAAAGGTCGCCGACGATCACGTCCGGGCCGGGAACCGTGCCTGCGGAAGGAGCCAATGCGGGCATATCCTCTGACTTGACCTCGCCATCAACTATCTGCGATGACTCGATCGTACGCATCCTGGCGTCCATCCCAATCGTTCCAACGGTCGTGCCCGCGAGATCTTTCCTTCCCAGCAAAGCCGCAAGGTCATTTGTTACGACGAGACGGCCGTTCGAGATGACGAGGCCGCGGATCATCGGATTATATGTATATTCCTGACCTTCGACGCGGAAGTATATCGCGCCCGTACGTGCGCTTCTGATGACGAGATCACCCCCGTCTTCCCAAGCCTGATTCTCGAGAACGAGGTCATTGAAATTGAGAGCCGAGCGGGCCGCCCCACCCGAAAAACTACCCTCGAGGTCCATCGAACCGGGGTTCGGCCCTCGAAGCTCATCGTTGAAGACGAGGATAGTAAAGAACGAATTCGCCTTGACCGGCATATCGACAGTTACGACGCCGGCTCTGGCGTTGAGCTTGTTAAGATCGACACGCATCGAGACGGTGCCGCTCTCAACGAGCATCTTTTCTAAAGTTCCTGAATAGCCGTCGGGTTTTGGATTTGCACCCGAAAGCAGGACATCCGATCCGCTGTTAAATAAAAACAGGAACGGAAGCAACGCAATTAATATTGGCTTCAACATAGCTTTACTCTTTGATTACAATTAACCCAGATGGTTAATGCGGTCTTCACCGATTTTGGTCAGTCTTGGATTTGTCGCGGAGACGTATCCTTGTTTTTACACCCGTTCGGGTGCTAAAAGCAAGTCTTTTGTGTAGTATTTCTATAGGACGACCCTTATTTCAACCAAAAGTGCTAACCATCGCATTATTTAAGTATGAGTAGCCGCTGCACAGGTGAACCGGGCGAAGGGCGAAAGCCGCGAGCCCTGCCTGTTCTCCCAAACGACGAAAAAGCCTCCGCAAAAACCCTGCATTCAAGGGTCAGCCGTTGGCGCGCTTTTGCGCTGATTCTTCTGACAGCGCTGATGGTTGCGCACTTCGTCCAATGGCAAATCTCAGGTTCGACCGTCTCTCCGATCGAACCTTCGGAGGCGATGGAGACGTTAAGTCGCGGAGCGGTAAACGCGGGATTCATCTTCTTCGCCCTTGCGATCCTTTCGACTTTGATCCTCGGCCGCTGGATCTGCGGTTGGGCATGCCACGTTGTCGCGCTTCAAGACCTTGCCGCGTGGCTGCTAAAGAAGGTTGGCATAAAGCCGCGGCCCTTTCGCTCGCGGCTATTGATGTTCGTGCCGCTGCTTGCCGCACTCTATATGTTCGGCCTCCCTGTGCTGAACCGCTTCCTTGCTCCGCCGCCGGGCGAAGGCGTCGTTCCGCAATTCACGAATCACATCGTTACGCAGGACTTCTGGAGCACATTTCCGACGATCGCAGTCGCGATCCCGTTCCTTTTCATCTGCGGGTTTGTAACTGTGTATTTCCTCGGGTCGAAGGGATTCTGTACCTACGCGTGTCCGTACGGCGGCTTTTTTGGCGTCGCCGATAAACTTGCCGTCGGAAGGATCCGCGTAACTGACGCCTGCGACCAATGCGGTTTTTGTACCGCCGCTTGCACGTCGAACGTGATCGTCCACGCAGAGGTTCGTGAACACGGAATGGTCATCGATCCGGGCTGTATGAAATGTATGGACTGCGTAAGCGTTTGTCCTACGAATGCGCTCTACTACGGCTTCGGCAAGCCCTCGCTCGGCATCGCAAGCAAGGTAAAGAAGAACTATTCGCTCACTTGGCCCGAAGAGATCGGTGCGGCCGCCTTTTTTCTTTTGAGCCTTTACGCAGTTTGGGATACATATCAGCTCATCCCGATGCTGCTTGCATTGGCGCTCGCCGGAATCACAACTTTCATTGCCTGGCGAACATACCGGTTGTTCGTGTCCAAAGATCTTTCGTTGTATCAATTCAACTTGAAGAACGCCGGCAAGATCACGCGTGCAGGTTCGATCTTTCTTGTGCTTTCAGTGATCTGGCTCGGCCTGACAGCACACAGCGGCTGGATCCGCTATCACGAATGGAAAGGAGCGAATGCATTCGAGGCAGTTCATCTTCCGGACGAGGTTGCTCTTGCACAAGCGAATCCTGCTCAATGGCTTTCGCCCGCCGATAAACAGAATATCGCCGCCGGCCGCTCACATTTATCGACTGCGCGAAATAGCGGTCTGTTCACGAACGTGCAGGCTCTTTCGAAGCTCGCCTGGCTTGAATATCTTGGCGGAGACGCGCAGAAGGCGACTGCGACGCTTATTGATGCTTCGGAGCACGAACACGGTGCCGCAAAGGCACTCGCAGACTACTATCGCGGCGCGATCCTGAACCGCACAGGCAAACACGCCGAGGCGATCACAAGCCTCGATGCCGCCTTGAAAGAACGTCCCGACCTGACGCTTGCCCTTGAACAAAAGGGCGAGGCTCTCTGGAGCCTCGGGCGGCAAAAAGATGCTTTCGACACATGGTCAAAAGCGGTAAATGAGAATCCGAACCTGCCGCTTGCGACGGCTTTTCTCTCCGGTGCGGCCAAAGCCGCTGGCAATGACGCTCTCGCGTCAAGCTTCCAAACTCGCGCCGATCAGCTTACGCCGAACGACCCGCTGTTTCACTGGATGCTGGGAATGCGTTTAAAAGGCGCCGGAATGGACGAACTTGCCGAGCGGCACTTCGCCCGCGCGATCGAGATGAACCCAAAATTCCGAGCCGCAAAAAGGTCCTAGATCGATGACGGTTCGACGCTTGAAGACGGAACCCCGTCTCTCGCCTGCGGCGGAAATTCATCGATCTTCGGCGGTGTTCCGGTCGGTTCGAGAGCGGCCTTTAGTACCTCGGAAATATACTTGACGGGAATGAATTCAAGTTCCTTCTTCACATCGTCCGGGATCTCGTCCGTGTCAGGCTCGTTGCGGTCGGGCAGGATTATGCGTCGAATGCCCGCTCGATACGCGGCCATCACCTTTTCTTTGACGCCGCCGACAGGAAACACTAATCCCGAGAGCGTTATCTCGCCCGTCATCGACGTGTCCGAACGCACCTTTCGGCCTGTGTAAAGTGACGCCATCGCCGATGCCATCGTAACGCCGGCAGAAGGCCCGTCCTTCGGTATCGAACCGGCAGGCACGTGTATGTGTATGCCGTTGTGTTTAATTAACTCGGTATCGATCCCGAAATCGGCCGCATGCGACCAAAGGTAACTGCGTGCCGCCTGTGCGGACTCTTTCATCACGTCGCCAAGCTGACCCGTCAGCGTTAATCCGCCGCCGCCGGGAAGCAGCGTCGCTTCGATAAAGAGAACCTCGCCGCCCATTTCCGTCCACGCCATTCCGGTCGCGACTCCGGGCGGAAGTTCCTTCCTTGCTTCTTCCGGAAACACACGCGGAGAGCCAAGATAGCCGCGGATCTCTTCGGCCGAAATAACGAACTTGTCCGTCGAACCTTGTGCGACCTTTAACGCGACCTTTCTTGCGAGATTCCCGATCGCGCGTTCCAGTTGCCGAACACCGGCTTCGCGCGTATATCTCACCGTGAGCAGATTGACCGCATCATCCCTGATCTCGAGCTGTTCGGGCGTTAAGCCGGTTTCTTTGATCTGCCTCGGTATGAGGTATTGCTTTGCGATCTGGAGCTTCTCGCGGTCGCTGTAACCGGCAAGCTGTATGATCTCCATTCTATCGCGGAGCGGCATCGGTATCGGCGAAAGCTGATTTGCCGTCGCGATAAAAAAGACCTTCGACAGATCGAAAGGAAGGTCGAGGTAATTATCGCGAAACGTATTGTTCTGCGCCGGATCCAGGATCTCGAGGAGCGCCGACGCGGGATCGCCACGAAAGTCATTGCCGAGTTTGTCGATCTCGTCGAGCATCAGAACCGGGTTATTGACGCCGACGCGGCGTAGAGACTGAATGATCCTGCCAGGCATCGCGCCGATATACGTTCGTCTATGGCCTCGAAGTTCCGCCTCATCGCGCATTCCGCCCAGGCTCATTCGGTCGAATTCGCGTCCCAAAGCCCTTGCGATCGAGCGTCCCAAACTCGTCTTTCCGACTCCCGGAGGGCCGACGAAAAGTAGGATCGGGCTCTTGCTGTCGGGACGCAGTTTTACGACCGCAAGCGATTCGAGTATGCGTTCCTTTATGTCCTCAAGTCCGTAGTGATCTTCGTCTAGGATCTTTTGAGCCTCGGTGAGATCGAGTTTCTCTTCGCTCGATCTTCGCCACGGCAGTTCGAGCACGTATTCGAGATAGGTGCGGATGACGTGATAATCCGGCGCAGACTGCGGAAGCTGCTCCATTCGCTTTAGCTCGCGAGTCGCTTCTTTGCGTACGTCGTCAGGAAGGTCGGCTTTTTCGAGCCTTTCGCGAAGCTGTTCGGCCTCGGCCTTTTCGCCCGTTTCGTCATCGCCAAGCTCTTTCTGGATCGCCTTCATCTGCTGCCGCAGAACGTAATCCCGCTGGGATTTGTCCATCTCGTGCTGGGCTTCGGTCGCGATCTTTGAGCGGATCTCCATTATCTCAAGCTCACGCGCGAGCGCCGCGTGGGTCAGCGTCATAAGGCCGTCAACCGTGCTCGATTCGAGCATTTTCTGCTCGGTCTCGGTTCCGAGATCAAGGACCGAAGCAAGGAAATAGGCAAGCTGCACGGGATCCTGCTGCGACATTATCGCCATACGTATCTCCGGCGGCACGTTCGGGAGCAGAGCGAGTGCCTGCTGTATCATTCCCTGAATATTACGCTTGAGCGCCTCGACCTCCTCCTTGTCAACGATCCGAAGCGCGGCCTGAACCCGAACCTTCGCACGCATATAGGGCTGTTCGCTGATCCATTCGATCACCTCGAAACGCTCGATCCCCTGAACGATGAGCTGCATTACGCCCTCGTTGCGCATCATTCGCTTGATGTTGACGATGGTTCCGATCTGAAAGAGGTCTTTTGGCGCGGCGTCATCGCCTGTTACGTTCTCAGTTTTGGTCGTAACGCACGCGATGAGCTTCTCTTCGGTCGCAAGAGCGGCTTCGACGGCGCGCGTAGAACGCTCGCGGCCGACAGCAAGCGGGACGACCGTCTCGGGAAAGAGCGTCGTATTCTGCAGCGGCAGAACCGGGATCTCCAATTCCGAAGGTAAGCTTTCGTCCGTATTTGCGTTTTCAGGGTTCGGGATGTTTTCAGCCATTTGCACCTTTCCTTAAGTGGATCATAAGAAGGCCGTTGTCAAAATTATGTTCGACGCGCGCGCCCTCGATCGAAGCCGGGAAATTCAGAGTTTTTTCAAAGTTGCTGTACGTGATCTCCATCTGATGATAGTTCGCGCCGACGCCGCAGGAGCGGTCACGCCTCGTTCCGGTGATACAGAGCGTCTTGCCGTGAACCTCGATCACGATGTCTTCGGGAGAGACGCCCGCGAGTTCTACCTTTACGAGCCAGCCTTCGGTGGTTTGATAAACGTCCGCGGCCGGATACCAAAGGTTTCCCGAACGCACGTTGCGTGAGGAAGCAATGAACTGGAAATGACGATTTATGGACTTTGCCATATTAAAAAGCGTGCTATTTATTCTGCCAAAATCCTGCACCGGACGAGATCTCTTCTAAGGTTTCGGCGATCGCCTGCTCGTCTTCGCTCTCAAGAGCGATATCGGCCATTGCGATGATGCCGGCAAGTTTCCCGTCCGTATCGACAACGGGAACTCGTCTTACCTTCCTTTCGCCCATAAGCCTGACGGCTTCAAAAACATAGCTGTCCGGCCCGATCGTGAAAAGCTCGGTGGTCATCACGTCGCCGAGATTCGTTTCCGGCCCGACGCCGTCCGCAACGCCGCGAACGACGATGTCGCGATCGGTCACGATCCCGACGATCTTGCCGTCTTCGACGACGGGAACCGCTCCCATATCGCCGTCAAGCATCATCAACGCGGCTTCCTTAAGCGATGTCGTACGCGCCGCGGTCTTTACGTTCGCCGTCATTATTTCGCGACACTTCTTGCGCGCGTAGGCCGCCCTTTCTTCATTGGTCATCCACGTATCTCCTTATCTCTATTGTGTTCGCAATGCGACAAAAAGACAAGATTGTTCCCGTTAGACTCAAGATCGCTTTGGATGCCAAAACTATTGCAAGACTTGCTAATATAGATAACGTGCTTTTTCGCGAAACGATCTTAGTTACAGGATTTCCCGGCTTCCTTGCTACGCGCCTGGTCGAAAAACTCGCGCGCTCCGAAGTGCAGTTCTTCCTGCTTGTGCAGCCGGAATTCGTCGAGCAGGCAATGGCTGCGGCAGGATCGATCTCCGACGAGACCGCTACGCCGCTCGAATGTTTTTCGATCATCGAGGGCGACATTCGCGAACCGCATCTTGGTGCGAGTGAAGAGGACCTCGAAGCGATCCGCCGCGAAGTGACCACGGTTTTCCATTTTGCGGCGGTTTACGATCTCGGTATCGACAAGGAACGAGCGCTGAGCGTCAATCTCGTTGGGACGCGCAATGTGAATGAGCTTGTCGGCGAGATCGCGAATCTGCGGCGGTATAATTACATATCGACCTGTTATGTTGCCGGCGAACGCCGGGGACGCATCCTCGAAAGCGAATTGGAACATTCTGCCGGATTCAAAAACTATTACGAAGAAAGCAAATACCTTGCTGAGATCGAGGTCGAACGTCTCAAAGATACGCTGCCGATCACGATCTTTCGCCCGTCGGTCGTCGTCGGCGATTCAAAGAACGGCGAGACGGCAAAATACGACGGCATCTATTATTTGATCCAATACCTGCGGAAAGCTCCGATCTTCCTTCGCATCTTAAACGTTGGGAATAAACGCGTTAAGCTGAACCTCGTGCCCGTGGACTTCGTCGTTGACGCTCTCGCGGCTCTCTCTGATGACGAAGACGCAAGCGGAAAAACGCTTGCGATCGCCGACCCTGAACCGCTCTCGACAGGAGAACTCTTCGATGCGATCGCCCAAGCCTTGACCGGCAGAAAGTCCGAATTCGCGCCATCCGTCGCGCTCACAAAGTGGTTCCTGAACACTTCGATCTCTCCCGCAATTACAGGATTGCCGCATTACGGCGTGCCGTATTTCTTTATCGAGCAGGAATACGACACAGCGGCCGCCGACAAGCTTCTTAAAAAGCACGGTATCGAATGTCCGCGCTTTAATTCTTATGTCGAGAATCTGATCGACTTCGTCGAAGAGAATCCCGACCTGTAGGTGCCGGATGTGCAAAGAAAAGCCGTCCGTCTGCATCAAAGCCTTTTTAGAATGATGCTTATAAATTCAAGAATAACGCGGAGCTTAAGGCTTTTGCCCGCATTTCTCCTACTTGCCTCCGCCGCAGCATTCGGCCAATCGGGTCGTATTTCGCCTACTCCGACGCCAACGCCGACGCCCGAACCGGAACTTAAAATATCAACGCAGGAGATCAAGCTGAATGTCCTCGCGTTCGATGAAAAAGGCGAGTTCTTCAAGGATGTTACGGCGAACGACCTAGTGATCCGTGAGGATAATATCCTTCATCAGCCGGCAAGCGTGCGATACATCCCCGCGAACGTGCTGATCGTGATGGATACGGGCGGCGATATGCGCGTTGTGAAAACTCTCGACAGAACGCGAAAAGTAGCCATTGCGCTGATCAATTCGATTCGCCCCGAAGACAAAGTTGCCGTCATTGCGTATGCGAACAAGCCGCAGGTGCTTTCGAGCTGGACGCTCGACCGGGCAGCGAGTCGAGCGGCGGTCAACAGTTCGAATTTCGGCACGCGATCCACATTCGTCGCGGCATTGGATATGGCAGCCGCGATATTCGCGCAAACCGACAGCGACAACGATCAACTCGTGCTGATCACGGACGGCACCGATAGCACCGCGACGGCGGCACAAAAGACCGCGGCCTTTGACCGTCTGCGGGCTGCAAACATCACGGTCCACGTACTTAGTTACGCCGCAATGGAGGCCGCCGATATCGCGCCTCGAACAAAGAGTATGACGAATTCGCCGCCTCCGAGAGCAATGCCCGACCAGATCGCGAACGATCTCCCGAACGGCAGTCGCGATGTCGCAAAGAATCCGAGAGCGAAGACTTTTATAGTCGATCGCTCGTTCTTAAAAAAATTGAGGGCTCGCCAGACAGACCTCCTCGCGTCCGAAAAACAACTCGAAAAGCTCTCAGAAGACACTAACGGCGAATTTATCGGCTCGATGTCAACCGACGAAATGGAAGACAAGACGGGCCTTGTCGGACGTATGATCGATTCGTCCTATGTTGTAACTTACGTGCCGAAAATGCCGGTCACTGCCGAGCACGGCGTTGCCGAAAGACATGTCGAGGTAACGTCGAAACGCCCCGGACTCATCGTACAGGCGAAGCGCAATGTGCTGCTTATCGAACCTGGATCACCAAAACCCTGAACGTAAGGAAAGATTTCGCAACAACTTGCAACTGCGACGCGTGAAAGACATTGCCCGGTTTTTCGTGCTAAACTGCACGCTTCGCCCGGCCTCAGCAGGTTTTATAAAATGAACGGGCGAAAGTTATCAACAAAGGGTACTAGATTGTCTCGCATTTCCGATCTAAATCTGGCCACAAGGCCATTCCGCAATCGCGTCCTGCCGTATCTGGCAGCGGCGGCACTGCTTCTTGCGGCCGGCGTGCTCGGCATTGTTTGCCTCGCAAAACTGAAGCAGAATTCCGACACGGACAAGATCCTTGCGGCCCGCATCGCAGCATCAAATACCGAGATCGCACGACTTAAAGGCGAAGGCGAGAAAGTCCGCCAACAACTCACGCCCGAACAGCGCATCGTCCTGAGCGCCGCTCATCGCCTTGTCGCAAATAAGGCTTTCGGCTGGTCAAAGCTCTTCGCCGACCTCGAGGGCGTAATGCCGGGAAGCGTTTCGGCATCGCGAATTTCGGTTCAACATATCTACACGGATGGAGCGAAAGTACGCGCCGAGCTTGAACTTGGCGTTATAAGCCGAGATTTTGCCGGCGTCCAGCAGATGATCCAGAATATGCAGAATTCGGGGCTCTTCCTTGCGGAACTTCGTGGCCAGGATCTGCAAAAGACCGATCTTTCCATCTACACGGAATACACGCTTCGCGTCGTCTATTCGCCCGGCTATTCATACGCCGTACCGCAGACGCCCGATATCGCACAAAATAGTTCGGGAGGTGGCGAATAATGTCCGATATCGAAAGCCGGACCGAACCTGCTGCATCCGAAACGACTCCTCAGGACCCGACACTGTATTCGCGGCGTCCGCACAAGGTTTACGGCGGAATGTGGGGCCCGCTCGAGATAGGTGCAATTGCGGCCGGCGGTCTTGTACTTCTCGCTGTGATCTTTGCGTACGCCGTCTTTGTTGTACCTTCGAACAATGAGGTCGTGAAAAATCGCTCCGAAGCAGATCGCCTCGAGGCGGAAAAAATTACGGCTCAGTCAAAATACGGTGAGATCACGACAACCGAAGCCCAGGTCGCAAAGTTGCTCGACAGCGCCGACAATTTCGAGCTTCGTTATCTTCCTGCCGCCGACAACGGCCGCAGCGCTTTGTATCAGCGGATAAACGGCCTCATCGCTGCGTACGACCTGGTAAACACGAACGGGCCGGACTATCAGCCGCTTGAGCCGATAACGGAAGGCACATCGAATAATCAATCGCAGGAAGAACGCGGACGAGAGAGATTTCGCAGCTTTTTCCCCGGTGTTTATGTAACGACCACGGTCGAAGGTTCGTATCAAAATCTGCGGCGATTCATTCGCGACGTCGAAACGGGCGGTGAGTTCGTCGTTATCAGCGCGATCGAGCTTGCTCCGTCCGACACTCAGCAAAAGGCCGATCCAACAAAACCGCCTGCTCAAAATACGGGAATGCCGACCGCGGTCGATAATAACGGATTTCCGCTTGCTCCAAACCCGAATGAGCAAGGTCAAACGGCAAAACCCAAAGGCAAGACGCACGGCGAGGTGGTATCGCTTCGAATCGAGATGGCCGCGTATTTCCGCCGGCCGAATTTTGCTCCGCCGCTGGCGAATGAAGGAGCGACGCAATAATGGTGGCTCGCGCTCTAAACGATCCGAATGAACGCAAGAAGCTGATCGCGGCCATCGTCCTCGGTGTGCTCGCTCTCGTGGCTCTCTTTTTTGCGTTCGGACGCGGGCTTTTTGCGAGTTCGGCAACTCCAAGTACGGTCGCAAGAACAACGCCGACGCCAAAGCCGTCGCCTGCAGCTCCGGGAGCCTTCACGCTCCCGACCGCAGACGAACAGAATTTCAGCGATACGACAACGCCCGTCATAATGCCGGCGAATATTCCAGCGCCTGATCCGGGCCGCAATATTTTTGCATTCTACGAACCGCCAAAGCCGACGCCGTACAGCCCGACACCTGTCGTAATTACTACTCCGCCGACGCCGACTCCTACGCCCACTCCAGCGTATGAGATGACCGCGATCAACCCGCAGTCCGTCTATGCCGGAACGAACGGGCTCCGCCTGGAAGTTACGGGTGATCGCTTCGAACCGAACTCGCACATCTATTTCAACCAGACGGAATTCCCGACGCAGTTCATAAGCCCGCAAAAGCTCGTTGCGAATATCCCCGCAAACCTTCTGACGTCCGAAGGCTCGCGGCAGATCATCGTACAATCACCCGACGGCAAGAAATATTCCACGCAGTTCATGCTCACCGTTCAGGCGCCGCCGAAGCCGACCTACACATATCTAGGAATGATCGGCCGCAAACGCTTCAATAACGATACGGGCTTCTTCCTCGACGGCGGCAAATCCGACACTACACCGTTCGACGTTAGGATAAACGACGTTGTCGGCGGAAGGTTCAGGCTGATCAAACTCACGCCGGGCGAGGCTATGTTCGAGGACACAACGCTTGGATTCAAGCATCGGATCCCGATCGCGCAGCCGGCGGACGTACCGACTCAAAGCCTGCCTGCGGGCCAGCCTCGACGCGGCGGTTTCCCGCAAATGGGTCAGCCTTATCCGAACTATCAGCAGCCGCAACAGCAGATCGATCCGAATAACTGTCCGCCGGGTATCCCTTGCAACAACATTCGTCCTGCAAATACTCCGGCGATACCTCAGAATCCGAATAACGGCGAAAAAGGCACCAAGGACGATGTGGACGACGACGATAAGTAACCGACGGGAAGAGAGCGGTATGACGCTGATCGCCGTGATGGCGGTGATGGCGATCTTCGCCGTCGCCTTGCTTGCGGTCGCTCCGACCATTGCCACGCAGATCCAACGCGAACGCGAGCTCGAAGCGATCGCCCGCGGTGAAGAGGTCGCCGAGGCGATTCGCCAATATGTCGAATTCTATCGCGGAGCGAAACTCCCGACCTCTATCGACGATCTTCTCGAAGGCTTGCCTGAAGGCACTCGCACACGGCAGATCCTGCGGCCTTCTGCAGCCGTAGATCCTTTGAGCGAAGACGGCAAATGGCGGCTCGTTCCGGCGGACGGCAAGTCGCTTGCCCCATTTGCAAAAGCTATCCAGGCGTATAACGGCGGCTTGCTGCCTTCGAATCCGAGCCAGGTCTTCGACCGCTGGGCGATCGTAATCGTTAACTCTCTGAACACCGAAACGGAGTCGGACAAGACCGCACCGGCCGACGAAGATATCGAAATTTCAACTGAAAATACGCCATTCATCGGCGTTGCGAGCCAGGATCGCGGCAAATCGATCGTTGCCTATTACGGACTCGAAAATCACTCAAAATGGATCTTCACGCCTCTCTTCCGCGGCACTGGCGTAAATGTGCAGCCCGGCCGTTCCTCGAATTCGGCGAATGTTCGAATCCCGATGAATTCACAGATCGACTAACGCCTCCTAAAGTGCCACAATTGTGATTGCAGATGTTTTGACATCGCGGACGAAGTGAGTTAGAATTATTCTAACTCTAAAGGAGGAGTAGATATGCATAAAACAAAGATCGATATTCCGAAAGGTGCTAGAGAAAAACTTATCGCAATTCTTAATCAGCGGCTCGCCGACTCTATAGACCTTAAAGCGCAGGCAAAGCAGGCGCATTGGAACGTAAAGGGAATGAGCTTCATCGCCCTGCACGAGCTTTTTGATCGCGTTGCGGCAGAGGTCACGCCTATGTCCGATGACATCGCAGAACGCGTTACATCGCTTGGAGGCACCGCACTTGGAACGGTGCGCGTTGCCGCTCAGAATTCGGAGTTGCCGGAATATCCGCTTGAGATCAGCGACGGCCCGGACCACGTAGATGCCCTCTCGACCGCGCTCGCAGAATTCGGCCGTCGAGTCCGCGCCGACATCGGCAATACCGATAAGCTTGGCGATGCCGTAACCGCCGATCTTTTTACGAATATTTCAGGCGATATCGATAAACTGCTCTGGTTCGTCGAAGCCCATCAGCAAAGCTAGCGCTTTTCGTTTTCCACACCGCTAGGAGCGGCGCCGAGAGATCAGTGCCGCTCCTAACAGTGCCTATCCTCTTCTTTCTTGGATATTGAACCCGGCCGCGTGAATTATTTCCAGTAGTTCCTGTCCACGCTCATCCATTTCTCCGGATCCCAGAGGTCGTTGTTGAGCTTTGCGTCGGCTTTGATACGCGTATATTCCTCGGTCGTAGTTTGCTTGCCATCGACGTAGAACAGCACCTCGGCCGCGACCCAGCCGCCGCCTGCTTTCACATACTTGTTGAATTGCGTTTCGCTCACGCTCTTTCTGTCCTTGCCGGAGTGTTGGATCAATCGCGTAAAAATAAGCCGCTTCTTATCGACCCAAAGCTGAGGTGACCGCATATCACCTTTTTCAGCGCCGACGACATAGACGCTTTGGCCCTGCCATTTCTCGATATGAAAGATCGCGAGATTGATACCCATCTTCTTGACCTGTTCGATGGTTGTCTCAACGGGCTGTGCATAGACGTCAAAACCGACGACCATCAGCGGATGTACAAATTCACGTCCGCCCATTGTAACGCCGCCCTTAAATGAGAAAACCTTGCCGTCGGCGAACAAGATTCCGTCACCTTGCTCGGTCGGAGCGATATCTATTCGCAGACAGCCCGGCACCTTCATCGCTTCATACCAGGTGTGCACCTCGGCCTTGCCGTCCGGGGCAAAATTCGTCGTCTTCTGCTCGAAAGTGAGCGTCTTGTACCACTTGCCCGCATATTTTGCGTACATTGCCGCAATGAGGTCGTTTCCGTTCTTGATGCCGCCGGCAAAAGCCGAAGCGGCAAGCATCATCGTCAGCCCAATGGCACAAATGTATTTCATCTTCGAAAAACTCCTAAGAAAGTGAATTCGCTGTCGTGTTTTACGATGGAATTCGTCAGTTTGTTTACGGATTATGCGGCTACTTCGATTCGTATTCGTAGATCTGGTAAAGGTCCTGGTCTTGCGGTTCCGACAGATCGCGTCGGACGAGCAGCATTAGATCCACTCCGGGGCGAAGCGGATAGACCCCGACGAATTTGTAGTGTGCCGAATATTTATCGACAACGGCGATGTCTTGGTCGGTCTTCTTTGCGACGATCATCTCGGCGGTATTCGCATCGACAAGGCTGCCGTAGAAATTCGCGTGAGGGTAATCGTTCAAATACCAGGTAAGCGGCCAATAATCCGGTGAAACGATCTCGATCGTCGCATCGCTGCCTTTACCGCTTTTCTCGGCATAATGTTCGATCTCGCGAACGAGGTCGAGCATTCCGCGTTTTGTGTGTGCATAGACATAGCCCATTTCCTCGTCGTCATAACGCACAAAGCTGAGGTCGTAGGCCTGATAACCAAGCAGAGTTATCGAAAGGATCAGGGTCAACGCGCCCGCAAGACGATTCGCGATGAGCTTCGACGAAAGAATTTCATTGATTCCGTAACCTGCGACGAGACACATCGGAAGGAAAAAGCTAAGCGCGAGCCACGGCGTCTTGTACGGAATGATCGTGTATGCCGCGAACATCCCGAAGGCCCAAAATGCAGAGAACACGGCAAAGCGATCCTTCGGCCTTAGAAAGGCGATAGCACCGCCGAGCGCCGAAAGAAGGAGAAGCGGAGACTCCACTTTCATTCCCCATTTCACGTAAGCGAGAACGCCGTTCTGCGTGTGGTCTTTGGTGCCTGTTTTCGTCCAGAGCATATATGCCTCGACGGCGCGCGAAAGCCCTTCGGGATAAGAGAAATATGACGAGAAGAAGACCGCGAGCACGAACACGAAAGTCAGCGCCGACGCCGAGATCAGCAGAAGCCTGTCAGCACGGTCGCCAAATGCATTGCGGAATCCGTTGTAAGTTAGTTCCGGCGCTGCAAAGCTTGCGAGTTTGCCTCCTCGATATGCGAATAGAAACGCAAGCCAAGCAACGATCACCATTGCTGCCAGAAAACACAGCGTGTAGAAGGCGAAAGGCTCCTTCACGCTGTTTTCGCCGAGAAAATATGCGTGTAACCAACGCAACGCATCGAGCGTATATCGGTAGAAAAATACCGCGCCGGCAAATACTGCAAAATGCACGAATCCAAGCAAATACCACTTCGATCGGCTCGGTTCAACCTCAACACTCTTTTGCCACATTCGCGTAGCAACCGTCGCGATCAGCATCGTGCCGATCGTGATGAAAGCCGTTTCTTTTGTCGCAAAAAGCAGAGCTGCGGACGCCGCCGCAAGGATCAAATATATCGGCCTGCCCTCACGCCATTCGAGCAAACTCTTGAGCACAAGCGATATCAGGACGAGTTCGACGATTACGACCGCGATGCGAAACGCCCACATCGCCGTCTCGTTGGCGCCTGAAAAGTACGTCGCAATATTGAGCCCGGGCGGAATAAAGCACGCGGCAAGGAGCATCCCGAGCCACACTTTTGCAAAAATACCGGCCGTGGTCCGCTCGATGAACAGAACGATCGAGACGACGATCGCGAGACTGCAGAAAGTAAAGAATGTCTCGTGGATGAAGTATCTTGAGATGAAGACCATTCCCGGCGAGAGCGCGAGGAAAAGTGCTGCGGAGAGGCTGCCGATCCGACCGAGATAGCGCCTCAGATAGAGCGCAAGTACGACGGTCAAAACGCCGAAGACCGCAACGCTCGCCCGCACCGCGAATGTATTCAGCCCGAATATCTTCGAGAAGAAAAGCGAGATGTAGTAGAGCGTCGGACCGTGGTAATTTGCCGGATCGTATTTATAAACTCCGGTGCGATAGAGCGTCGTCAGGAAGAATCCGTTGACGCCTTCGTCGTGATGGAGCGGTTTGAGGGTTAGATCGTAGAAGCGGAACGCGAATGCGGCGAGCGTTATGATCGCAGACGAGCAGAGCCAGAGGATGTCAGGCTTTGTCCGAGTTCCTTCTTGTTCGGTGATCTCTGTCTCAAGCATCGAAAAGGTTTGTTGCAAGCTATTTTACTTTATAGAGGCGATACTGTCCGCTTTCCGCAACGAGCGGAAATTTCGCAAAATATTCGTCGTTCGCCTTAAGATCGTTTCGCTCAACGGGCGAGACGAGAACGTAATCGACGCCGTATTTCTTTAGCAAAAGATCGGCAACACCGCCGCCAAGATATATCGTTTTTACATCCTTTTCGCGAGCCTCAAAATCGATGCCGTGCGAGGACAAATGTCCCGTGTAACGCATCAAGGATCGGCGCCCAGAAAGGACGACGGCGGAATTATACGTCGGCGCGTTCAGTATGAGGGCGTGCGCGGGCGTATTGGCTTTAATTGCCTCTGCGATCTTAATGCCGTCCGCGTCAAAGACCTTGATGACATTCTGCCCGCTCGCGGTTCTGTAAACATCCAATGCACCCGATGCGACAAGCGACAGGAATACGAGAGCGGCGGCAGCCTTTAGCCACACGGCTTTCCTCTCCCAAGCCCAAACTATCGCAAGAGCGATGAACGGTATCGAACCCGCGAACCAATAGATAAGGATCTTTATATTATCCCATTCCCATGGAGCTAGTTTTACGACGTTGGCGATAACAAATATCAGTGCGAAAGGGATATAAAAGAGTGCCGCACAGCGAAGTTGCCCGTGCTCATCTTCCGAACCTTTTTTCCACGCGAGATAGACGCCCGCCGCGATCAAAGGGATCACAAGGCCCGTGTTCAAAAGCCAAAAATAGAAGAAATTATTGTCGCCCTTGTCCCAGCCGAAATTCCATCCGATGAACTTCGAGGCGTCCGATGCTTCGCCCGTTGTGAGCCAGGCAAGAATCGGCACCGCCACGATCGAGACGCCGACCGCGAACGTGAACCATTCCTTCCACCTTCTGATATATAGAAGAAGGCAGACCGCAGCAACGATAAAGACGACCAAGAGGCTGTGCAGATGCACGAGCGGCAGGGTCCCGACGAGCGTCCCCAAGACAAAGGGCGGCACGAACTGCGCGTGTCCGTCTTCGCTGTCTTGCCCCGAGAATGTTGCCCAAAGACGGTCGATAGCCATTATCGCGAGCGGCATTCCGAGCAGAAGGCTTCGCTGCGTGATAAAAAGCACTACCATCGAATTGCCCCAGCGGAAGACGTTCGTGATCGTGTAGTCGCCCGGCAACGCTGACAGAAAATCGAAGAATCCCTTTTGCTGTTCCCAAAAATCTTTCGCGAAAAATAGAAAGCCCAGTCCGCCGCTAAAGAACAGCAAGAACGGTGCGAGGCGTCCCGCAAGTTTGCTCGCTGTTACACGAATCGTAAAACGCTCGAGCACAACGAGGAGCGAAAACGCCCACGCGATATCTTCGATGACCATTGCCCAACGCAGCGAACCGCCGAGCTTCATTGTGATAGCCGTAAGCAGGTCGGCAATGAACGGATACGCGAATTTTACGCCTGCGAACGACGGATTCACCGGCGGGAAGTTCGCGCCGTCCGTAAAGCCGAGGATCGCGCCTAGATGGAACGGGAGATCGCCGAGATTCTGCGAACCGCCCGTGAACACGCCCTCCGGCGTCTGATAGATCGCCTGGGAAAAAAATAGACAAAAAAGGATAAAGAAGAATGCGTAAAAGACAAGACCGCCGATGCGTTTGTTGCCGTGTTGAAAATTTGAGAGTGCGCGCTGCCAGTCTCTCGCGAGCTTCCGTCTTACGTCCGGCTTGAAAAGGATAACGGCCGGCAGCAGAGCCGCCAGCACGGAAATGGCCGCCGTTGCCGCACTAAGCCCGAAGAAGATAGTTATTACGAAACCCGCGATGCCAGCGATCGCGCACGAGACGATATTCCCCGCCGCAAGCCGCCACAACAACCGCTCTCCGTCAAAGAACAAGTAAGTAAAGCAAAGCCCGCCAAATAGAAAAACAGCGAGCACTATGAGGGCAGCGAGCATATCAGTTCAAATGCTAATACTACTCGAAATTTCGTTGAGAGAGCATTCGCTCGACGTATTTCGCGATCACGTCGGCTTCGAGATTTACGGCATCGCCGGGCGAAAGCGTCGAGAGATCCGTCATTTCCCAGGTTTTTGGGATCACCGCAATGTCGAATTCGGTCTCCCTTAGCGCAGCGACCGTCAGGCTGATGCCTTCGACCGCGACCGAACCCTTGAAGACAAGATACTTTGCAAATTCAGGTTCAAAGCCGATCGTTACGGTACTGAAATCACCTTCGTCCTTCGCGCTGATGAACGTCCCGGTCGAATCGACGTGGCCTTGGACGATGTGCCCGCCCAAACGCTGTGTCGGAAGGAGCGCGCGTTCGAGATTTACTCTCGTTCCCGTTGCAAGACGATCGAGCGTCGTTCGGGCGAGCGTCTCGGGCGAGACATCGGCAGAAAAGCCGTTCGCAGCGACATTCAAAGCGGTCAGGCAAACGCCGTTGACCGCGATCGAATCGCCGTTCGCGATATCGGACGTAATGCGTGAAGCGCCGATGCGAAAAACCGCACCGGCAGCGCGTCTCTCGACCTGCTCGATCACGCCAAGTTCTTCTATCAATCCCGTAAACACTTGCAGTAAAATGATTTAGAACCAGGGCTTCTTATTCAGAACGTATGTTTGAACAAACTCTTCATCCGACTTTGTCAGATACATAATGCCTTCAATGATGCCGATGATCGCCATTATCATTGACGGTATCCCACACAGCAAGATCACGCCGACGAGCCAAACCGAGAGCATAATGATGCCTTCGGTGTTGTAGCCGAGGACGAACTTATGAATACCTAGGCCGCCGAGGACGATACCAAGCACGCCCGCCAGCACCTTTTTATCGGCTCCCGGCACAGGAGGGCGATTTCCGGCCTGCATCGGCCCGGCGTTATATGTTGGCAGCATCGCGCCGCAGCTCGAGCAAAGCCCGCCGCCTGCGACATTTTGAGAGTGACAATTCGGACAAGTTACATATTGCGTCTGCATAAGTTTTAAGCCGGCTCCGTCATAGAAAGTTTACGAATATCTATCGAGATCGGTTCCCCATCGGAGACGTCATTATAGATATTTACGAATTTGCGGCCGCACAGTATCTCATCCGGTTTATAGGATGAACGCGTATGAACACTCTGGGCGAACGTTTCGTCGATGCCTGTTAGTAGTATAAGCAATTCTGAATCCGTGGTCAGGTAATCCTCCGGTTCCATATCATAAAGCGGCGAAGTCTCGTCGATCGGATGCACGACCGTCCACGAAAGCGGGAAGAAAGTAACCTTTGGCCGTTCGAGCGGCAGGAATTCGAATTTTCGCGTAAATCTTCCGTCAACCTTGATGAACCGTGCGAAAAGGACCTGCACCTCGACTTCGATAAGCTGGTTATTGCGGGCATTCACGATCCGGAACATCAACCCTTTGCCGCCTTGGTACGGGGCGATGATGGCATTCTTGCTGAACTTGATCCTCGCTGTCGGTTTTGCGAATCTTGCAAAGACCAAACCCGTGATCAGGGCATTCGCAAGAAGGCTGTAGTACGACTCGATCGTAACCAGCAGATTCGGAACTATGCCGACCGGATGGATCGTCCCGTAGCCGATCGTCGCAAAGGTCTGCACGCTAAAGAAAAAGCCGCGAACGAAGAGATTCATTTGCGGTTCGCTGGTCGAATCAACGAGGCCTTCCACGCCGAACGATGCGTAAACGGCGCCAAAAATAATATTGCTGATAAAAAAGAGCAGCAGTACAAGCCCGAGGAAACCGGCCCAAGACATCGAGAGGAGAGAGTGATAGAGATTCATCGAGAAAACGGACGGCATACCCGTTCGATGAACGTTGAACGAACCATCGCGATTCAACAATCTTTGTTTCTTCTGGCCGGCAACGACCGATCCAAAGCCAAGATCCCTTTCGACCTCGGCGTAATCAATTAACGTTTTCGGCTCCAATGTTTCTTCCGCCACAGCTCTTTGCTCCTCAGGCAAAAAGTATATCTATCGTCCATACGGATTGTAAAAGCATTTTGCGGCGTGAAATAATCTCCTCTTTGAACTTATGGCAGAAGCAGCACACAACGAGGCACCGCCCGCATTGAAGATCCTTAGGGTCGGAGTTCCTGACACGACGTCGCTCGCCGATCTTGTCGAATGGTTCATCGCTCGCGATGAACGCGTCGCGCGGGTGCGTCATCCGGTTGCCGACGAACTCTTTGCGTGGAAGCAGGAAGATGATTCCGCAAGCGGCGTCAGCATCTATCCATTCGAAAACGCCGAAGCTCGTTTCGCCATCGGCGTGATCCAAGCTGTCGCAGAGAATAATACTGAGGAACTTCTCAAACTCTGGATAACGGACATCATCGAAGCTCTAGGCCGCGCACGCGAAACAAAGGGCGAACTTACGAACGCCTACGGCCTTGATGCGGACGAGGAAGCCTTTCCCATCGTCAAGGCAGAAAAGCTGCCTAGCAAGATCGAACAGCGATTGTATCTTTCAAGCTGCTGGCTTGAGTTATTATGCACGGCCGAGGCGCGCGTGCTTGGCTGGGTGTATCAGGAAATGTACGGCAAACCGTTCTCTCCTTAACGGAAGATCTTGCAGTTCGCCATATTGCCGGTCTTCATTCCGCGAGTGAACCACTCGACACGCTGTTGCGAGCTGCCGTGAGTGAACGAATCGGGAATGACGTAACCTTGCGTACGCTTTTGGATCATATCATCACCGACCGCGCTCGCGGCACGGATCGCTTCTTGCGGGTCGCTCGCATCAAGCCGTCCCTGGGATGCCGCGTAATTCGCCCAGATGCCCGCATAGCAGTCCGCCTGAAGTTCAAGGGCCACTGAGCCTTTATTTCCTGCATTCGAGGCTTGCAGGCGGTCCATCGTGCCCATAAGGTTCTGTATATGATGGCCGAACTCGTGAGCGATCACATAGGCTTGGGCGAAATCGCCCGGAGCCTTGAATTCGCGCTTCAGTTCATCGAAGAACGCAAAATCCAGATACAAATTCATATCGCCCGGACAATAGAACGGACCCATCGCCGCATCGCCAAGTCCGCAGGCAGATCGTACCTGGCCGGTGTATAGGACGAGTTTCGGGTCTTGATATCTAACGCGCGTTTGCTGCGGAAGGATCTGCTTCCAGCCGTCTTCGAGGCTGCCCATGATAGCTCTTGCGAATCGCGAATTCTCGTCCGGCTGAGCGGGGTTGGCCGAATTCGCTGCGGGCGCTTGCACCTGCTGACTGTCGATCGACCCCGTATTTTGGAATAGAGCACTTGGGTCGCCGCCGCAAAGCAGCACAGCGAGAGCGATGATGATCACGCCCAATCCGCCGCCGCCCATCGCGATGCCGCGGCCCGATATGCCGCGTCTATCTTCTACATTCGAACTCGGTCTAAGGTCTTGCCAACGCATATTGAGATTCTAGTTAGAAACTGCAAAAAGGCAAAAGAGAGCCGCCACCAGAAAGGCCGATCCGCGGCCAGACGCCCGTGCAAAGCTATTGCTTGCATAAGTTAGCTTTCCGAAAAAGCTTGACAGACGGTCGCTTCTTCGGTATTCTTTCTGGGCATTACCGTTGTCGTCTTGAATCTCCTTCGTTTCCACATTTACTTGGAGGAAAAATGATCAAATTGGATATCGTCAACCTCGTTGCCGACAGGACGGGAGTGCCGAAACAAAAGGCCGAGCAGGTTGTTGACTCGCTTTTTGAAGCGATGAAAGAGGCTCTCGCAAAGGGCAAGAGGATCGAACTGCGCGGATTTGGCGTTTTTGTAGTAAAGGCGCGCAAACGCGGCGTAGGCCGCAATCCGCGAACCGGCACCGAGGTGCCGATCCCCGCGGGCAAAACCATTAGATTCAAGCCAGGCAAAGAGCTTTCGGCAAGATCTGTTTAAAATAGAGATCAGTTCGTTATAAAGATAAGGGAAACGCCGCAAACTTCCGCGAGTCAAATGCAGTAATAACGCGGAGACTGCGGTCTTTTCTGTTTTTGTCCATTAGTAAATAGTGCAAGAAGCCGAGCCGGTAAATTACGAATTCTTTTATGGCGAAGAGTTGCCGCGGCCGTCAGTTCTGGTCTGCGCTCGACATATTCTGCTGCTCGCCGTTACATTCTGTACCGCAACGATCGCGGGCACGCTCTATCCTTTCGGGCCGATAAATGATTTTGTCGTCGGCAGCGACCCGCAGACGACCGATGAGGTCATCGCCTTCATTCTGCAACTTCCCGAACGCTATCTCGCAATAATCGGACACTCGATCGAGCTTCTTTTCACGAATTCATACGTCCTGACCTACGGGCTCGAGTTCTCCCTCTCGCTGCTCCTGATCCTCGTCTCGCACGAAATGGGGCATTACATTGCCTGCCGCATTTACAAGGTGGATTCAACCCTGCCGTTCTTTATCCCGACGCCGCCGATGATCGGCCCGGCGGGCACATTCGGTGCTTTCATTCGTATCAAGACGCCGATGCCGTCAAAACATTCCGTCTTTGATATCGGAGTTGCAGGGCCGATCGCGGGGTTTATCGCGATGCTGCCGATCGCGATAATTGGGATCGCGCAAATGGAGATGGTCAGCCCGGCGAGCATTCCTGATACGGGTCAGCTCGTATTTTCAGACCCATTAATAATGCAGGGCATCGCCTCGCTGTTCGGCAAGAACCTGAGTTTCGGCGTCGGAAATGCGTTCTACTATGCGGCCTGGATCGGAGCTCTCGTTACCGCGATAAACCTGATTCCGTCGGGCCAACTCGACGGCGGACACGCCATTTATGCCGCTCTCGGAGAGCGTGCTCATTACTGGACGGGCAGAATAGCGTTCGTCGCAATGGCGATCCTCTCCGTACTCGGCGCATATTTTTACAGCAGCCCGAGCGGCTTCCTTATCACGATCATTTTGGGAATAATGCTGAAGGTCGGCCACCCGCGTCCGTACGACCAAACACCGCTCGACGCAAAAAGAAAAGCAGTGGCATTTCTGACACTGCTGATATTCATTCTTACGTTCTTGCCTTTCCCCGTGAAACTTACCTAAAAGTTCACGACGCGATATTCGGCAAGAGGCCCTTGATCTCGCTTACGACGCGTTCTGCATCGTCGTTCCCGTCGAGCGCGATCATAAAAAAATCATAGCTCGTCTTAAAGCAAACGACGCCGTTCCCGAAGAACCAAACGCCCTCAAGCAGCGGATTTCCGCCCAAGATCGTACCGATAGGAAACCCCGTAACCTCGGTCGGATTCAACACTTTCGTCATCATCACCGCACCGGAAGCAAACGCGAACGCTCCCAGCATCGGCGCTCCGACACGCTTTGCGATGTCGCGTTCGAACTCGATCCTCTCGCGCTCTGCGTCGTTCAGACGACCTTTCTCGATCAATGTTTCACGGCGTTTCAGATAGCCGTCAAAACTGTCAGCGAGTTTCTTGACAGACCAAACGGGGATCGCAGAATTCATAAGCCAATGCGAGTTGATACCCGTAAAAACGATGCCCAAGCCCGCCCCGACCATCATCGAAGCGCCTGTAACCGCGGCCTTTGCAGGATCCTCTTTTGCGGACGCAGCGGCGTTCTTCAACGCATTCAAGATCGTATTGGTCGTCGAGGTAAGTGACGCGCCGAACCCGACGACCTTCGTCACGCGTTTCGCGTTCGTGCCGATCGACGATGCGGTATCGCCCAACGTATCGCTTGCCTTACCTGCGATATCTGCGACCGTCTCACCGGCCTTTGTCCCGGCCTCGACAGCGGCATCCCGAAGCGGTTCGCTAACGTTCCACGCGGTCTTTGCCGCATCGCCGGCCGTGCTCGCGACGTCTTCGACTATCGTTACGGCCTTTCGCCCGATGTCGGTCTTCTCTGCCTGCGTCTTTACGACCGACGCTCCTTTCTGCGCCGTATCGACAACGACGCGCGCGCCGCTCTCGATCTTGTCCTTTAGGCCGAGCTTCTCGTCGATCCCGTCCAAGGTCTCCGCCGCTTTTTTTTGCCAACGCTCAAATATCTCTTTGCCTTCGCTCATACACCTAGTTTTATCACAATTCTCCCCGTCTCGAATACGTTTTTACGGCATCGAATGTTCGCCTTCGGAGATGTTAGAATCTTTTCGAAGAGGTTATGCCGAAGATAAAGTGCCCGCAATGCGGCAAAGAAACTGACTTTACGGGGAACGAATTTCGCCCATTCTGCTCCGAACGCTGCAAGCTCCTCGATCTCGGAGCTTGGGCAGACGGTGATTACGCGGTTCCCGCAGATATTTCGAACCTCTCGTCGGAAGATCTTGCACAGATCGAGGCGGCATTGGAGAAGAAAGACGAATGACCGCGCTTCCCGCTATTTTCTTGTCCGAGATCGGAGGCCTAGCCGTCGCCGCTCTGTTCTTCTTTGTGTTGTGCCTGCTTGCATACATCGCTTTCAGGCTGCTTAAACGCTCCGCGAAAATGGCAGTTCGCTTGATCGTCGTGCTTGTCATCCTCGCGGTCGCGGCGTCCGGCAGCCTTGCGCTCTACTCATTTCTCAAGACGCCTGCAAAGCCCGCAGCAAAAAGCCGTTCAACACGCTGACGCGAACAAAAAATGGACGATCCGCAACGAGCGAACCGTCCAAAATTTGGAGACAAAACAATAACCGAAAAATGCCGTTTACCTACGGCCGCTGCGCAGAAGCAGACCAAGCACGACGCCGATAGCCGCCGAGATCAGGATCGTCTGGCCGGGCTTTTGCCGCGCGAATTCTTTCGCGTCCTCGATCAATTCTTTCGGGTCCTTCGCCGACAGTTCTTTGAACTTGTCGCCGACGTGCGCGACATTTTCCTTCGCGTAATCATACGCTTTGCCGGCCGCGTCCTGTACCTTTTTCCCGTATTCCTGTGCCTGCATCTTTATTTCTCCTAAAAACTCGTCGCTCTGGTGCCCCGTATATCCTGCCTCCGCGTCGAGCGGCATAAGGCCCTGTTCGAGTTCCGCTTCCGCTTTCTTAACCTCGTTCTCAAATTCCGACATCGTAAAATTCCTCCCCCGCAAAATGATCGAACCAAATGATCGCCTCGGTCGTAAAACTTTTTCCGAACCGTCTGGCATCAGATTCCAAACGCCCTCTAAGCGTTGTAACGAAATTAGGCGAAAGTTTGTTCCCCGATAGTTTGGTTCGAGACGGTGATCTAAGGTTGACAACAACTTTCTGAAAATGCAAACTTGTTCGGTAAGTAAGCACTTACTTATGCGAGGACACATTGATCGAAAATTTTTTTAGTTGCGACCCAAGCGCCCGAATGTCGGGCGATGAACGTCGGCTTGTGATACTTCAGGCGGCGGTCGAACTCTTTTCCCAGCACGGGTTTAAGGGTGCTACGACCAAGGAAATAGCGAAGGCTTCGGGCGTTTCCGAAGCGATGCTTTTCCGCCATTTTGAAAATAAGGACGCACTATACGAAGCGATCATCGAAACGAAGGGTTGCCGCGAAAGCGCAACAAAATTTGCCTGGGACAACGATGAAGCATTGATAAAGGCGATCGCCGAAAAGGATGACGCCGCTGTTTTTTATAGATTGGGGTTCACGGTCCTCGAAAAGCAGCAGTCGAACGTTCCGTTCATGCGACTGCTGCTCTACTCGGCCTTGGAGGAGCACGATCTTGCCGAGCGGTTCTTTCACGAGTTCGTCGAGCGTGTCTATGATTTTATCGGCGGGTATATTGCGACGCGGCAAAAGGACGGCGCGTTCCGAAATGTGAAGCCGAGACTGGCGGTGCGGGCATTCCTCGGAATGCTGCTCCATCATTCGCTGAACAATATATTGTGGGATAAGAGCGGCTATTTGCTCAAGATCTCGAACGACGATGCGGCAAAAGGCTTTGCCGATATTCTACTAAACGGATTGAACGCTAAAGAGGCGTAAATTTTTCAAATGTTTCTAAAAACTAGGCGTTTTGTGCCTGCATTTCTACTATGCGGAACCATATCGGTGATATTGCTGGGAGCAGCGTGCGGCAGTTCGTCGGCAAATTCGAACGCAAATGCAAATACGCAAGTACAGGCAGTTGACGTTACGACCGCGCAGGCCGTCGTTCACCAAATTCCTTCTTATTTCGAAGCAACAGGCAGCCTCGCAAGCGATGAATCGACCGACGTCGCGCCGACGATAGCCGGCAAGGTGATCGAGGTGAATTTCGACGTCGGATCTTACGTTGCCAAGGGAAGCGTACTCGTCCGTCTCGACCCAAGGGATGCGCGGCTGCGTCTCGAACAGGCTCAGGCAGGCGCTGAACAGGCTCGTAAAGGCGTTGATTCCGCTGCGGCCGCAGTGCGTCAGGCTCAGGCAAAACTTGGCGTTCCGGTCGGTTCGCATTTCGCGGTCGATGAATTCCCTCAGGTTCGCAGTCTTAAGGCAAATCTGCTGCTCGCCGAGAAAGAGTTGACCCGTGCCGAGAATCTGTTCAAGACCGGCGACATTTCACGCTCGATCCTCGATCAGCGGCGCGCAACTCGCGATTCACTCGCGGGCCAGCTTGCCGACGCACGCGCAAATGCTCAAGTCGCCGAGAAGGCCATCTCGTCCGCTCAGGCGCAGGAAGCCGCAGCGAAAGCTGCTGTCGCATCGGCAGAGGCTCAGGTCGATCAGGCAAAGAAGGCCGTGAATGACACGGCAATTCTCGCCCCGATCAGCGGATTTGTCTCCGAACGAACCGCAGACCCCGGCGAGTACGTGAGCCCGAGCGTGCCGAATCCGAAGATCGCAACAATTATGCGTACTTCGACACTTCGTATGAAGATCGAGGTGCCGGAACAATCGATCGAGCTCGTGAAACCCGGACAGTCGATCTCGCTTCAGACGAGCGCGTATCCCGATCGGAATTTCGTCGGGAAGGTCGTCCGCATCGCGCCGAGTTTGAACGTGACGGCGCGAACTTTGACCGTCGAGGCCGACGTGCCGAATCCTGACGGGGCGCTCAAACCGGGACAATTCGCGACGGTACGCATTACGAAGTCTCAGCCCGAAAATGCCGTGATGATCCCGGCGGCCGCAGTGCGTGCGGACGGCGATATAAATAAAGTTTTTGTCGTTAAGGACGGAGTCGCTCGTGAGGTGATCGTCCAACTCGGGCTGCTCGAGAACGATCTTATCCAGGTCAAGAACGGCCTCGCTGAGAACGACGTCATCGCAACCAACAACCTCGCCGCCCTGTTCGACGGAGTCCGCGTGACCCAGTGAGAGTGAATGCGATATTACTCCCCGACCTTGGATCTTTTGATATTGGACCTTGGACTAACTTATGCAGTGGTTAGCTGAAATATGTGTTAAACGGCCGGTATTTGCGACGATGTTGATCATGTCGCTGGTGGTCGTCGGCGCCTTCTCGTTCCTTAGTTTGGGCGTCGATCTTTTCCCGAAGATCGATTTTCCGACGATAACGGTCACGGTAGTAAATCCGGGAGCGTCACCGCAGGAGATCGAGACGGAGATCACCGACAAGATCGAGGAATCCGTAAATACGATCAGCGGCATAGACGAACTCCGCTCGACGTCGATCGAGGGCATCTCGCAGGTCTTTGTCCAATTCATCCTTGAAAAGGACGTCAACGTCGCCGCGCAAGAGGTCGAGAACCGCGTTCAGACCGTCATTCCGAACCTGCCGGACACCGCAAAGCAGCCGACGGTTCAAAAGCTTGATACGGACGCTGCGCCTGTTCTACGCATCACGGTCTCGGCTCCGAGGTCCCTTCGCGATGTTACGGAACTTGCAAAGGACCAGATCAAGCAGCCGATGGAATCCGTCAGCGGCGTCGGCCAGATCTCGATGATCGGCGGCCAGGAGCGGCAGATCAACGTCTGGGTCGATCCCGACAAGATGCGTTCGTACGGCGTAACGCCCGGCGAGGTTTCTGCGGGGCTTAATATCCAGAATATGGAATTCCCTTCCGGCCGTCTCGACGAGGGCCAGAAGGAAACGAGTGTCCGCACGATCGGTAAGGTCCAAAAACCGGAACAGTTCGAGGATGTCGTTGTCGCAACGCGCGGCGGATATCCGGTCAAGATCAAGGATCTCGGATATGTCGAGGACGGTGCCGAAGAGCTTCGCAGCGAGGCTCGATTGAACGGCCAGCCGGCAGTTACCTTGATCGTCGCAAAGCAATCCGGCCAGAACACTGTCGCTACCGCCGAAGGCGTTAAGGAGAAGCTCGCCGAGGTCGTTCAGAAACTTCCAAAGGACTATACCGTCCGCATCATCGGCGACAACTCCGTTTTTATCGAAAGTTCGCTTCATTCGATCGAAGAGCACTTGATCGTCGGATCGATACTTGCCGCGATCGTCGTGTTCCTTTTCCTTTGGAGTTTCAGATCAACGTTCATCGCCGGGCTTGCGATCCCGACATCGATCATCTCGACGTTCGCCTTGATGTACGCGATGGGCTATACGCTCAACGTCATCACGATGCTGTCGCTCACGCTTATGGTCGGTATCGTGATCGACGACGCCATAGTTGTGCTCGAAAATATCTATCGCTTCGTCGATGAAAAGGGAATGAACCCGTTCCAAGCGGCGATCGAAGGCACGCGAGAGATCGGCCTTGCGGTTCTCGCTACGTCTTTGAGCCTTATGGCCGTCTTCGTGCCGATCGGGTTTATGCAAGGCATCGTCGGCAAATTTATGTCGTCGTTCGGCCTGACGGCGTCGTTCGCGGTCGCCGTGAGTTTGCTCGTATCGTTCACACTCACGCCGATGCTTGCGGCTCGTCTTATTAAGAAGAAGCCGGTTGATACCGAGAAGATCGTCGAAGAACTCAGAGGCGACGGAATGATCGAGACGCCCACGTCGCACGACACGAAGCACACCGGCTGGTTCCGTCACGTTGACGGCGTCTATGCCTCGATGCTCCGGTTCTCGATGGGACACCGTTGGGTCATTATTGGACTCGTTTTGCTTGTATTTTTGAGCATCATCCCGCTGTTTTGGTTCGTCGGCAAGAACTTCCTGCCCGTCGATGATCAATCGCAGTTTGAGATTACTTTACGTGTGCCCGAGGGCATGAGCCTTTCAGCCTCTTCGCTTGAATTCGAGCGGATCGCCGCCGAGATCCGGAAGATGCCGGGCGTAACCGACACGCTTGCGACGGTCGGCGGCGGCCAGGCGCAAGTTGTTAACGCAGGTACTATCTACGTCAAGCTGACAGACATCGGCGCCCGCGCAAAGTCACAGGAAGAGTTGATGACGGACACTCGCGATCTCATCACGAAGAACTTTCCGCCCAACCTTCGCTTCGGTGTGCAGCCGGTACAGGCATTCTCGGGCGGCGGTTTTCGAAACGCGAACGTGCAGTTCATGATCTCCGGCCCCGATATGAATAAACTCGAGGAATACTCCGCGAAGGTCCTCGAAAGAATGAAGACGATCCCCGACGCCGTCGATGTGGATTCGACTCTCATCTCGGGCAAGCCGGAGGTGCAGCTCGAGGTCGATCGGCCCGTCGCGGCGGAACTCGGCGTCCGCGTCGGCGATGTTTCGCAAGCGCTGAACACGCTGATCGCCGGACAGGAAGCCACGACATTCAACGAAGGCACCGACCAATACGAAGTGCACGTTCGAGCGATAAATCCTTTCAGGACCAGCATCGAGGGTCTGAAACGCGTCGTCGTTCCGTCGTCAAAGATCGGGCTCGTAACCCTTGACCGTGTCGTAAAGATCGTGCCGGGCACAGGACCGAGCGCGATAGATCGAACTAATCGCCAGCGGCAGGTAACTTTGCTTGCGAATACAAAGCCCGGCGGTTCGGCGGCAAGCATCACGTCCGCGATCGATGAATACGTAAAGAAACTCGATCTGCCGAGCGGTTATCGAACCGGTTACGTCGGCCAATCGAAAGAGATGGGCAAGGCGGGATTCTATTTCATCCTCGCTTTCGCGCTTTCGTTCATCTTTATGTACATCGTGCTGGCCGCCCAGTTCGAATCGTTCATTCACCCGATCACGATCCTTCTGACGCTGCCGCTCTCGATACCGTTCGGCATTTTCAGCTTACTAGTCGCGGGGCAGACCGTAAATATCTTCTCGGGTCTCGGGCTGCTGCTGCTCTTCGGCGTCGTTAAGAAGAACGCGATCCTGCAGATCGACCACACGAACCATCTGCGTTCGCAAGGTATGTCGCGCTACGACGCGATCATTCAGGCGAACCGCGACCGTCTGCGTCCGATCCTAATGACGACGATCGCGCTTGTCGCCGGTATGCTGCCGCTCGTTGTCGGCTCCGGACCCGGTTCGGGAACTAACCGTTCGATCGGCGTACTCGTGGTCGGCGGACAAACGCTCTGCCTGCTGCTTACGCTGCTGGCGGTTCCGGTCTTTTATTCAATATTTGACGATATTTCCGAGTTCCGGATCTTCAGCCGGATAAATCGATTTGCAACTCGGCTTTTTGGCGGTGCAAAACGCAGATTTTCGTCTGCAACAAGCTCGCTCATCAGCAAGCTTTAATGCGGACTAACGCAACTATTTTTATGAGGCGGCTTTTACTCTTATTTTTCATACTGTCGGCGTGCGGCGTCGCGGCCTTCGGCCAGACGCCTACCCCGACGCCTACGCCCGCGGGCCAAGTCGTGCTTCCCGACGATCTGAAGGGCGTTCCTGATGTCGCCCCCGATTTCAAAAGCCATGATATGACGCTTCCCGACCTCGCACGTGTCGGGGTTGACGTTACAAAAGAGCGTCCACTCACGCTCGCCGAAGCGTTGCGAATGGCTCTCGAAAATAACAAGGATATTGAGATCGCGCGCAAGTCGTCATCCATGGCAGAGTTCGATCTCAAGGCGGCACGCGGCGTTTATGAACCGAAACTCGCAGGTCAAACTTATTATGAACGCGCAACGGCGCCGAACGTAAGCATCTTCAGCAATAATCCAAAGACGACGCAGGGCACGATCGTCGCAAATGCGGGGCTAACCGGCTTTATTCCCAGCTTCGGAACGATCCTTTCAGGTACGTTTAACAATTCGCGCGTAACGACCGACAATCCGATCAGCATCCTAAGCCCGCAATATATGTCGAGCCTTAATTTCAGCGTTACGCAACCGCTGCTTCGCGGGCTGCGTTTCGATGCGCAGCGTCGCGGCATCGAGATCGCGAAGCGAAATATCGAGCTCACCGACACGCAGTTCCTATCGCACACGATCGACACTGTGACGAATGTCGAAAAGGCATATTGGGATCTAATATTTGCCTTGAGAAATCTGCAGGTTCAGCGTGACGGAGTCCGCATCGCAAAAGCGCAGTTCGAACACAACAAACGGCTCGTGAACGAAGGCCAGCTCGCGCCGATCGACATCGTCGCTGCCGAAACACAGGTCGCAAATTTTGAACAGGCGGTTTACGACGCACTGAACGCCGTGAACATTTCTGAGAATCTGCTCAAAAATCTCATCGCGCCGACGCGCACCGACGCGATCTGGGGCGAGGCGATCTTGCCCGTCGAATCTGTCGAACAGGCCGTACCGGGAACGACGCTCGGCGACGCGATCGATTCTGCACTGAAGAATCGTCCCGAGCTTGCCGTCAATAACGCACAGCTTGCGATCAACAAGATCGACCAGCGTTATTACCACGAACTCAAAAAGCCGCAGGTCGATCTTATCGCTAGCTATGGAACTGCCGGTGTTGGCGGCAGTCAGAATCCGAACTTCAGCACATCGTTCCCGACTGCGTGCAACATCGATCCGACCGGACCTGCATGCGCTCAGCAGCAGGCAAATCTCGCCCTGCTGACAGGCAGTCCGTTCCGCGGGATATTTAATAATCGCTATCCGACTTACCGCGTCGGTATTAATTTCAGCATTCCGCTTTTCGGCAACAAGACCGACGGTGCTTTGCTCGGTAAAACGAAGGTCGATGCCGAGAGGTTGGAGACGCAGCGTGAGCAGATCGAGCAGGGTATTCAGGTCGAAGTACGAAATGCGATGCAGGCCGTAAAGAGCGGCGAAGCGAGATTACGTGCGGCGGCGATCGCTCGCGAAAATTCCGAAAAGCAATACGCGTCCGAGCAGCGAAAGCTCGACGAAGGCCAATCGGATGTTTACCGCGTTCTCGAACGCCAGACGGCATTCATCGCCGCAAAGAGCGTCGAGCTAAAGGCTCGGACCGATCTGAATAAGGCGATCGTCGATCTCCAGCGTGCAACGGGCAATTCGCTAAAGGCGAACAACATCACCCCTTCAAAATGAGAGCCGTCCGGATAGGTGAATTCAATGGCGTCGATGATGTCGCGGTCAGAGACATTGATGCGCCGCGACCCGGGCGCGACGAGGCCCTCGTGCGTGTTCGAGCCGCCGGTGTGAATCGCGCCGACCTCCTTCAGGCCGCCGGACGATATCCGCCGCCAATTGGATATTCGCCGAATCTGCCGGGGCTTGAATTTGCGGGCGAGATCGTAGAACTTGGAGAAGGAGCGCCCGGATTTGCTCTTGGAGACCGCGTATTCGGTATCGCCGCGGGCCACGCTCAAGCTGAACTCCTCGTTTCGCACACATCGCTGCTTGCGGCGATCCCTGAGAATCTTTCCTACACAGAGGCCGGCGGCATTCCCGAAGTTTACATCACGGCTCACGACGCCGTTTTCACGCAGAACGAACTCAAGAAGGGCGAGACGCTGCTTATTCACGCCGTTGCGTCAGGCGTCGGCCTTGCGGCACTCGACCTCGCCGCCGCTGCGGGAGCCCGCGTCATCGGCACTTCTCGCACGGCAGAAAAGATCGAAAGACTTTCCGAACTCGGCCTCGAAAACGGCATTGTTACGGCAGACGGTAAGTTCTCTGAAGAAGTTCTCGCGTTGACCGAAGGCCACGGTGCCGACGTCATACTCGATCTTGTCGGTGCCGGCTATTTCGCGGAGAATATCGCTTCGCTCGCACAGAAAGGCCGCCTGAGCGTCGTTGGATTAACGAGCGGCACAAAAGCTGAGATCGACCTCGGCGTCATCTTGAGAAAGCGCGCGTCGATCCGCGGCACGGCCTTACGCGCTCGCTCTTTGGAAGAAAAAGCCGCCGCGACCGAAAATTTCATCCGCGAGGTCGTCCCATTGCTTGATTCCGGCGCTGCGAAACCGCACCTCGACCGCGTCTTCATGCTCGAAGACGTTAGAGAGGCTTTCCGCTTTCTTGCTTCAAATAAAAGTATTGGGAAGATCGTGCTGGAGATCTGAAATTATTCGCGGCGAGCCGCTTCGTCCGTCACTACGCAGAGGCCCGAGATATCGTGTTTTTCAAGTTCGTCGATAAGCGCCGTAGCTTGTTTATACGTAAGTCCGCCGGCCTCAAGCCCCGAAAACGAGACCACCGACCATCGCGGTTCTTCAAGATCCGAGAGGGCCGCGAGCTCAGTTTGTCCCGGGTCGGCCATAACTCTCCTAAAAATTTCGTCGATGTCGATCTCGTCCGTTCGCTTCGGAAAGTGGACGAGACCCGAACGCATCTCCTGAATACGCATAACTTTAGCGCTCTATGCCTTTCCTCGAAACCTAACACAATGAAACGCCGTTGTAAATGTTTGTTTCGAGCGAACGCCGACCGCGAACGGCGAATGCGGCCCGCGCCATTCGCCGTTCAAACTCGCCATCGCAACCGCCGTGCTATCTGTTCGTTCGGAAACTCGTCACCATACGGTTGAATGCGGTTGAATATCGCGAAGATTCGCTCGCCGGCACAACGGTTACGAGATAGACGAAGTTATTGTTATCGTCGTATGCCATATAGACCGTCACCGCTTCGGTCATTCCCGTGATCGGCGACTGGCCCGAAAGCGCCGTCACATATCCGCGGTAGTTTCCGAGATATGCCTCGCCGAAGCGCGACCTCTGCTGAAGATAGCTATTGCCGTCCAGAACTTGGTTTATGTAGGCCTGCGCATCGCGCGAAAGGTTGCCGCTGCCCTGCATAATACCGATCATTGCTCCGCGTGTGATGCCCTGCTTTCCATACGCTCCTTCGGGGGCGAATTGTACCGAATTCCCGCTCTCGAACGTCTTCCAATTCGTTGGGATCCCTACTTCAATGATGCCGTTGTAATTCTGCGTTCCGCGCGAAGGATTCGCAACGCGCCTTGAATAAACGCCGTTCGCTGTCGGATTCGCGCCTGCCTGATCGCCATTGGCCCCCTTCTCGATCTCCGCCATCGTCCGGGCCCGCGGAAGCGCACGCAGGCGTTCCTGCACCCGTCGAAATTCACGTTCATTTGAAGGCCGCGGATTCACATTGAGCATCTCGGCCTCCCGCATTATCTTCTCGTATCGATTACCGGGATCGGGATGGCTGCTGAGCCATTCCGGAGCGCCGCCGCCCTTGCTCTGCGCCTGGATCGTGCGGAACATATTCGCAAGATCTCGCGGATCGTAGCCCGCCTGAGCCATTATCTGAGCGCCGAGAGTATCTGCCTGCGTTTCGTATTCGCGGCTGTATTTCGTCATCCACGCTGTTGCGCCGAGAGCGCCAAGCTGCGCGCCGGCCTCGCCTCCTAGGATCGCGCCGCCCAAGATCAGCCCGATGACGCCGAGTTGATTTCCAAGGCTGCCTTGCTTCGTTGCCTGCGCCGTTGCGTGCCGAAGTGCAACGTGCGATATCTCGTGAGCCATAACGCCGGCCATTTCACCCTCGTTCTTTGCCGCCTCGATCATCCCTCGATTGACGAACATCGGCCCGCCCGGGAGTGCGAATGCGTTGATGTCGCTTGCATTCACGATCTCGAAACGATAATCGAACGACGGTTCGCGAAATTGCGGCGGTATTGCGGCGACAAGCCTCTCGCCGACCTGCGAAACATATCGCGTCGCTTCGCGGTCCTTAAGGATCGGGAACTGCTGCTCGATCTTTCGCGCGTTGTCGTCGCCGAGCTTTACGTCCTCAGAAACTTTATATTTGTTCTTCGGCCGCTCGATGCGCGTCTGTGCGAATGCCGTAAAAGGTGCCGCCGCGATCGCAAAGATCGCGATATATACTGCCAAATGTCGTTTTACCGTTCTTTTCATAGCTTATCTTCTTTATTCTTTAGTGCCCGCAGTTTGCGATGAGCCGAACGCCATTCGGGTTGACTCCAAAAAGATCCGTACGCCGCTTTCAGGCTTCGCTCCCACCGTGTTACAAACGTGTTACGCGTACCTAACGATAACCTTATCTTGTCCCTGGAGAGAAGTATAATTTTACCAGAACTTGCAAAATAGCTTCTGTATTGCAGCGTGCATTAACGCCGACAAGAGACGCCGCTCAAGTTTAGGATTATGACCGTAAACCCGACAGCCCCGGCCGCGATCGACGCTCTTCGCGACAGCGTTCTGCTGCTCGGCGGCAAGACGGAAGAGGCCGTAAGTCGCTCTATCCGTGCACTTACGTCGCGGGATAGCGAACTTGCGATGAGCGTCCGCGATGCCGATCGCCTTATCGATCAAATGGAGCTTGAGATCGATCAGCTTAGCGTCGAAATACTTGCAAACCAAAAGCTCGAACCGCACGATCTTCGGATGGTCGTATCGGTCGCTAAAATAACGCCGATCCTCGAACGCATCGCCGACCATGCCGCAAGCATCGCCGAGGCTGCCCTCGCACTTAATAACGAACCTGAGATCGACAATTATTTCGATTTTTCGCAGATGGCGGGCATCGCCTCTGGAATGCTTCGCGAAGCTCTCGATGCATTCACCTCTGAGAATTCCGACGCATCGCGTCGAATAATCGCCCGCGATGCTGAACTCGACTCTCGGTACGCACGCGTTTACGACCAACTTCTTCAACGCATGGGCGAAAAACCGACGGCGTCCAGCGGTGCCGCAAGATTGCTCTTTGTCGCAAAGCACCTCGAACGCATAGGCGACTATGTAAAGGATATTTGCGAACTTAACGTTTATTTGACCGAAGCAGTATTCATTAAACACAGCCAGCCGGTCTGAGACCGGCGTGAAACTCAATGGAGAACCAAACTAATGGGATTTAGCCTGCTGCCGAAAGAAACCGAATATTTCGCGCTTTTCAAGAAGATAAGCGCAAAGCTGCGTGAGGCTTCGTCGATCTTGGTCCAAATGCTCGAGGGCGATCCGAACGAGTACGATTCGCTCTCAAAAAAGATCAAAAGCGTAGAACACGAATGCGATGAGCTTGCCCACAGTGTTACGCGAAAATTGAACACATCGTTTATCACGCCATTTGACCGCGAGGATATTTACACGCTCGCCGTTGGCCTTGACGACGTCTGCGATTATATCGATGCGGCCGCACGCGCCGTCGTGATGTACAACATTACAGAGAGCGACAAGCACGCGATCAAGCTCGCTCACATCATCGATAAGCTTACCGATTCCATCCATTCGGCCACTGACCATCTCAAAAAATCCAAAGGCCTTGAACAGCATCTTCTCGAGATCCAACGGCTTGAGAATGAGGGCGACGACGTCTATTACAGGGCGATGGGTGAGCTCTTTTCGAACGCAAAAGACCCGATCGAGATCATCAAGTGGAAAGAGGTTTACGAGATCCTCGAGAATGCGACCGATAAATGCGAGGCGGTCGGCAACATCATCGAGAGCATCGTCTTAAAGCATACCTAAAGCAGCAAAGAACCTATTATGGACGCACAAACCGCAACCGCCGGTCTCGTGATCTTGATCATCATAATCGCTCTGGTCTTTGACTACACGAACGGTTTTCACGACGCTGCAAACTCGATCGCGACCGTTGTCGCAACTCGCGTACTCTCACCTGGCGTAGCCGTTGCTTGGGCAGCCTTCTTTAACTTTATAGCCTTCTTGATATTCGGCACGGCCGTAGCCAAGACGATCGGCGGCGATATGGTCAACATTGCCGTCATTCCCGGCAATGATCAACTGTATGTTCTGCTGGCGGGCGTGCTTGGCGCGATCGCCTGGAATCTGATCACTTGGTACTTGGGCCTTCCGACGTCAAGCTCTCACGCACTTGTAGGAGCTTATGCCGGCGGTGCTATATCCTCATACGTTTGGCATTTTGGACCGACCAACGTGCAGACCGTCCTTATTGCTTCCGGTTGGATAAAAACGCTAAGTTTTATCGTTCTATCACCCTTGATCGGAATGACGCTTGGCTTCGTGCTGATGGTTTCCATTTACTGGATATTCCGGCGCGTATCGGTGGGGCGCGTTGACAAGGTCTTTCGCGTTGGACAATTGCTCTCGGCTGCCGCCTTCTCTTTAGGACATGGTGGCAATGATGCTCAAAAGACCATGGGTATCATTACGATAGCCTTGGTGGCCGGCGGCTTTGCTCAGATGGAACCGTCCGGCAAACTCCCGACACCCGCGCTCTGGGTGATCCTTGCCGCCCATACCGCCATTGCTCTCGGTACGCTCTCCGGCGGTTGGCGAATTGTAAAAACAATGGGATCGAAGATCGCAAAGCTGCAGCCCGTTCAAGGTTTCTGCGCCGAGAGTTCGGGCGCGTTGACCTTGTTCGTTGCGACATACTTCGGCATTCCGGTATCGACAACGCACACTATCACCGGTTCGATCGCGGGAGCAGGTTCGGCAAAGCGATTTTCCGCGGTCAAATGGGACGCGGCCGGCCGCATCGTCTGGGCGTGGGTTTTGACCATTCCCGCAGCGGGCGTGATCGCAACTCTATGCTACGGCCTGCTGCTCTTGATCGAAAGGCTACTAGGCGTCGGCTATTATGTCGCAAAGTAAGGTCGGATCGGCCCCATTGCGAATTCGTCCGAGTCTTGCTTGTGCCCTGCAAAAGTGCAATGATTTTTATTTAGCTTGATGTGTTTTTTGCATCAAAGTTAAAAGGAGATCATTGCAATGTCGGCCGTACTCGAAGAAGTTATCCCACTCGATCACTACCTCGCAATGCCGGAGACGGAACTCTCTGAGCGCATCGAGGCCGCACGCCGCGAACTCGGTCCTCGCGTAGTCATTCTAGGCCATCATTATCAGCGTGATGACGTCGTTGCGCACGCCGATCTCACCGGCGATTCGTACCAGCTTTCCGTAATGGCGTCCAAAGCAGACGCCGAATTCATCATCTTTTGCGGCGTCCATTTTATGGCTGAATCCGCCGACATTCTCGGCCGCGAAACTCAGCGAGTCGTCCTGCCCGATCTGGGCGCAGGCTGCTCGATGGCGGATATGGCGTCGATCGACCAGGTCGAAGACGCGTGGGAACAACTCGAGGAGATCGGAGTTCTCGACCAAAAGGTCGCTCCGATCACGTATATGAATTCGAGCGCCGCGATCAAGGCCTTCTGCGGCCGCCACGAAGGCGTCGTCTGCACCTCGTCGAACGCGATACCGCTCTTTGATATCTACCTCAAGAATTTCGACAAGATGTTCTTCTTTCCCGATCAGCATTTGGGACGAAATACGGGTGCGAAATTCGGCATTCCGCTCGAAAAGATCGTGCTATGGGATCCGCATAAAGAGCTCGGCGGCAATACGCCAGAAGAGCTTCTCGCAGCGAAACTCATCGTCTGGCGAGGCCACTGCTCAGTTCACGGACGCTTCAAGGATTGGCAGGTCGATAAGATCCGCGAAGAGCATCCCGGAATGAAGGTCCTCGTCCATCCTGAATGTCCGCGTGAGGTCGTCGCAAAGAGCGATCTCGATGGCTCGACGAGCTTCATAATAAAGACGGTCGAAGAATCGCCCGCAGGTTCTGCTTGGGCGATCGGCACCGAGGTAAATCTCGTCAACCGTCTCGAAAAGCGATTTCCGGATAAGCATATTCGCCTGCTCGCGCCCGACCTTTGTATGTGCGCGACGATGTTTCGCATCGCTCCGCAGAACCTGGCTTGGGCGATCGAGAACCTCGCCGCCGGCAACGTCGTAAACGAGATCGTCGTTGAACCCGAAACAAAGAAATGGGCGAATGTCGCTCTTCGCCGTATGATCGATCTCACTGAAACAAAGAACTAGCGGCGCACCGCATTTAAATGAAGATCGCAACCTGGAACGTAAACTCAATAAACGTCCGTATGCCGCAGCTTCTCTCGTGGCTTGATGTCGCAAAGCCGGATGTCGTTTGCCTTCAGGAAACAAAGGTCGTCGATGAGAATTTCCCCGAGCTAGAACTGAAAGCCGCGGGCTACGATTCCGCGTTTACCGGCCAGAAATCATACAACGGCGTCGCGATCTTGTCGCGCCTTCCGATCGAGGACGTTCAGCTTAACTTTCCTGATGACGACAACGACTCGCAAAAACGTTTGATCGCCGCGACCGTCGGCGGCATCCGCGTCGTAAATACCTACATTCCGAACGGTTCCGAACTCGGTTCGGAGAAGTTCGCGTATAAACTCGATTGGCTCGTGCGTCTCCGCCGTTTCTTTGACGCGACGTGCGCTAAAGAGAAGGACGTTCTGCTCTGCGGCGATTTCAACGTCGCCATCGAGCCCGCCGACGTTTGGAATCCGACCGCGTGGGAAGGGAAGATCCATTTCTCAAAGCCCGAACGCGCCGCGATCACATTTGTAAAACAGTGGGGTTTTCGGGACCTTTTTCGTGAACTGAATGGCGATGTTCGCGAATTCTCCTGGTGGGATTATCGCGCCGGAGCCTTTCAGCACAACCACGGCCTTCGCATAGATCATATTTGGACCTCGCAGAAACTTACCGAGCGGGCAGCCTCTTGCCGTATCGACCGCTCTACGCGAACGCTCGAAAAGCCAAGCGACCACGCCCCCGTGATCGGAGAATTCAATTAGTTGATTCGCTCGATACGGATGTGCTATGGTTCCGAGATGGATGCATAACGCATCCGTTTTATGAAATGGCAACCCTAACGATCAAGAATTTACCCGATGAGATTTACACTTCGTTAAGCGAAGTTGCCAAACGCAACCGGCGGAGCATCAACGGCGAGGCAATTTTTCGACTTGAACGATCTCTCGACCTGAACGTTCAAGCATCGAAAGAAGAAATGCTTGCAGATATCCGAAAAGGCCGTAGAAAGCTCGCTGCAAAAGGAATTCGTTTGACCGATAAGCTGATTGCAGAAGGCAAACGTCACCGAAATTGATCGTCGTTGATACGAATATCATCGCTTACCTTGTGATTCTGGGTGACAAGACTCCGCTCGCCGAGCGCGTCTTTATTTTCGATCCGGACTGGGCTGCACCTCGGCTCTGGAGATCGGAAATGCAAAATCTGCTCTCGCTGTATTTGCGACGCTCGGAAATGAATATCACCGACGCGAAACTTGTGATGCAGAGGGCGGAAATGCTCGTTGCCGAGAACGAATTTGGCGTTGATCCCGCCCGCGTGCTTGAGTTGGCCGACGCTTCTGGTTGCACGGCGTACGACTGCGAATTCATTGCCCTGGCAGAAAGCCTTGGAGTGCCGCTCGTGACATCGGACAAGAAACTGCTCGCAGCATTTCCCGATATTGCGGTGCCGCTTTCGGCGTTTTCCGAATGACTTGTGAAGGTTGCGACCTGGAACATCAACGGCGTCAACTCGCGGCTCGATCACGTCGTCAAATGGTCGCTTGCGGTGCGGCCTGACGTGCTCTGCCTGCAGGAGACGAAGTGCGTCGATGCTATGTTCCCCGTGTCCAAGTTCCAAGCTGCCGGTTACGAATATGCCGAATTCTACGGCGAAAAGTCTTACAACGGCGTCGCGATCCTCTCCAAAGTTCCGTTAACCGACGTTCGCAAAGGCTTTCCAAAGGACGGAACACATGCTCCGACCCGCTTGATCGAGGCGCGTGCGAACGGTGTCGCGATCGTCTGCGCATACTTCCCGCACGGCACGAAGATCGGAAGCGACAAATTTCAATTCAAGCTCGATTGGGTCACGCGCCTACGCGAGTATTTTGACGAACTCCACAGCCCTGACGACCTCGTTCTGCTCTGCGGCGACACGAACATCACGCCGCACGAAATGGACCTCTGGAACGTGCGTTATTGGGCCACGCGTATGCACTTTACGCGTGAGGAACGCGGCGTCTTTCTTGACCTAAAGCGTTGGGGATTTGTCGATGTCTTTCGCCAGATCAACGATCAGCCGGGCGAATACACCTGGTGGGACACGTTCCGTGAATCGTCCTTTCCGAAGAATCGCGGCCTTCGGCTCGATCACATTTGGGCATCGGAACCGCTCGCGGAACTCTGCACCGATTGCTGGATCGACCGCGAACCGCGCGGCTGGGAACATCCGTCCGACCACGCGCCTGTCATCGCTGAATTCCTCATCTGACACGAAATTGGACATTCGCCTGCGGGCGCCCGTAGAATAGAGGTTTACCGACCGCGTTATGGACGTTCGAAAAGCACTTCTGATCTTCTTGGGCACGGTCTGCGTGGGGCTCGGCGTATTGGGAATGTTCCTGCCTCTGATGCCGACGACGGTCTTCCTGCTGCTTGCAGCATATTGTTACTCGAAAAGCTCAGAGCGTTTCCACACATGGCTTCTAAATAACCGCTGGCTCGGCAAATATATCACGACCTATAAATCAGGGCTTGGCATCACGGCTCGGCAAAAGTGCACTACACTTTTAACGCTCTGGGCGTCGATCAGCGTCAGCATTTGGTTCGTCGGCGGAAAATTCTGGGTTACGCTGCTCCTTTTCGCCGTCGCCATCGGCGTTACGATCCACATCCTTTGGCTCAAGACCTATCGCCCCGAAACCGCCGCTGCTCCGCTCTCGGTAAAGTCCGAAGAAGCTTGAGTTGCGATCAATTCTTTTTCCTTAATTCGAATATTCGTTTAAGTAACTGCGGAACGAGCGTCGCGGTCTTTACGATCGATCCGCTCGCAAACTTTGTTGCAAAGCCGCGAAACGTCTTGAGCGCGTTTGCCGAATACGGCATCCACCATGGATCGGGAAATATTGGCACTAGATTCTCGTGAATGTGCTGCATTTGCACGAGTTCGAGCAAGCCCTGAACGCCATGTGTTCGACCGCGGCCCGAATTCTTGAATCCGCCCCAAGGCGTCTGCCCGATGCCGTGCGTATATAGAACTTCGTTTATCGTAACCGTGCCCGCATCGATGCTTGCCGCGACACGCCTTGCCTTTCGTTTATCGCCGCTCCAGACGCTCGCCGTCAGGCCGAATTCGCTGTCGTTCGCAAGATCGATCGCCTGTTCCTCGGTCTCGAATGTGGCGATCGGCAGCGTCGGCCCGAAAGTCTCCTCGCGCATTCCGCGCATCTCATTCGACACTCCTGAAATGACGGTCGGCTCGTAAAAGAGCGTGCCTTCTTTGCGTGCGCCGCCCGTCAAGATCTTCGCGCCCGCACGTCGAAAATCCTCGACGTGGTCTTCCACGACGCGCATCTGTCGCTCGGATGACATCGCGCCGACGGAAACTTCATCGTTCGTACCGACGCCCTGCTTTAACTTCTTTGTTTCCTCGACGATCAACTGCGTCAATCGGTCTGCCGCCGCAGACTCGACATAAAGCCGCTCGACCGACGAGCAAGATTGCCCGGAGTTGCAAAAGGCACCCCAGACGGCGGCTTTCGCCGCAAGCTCGAGATTCGCGTCGGCAAAAACCACCATCGGATCTTTCCCGCCGAGTTCGAGAACTGTGGACGTGAGATTCGCCGCGGCTGTCGATGCGATCTTCTTGCCGGTAGCGACCGACCCCGTGAACATTATCTTGTCCGGAGGAACCGCGACAAGTGCCGCACCTGTCTCGCCTGCACCGGTAATAATAGTGACCACGTCCTTTGGAAAGCCTGCCTTCGCGAATATCTCGCCGATCTTCACGCCCGTGAGCGACGTCGATTCGGCAGGCTTGATGACGACGGTGTTGCCGGCCATCAACGCCATCACCACTTCGCCGAGCGGTATCGAAAAGGGATAATTCCACGCCGGAATAATACCGACAACGCCCCACGGTTTATAGATGACCTTCGACCGTCGCCCGAGCAAAGCGTAGAGCCCGATCGGGATCCGCCGAGGCTTCAAGAATTTTGCGGCATTTCTCGCAAAATGATTCATCAGATCGATGACCGGCGCTATCTCCATCGAGATAGCTTCACCGACGGGTTTACCGGTCTCTGCCGAGATGAGACGCGCGATATCGTCCATTTCCGCCGTTACGATCTCACAAACTTCCTCGACAAAGCGCCGGCGTTCGGCGAATGAAGTTTTCGCCCAAAGCGACGCGGCTTTGCGCGCGGCATCAACGGCCGCTTTGACCTCGCGTTCGCCAAATACGGGAACGCTCCCCACCAATTCGCCCGTCGCCGGATCTAGCACCTCGATCTCGGTCGCTTTCGCTGCGTGTTTTAGAACCGTCTCCACCATTTTCCTTGATGATAAGCGTCCTTCGGCCGTAAACGCAAAGGATATCTCAATATATATGCAAAACCGACGAAAATAGTGCTTGACAAGGGATTTACAGTTAGATATTCTCAAAATGTGGTTGAGAACCGAATGATTGATGATATTGACACCCAAATTCTGACGATTCTTCAGAAAGACGCTCGTACTTCGAACGCTGAGATTGCCCGGTGCGTTGGGCTAGCACCTTCGGCGGTCCTTGAAAGGATGCGAAAGCTCGAAGAAAAGGGCATCATTCGCGGCTATCACGCGGACATCGATCCGCGACAACTCAATTACGGCCTGACGTGTTTCGTCGCCGTGCGAACGAGCGATTGCGGCGTGGAACCGCAGTTGGCCGAGATCGCAGAAGTGCTCGAGGTTCACGATGTTGCCGGAGAAGATTCATACCTTTTAAAGGTACGAGCCAAGAATACGGAACATCTTGCGCATCTCTTGCGGGATAAGATCAAGACGCTCCCGACCGTCTTGGAGACAAAGACGACCGTCGTGCTCGAGACATTCAAGGAAACGACGGCGTTGCCGCTTCGAGAGTGTGCGGCAAATGACAAAAAGAGAAAACCGGGAAAGAAGAAATGATCTCTTCCCTAGACGGAGGTAACTTGCGATGAAAAAGATCACCGGAATGAGCCGCTACACGGCTCTTTTAATTTTGGCCTTTGCGGCCGTTTATATTCTTTGGGGTTCGACATATTTAGCGATCCGCTACGCTATCGAGACGCTGCCGCCGCTTCTGATGGCAAGTGCGCGGTTTCTTATTTCCGGCGTGATCCTTTTTGCCATCGCAAGAATGAGCTCCGATTACGAACGTCCGACCGCAAAACATTGGCGCTCAAGCCTCATCATCGGAACGCTGCTGCTTTTAGGCGGCAACGGCGGTGTCGTGCTTGCTGAGAAATACGTTTCGTCGAGCGTTGCCGCACTGCTCGTGGCGTCGGAACCGTTCTGGATCGTGATCCTTAGCTGGCTCTGGCTCAAGAACGGTCGCCCGACCTTTCGCACTGCAATGGGTCTCGCAGTCGGATTCATCGGCGTTGCGCTGCTGATCGGCGGAAATCTTCAAGCGATCGCTGGCGACGGTTCAACAGCGGGAATTCTTGCGATGGGACTTCTCCTTGTTGCAACTTTCTCCTGGGCTCTCGGTTCGATCTACGGCCTGAAAGCTCCGGTTCCGAAGTCCGCGATCCTTACAGCGGGAATGCAGATGCTCGCGGGCGGCACGGTATTGGGCATTGTCGGAACGCTTCGCGGGGAAGCCGCGACTTTCGATCCGTCGCAGGTTTCAGCGGCATCGCTCTACGGCCTTGCGTATCTGATCGTCTTCGGCGCGATCATCGGCTACACGGCATACAGTTGGCTCTTGAAGAACGCAAAGCCTGAGATGGTCGCAACCTACGCGTATGTGAATCCGATGATCGCCGTACTGCTCGGTTGGTTCATCGCCGGCGAGAGTCTGTCGCCCGTTATGCTCGTAGGCGCGTTGATCGTGGTCGGTTCTGTTGCGTTGATAACATCGAAGGAAGGTTCGGACGATCCGAATCTCGAGGAACCAGTTCCGGACGCGCCTCCGATGGTGTTCGCCCAGCAGCACGAATGTGCGCAGGCCGCATCCGCCTAAGCAATTGAATCAAACCGCCCCCGAGCTCCTGCCGTCGGCTTTAGGCTAAACGGCAGGAGTTCATTTTTTTTGCGACCGAAGCAGGATTTCAGTAGTATTATCTCCGAGATATGAACTCGGACATCGCAGTATATAACGAGCGGCAGGCGGACGCAGACAGGTTGATATGCGATGCGCTCGCAAAGACGATCGACGGTGTGCTCAAAGAGGCCGAAAGCAAGATCTGGCACGCTCACCCGGTATGGTTCCTCGACGGCAATCCGATCGTCGGCTACAGCAAGCAAAAGCCCGGGTGGCGTCTGATGTTCTGGAGCGGAGTCGACTTTGACGAACCAAGCCTGAACGTCGTCGGCAAGAAATTCAAGGACGCATCCGTCTTTTACAACGCCGTCGATCAGATAAGCACAAAGGATCTGAAACGCTGGCTCGCAAAGTCGCGCGAGACCCAATGGGATTACAAGAACATCATAAAGCGAAAAGGCAAGCTCGAGCGTCTGGACCCCGCGGAGCGTTAGCGGCGGGAATTAACCAGCTAAACGCCCGATCGCTGTACAAGCAGCGTCGAGCGCGTCTTGGAGTTTGGCGACATCGGGGCCGCCGCCTTCGGCCATATCAGGTTTGCCGCCGCCCTTGCCGCCGACGACCGGAGCGATCTCGCGTATGATGTCGCCCGCCTTGATTCGTGAAGTAAGGTCGCCGGAGACGCGAACGATCAAACCCGCCTTCGCCTCGTCGCGACGACCGACGACGACGACGCCTGACTTCAAACGCGCAAGCAGCGTGTCTGAAAGTTGACGCATACCGTTCGCGTCGATGTCCTCGACGATCTTCGCGACGACCTTTACGCCCGCGATCTCACGAACGTCGTCATCGGCCGCGCCGCCGCCACCGCCGGTCGCGATCTTTAGCCGAAGTTCGTCGATCTCTTTGCGCGATCTTTTTAGATCGTCCTGCAGACGTTCGATCGCGTTCGCAAGGTTGTCACGTTGCGTTTTCAGCACGCCTAAGCTTGCGTCGATCAGCCGCTCGTCCTCGCGAAATCTGTTGAAAGCATCAAGACCCGTGATCGCCCGTATACGGCGCACGCCCGAAGCGATCGCCTCGTCCGAGACGATCTTGAACGATCCGATATCGCCCGTTGCACGCACGTGCGTGCCGCCGCACAGTTCGCGTGAGAATTCGCCGTTACCGACGCTCAGGACGCGAACTTCCGCTCCGTATTTCTCGCCGAACATCGCGACCGCACCCGAACGCATCGCATCTTCGGTCTTCATCAGGTCGGTCGTAACCGGTTCATTCTGAAGGATATAGCGGTTTACGAGATCTTCCGTTTCGGCGATCTCATCGGCGGTCATCGCCTGGTAGTGCGCAAAATCGAAACGCAGATAATTCGGTGCAACGACCGAGCCTGCCTGCTTGACGTGCGAACCCAAAACCTCTTTCAACGCAGCGTGTAGAAGGTGCGTCGCCGTGTGATTCCGTCGCGCGGCATCGCGTTTCGCAACATCAACCAACGCCGAGACGGAATCCCCGACCTTGATCGAACCCTTCTCGACCTTCACCTTGTGAACGATCAGTCCCGAGACAGGCGAATAAGTATCTGAGACCATCGCCTTCAACGGGCTTGCCGTTTCGCCGACAAGCATTCCCGTGTCGCCGACCTGGCCTCCGGACTCCGCATAGAAAGGCGTGCTGTCGAGAACGACGCCCGCCTGCTCGCCTTCATTCAGCGCGTCAAGCTGTTTGTCGCCATCCAAGATCGCGATGATCGTTGCGTCGTCGATCTCGGTCGTCTCGTAACCGTGAAAGATGTTCTTGCCGACGGCGTCGAGCACTTCCGCATAGACCGGTGAGACCTCGCTCTTTCGCTCCGTCTTGCCGATGCTGGACTGCTTCTGCAGTTCGCGGATTTCAGTGTCTAGATTTTCATTAAACTCAGACTCATCAAACTCAATTCCCCTTTCTTCAAGCTTGAGTCGCATAAGATCTCTAGGCACACCGAAGGTGTCGTAAAGACCCGCAAGCCTTTGAAATAGTTCTTGCTTATGGACGTAATCGAGAAAGCCGCGAATCGCGCCCAGCCCGTTCAATACCTCTGGGTTGAGAGTGGGAGGTATCTTTGCAATTCTAGCAACGTCTTTCAGTCTCTGGAGTTGCTCAGCGTTTGGAAAACCACCCAACTGCCTTCCTAGGTCGAAAACGCGCCGGATATCCTGATGTTGGCGCTCAAGTTCTTTTCGCTCATTCGAAGGGATGGAGTTAGGCTCGGCCATCTCCTCCGTCCCGTCTGCAAAAATTAACTTCACCGCCTTTAGCTGACCATTTTTTGCAAAGATAAAACTTCTCTTCGCCGGGCGTCTAGGCAGCTCAAGGGATATTACAAAATCAGGTGTGTTTGTAAACTCCAGCTCCTCATCTCTTACACGAGCGATAAACATATCGATGTCGGAAAACTTTCCCAGTCCAGTCGTTAATGTATTCCCGAACCGTTGTTCTTCGAGCTTGACCATCTTTGCGATGAAGCCGCGTTGCGTCTCAAGCTCCGGAAACGCATCGTGCATCTTATCGACGACGGCGTCGCAAACTTTGTAGAAAAATGCGTCCTGCCGCCCGAGGTGTTCGCGGCCGTGGTAGATGGCTCGACGCATAATTTTGCGCAGCACGTAGTTGCGTCCTTCGTTGCCGGGCAGGATGCCGTCTGCGATAGCGAACGCCGTCGCCCGCGCGTGATCTGCGATGACGCGACAAGCAAACTGCTGTGTTTCTGAAAGTTCTTCGTAAACCGCCATAAAACTTCTATTGTATTACAGTCCGACTGATCTTGCGTAAAGCGTTCCGCTTCCGCCAAACGGGCGAGGGTAAAGGCTTTGAGATGCCGCCTTCGAGCGATACTGTAGTATCAGGATGTATGCCGACGGCGACAACCTGACGATCTGGACGATCGGGCATTCGACCCGAACGATCGAGCAATTCGTCGAGCTGTTGACGGCGAACGGGATCGAGTTGCTCGTTGATATTCGACGTCATTCAGGTTCGAGGAAATTCCCGCAGTTCAATCCCGAACCGCTCGCCGCATCACTCCGCGAAGCGGGCGTCGAGTACACGCGAATCGAGAAGCTCGGCGGCCGCCGCAAAGTGCACGCAGATTCGCACAACACCGTCTGGCGAAACGCATCGTTTCGCGGCTACGCCGACTATATGGAGACCGCTGAGTTTCGCTGCGGCATCGACGCGCTCGTCTCGCTCGCAGAGCGAAAACGCACGGCCATTATGTGCGCCGAAGCCGTCTGGTGGCGTTGCCATCGCTCACTCGTCGCGGATTACTTGAAGGCAAAAGGTGCCGCCGTGCTGCACATCCTGAGTGAGACATCCGTGAAAGAACATCCTTTCACATCAGCCGCGACCGTCGTCCGGGATACCGTCCGTTACGGCGAGGCAAGAGAAGATAAAGCTATGTCAGACAAGAAATTCAAAGTAGGCGATCACGTAAAATGGAACTCCGAGGCGGGGCACGTTTCGGGCCATATCATCAAGATCCACTTCGCGGATTTTGACTACAAAGGCCATACGCACCGCGCCGACCCCGGCCACCCGCAATACGAGATCAAAAGCGACAAGACCGACCACATCGCCGCCCACAAACCCTCCGCACTAACCAAGATCGACACCTAATTCCGCAGGGCCGGGCGTTGGCCATGGGTACCTCTGCCGCTTCCGCGGAGTCCCCAACGGGGACAAAGAAAATAGCCTAGGGTAAGGCCGACAGGCCGCAACCCTAGGAATACATGACAAAAAGGCCCGACCCCGAACATCAAAGGCTTTAAGCTCCTACAGGGTTGGCTGGCATCGCTGAAGATCGAACAGGTACATGCCTGTCTCGAAGCGACGGGGCCGTATGGTGAGGCCGTCGCTGAGTTCTTGTATGAGCACGGTCACAGGGTCTCGGTCGTGAATCCGTTGCGGATAAAAAGCTTCGCTCAGAGTGACCTTCAAAGGAACAAGACCGACCAGGCCGATGCTCGCACGATCGCTGCTTTCTGCATCGCGAAAGATCCGGACGAATGGCACCCTTTGCCTGCAGAGATCAAGCAATTGCAGGCTTTGACGCGTCGGGCAGACGCTCTTGGAAGAATGCTCATTGTCGAGACGAACCGTTTGGAGATGGCTCCGAAGGCGACCCGTCCGAGCATCGAACGAATGGTCGAGAACCTCAAGCAGGAGATCGAGAATGTCCGGCATCTTATCAAAGATCACATCGACGACCATCCTGACCTTAAGCAGCAAAGCGATCTGCTGCAAAGCATTCCCGGTATCGGCGAGAAGACCGCACGGCTTTTGCTCGGCGAGATCGAGTTCCGCTCATTCGAGTCCGCACGAGCTCTCGCGGCTTATGCCGGCGTGACTCCAAGGCGCTTCCAGTCGGGCACGTCCCTCAACTGGACCAGATTGTCGAAACTCGGCAGCAGCCGGATCAGAGCGGCCTTGTACTTTCCGGCAATCACCGCCCTTCAGTACAACGCTGTCATCAAAACATTCGCCATGCGTCTGAGCGAAAGCGGCAAAACACCGATGCAGATCGTCTGTGCAGCTATGCGAAAGCTTCTGCATATCGCGTTCGGCGTCATCAAAAATAATCGCCCTTTCGATCCGACAACCGCTTTACCCGTTTGACTGCCAAGACAGTATCTTACTGACGTGCGGGCTACTGACACGTGCGGCGTTAAAGCCACGCAAAGGTCGCTGAGGAATGCGGGCGTGCGGAAGGTTGCACTGAGTGTAACGCCCTTGCTCACGCGCAGGCTTCTGCATTGGTGAAAACCAGTCGCTATCGCTCGTAGGTTCTGGCAAGACCGTGGGCACCGAAGGAGCTAAGACGGCGAGTTCGCGACAGCGTCTTTGCGAACTTTGCGAAATTCTTTGCGTGCTTTGCGGTTAAAGCTCGACAAGAGAAACCGCGAAGGTCGCGAAGCGAAGCCACGCAAAGGTCGCTGAGGAAGGCGGGCGTGCGGGAGGTTGCACTGAGTGTAACGCCCTTGCTCACGCGCAGGTTTCTGCATTGGTGAAATTCAAGAAAAAAGATCCCGCAAGGGCGGCTCGAAAGCTACTCTTGCGGGATCGGAGATAACGGACAAGAGTTGTCCGCGTTTTGTTAGTAACGGGTATAAGTGATCGTCTGGCCGTCGGTGTCCGAGACGGTACGGAATCCGTTGCCCTGGCGATAGAGACGCGAGGTGTACGGGCCCATTCGCAGCGTGTTACCGTTCAGCTTTCCGTAGGACGGAGCACCATTGCCCATAACGACGGTAACGTTGCCTTCCTGCGTAACGGTCATCGTGATATGCGAGCCGTCTTGCGGGCTGTTCGCATAGAATGTGCCGACCGCCCAGGACGAAGGACGCGAACCGCTGTTCCAGTCGTCGTTTCCGCCGCCGTCCGACCATGCTTGTTTGCTGTAGCTGATCGTCTCTCGGTTCAGCGTGCTGACCGTGTCGATGCCGTTTCGAGTTCGAACAAGCGTTGCCGAATCCTGACCGAAACTGAGCAGGCCGCGATAGTAACGGCCGTAGCTGACCGGCTGTCCATTGACGCTCGATGTCGCGCGGCCGTTTGATTGGATCGCAAGAGTGATCCTTTCGCCGCGAGGACCGACGCCGTAGTAGGTTCCGACTGCCCAGTTCGGGGGACGCGACATTTCCCAATTATTGTCCCAACCGCCGCCTCCGGGATAATTCGGGTTGCCGTTCCAACCACCGTTCCAGCCGCCGCCCTCGAGCCCAGGAAGGTCGTACGTGTCAGCGACCGTGTTGAGGTCATTACGCATTTGGCGCCATTGCTTCTCGATGTTCCGTTGGAAAGGCAGGCGCAGGATCATCTGATTGACCGGCTGAGCCTGTTGGATGACATCGGAGACGTCGTTGCGGACTTCCCACCAATTGCGCGAGCGGTCGAAGTTCGAGCGCAGACGATCAAGCGAGTTCTCATAGTTCCGCACAAGCCGATTGTATTCGTCTTCGGTCGGCGTATTGTTGATCGGGCTGTTATCTAGTGCCCTATCAAAATCGCGACGGAACTTGTTGCTGCTGGTCTCGAGGCGTTTGATAAGGGCGCTTACATTTCGTTTTGAATAACGGTTCTGGTTACGAAGCTGCGCGTTGGCAACGGTCGGCAAAACGACCGCGGCGCATATCGCGACAACGAATATAGAAATGGTTCTTCCAAATTTAGTCATAAATTTGTCCTCCTAGTTAGGGTTAAAAAGACCGCATCTTCGGTCATATTCAGCGGGAAATAGATATTTCCCTTGCCGAAACTTTAGATTCAAAGCGCGGAACATCCAGTTGCAATCAAAGTTTCATTGCGAGTGGTCGTGAAACGCCTAAATTATAGTAGAATCGTGGGTTTGCATCAATAGTTACATTTTCCTATGCGTCTTGACGACCTAGACTTCATATTGCCGCCGGAACAGATCGCACAAACTCCATTGGCGGACCGCTCGGCATCGCGGATGTTGACGGTCGATCGCAGAACGGGCAAATTCCACGACGCGAATTTCACTGATCTTGCGAGCGAACTCGGGCCGAGAGACATACTCGTTCTCAACAACACGAAGGTGTTCCCGGCGAGATTATTCGGGCAGATCGAGACAGGGGCGGCGATCGAAATGCTGCTCACGGAAGAGATCGAACCGCTTGTCTGGGATGCGGTCGCGCGTCCAGGAAAGCGTCTCGCGCCGGGAAAGCGCGTCATCTTCGATGAGACGTTCTCGGCCGTCGTGATCGAGAAACTAGATGGCGGCCGCGTGCGATTCCGCTTTGAGACCGACGGCGATCTAGAAGCCGAGATCGATCGTTTGGGTAAGACGCCGCTCCCGCCCTACATCACGCCTGACGAGGGGAAACGCGAATTCGACCGAGAGCGATATCAGACCGTCTTTGCCGCCGAACGCGGTGCGATAGCGGCGCCGACCGCCGGACTGCATTTTACCGATGAGATCCTGAAAAGGATCCGCGCAAACGGAACGGAGATCGTCGAACTCACGCTTCATGTCGGCTACGGGACGTTCGAGCCTGTGCGTGTCGAAGAACTTGCGGAACATCGAGTGCTCCCGGAAAGATTCTCGATCTCGGATGAAACCGCGAGTGCGCTGAATGATTCGCTTGAGGCAGGAAAACGCATCGTCGCCGTAGGCACGACAACAACACGCGCACTCGAATCGGCGATCCGCGAAACAGGGAAATTCAAGCCAGGCGCCGGCATCGCCGATCTGACCATAACGCCCGGCTATGAGTTCAAAGCAGTCTCGGCGCTTATTACGAACTTTCACCTTCCGAAGAGTTCGCTGCTGATACTCGTTTCCACATTCGGCGGGCACGAACTTATAATGAATGCCTACGAACACGCCGTTCGCGCCGGCTATAGGTTCTACAGCTACGGCGATTGTATGTTCGTGAAATAATGCAGCTTATCGACTCGATCAAGAATCTTTTCGGCCCGACGGCGCGTCTTTCGGCGCCGAGGGTAAAGGTTGCATCGCCAGGCGAATATGTCATTCGCCCGCTGACGAAAAGGCATCTTCGAGACGTTACGCTCTTGAACGCCGAATGCTTCCCGAACGGCGACAGCTATACGCGGCACACGATCGATTACCTATTAAGCCAGCCGACGACGCTATCGTATCGTATCGTCACCGAAGACAACGACACGGTCGGATTTGCATTTGTGATGGTGAACGAAGGCGGCACGGCACATTTGACGACGATCGGCATCGCGCCCGAACATCGTCGTCGCGGGCTCGCGAAACGTCTTCTCCTGCACGTCGAGAACGCTCTGCGCGCTCGGTCGATCAACACGCTTGTTCTCGAGGTTCGTGTGAAGAATGCTGCGGCACAGGAACTCTATCGTCAAAAGGGATTTTATGTCGTTCAGCGTTTGAACAAATACTACACAGACGGCGAAGACTGCTTTCTAATGATGAAGGCCGTCTATTAGCAGGAGTTTTAAGCGTGCCGCTGCAGCTCCCGAAAATATATCCGATCACTGACGTCGAAATTTCCGGCCTATCGCACGCCGAGCAGGTGCGAAGACTGATCGCAGGCGGCGCGACCCTTATTCAGCTTCGCGAGAAGAGACAGCCTGCAGGTGATTGGTACGCCGATGCCCTCGCGGCGGCAAAGCTATGCCGCGAGTCGGGCGTTCTCTGCATCGTGAATGACCGGGTCGATATAGCGTTGGCGATAGAAGCCGACGGCGTACACCTTGGGCAGGATGATATGCCCGTCGCGGCAGCGAGACGGCTTTTGGGCCGCGAGAAGGTGATAGGGCTTTCGACGCACTCGATCGAGCAGCTTGAGGCCGCACTTCGCGAAGAGATCGAGTACGCCGCGATAGGGCCGATATTCGCTACCTCGACCAAAACCGACCACGAACCCGTCATCGGCCTCAAAATGCTCCAGGATGCCGCCCAAACGTCAGGAAACGTGCCGCTCGTCGCCATCGGCGGCATCTCAAGCGAGAATCTGCCGGCGCTCTTCGAGACGGGAGCAAGTTCCGCTGCGATGATCGGCGCGATCTTGGGCAACCACAACCAGATCGGGGAAAAATACCGCGAACTCACCACAATTGCCTCAACTTGTTAAACAAGTGCCAAAATTGTCTTGCATTCGGTTTAGACATTGGTCATAATGATTACGCGGCAAAGGCTCGCGGCTTTAACTGCTTCGAGACACAGCCGTCCTTACGTTCCCTTTTCCCTCCAGACATTTACGCCAACATAGGGGAGCTGCGTTTCCACAATGAGTTTGTTAGACATTGCACCGATCATCGAGCAGATGCTGCTCGTTTCCGACAACATCAGCGATCTGAACTTTTCGGCGAATCAAAAGCCGCAGGTTGAGATCAACGGTAAGCTGCATCCTGCGTCGCCGCTTGGACTTGGGAGGCTGACGGCGTACCAGACGGAGACGATCGCTATGTCTCTGGTCCGGGACAATCCGGACGCGGCCATGCAGCTTGCGAAATATCGAACCGCCGACCTGAGCTACGCGCTTCCCGGGAAATGTCGTTTCCGCGTGAATATCTTCCAGCAGCGGAACTCTTGGTCGATCGTGATGCGGCTAATTCCGCATATGATACCGAGTTTTGAGGATCTGCGGCTTCCGCCGACGCTCGCCGAGATAGCGGATATCCGTAACGGCATCGTTCTGCTCACGGGGCCGACGGGTTCGGGTAAGAGTTCGACGCTCGCGGCGATCATCGATCGTATCAACGAAACGAAGGCGTATCACATCGTAACGATCGAGGACCCGATCGAATTTTTGCACAATCACAAGATGTCCACGATCAACCAGCGAGAGGTTGGCGCTGACACGCGTGATTTTGCGACGGCACTGCGAGCCGCTCTTCGACAAGCTCCGAAAGTCATTCTCGTCGGCGAAATGCGAGACCTTGAGACAGCCGAGATCGCCCTAGAGGCTGCCGAGACGGGCCACCTTGTACTCTCGACGCTACATACCATCGACGCTTCGAAGACGATAGATCGCATCATCGGGCTTTATCCGAAGAACGAAGAGCGGATCATCCGAACGCGCCTTGCTCAGACGTTCCGTTACATCGTTTCACAGCGCTTGATCCCGAGGGCGGACGGCAAAGGACGCATCGCCGCCGTCGAAGTTATGCGTTCGAATCCGCGAACTCGCGAATACATTGAAAAAGGTGAGACCGAGGGCAAGACCTTGCTCGACGCGATCCGCGACGGCGAGATCGACGGAATGCAGGATTTTGATTCAGTGATCCGCAAACTCGTCGAATCCGGCGAGATCTCGATGGAAGACGGACTCTCGTTCGCCACCAACCAGAATAACCTCCTGCTCCAGCTTAAGGGGCTTGCCTCGACCGAGGATTATGTAAATCAGAATCGGATGCCGCATATCATGGGGTCGGCATCTACGACACCGCCTCCCGCCGAGTCGAATCCCGATTCGGTTCTCAGCATGATCGAGTAGGAGGCAAGGACTTTTTATGATAATACGCTGCGATAACTGCTCTGTTACCTTGCAATTAGACGAGTCGAAGGTTCCTGCCGGGAACTTTACGGTCAGATGTCCGCGTTGCCAGAATATGCTGCGCGTCCAAAAGGACGCGTCGGGAAAAGGTTCATCGACGGTGCAGCAGCTTGCCGAGAACAAGCCGGCACCTGCGACAGGCGACAACTCGCAAGAATTTGCTCACAAAGAATCCGAGATGCAGATCAACAGCGCACTTCGCTCGCTGCTCGAAGCGTTGAAGAAGGACAACACGCCATTAGAAGCAAGCGATGACGAGGTCGAAAAGCCGCGACGCATTCTGCTCTGTCTCGGTGCAAAACTTGAACAAGCAGCAAAGCTTCTGTCGGACGCGGGCTATAAGGTCTATGTCGCGCAGACGCCTGCTCAGGCGAATGAAAGGCTTCGCGAAGGAAAGGTCGAGATCTTGATGTTCTCGCAGGATTTCGCGCCGGAGCACAGCGGTGCCGCCGTTATCCAGCAGAGGGTGAATGCAATGTATTCGGCCGAACGCAGAAGGCTCTACTTCATCTCGCTCGAAGAATCCGGCGCGACGATGAATGCCAACGAGGCGTTCCTGCGGAACCTGAACCTGATCGTGAATTTCACCGATCTTCCGCAGTTGCCGCTTATTCTGAACCGCACATTGACGGATTACAACAGCCTGTATATGCACTTTAACCGTGCGTCGAGCCTAGCAGCGATCTAGGCGCGAGCACCGCTCAGCGAAGCGATCTCGGCGACAAGCATCTCGAGTTGTTTTCGCGGGCCGTCGGCGCCGCCCTTTGAGGTCTTTATCGCAAGATCGACATCAGCGATTCGTTTTACTGCGTGGGTCAGCGATGCTCGATCTGTGCGTCGTGCGGCCGCAAAATACGCTTCCTGCTGCGAATATCTAACGCCCATTTGACGAGCGATCTCACCGCGTTCGACGCCGCGTTCCATCATCCCTTTGACGAGAGCGAGCTTTCGGTAATTATAGGAGAGCGAACCGAGTATCATCAGCGGTTCCGCGCCGTCTTCAAGCACTTTTTCAAGTGCCTTTATCGCGGCCTCTCCGCGGCCGAGATTAAGCTCGTCGTTGAGCGCGAAATTCGACAATTCGCTATGATCGGCGACGAGCGTTTCGATGAGTTCGAGCGTGACGGCCTTTTCGGGCAAAGCTGCGGTGATGAGTTTTTCCGCCTCGCTCTCGAGACGCGCAACGTCGCCGCCGCAAAGTGATGCGAGCAAGGCGACCGCATTCTTGTCTATCGCGATCCCATTTCGCCGAAAAATACTCTCGGCCCAGGAGCGAATCCCCGCTTCGTCCAGCTGTGAAAATTCGACGACCGCGGCGAGATTCTTGAGCAGCTTCGTCATCTTCCGCGTGCCGTTGAGTTCATTGGCGATGAAAATGACGACGCTTGTCGCGGACGGACTTTCGAGATATGTGTTGAGTGCCTTCTCGTGTTCTTCACGCAATGTGTCCCGGGCTGCGGTCGCCGCGATCGACACATCTTTTACCCGCACGAGACGTTTTTGCGCCATCATCGGAAATTGCTCGGCGGCGGCGATCGCACGCTGAAGATTCTCCGAAACCGCAAGACTGAATTCCGCTTCGTTAAAATCGCGAAGATCGTCCTTTGAAAAGCACGCCTCGGCGATCGCCTTTGCGGCACGGTCGCGCAGGTAAGTTTCCTCGCCGTAAAGGACATAGACGGGCGCAAGTTCGCGCCGCTGCAACTGATCTCTAAGTTGTTCGCGGGTCAAAAGCATTATCTAAAACTTGCCGCGTGATCTCACTTCTTCTCTTCTCTTACACCGATGCCGTTGACGACGGCCGAGACGACGGATTCGGCGAAGGCTCGTGCCATACGCTCGACCGCCGGGTCTTCCTCGTTAAAAAAAGAACGCGGGTCTTCCGAAAATTCGAACGAATCGCGAAAGACGAAATTCTGATTGTCGTAAAGTATCTTTTCGTGCCGAAGATCGCGGATCGTGATCGCGCCGACGATCGTAACTTCATAGACGCGTGCGCGGCCTTCCTTATCGAGCAGAACGCCGGTGAAAAAGAAGTCGCGGATCGTGCCTTCGACTACGGCGTCGGCGCCGGTCCGAGAGCCTTGCACGACGAGTCCGTTGCCGCGGCGGATGATCTCACGGCTGACCGCTTCCGTGAAGCGGGAATCGACCTTGTAATGCAATCCCTTTGCCTCGGTCTGAAAGATGGGGACGGCAATGATCTTGATATCCTTAGGAAGGCCGGAGTTAGTTACGGGCTTGTAACATTCGGTAAAGCCGCTCGCCAGGAAGAAGACGAGGCAGGCAAAAAGAGTTGTTCGCAGTTTCGTTCTCATCGCCGTTTCAAAAACCTCCTGCCGATCCAGACAAATAGGAGCGCGCCGAGAAACGCAAAAATAGCTCCAAAAAGAATGTCGAACCAACTCAAGCCGGCAGGTTCGCCGCCGGGCGGAATATCAAAGAGAAGTAGCAATACGGTCGTCATAATATCCCCAAAGCTTCCGCCGTCGTTAGTGCTTGCCGAGTTTCCTGCACATCATGGACGCGAACGATCTTCGCGCCGTTAGCGACCGCTGCGATGGCGGCAGCAAGACTTCCTCCGAGCCTTTTTCGAGCGTCCGGCTCATTGCAGAGCTTTCCGATGAATGATTTTCGGGAAGCGCCTACAAGCATTGGAAAACGGTCGAACTTTTGGATGATTCTAGCAAGGTTTTCGATAAGCGATAAGTTCTGTTCGACGGTTTTGCCGAATCCGACGCCGACATCGAGAACGATATTCTCCTGTCCGACGCCGCGATCCAACGCGATCGCAAGGCTTTTGCGAAGGCCGCATTCGACCTCTGCGAAGATATCTTCTACGGGGTCTTGCGAATGCATCTCATAAAATTCCCCACGCGAATGCATCAGGATCAGCCCTGCGCCGGCTTTCGCTGCCGCATCGGCGATACGCGGATCGAACCTCAGCCCTGAGATGTCGTTGACGATCTCGGCTCCGCTATCGAGAGCGGCTTTTGCGACCTCGATCTTGCTCGTATCGACCGAGATCGGAATGTCGAAACGCGATGCGAGAGCTTCGACGACAGGGGCGACGCGGCCGATCTCTTCATCCGCGGTAATGCGTTCGCTTCCGGGGCGTGTGGATTCGCCGCCGATGTCGAGGATATCGGCGCCGTCGCTGATGAGTTTTTCGGCATAACGCACCGCATCGTCGAGCGTGTAGGATTCGCCGCCGTCAGAAAAACTGTCGGGTGTTGTGTTCACGATGCCCATCACGAGAGTGCGCGAAAGGTCGAGTTCCCTTTTTGAAGTTCGCCAGATCACGGGTAAAAGATACCTGTCCGCCGAACTGAAAAGCAAAAAGGGATGAAGCCCTCTGCCTCATCCCCAGTTGATACCGTAAACCGACTGCCCGAAGACGCGGGCGGCTATCGGCCTTTAGGCGGTCGCCGGATTATTGCCGGTGATCGGCGGCAAGATCGGCTTCTTGAACGGCTTATCGGTCGAGCTTTCGCTTTCTGCGGAACCATCGTCGTCATTGTCGGACACGGGTGCTGCATCGAGCGGAAGGCCTGCGACAACGCGTCGGATCTGAATGCTGTCGAGCGTCTCGAATTCAAGCAGAGCTTCCGCAAGGCGAACCATTGCGTCTCGGTTCTCGCGGATGATCTTCTCGGCGCGTTCGTACTGCTCGGCAACGATGCGTCTCACCTCGCTGTCGATCTTGATCGCGGTATCTTCGGAATAATCTCGATGCTGCGAGATCTCGCGGCCGAGGAATATCTGCTCTTCCTTCTTGCCGAAAGTAAGCGGTCCGAGCGAACTCATACCGTATTCGCAGACCATCGCGCGAGCGACCTCCGTCGCTTTTTCGATGTCGTTCGAAGCTCCCGTCGTGATCGAGCCGATGAAGATATCCTCGGCAATACGTCCGCCCATCGCCATCGCTATCTGCCCGAGAAGAAATTCTTTCGAGGCGGAAAGGCGATCCTTTTCAGGGAGGTACATCGTTACGCCGAGAGCCATCCCGCGCGGGATGATTGTAACCTTGTGGACAGGATCGACATTCGGTACCTTGAGTCCGACGAGCGTGTGGCCGGCTTCGTGATAAGCGGTGATGCGTTTCTCTTCGTCGGAGATCACCATCGATTTGCGCTCGGCGCCCATCATCACCTTGTCCTTGGCGATCTCGAAATCCGCCATCGTAACGACCTTCTTATTTAAGCGCGCTGCATTCAGGGCGGCTTCGTTGACGATGTTCGCGAGGTCGGCGCCCGTAAAACCGGGCGTACCGCGTGCGATTACGCTGACATCGACGCCTTCGTCAAGCGGGATCTTGCGAGTATGAACCTTCAAGATACCTTCGCGGCCGCGTACGTCGGGCCGGCCGACGACAACGCGTCGATCGAAGCGTCCGGGGCGAAGCAGCGCCGGGTCGAGGACGTCCGGACGATTCGTCGAAGCCATCAGAATGACGCCGTCGTTCGACTCGAAACCGTCCATCTCGACAAGCAGTTGGTTGAGCGTCTGTTCGCGTTCGTCGTGTCCGCCGCCAAGGCCTGCACCTCGATGGCGTCCGACTGCGTCGATCTCGTCGATGAAGATGATGCAGGGTGCGTTCTTCTTGCCCTGTTCGAAAAGGTCGCGGACGCGGCTTGCGCCGACGCCGACGAACATCTCGACGAAATCCGAACCGGAGATCGAGAAGAAAGGTACGTTCGCTTCGCCCGCGACAGCCTTTGCGAGCAAGGTTTTACCCGTTCCCGGAGGTCCGACCATCAGGACGCCCTTCGGGATCTTGCCGCCGAGCTTTTGAAACTTCTGCGGGTCTTTTAGAAATTCGATGATCTCCTGAAGCTCTTCCTTTGCCTCGTCAACGCCCGAAACGTCTTTGAACGTTACACGCTTTTGCTGATTATTGAGCAGCTTTGCCTTAGATTTACCAAAACTTAAAGCCTTGTTGCCGCCGGCCTGCATTTGGCGAAGCGTAAAGGCGAGCACGCCCAGGATCAGCAGGATCGGCAGGAACTGGATCAGGATGATCCAACCCCAGCCTTCGCTCTTTGGTTCGTCGCTCATCGCGACCTGCGTGCTGCCGACGTTCGCGTCGTTGAATTCATCGATCTTCTTTTTTAGAAGCTCGACGGTCGCGTCGCTGCCGACGTTTGTAACGTACTTTGTGCCGTTGACGTCCGTGAACTCGACCTGCGACTGCTTGAACAGCGCCTGCTTGATCTCTTTGTTGTTGATGTGGCTGATCGCGGCATCAATGCTCAGCTCTTGCGTCGGCTTATTCTGCTTTGTCTGCAAAAACCACACAAAAACGAGAGCACCGGTGATGATGATCATCCAAAGGAGAATTTGTCTTGCCTTAGAACTCAAAATTAAAAGCCTCCGC
>Ga0138256_10000136_pt1 | contig 87348 bp, 66 predicted proteins | sample KNB2016incub_MG_FD_105486 | JGI IMG/M metagenome (GOLD analysis project Ga0138256, IMG submission 105486) | Active sludge microbial communities from wastewater in Klosterneuburg, Austria - KNB2014incub_MG | ecosystem: Engineered > WWTP > Activated sludge > Unclassified | place: Austria... | reverse complement strand
CCCGCCCGCCGATGTGCGGACACTTTGTGAAGTAAAGTCAATTAGACCGACCGGCGAACGGGGGAAAAGGTACGAGATTGAGTACATAGTCCATGATCCGGGCCGATCCGTGGATCTGAAAGGACCGGCCAGAGCGCCCGAGAGAAAGGTTATTACCTGTAACTATCTTGTCCTGTCAGCCGGCACATTCGGGACCCCTTATTTACTTCTAAAAAATGCCTTTTCGTTTCCGGGACTTAGCCGGACGCTCGGTCACCGTTATTCGGTAAACGGCGATCTTCTAGCATTCATTTCAAAAAGCATCGAGAAAAAGAATGGCAAGAGCGTACCTAGACGGCTTGACCCGAGCTTCGGGCCGGTGATCACAAGCGCGATCAGGTTTGGCGATGATCTGGATGCCGATGGCTCACAGGGCCGCGGATTTTACGTTGAAGACGGCGGCCAGCCATATATCATGAGCTGGCTTGCCGAAATATCGGGGCTGCCGGGCTTTCTAAAAAGGTCGACCCGCTTTTTAAAGCTCCTTTTGAAATACCGTGTCGGCCTAAGCAACGATGCGGACCTGGGTGCGGAGATCTCGGATCTTATCGGCGATGCGACCAGCTCTATGAGCACAATGCCGATCCTTTCGATGGGCCGCGACCACGCATCCGGCCGATTAAGTCTAAATGGCGGGTTACTGGATTGCGATTGGAAGATCTCTCAATCAAAAGCCTATTTCGACCGAGTGCGGCGTGCGGGTAAGGCGATCGCGAGGGCTCTCAACGCCGAATACCTGGATAACCCATCATACAAGTTCAATTTTCACCAAGTATTGACGGCGCATCCGCTCGGGGGTTGTGCAATGGCGGAGAATGAAAAAGAAGGCGTCGTCGACTCGTGCGGAGAAGTGTTTGGCCATCCCGGACTTTTCGTAGCCGACGGTTCGATAATGCCGGGTCCCGTCGGGCCAAATCCGTCGCTTACGATAGGCGCGGTCTCTGATAGGATCGCCGATCACATAATCGATGTTAATAAAGGGTATAAACATGACTGCACTTCCTGAAAACGGACGCGAAAACAAACGTTCATTGATACTCGCCGGTGGTGGTATAAAGGTAGCGTTTCAGGCGGGCGTACTGCAGGTATGGCTCGATGAGGCCGGTCTGAAATTTGACCACATCGACGCCGCGTCGGGCGGCGTCTTCAATCTTGCGATGATGTGCCAGGGTATGACCGGCACCGAGATCGCCGACAACTGGCGAAGCATCGATCCCGGTTCAGCGATTAGCTTTAATCTCTCTGAATTGCCCAAACTCGCCTATGCCGAATCGCTGTTCACGCTCGATGCATTTCGCAGGAATATTTTCCCCGGCTGGGGGCTTGATTGGGAAAAGATACGCTTGAGCCCGCTCGATGCCACCTTCAATGTCACGAACTTCAGCAAAAAAGAGCTTGAGGTGATCGAGCCCAAAGATATGTCGGAGGACATGCTTGCCGCTTGTGTCTCTTTGCCGATGTGGTTCCCGCCGCAAAGCATAAACGGGCAGACCTATATCGACGCCGTCTACCAGACCGACGCGAATATCGAAGAAGCTATCCGTCGGGGGGCCGATGAGGTCTGGATCATCTGGACGGTCAGCGACAAATATGAGTGGCGATCCGGTTTCGTCGCGACATACTTCCAAATCATAGAGACCGTCGCGGTCGGCAACTACCGTGCGATCCTAAAACGGATCGAACAAAACAACAATGCCATCGCCGCCGGATCAGTTGGCGAATTCGCCCGGCACATAGAAGTAAAGGAATTAAAAGCCGATGTTCCCTTGCACTATTTGATAAATTTCAGCAAGGACCGGGTCGGTGAAGCGGTAAACCTCGGAGTAAAGCGTGCACGCGAATGGTGCACAGAGAATCGGATCGTGCTTGATCCCTCGAACGCGGAATACCCGACCGAAATCCACGAAGCCAAAACCAAGGTGAGTTTCACCGAGGAGATGAAGGGATTCATATCACTGGGGGAGACGAATTTTGATACCGGTTACGCCAGTGGAAAAGAGAACGGGACCGCGATAATGTTTCACCTAACCATAACGGTCGACGGCGTGAACCGGTTCGTGACGCGCCCCGGGCATGATACGACCGATATCGTAGGTTACATCGATTGCGAAGTGCTCGGCGGCCGCCTTCCGGTCGAAAGCGCCAACTTTAATCTATTTGTCGATCAGACCGACTCCTCACAAAAGAAAATGCTATACCGGCTATTCTTCCGCGACGCGGAGGGTTTGCCGATAACACTGTCCGGGTACAAGGATGTAAAGGATGATCCGGGATTTGATCTCTGGGCGGACACCACCACGTTATTCGTAACCCTTTTCCGCGGTCATCTTACAGAGGATCAGGAAACCCAACTTCGACAAAACCCTGCTGACTTCGAGAGTGCTCATCTCGGAGCTGGAAAGATCCACATATATTTCTTTGACTTTCTGAAACAGCTGACGACCTTTCGAGCGGAAGGCCCGACGATCCCCGACCGGGTCGCGGCCCTCGCGAGATTTGGCCGCCTGTTTATGGGGAAACTCTGGGACGTCTACGCAAAGGACATGCTCAGCTCCGGCCCGATCTAGACCCCCGTGTAAATAAGAAGGAATAATCATTAGGAATGCTGATAGCTTTCCAGACTCCTCTGGTAGGTTGCAGTACCCCCTGCAATTGCGTGAAAGATCGAAAGCGTCCTATTTCTTACCAAAAACCTTCCCCGAATGGCCGAGCGGGCATTCCCTGACCGGCGCACCGGACCGGTCAAGCCATTCGTTTTAGAAAGACACTTATCTAAAGGGTGCTCCAAAAAGATGGATTTTGCGGAGACTTGGTGCGTTAGTACTCAGAGTTCGAAATATCCGAAGGGAGCGTTGTAAAACTCGAATATTCGTTACAAAGCTCAAAATGCAGGCGGTCGAACGATCAGAGCGAATATGAGACAAGCACCATTACAGAGGACCAGAAAACTTACCGTGATCGCACAGGACCCAAGCGTCTTGACGCCGGACGGGCAGATCTTAACAACAGAGCTGGACATTCCGGCGGAGGATCTCTCGCCCGGGCCGCGTGGCCATCGTGTCCACGTAGTCGATTATGACAGCTCGACCGATACGCTATACGCGCCCATCCGGTACCCGGAAGTAGTCGATGGTTGTTATATCGATCCGTTCAAGGAAACGGTGGATCGGGGCCGAGCGAACGACCTGCTTAGGGAACCCGCGTTTCACGCACAAAACGTTTACGCGATAGTAATGCGGACGCTTTCGCGGTTTGAGTTCGCACTCGGGCGACGAGTTAATTGGGGTTTCGCCGGACACCAGCTATATGTCGCTCCCCACGCGTTTTCGGACGCAAATGCATTCTATTCCGAAGAGGATCAGGCCCTTGCTTTCGGATACTTCTTCGTACCCGGCAAAGGGAGAAGCACGCCGATCTTAACGGCTCTTTCGTACGACGTCGTCGCTCACGAAACCACCCATGCGATTCTCGATGGCCTTCGTGAACGCTACACCGCGCCATCTTCGCCGGAGCAGGCCGGATTTCATGAGGGCTTTGCTGATGTCGTTTCCCTCCTCTCCGTTTTTTCCTTGAAGGATGTTGTGCGAAATGTTCTTTTGAGTTTTCGCAGCAAGGATGTCGCGACCTTGGATATTACCGATCACAAGATCCCGACCGCCTCGGTTACAAAGGAGAATCTGGAAGGCTCTCTTCTCTTTGGCCTTGCAGAACAGATGGGCTCGGAGCTTTCCGGGCTACGGGGCAGTGCACTCCGCCGCTCGCTCGACATAAAACCGCTCAACCAAAAAGCCAGACCTGCTCCGACACCCTATCTTGAGCGGCGAGAGTTCCGTGAACCTCATCGCTGCGGTGAGATCCTGGTCGCCGCGATACTTGAGGCGTTTCTCGAAGTATGGCTCGGGCGGTTGAACCGTTACATTCAGTCAGACGAAAAGATCACAACGATCGATGTTTCGATCGCCGTCGAGGAGGGAGCTGAGGCTGCCGATCATCTGCTCAACATTGCGATTCGCGGGCTGGATTACATGCCGCCGACGGATATTCGATTTTCTGATTATCTCAGCGCGATCCTTACATGTGACCGCGAGACCGTGCCGGACGATTCAAAATATTCTTATCGCCAGAAACTTCGTGACAGCTTTTCCGTCTATGGCATCAAGCCCGCGGCAAAAAGTGATAAGGACGGTTACTGGCGATTTGAAGCAGATGGCTTTTGCTACGATCGAACGCACTTTGAATCCATGCTGAGCGACCCAAATGAGATCTCGCGTTTTATCTGGGATAACCGTGAAAAGCTCGGGTTGGAAGACGATGAAGCGTTTTGGGGCAAGGCCTACTTAAAGGTGCAGTCGGTGCGGCCATGCATCCGGATCGGGCCAGACGGCTTTACAATCCGGGAAACGGTTGCCGAGTATGTCCAGATGTCCACACTCCGTTTTGATGAGCTTTCCGAGGTTGGAATAACCGGTATGAGGGCCGATATACCGCCGGAGCAGGAGATCACCCTCTATGGCAGCGGCACGTTCGTATTTGACGAATATGGTCAACTGAAGTACCACATCAAGAACAACATTTTCAGTCAGACCAATCAAAAAACCCGGATCGATTACCTTTGGGAATCGGGCTACTATTCCAACCCGGCCTTTACAAAGAACCTGTTTTCGCGGATGCATCTTGGCCGCACGCTTGCGGTCAATGTGGATATGACGGAGGCGTTCTGATATGCCGAAACCAACAAAACTCGAACTTGTGACCTATAACGTTTACTTCGGTGACTGCTTTTTGCTTATCTTTCATTACGCCGACGGAAGCCAGCGGTCCGTACTGATCGACTTTGGCAGTACAGGAAAAGGTAAACCTGGACATAGCCCCGAAGACACGGGCGAAACCGATGATGCCGACGAAAGAAACGCAGATAGCACCGGTGCACGACTATTGCGGGTGGCAAAGGACATAAAGGAGCGAACCGGCGGAAAGCTAGATGTCGTCGTTGCAACGCACCGGCATAAGGATCATATCTATGGGTTCGGTCTAAAAGAAGCGGGCAAGATCATTCTCGGCCTCGATCCCGAAACGGTTATCCAGCCTTGGACTGAGAACCCGCTGGACAACCGCGATCTCGCAAGAAAGGTCGCCCAAATGGACGCGGACCAGTTTCGGGAGAACGATCAGAAACACTTCGCCGAAACACTGGATGACATGCAGATCGTTTCTGCGGCGATACAAAGTGAAGCGCAACATCTCGGCGACAAATCATTCTTTAACAAGACGATTGACCGCACTTTGCAAGACCGTATTGTATTCGCCGCGAATGACAATAAAAAGATCAGAAACATGGCGGCGACAAGGAATCTGCAAAAGATGAAGGACCCGCATTACGTTCACTTCGGTTATTCAAAAGTAAATTGGAACACGATCTTGCCGGGCGTAAAGGTCCGTATCCTGGGCCCGCCGCTTCTTGAGGATTATCCGAAGATCGCCACGGCGACAAACACAAGTGACGAGTTCTGGTCGCTGATGGCGATGAATAAGTTCTTTTGGGGGGTACTCGCGGCGACAAACAACGTAGGCGTAGATGGGGCTCACGCCCGGGAGCCGATCTTTTCGAAGGATAAGATCATCGCGAATGCGAACAGACCGGCAAATCTTCGCTGGTTTATAAGGCGGCTGAGAAGTATCCGTGCGGAGCAACTTCTAGGCCTGGTCCGTTTTGTGGATAGGGCCCTTAATAACACGAGCGTCATTCTGCTGTTCGAAGCGGGCGATCAAAAACTCCTATTCCCCGGCGATGCACAGATCGAGAATTGGCAGTTCTTGCTGGACGCGGCAAATAAAGACCCTGCTCTCAAAAAGCTGCTTGAGGACACGACCCTTTATAAGGTCGGCCACCACGGGAGCCGAAACGCTACGCCAAAGTCTTTGTGGAATGACTTTAAGAATCGCACCACGCTACCGGCGAAAAAGTCGCGGCTAAAAACCGTGGTCTCTACGATGAAAGGCAAACACGGTGAATCGGAGGATACCATTGTGCCCCTTCCCCGGATGGTCGAAGCCATGAAGAAGGAAAGCAACTATATTTCGACAGAAGAGATCGAGGAAGGGTTCGCCCAAAGCATCGAGATCCCTATCAAACACTAGGAGGTGCATGATGGCAGTGGAAGCGAAGACGGCACCGAATACCTTTAATCCCTTTTCAAGGTTCCGAGCCTTCCTGCGCGGGACGTTCGGCATCAAGTCTTATTTCGAGCTCGGCAAGATCCGTCCGCCGATCATAATTTGTTTTGACCATATCTTTAGTGAGTATCTGACGGTTCAAAAGCGGCTGGCGGACAAAGGTGATAAAGGGGCGACGGATTTTGCAGAGAGCCTTCCCGACAAACGCGCGGATGGGACGCTCTTCTGGAGCGATCTTTACCATTTTCAACTGATACTCGCGGACGCCCTGCCTGCCGAGCAGCTTCGCACAAAGATCCGTCGCCTCCGGTTCGATTACCGCAGCGTCGCGGGCGAAAAGGAATTTGACGACTACATGGCGTCCAAACCACCCGATCTGCAAAGCCCGCCTCAGCCGACCGAGGATCAAACTCAGTCTCATTATGAAAAACTTCTACGGGACGATCTTAAAGATCTGTTGGGGCGGATGTATCTCGAATATGCGATCCTGCCCGTCCGCGAGGAGCGCCTGACCGATCTGACATGGGTTGCCGCACGCCTTTGTCTGTTTTCGCTAATTTCCCTCTTGGGAATCTTGGCGATCCTTTTTATCGTCCCGCTGGTCGAAGAGATCGTAAGGGCGGACGGTGATTTCTTTGACCGGTTCAATGCTTTAGGTAACTCCGACAAGCTCTCCGCTCTTACCGTATTTGTCGTGGTTGTCTCAGGTGCGATGGGCGGTTTTGTGAGCGCGCTTCGGCGGATACAAACCCCAGCGACCGAAGGTGATTCTCTTTACAATCTCTCGCTGCTCTTTCATGGTTCGTACTCTGTATTTGTCGCACCTATCAGCGGTGCTATCTTTGCGATAATTCTCTACCTGTTGTTCACTTCTGCTACGTTGACGGGTACATTTTTCCCGGCGATATATACGCCGACGGGAAAGTTCACGGACGCGACGACGGAGCCTGCATCATTACACCATCCGGAAGCAGGTCCGCCGCCTTCCCCCACTCCGACGGCGACGGGCGACGCCGTGAGTACGACCGGCGAAGCAAGCCCGCAGGGAACGCCCGGTCTTACACCAATGCCAACCCCGTCGCCTGCTCCATCGCCGTCGGTCGATCCCAAAGCGGCCGCCCAGAAAGGCCCGAAGCCAAAACCTGTACCCGAACAGGGAATCAACGTTTTTGATTTTCTTGCTAGGTCAGGCCCCGGCAGCGGAAAGGACTATGCATTGCTAATTGTCTGGTGCTTTATAGCTGGTTTCGCCGAACGCTTCGTTCCCGACGCACTCGATCGACTCATTTCCCGCGGCAAATCCGGGGGCCGGAATTAAGCAGCCATGAGCGACTTCATAAGATCTCATTTCTAAATGACAATTGGTTTCCCTCCATCTTGTTTCCGCAACCCTGACCCAAATCTGTTGTATGGTTCTGCCTGGCTCCGTAAATTCACGGGTGCATCCGTAAAGGCGGTGCTCCGGAGTACTTGACTGAATATGTGCCTTCCTCGGTTGATAGTAAAACGTTCATCGCACCGCCGATCTTCCCAGGGCGGCAAGAGCCTTTGTAAGAAAAAAGGAAGTACCCTTTAAGGTGTACTTCCATAAGTTGTTGGATCTATCGCCTACGCGGCGACTTTTTCCGTCAGATCGGCCGGATGGTCGATGATTTCCTCCTTTGATTCGGTAGCAGGGCTGATACGATCCATGATCGCATCAACCCGATCGTCGTCGAAACCGTGCCGGAACCCGTCCAGTTCATCATCCGATTCATCCGATTCGGCGGAGTCGTGATCGGGCACCGCTGCAAGAAGCGTTGGTCCATTTCTAGGCAATACACCAATCTGGTTTTTAGTTTCGACCTGAGCCTGCGCAAAGAACGACCCCAGGCGTGCGGTCACCTCGTATTGCTTTAACGGTGTCAAGGCTTTGAACGCCGACGTGAAAGCGTTTGACAACGACCAGAGGTTCCGTTTCCGGAACTCTTCGTGCTTTGGCTGGAAGTAATGATTATGCACTTCGAACATTAGATTTCTCGGCACGCCCTTGAGAGCCCGGTCGAGAAATGCCCGGTAAATGAACAGCTTCGCATCGTTGTCAGAAAGCCCGAACTCGGTCATCGCACACACCTGTGCTTCAAGGGTCTCGAAGTTCCGGTGAATGCGGTCGACCGCGATCGATATCGAATCCCACAATGCAAGATTACGAGTGTGTTTATGCGACAGCGGTGCGAAATCGCCCGAGAAAGCCATGTTGTCGCAGACAAAGACACGATAACCGGCCGTAAGGGCAAGACGCATGGATTTGTCATTTGAGTTTCGAAGACCGATTGAGAACCGCCCCTCGGTAAACTGACAGTTCAGATCCATCACACCGAACATCTTCATCCCGTCGGCGGAAACGGCGTACTCATCCTTCACCACCATCAGATGGCGGTAAGCGAGCGCCTCTTCCAACGCTTCCACGATCTCAAAATGAGACAGGGGCTGATGCGTCCTCGTCCCCTCTGGGACCGGAATCTCCTTAAGCTCTTCGCGAGCGATTTTCCGCGCACCGCAGTGCGCGACCAAAGTTGATTGAACATCGTTCATTGTTATTCTTTCCTCCTATTTGTTTTTATTGTGTGTTGGTGGAACCGGTTTGCGAAGCGGCCTTTTGCAAAGAACGATACCTGTTAATCTCCTGGTTTCCATTTTTCGGAAAACAGGCAAGGTACTTTAGCGTCTCCGTTTTTTCCTCGAACGGCGTCCAGATATGCCCGGTGGACCTCGTTGTGCTTTTTGCTGGAGAATTCGAGCCTGACTTCCGCGTCGATCAGGTCATAATCAACCTTGAACTCGGAAGCAAGTTCTTTTACGTCGTTTTGGGATGTATAGGTGTTGCTGTGGCCGACCATGCCCTTGTGGCAGTGAATTAGCAGAAACAGAGTGCGGAATTGATCCCCGCGTTTCATTTTCTTGAAATATTCGGTCGAACTGCTGACACCCTGAATCGAGGTACCGTCGCTCTTACCCGCTACTCCTTCCAACTCGGCAACGAGGGGCTTAACCACCCCATTCAGATTGTTTGAATCTCCCGATGAGGTCATTCGCCAGAACCGTGCGACAAGCTGCGGCAGAAAATCAGTTCCAACATCGGCGATGCTGAACTTCTTTTCAAAAGCTTCCGCCGCCTGTTTGAATACCCGGACGCGGACAGCTTCGGCAACTTTCGCGTTCCAGATCTCCTCGCGACGGGCGCGATGAGTTTCCAAACGTTCGGTCGCCTGTTCCTCGTCCGATTTTCCCCTGGTAGAACCAGACTGCTTGGAGACTTTCGACTCAGGCCAATGGACCTTGCATTTGCTTGTCCTGAGACATACCTGAATGGTCTGGCCGTAGTTGTCGGCCTCGATGTCGACACCGCTTACGGCGTTCCTGCATTTCTTGGCTTTTCCGCCGCATTTTGCTCCGCTGATCACGGTCGCGGATTCGCTGCCAAGATAATCTTTCCCATTCGAGTAGCACCAACTCCTAACGATCGGCACCTCGGACGGCTCGATCTTGCAGGCTTCGGCGATCTCGCGGCGGCGGACCTGAACGTGATTTTCGACTTTGTTCCGATAGCACGCGGGATTGAGACAGGCGTCCTTCTTCCCGATCTGCGTCGGCTCGAAAAGGCCGACAACCGCTCCCGTCCGCTCAGGGCAATTCGCGCACGCGAGTCCATCGGGACGTAGATTAATGGCCTTCGTATCGAAAGGAGCTTTAGAAAGTAATCGCTGGACGTTGTTGTTTATCCATTCGATAAAAGATCTCCATGGAATGGTCTGTCCCTTTACCGGTACGACGACATAGTTGTCGCCTATATATTTCCCTTCTTTCCGATAAACCTCACTGAAGATAAGTTTTTGGATGTCAGGGGTGTATTTTGCGATCTCAAGAGCAAATGCAAGTGGAAGATGCTCGTCGTCGACGTCCTTCTGTGCCTCCTTTATCAGGGAGTTCAGTTTTAGCCGATTTAGAACATAGCCTTCCGGCTTCCCAACCCTAAGGGCGAGTTCCTTGATATTGCACGCGAGCTTATCCTTTAGGAACTGATAGCCGAAGGCCTCGTCCATTGGATGGATGTCCTCGCGGTGGAGGTTCTCGTGGATCTGGATATCCAGCACCTGCTCGTCCGACAGCTCGCGAACGAGACAGGGAAGGTCCGTGACCGCCGCGACCGAAGCGGCGCGGTAACGCCGTTCACCGCAGACGATCTCGTACTTCTTGCCCGTAAGCCGGACGATCAACGGCTCCAGAATACCTTGCGATCGGATGCTCCCTGCAAGCGACTCGATCGCTTGTTCGTTTGTCCGTCGGCGCGGATTTGTCGGGGACGTTTGAAGATCCCTCCAATGGATGTATCTATAAGCCGGCTGGACAGCCTGCGGTGAGTTCCCGTTGGCAGCGAACGAGACCGTTTCAGTTGTTTGTTTATTTTTTGATTTAGTTGTCATTTCTCTGTACCTCCTCCTTCTGTTCAGAACGGGATATCATCGTCATTCACCGGCTTTGTGTGCGGCGGCAAAACGTCGTCGACCGCGTCGCGTCGTTCTCCGTTCGATTTCGGCTCGCGGATGTTGAAGCGAAGTCCCGGGTGCATGTCTAGTTTCAGGCTCAGGCTCCCGTCGCGGCAGACATACGCGCTGCCCGCGACCCGCCAAAAGGTCTGCCTGTTCGGTTCGAGACCGCGCTCGACGATCAGGTAGACGACTCTGTAGTCGTTCATTTCTCCACCTCCTGTTGTGTTTTGTTCGTGTGAGGGCCCGGGACGAGGGCCAGTCGAGCACCTTCGCTGCCGGCGACCGGCGGCGCCTTATCGCGGCTGCCGGGTCGGTCAGGCCCGCACGATTTGCAGATGACCGTTTTGCAGCTGGTGCATTTCGTCCAATTGCAATCCGTGGTTTCCCGCACGACAACGCAAATACTGTTGCCGTCGCGGGCGGTCGTGATCTCCATCACACCCGTCAATTCCCTGCCGCAGATCGGGCAGGATGGGTCCTTTCCATTCATGATCATTCCTCCTACATTTGATTTACTTGCCCAGGTCCCGCGGGCGAGATAAGGCAGAACTCGCCGGCAGGCCGGGACAAGCAAATCGATCATTGAGACGGTAGTTTTGTTTTTGGGGGGAGCGTTACGGCGCTAAAGGCGGGCGAGATCTTCCCGTCGATCATCAACTTGAGGTAGATGGAATAGTTGGGCAGGTCGGTGAGATCCGTTGCTTTGAATGTCGGGTGGAATTCAGGGGCTAGCTCCTCGGCGTCGGCGGCTCCGATGCGGAACAGGATGATCGTCCCGACGTTGCCGAGGATCGCATCGCGGATGCGCGGTTCAAGCTGCGACAGATATTGATGCGCGAGCACAAGCGAAAGCCGATATTTACGCAACTCCGAGAGCATGAACACGAGACTCTGCGTTGTGAAATTGTGAAATTCATCCATGTAGAGGATAAAGTCGCGGCGGTCGGTTTCCGGCGTATCTGCACGGCTCAGGGCGGCGAGATCAAAGCGAGAGATCAGGAGCGAGCCGAGAAGATTCGCCGTGTCTTCGCCGATACTACCCTTCGCGAGGTTTACAAGAATTATCTTCCCCTCGTCCATGGACCGCCGCAGGTTGAGAGGGCGCTCCGGCTCCGTGACTATCCTCCGCAGCAGCGAATTGGAAAGGAAGGCTCCGACCTTGTTTTGGATCGGGCTGATCGACTCAAGCCGGAACCGATCGGGATACTTCTCGTATTCGTTTATCCAGAATTCGCGCGTCTCCTCGTTGCGGATGAACTTGATCACGTTTGCCCTGAATCTGTGGTCGGAGAGCAGCTTCGGGATATCGGTGAACTTCGCGTTTGGGAAATCGAGCAGCGAGATCAGACAGTTTCGCAAGATGTATTCCAGACGCGGTCCCCACGAGTCGATCCAAAGGTGCCTGAAAACCTGGACGAGCCCCGAAGCCGCAAGCGGTCGCCGGTCCACGTGCATAAACCCGAGCGGGTTAAAGCCGTATGGCGTTTGGGGGTCCGAGACGTCGAAGTCTATAACCCGGTCGGACATCTCGGTCGGGATCATCCCTCGAACCTTTTTCACAAGGTCCCCATGCGGATCGAGTACTGCGAATCCCTGCCCCTTACGCACGTCGTCCATCATCAACGTTTCAAGCAGGGTCGATTTGCCCGTGCCCGTTTTCCCGATGATGTACATGTGGCCGCGGCGGTCGGCCCGCTTGATCCCGAACGGCTGCATGCTCCCGCGTGCGTCCGCTTTTGCAAAAGTTGAAATGTCGGATTCGCGTGGGAAGGTGACCATCAAGGTGTTTGATTAATTTTGTTTTGCCGGCTTGCGGGCTCCGTTGATGGGCCGCCATCTGGTGATGAGTATCCGAAGGGAGCGGCCGTTTGAGGTGGATGTGATGTAGCCCTTCTCGCGCAGTTCATGCAGCCAGCGTGCGACGGTCCGTTCGTTGTAGCCGGTCTGCTGCGCGATCGTCTCCAACCTTCGGAGTACCGTTCCGTCACTACGGTTAGCGCTGACGAGAAGGTAAAGGTAAAGCCACACAGCGTTACCCATCGTTCGGTAGTGTTTCGCCGTCGGATCGCGCACCAGCCCAGACCAAAGGTGAATCCACCAGCTTTGGAACGATCTCGCCGGGACGGCGGGTGAGTTCCAAGGCTGGTGGCCATTTGGGTTCCCTCGCGAGGTGGGTTTGGGATCGAGCTGGCTCGAGCGTGTCATTGACGGCTCCGCCCTTGGAAGTTGCGAATTCAGATTTTCCACGGAAGTTTTTCGGAAGTTAATGCTCTGGGGTGTCCAAGACGATAGCACGCGGGCGCAGATCTGTAAAGGGGCAAAATCCGCGGGTTATCCACATGCAATCCCCCTTTGTTATCTGGGTCTTTTTTACTACCTTTCGAAAGGCCCTCGCGAGGTGCGTTTTCCTCAACAGAAAGGGGTCATTTCGACCTCGGAGACTTTGAGCCGGAACGTCACAATTGTCACTTCAGAGAAGACAAACTCGGTCGGAAAATCGCTTCCGCTTGTCCGCGAAACTGAAAAAGTGTGGATAACTAAAACCTGTGGATCAAGGTTCGGATCTCTCGAACGCCGCACTTTGAAAGCACGTCCCCAAGATTTTCGGTCGCAGGACCATGAAACAAATCGAAGCCCACTTACTCCCGAACAGCAAATTAGTGATACGAGTGAACACTCGCCTCGAGATCCTCAGAAAGTCCCTTAGGGAGGGGCTTCTGTCAAGACCGGCGCGAAGCTTGATGGCCACCGGCTCTACCGGTGGGTTGTTCGGCTGGGAGCCAGTCCAGTCCACGACCCGGCAAAGCCAGGAAACTGGCGAGGCCTTTCTCTTTCTCGCGTGTTTTTCGGATCGATATGCTTGGTGATTCGCCGCGCCATGATAATGCTTTTGCTGTTTCGGTGCGTTAAAGATGCGAAGGGATAATTACCAGTAATACGCCCTCTAGATACACTTTTCCGCAAACTCAACCATGGAGGAACGACATGTCCATAGAACTAACATCCGAAGAGCTTGAGCAAATGATCTCGGCCGAGGCGGAGGATACCCCCCGAATGAAATGCCTCAAAAAGGCGCAACAGAACCATCTCGCCTGCACCGCTTTAGCCGGTGACGATCCAACCAAGAAATCAGCATGTAATAAGAAATTGGCGGAGGAGGTCGCCAGTTGCCCGCCACCACAATAGATTTACAAGATCGACAGAGTGATCGGCCCGCTCCCACAACCCCTTGTCGAGGAAGCGGATGTCTAGCGAAGGCCCAGCTCCTTCAGTACCCACAATACAAATATTAAGTGGGGTAAGAGTTAGCAGAGATTTCAACGTGCTTGGCAGAATTCCTAGAGGCGGGGCTGGTCAACTGATCCCCGGAAGGTGATCAACTTCTTGCCGATTTGCCACTGAATAAAGACCCCTTCGTGCAAGTGAAGAAGAAAGGCATTGGTTGACTGTTTCCGCCTTTATCCGATCGACCAACATTATGGGCAAGACAACACCCCTTGGAACGACCGCTGAGGATGCGAATCATCTATTCAACGCACCTGCGAAGAATGAGGATGACAAAGTCGGGGTTTTCACTACTCCTCAAACATTGGCTACCTTCCCGGGAGCGACCGCCGCCGTAAGTGTGGTGTGGCAAGTCTTGACCCGGGCGGACGAGCGATTGTCCAACGTATTCGTCCCGATCGGTATCTCGCTATTCGTCGGTCTGATCATTTACCTGTTGACCGTAAGAAAAGGAACAATATGGCGACGAACGCTAGCAGAGATCGGCATAGCTTTAATCAACTCCTTCATGATCGCTGCTGCGGTGCTTGGTATAAGTTCGATAAAGCCAGAGACCAGCAGTAGGAATAAGGAAGATCGGCCCCCTCTTTCTGCCGTGAGCCAGAATTCTCCAGTGCCGGACACGCCTCAACCGGTTGGCGAACAACTTTCATGCGAACTTCCCGAGAATGCTGAATCTACTTCTGCCGAACGGCTGACGAAAATAATCGAAAGCTGTACGACCGATATAACCAATAACCCCCAAAACGTTACGGCTATTTTCACGCGAGGCCTGCTGTATCACAACCGAAAAAATACGGGAGATTACGGAAAAGCGATCGACGATTATTCCAAAGTTATCGATTCCGACAGGGCGGGGAATATTTCGCGGCCCGATGTTTATCAGAATAGAGGCAACGCTCTTTATGAACGCAGGGAGACCGGAGATCTTGAGCAGGCGATCCAAGACTACAAAAGTGCTTTGTCCACATTGGATAATACTAAGGAAAACAAAAACAAGAGATTCGATCTGATGTTGGACCTCGGATATGCTCACTACGCTCTCGGGAACCAAAATGGGGCCGTCAGGACCTTCAGACAGATCTGCACCGAGGATCCAGATTCGAGTTCCTGCTTGAAGGCGAAAGGAGAAATCGGTCGGATGGGACGCTGATGGAACTGTTCTGCGCAAGCGTTGTTTGTCACATTGGCTTTGATGTTTTCATTCGGAAAGATTAGGGCGCAATCGAGATTCCGATTCTGTTAGCTAGGTTTGTAGCCGACTTGCGAGCGAATGTCGGCAGAAGTGTGATTCACGCCGCATCGGCGATCGCCGTACGAATACTCACTGCAAGGAGTTAATCTGATGGAACGTCTCCTATTTCTACTGTTCAAATCAATTCCTGTTTGGGTTCATCCGGCGCCGGGTTTGACATCTGCTGGTCAGAAGGAAAAGGCTTCAAATACAGCGTTTGTCGGGTTCCTATACCCACCACCTTCCTCGGTCACGAAATCGGAATAAAGCCCCCCACTTACAGGATCGTATTCGCCGAGCAGGCGATCGATATGAGTTTAAGTGCGAAGAGGCATTCGAAGCGGTCCAACTCGTGTGCGTCCCCTTGAGCGGCAAGGTTCGCCGTTCCGGCATCAACCAGCGCGACTTCGTTTTTCCCTGAGACCAGGATTCTGCGTCGGGAAGATAGATGATGGCGTAAAGTCCTACAATCGTGATCTTCTTCTTCCAATGAACATAGCTTAAAATAAAGAAGTCGCCATTCCGAATAGCGAATGACGACCGTCCTGAAACAAGAAAGATCTAGATCCTCATCTGCCCCGCTTTTTGGCGAAGGCGGCGGCCGAGGTAAGATTTCTTGCGATAAAGTAACAAGCTCCTCAAAAATGAGTTGAGAAGATTACAGGTAATGCGTGCGATACTACAAACCCAAATCTCGCGGTAAAGCGCGACGTCGCCTATTCTCTCGTCGTCAACTTGAACTTATAGCTAAATCCGATCACAAACTTGTGATCCACAAGTTTGTACGAGGGCGGTGCCTGGCCCCACTCGTAGCCAATGTAGGGGTTCAGGAACTTGTTCACGCCGAATTCGAGCTTCGTTTCGACGAAGTCGCGAGGGCCCCGGCCAAATTCGGCCAGCGAAAGAGTTTTGTCGTCGTTTACCTTAAAGCCGAGTTCCTTCTTCAATAGCCACCTGCGCGTCCAATCACCCGAGAAAGTTATCTGCTCGATCCCCTTACCAACCGGCACGTCCAGGAGGGTGCTGACGCCGCCGAAGATTCGAGCGACGCCTTCACTTTCGGCGGCCGGGAGCGGGCTCTTGAGGTTTTTGCCGATTTCAGCACCCACGAACGGGTCGATGTAAAGGGCTACTTTTTTACCGAGCGGTATAGCGCCGACCGCAAAAGTTGCGCGGGGATCGAAAATGGCGTTCGCGTTATCGAAATCACGCTCCGCTTCAATCTTGCCCCCGAGGCTCAGATAAAGACTGGTCAACCGCAGTTGCCAATTATCGCTCGCTTCATAATCGAATGGGATGCTGCGGGTTGCCTTAAACCCTAAGTTCATCGTGTCCGGGTCCGCTTCGGGGTCGCTACTCAGATTTATGTTGTAGAACGGCGAATAGGTCCAGTGGCCGCGGCCGAAGCGAGGTTCGATCTTGATCTCGCCCGTGTATATCGCGTCCCCACCACTGGTCTTGACGATCTCCCCGGCGAAATAGAAATCCGAGTCCTTCTTCGCTGAGCTCTTGGCGGCCTTCAGGATTGTCCTGGTTTTCGCGGTACCGGCCCCTCCACCGGGGGCGGGTGCTGGCGCCGTGGGCCTTGAAAGTGTCGCGAATGAAACGTTATGAGAATCCGTCACGGGCTGGAAAGAACCTGTCGCGTTATTTTTCTCGATCACGGTGATGATCAGCAGATAAGTCAAGCTGCTGTCCATCGGAGCAGAGGTGACCCAAAGCCCGGTGGCTTTCCCCGTATTCCCCCTGTCGAAGAAGACCTTGTCTGCGTAGTCGACGATCTTTCCGTTCGTCGCGTCGAGCAAGGTGACGTTCGTGACCTCCTCCTTCGCTACGGTTGTTATAGTCGAGGATATCTTCCATCGTTGGCCGGCGGGGTCGAGCGGTTGAGCATTGGCGGTGAAGATCCTGAACTGCGCCTCGCACGCGACCGGCATGGTTAGGGCTAAGACAATTGCAATTAACACTACTTCTATTCGAAATGTTCTCATTGACGCACTCCTTAAAGGCTCTCGGCGGCTATTGAATTGGATCGGCGGCGGTGACGATGCCGACCACTTCTCCTACGAGAGTGTCTTCGTCGATGTCGCGAAACGCGTCCTTGTCGATGTCATAAGCGATCGCGTTCAGCTTTTTGATTATGCGGACTTTCAATTCTTCAAAACGCGGCTCCTTTCGTATCCTGCAACTGCCCAGCGATCTTTCCATACCGATGGGGTTGTCTTTTATCGGGTAAAGATTTCCCGTTGCCCTAACACTGTCCACAGTTATTTCCTGAGCTGCCGCATCGTCTAACATGGTGAATTCTCCTTCTTTCTGATGGTTGCGATTTCCCTTTCATCCCTGACGCCCGGTCATTAGGCCAGGTTGGTCCAAGCCCGATACGACACACATTGCCGTTAAAAACGTTGCCAAACCCAAGCTCATTCTCATAATCGCAACGGCTCCTGAATATGTAACGCACCACTTTTCACGTTCCTGTATCCTACGTCCGACTTGAGCGGACACAATTTCACAATTTTTCAGGCCACCGTTTCCGAAGTCGGAAAACTTCCTCGCTCATTAGCTGGTACAGCCAACGATCGGCCCCATCCGCGCAGGTCGCGATATTTTAGGATAGCAACTCGCCCGACATGTCCGTCAACGCTGCCGGATTCAACCAAAGTGATACTGGCCTAGAATGTAGCTGGTGCCGTGGTCAATTTTAGGATTCACGGTTGCGGTCGTCTAATTCAGCTTCGATACGCAGCAAACCACTTCACTGATTGCATGACTATTTCGGGACTGCAAGGCAAATTTTCTTAATGTAATTTGGAGGAGAATATGGAAGATTACACAGCACGGCAAAACTTTGAGGAGTAATCGGCTCGCGGTAGTATTTATGAGGCTTTGGACGATGCAATCGGGCGGCCAAGAATGGGCTGAGATCCGAGCAAGTTAGATGTACCTTGAGTAAGGTTCCGGCGAATCCCGTTCCGCAGAGTGGACATAACAGATTCTTCGCGATCTGAATCCGCCGATCGTGGATGCCTCGGCCCGGCAACGCTTCGTAGACTGCCTTTGCGCGCGCGGCGGCTAGCCAGAGACTGGTCATAGCAGCGGCAAAGGTGTTGAAAAGGTGCCGCTGCCGCGTCGAGGTCTCATGAACCCGAAGCGATCACTCAGACCAGATCTAACTTGACACAACTTATTGTGTCTGTTAGATTTACAGTCCAAGCCCGCTTGGGAAATCAACCACAAGGAGTGAAAAAGTGTCGCAAATAACCCGGAACTTTCCGTCGTTGTCGCTCGAGCGTCAGCAAATCGCAGAACGAACCAGACAAGCTTTTTACCCTTCCATACCACCTAGAACATTTCAGCTCTTGAGTGATTTTTTATTTTTTATTGGCCCTAACGTCGATCGTCGATTTTGACGATGGCGTTGAAGGTAACGAACGGATTCTTGAATTGCACGTTCGCACCTTTGAACTAATCAATTTATGGCTGAAAGAGGCGGCTGTACTTGTCGATTGCCAAACAGCCGACGCAATGATCTATTCACGGATCGCCATCCTTTTTAACGAAACGTTTAGATCACCGAATACTGAAACGAGCGTCGAAGGAATATTGAACTAAAGAATGCGGTATTAGCCGGTGTTAACTAACATCGGCTTTTTTGTTTGGAGGATTTAGATGTCACCATTCTGAGACGATTCGGGTAATAGATTCGGCTCCGAGCGTGCCCGATCAATCTCGCAATACATGTCCTTCAGGTCCCTCAGTGAAGTTGAGCCTGGCTTGTCCTCTAGGAGATTCGCGAAAGTTTCGGCGAGCAATTTTGGGGACCTGCCGCGGCATGCATTGACGAAATTATCAAAGAATACTTCCGGGGTCTTACTGTGCTCAACTCTTTCAATCGGAAAGCCGGATCTCGCAACGATCGACTCGAACATATCCAAATGCCTCGCATACAAGGTGGTCAACTCTTTTACAACAGCCCGTTCCGTTGGTAGGGAGAGTTTCGCGGAGTCGGAAATTACAGAGTCGTCGTTGTCCTGTGTTTTTTGTGTCGCTAGGATATGTTCTATGACCCTGAGAAGCACCTCCCGTGTTTCTTCCAGGCCCGCTTTTACTTCGAAGATGTCGGACAGCGCAGTTCCAATGTCATTGTTACCTTTCTCGATAAGCTCGGTGATCGCAGCTTCTCTGGCTTGTTTTCTCTCATCGTCGTAGAGCACCAAAAGGGCGGCGAGTGGTGCCGCGAGCGGGCCAGCGAGCTGTTTAACACCTTCTGCAAATGCTCGTAAGTAGTTTCTTTCCATTGCTTGGTTACCTGGTAGTGTAGGATTTTCGTCGCCTATTTGATCTTTATTTGGCGGCAGAAGAACAATCCTGACGGAATTACGCAATTCTTTTGGACGTCTCCTGACCAGCACTCCGTTCGGTCTATCGTCCTCAACGATCACTTCGCTTATGAGATTCTCCTGTGCCGGTACAGTACACTTCGCTACCGACAACTTCAAGTATGTTTCGGTGGGGACGGCGGCACGTCTTTTTCGGAAGCTAAGAGGTCCACAGTCGGATTTGGCTGAATAGTTGGCCAAATGACCACAGCGAATCAGCCTGTTTTTAGCATTGGTGACAATTCGCAATATATACCTCCGGTGGGTGTCGTTCACGGCGGACAACCGCAGAACACCATTCCATCCGATATGTACGGTTGGCGCGTCGTTTCCGAAAATGTCCTCGGTTGCGGTAGCAAGAGACAACCCCGGAATTAACACCCTATAATCCAGATGATCAGCGGCGTTCTCCGCCTTTACCCTTTCACAGATCTCGTTGAACCGTTCAGTAGCTTGCAACAGTATAGGCACCTCGCGAACCTCGTTCAATCATCTCTTCTAACCAAATGGGATCCCGGTATTTCGTGTCGTACTCCTTTAGCAACTCCAAGAATATACCTTTGTCGAGCGGATTTACGGAGGTCATCTCAAACAATTTCCCGATGTTACGGGCAGCCTTACCAACCTGATAAAGGACCGCGAATTCAGACGCCTCATAGGGGCTGGTTGGCGACAGGTCAAAGAACAAAACACAGTCCAGAAAAGACACCTTCACGTACTCGAGTTCTGCAGTGCGATCAAATCTATCCAAAAGATCTTCAATGCTTACTCTGAGATTCGTGCTAAAAGCGCAACGTTGATCTTCAGAAAAATAGACAAAGTCGATATCGTCTTCTTTTTCAAGAATAGTTGCAAGAAAAGTCCAAATATCAGTGACCAGCCGGTCAAAGTCGAGTGCGTGCTGCCAACAGCAAAGTCGGTCTTCTTCTCCCTCACCCAACTCCCACCTAAAAAGGGTTCTCTGAACGCGATTGAGACTTAGATTAGCGGTCACCCTTAAAAAACCATCCCGTTTCTCGTCATCATCGGCTCGCTCATCGAGGTTAAAGGTCGACCCCACATCTTCCACAAGTAACCCATTTGCCCTTAGGTCCTGAATTACCTCGCCGGACTTGCTCAAACTAAACTCGCTTGAGCGTAAAAGAAGATAATTATCCAATGTTGAAATGGACCTGCCCCAGTCAAACTCGGAATCTGCAATGGTATGCTGAAGGATCGATTCCACGGAACTCTCGCCTGCTGACCGTCCATGCGATTTCAGTAAACTGATGATCGCTGCGGCGTGACTCTCTCGCAGCATTTTGTCCGATCGGGTCACGTTCATGAATACCTCGCCCACGCTCCCCATCAAATTCTCATACCAATCATTGTGGATCGAACAAAAGAGTCCGAACGAGGGTAGTTGAAAAATAGACGCCGCGTCCGGAACGGATTTTTCTCCTGTTGCAACGAAGGTCTTGATGTCGCCCGAAAGATGTCTCCATGCCTCTTTCAGATTTTGACTGTTCCTTATTCCCTCTTCTACGATCGCATTGCGCACGTCCGGCTCAAATTCGGCATGAACGTCGACCGCTGTCGCGAAACTAAGATATTGCGGAGAAACTGGGCTGATATATTCGTTTTGTTCGAGTCGAATTTTGACCCTCGTGGGATACTCATTGTATCTCCGGACGATCGAGGTCCCGCTTGCCAAAAGAGGCTTTAGTTTCACGCCGGTCGTCAAGTGATGTTCAAGGAGCGAATAGTACGAGACCACATTGACGGCATCGAAATAGTTGTTCAGCTCGGAATCTTTTCGCTGATTATTGAAGGTTAGCCATAGGTCATATATCTCCGAAGGATCTGGTTTTGTGTAATCGAAGACTTCTTCCCACGGTTTGTAGAACTCGTGTTTGAGGATTCTTTCAAGCCTTTTCAGTTTGACGCCGCAGTCAACTAAATTCTCCACCACCGTGGACAGACTGGGATTTGTCGTTTGACTTAACATCAGATCCCGCGTTTGGCCAACCGTGAAGGCCAGACTTTTGATTCTGTGCTCAGTTTCATTCCAAGTGCGCACAAGTCGTTTGGCCGTCTCGTCTATTTGACTTCTAAGACCGACCAAGAAGCGTCTCAACTCCATCTCCGCGCCGGGAGGTATTGTGAAATGGGTCCGGGTATTCTCGAAGACGAATCGGGTGGTCATCGGAAATGATATGCCTGAAGGGATCAAACTCGACGCATTCTGTGAGTCCGAATACCAAACCGCAGGGTAGATAACGTCAAAATCGAGTACACGAACACTGCTCGACGGAGGTTCGCGTTCCAGTATCTGCCAGTAGTTGCAAATCGATTCCCAGAGGCTTTGGGCGCTCAGCAAATCATCATATGAAAATGTAGTGCCCGTTATTCGGTGAATGTTCGCGAATTGTCGCGTAAGTTTGTTGGCTGTCTCCGCCATATATTAGTCATTTTCGAGGTCAGGAAATCGCTTGGACGTTTCAAACAAATTCGTGACGATATTATCGTTTGGATATCGAAGCGCGCTGCTCGTGAACGCCATCATCAAGGCCCCAATCACTGGCCGCATCGAACTGTCCGAACTTGGAGTTAGGACATTCGCCTTAGGCCAAAGCATCTTCACCTTCGAATCGAAAGCCTCTCGAAACTTCTGATGATGACGAAAGATACCTCCGGCAAGAACGAAAGGAAAAGGTTCATCGCCGAGACCAACGTTCCGATTCGCCATATCGGCCTGCAACAAAAGTTCGCTCATCGCCGCCTCTACAATCGCTGAGGCACATGTGTCTGATGAGTCGTCCTCCCAGGCAGCCATGACCGCGCGAGCAAGGTCACTTACAACGTATCTGAACTCGTTATTTTGAGACGTCTTTTCGGCAAGCGCTACGAAGACATCTGCCCATAAGAACTTATTTCGCCATTCAGTGTCATTCTCTTTCGACCGGTTGATGTCCGATACACTCTTATGAACACTGTTGAGATCGTTCCACACCGAATTCTTGGCAAGTTGCTCATAAACGTATTTATCGACCTTTGTGCCGATTTTTATATTGCGCCCATCTCGCCATCGGCAGATGGTCTTAATGGCCTCCATTCCTATCCAGAAACCGCTTCCTTCATCGCCGAGTATTGGGCCCCATCCACCAACCCGTATCATGCGACCTTCATTCCGGGCAAGGGCAACGGAGCCGACATGGCTCGAAACCGCGATGCCCCTAAGACTTCGGGTCGCCCCCGCGAGTGCAATCTCGATACCTCCCGTAGCAAAGTGCCTTGCATTCTTCAGACCCGAATCTCTCCAAACGCGACTCATCCCGTGTTTACGATCATAAGTCGTTGTGATCCCGGTCAGTCCGGCGCAAACTCGTCCACCCGCATCAACGAAGCCCCTGACAGAAACATCGATCTGCTGAAGTAGCTTCTTAACGTTGTTATAGATTAAGGTTCCCAACTCAGTGGATGCGTTCTCGTGATAATTCAGCCGTCGCGGTATCCGATGTGTCGCAAGGATCTGTCCTTTAGAATTGGCGACAGCCATTACCGAAAAACTCTTTCCACAACTTTCAATGCCTATGTTCAAGGACATAATCCGGACTTTTAGATTACCTACTTCCCAACTAACGCACCAGAACCCGGTGGCGGCTATCAGCAGATTCGTATTTTTTGATTCAACCTAATGGATCTTCTAAAAACTTCAAAAGGATTTTAGAGATGCCCTTCGCTATGAGACGGGACTGAGCTTGCAGAAAAAGAAGAATATTTCGGGTCGATGGACCTCCTAAATGTGCAAGGCCGGTTGAAAAAGGCGTCATGTTGCACAGTGTTTTGGAACCCTGTATTCTCGCAATTGTGGAATGACCTAGCTCCCCCAACAAGACAAAGCGGACCGCCCGGTAGTGTTCGCATTTATAGAAAACTAACATTGTGTTCTGATGCGATCAATGATTTCCCCAGTCACGTACTGCGCTGATAAGAGCTATTGCATTTTGAATAAGTTACATGTTGAACTCAATAAATAGTCCGTGTGTTCAACGTTCTAACCGACAAGAAGGTCCGCCACAAGTTTCCCCGCCGCATCGTAGACGAAGATCGTGACCACTCCGGTTGCAGGCACTACCTTTTTCACTCTTCTTCCATCGCGTCGTAGGGTATTCGCCGATAGTTGTGGTGTCTTCAATGACCTCTACCTGTTTGTTCTCCGCGTCGTAGACGAAAGTTCGTTCCTCGGCGTCTTCTATAGTGTTGCCCGAATCGTCGAAGGCGTAATCTTCAGTTGTGCTTAGTCGGTTACTTGAGGTATCGACCGACGGGTTCATCTTCTTCTTGAGTGCGGTGTACATTGTCCCGCCGCAGGCCTTCAGAAAGCCCTCGAAGTGGATGTTTGCCTCCTCGAAGTTGCGGTTGCCGTATCGGTCGTAGCCGAATGTCTGCTTCCACGTCTCTGTGGCCGAACCCCCGATTGGGGTTAGGCTCTCGGTCGCGTCCTTTAGCCGATTGAGGCTGTCGTAGATGTATGTCTGCACCGCGGAGAAACCGGAGCTGCCGCCGACGGTTGAGTACTTGTTATTGGACGTACTCGCTTCGGGATTGCAGATCTCTGTCGAATAGCCGCCAAGAGTTGTAGTGTTGCTCCCGCTCGTATTGAACCTTCGATTCCCGTACCGATCGTACGTGAAGGTCTGCTTCCACGTCTGTACGCTGCCGTTAGTTTCTGTGTCGGACTGCAGGCGATTAAGGTCGTCGTCGGCATAGGTCTGGACGAACGGCTCTTCTATCCCCGGAACGGTGATCTGCTACTCCCGCAGGCTGCCGTTGTTGTCGTAACTGGTGGGCCCGCTCTCATACTCATACTCGAGTTTCAGTAACCCAGTGGCTGTGTTCGTTATCCCGAGCCCGACCACCTTCACCTACAGGCGGTCGTTGTACAGCTGCTTTTCCGATTTGGATTATTCCGTAGCACTTATAGTTTCAGATTGCGTCACCGCGAAGGGCTTCTTTTCAATTGTCCCAAAACTATTGCTACAGCCTTACGACAATTGGGTCAGATGAATATACCTTAGGAGGAGGCGGTGCAGGACGCGAAACGTCATAAGCGGGGTCATAACGATCAAGAGAGAAATTTAGAACGAGTCTATACTCGCCCGGGAAAACGTAGATACGCTGGCTACGCGGATCAATATAAGACGATTCGAGAGCTCGCCAAACAATACTGTCGAGATCCACGTGGAAGTCGATCGAGGAATTGGCCCTTAGAATAATACTAGTTCGTTTCTGCTTCTGTTTCTGTATCACCAAGGCAATAACCGGAAAGTTCCCTGCGTAACCAGTTGGGATCGATAATCCAGCAATTCTTGGCGGTACCGGTTCCAAAACGAAGAAAGCCTTTTGCACGCTATTGTCGAGCTCAATGTCGGCGGTCGTGCGGTTGTGGATCGTTCCCGATAACCGACTCTCGCGACCGCCTTTTCGCTCTTGCATTGAAATCGTAACGGTAATTCCAGAGTGCAATTCAGTCGAGGATCTTTTGGGGTCGTCGGTTTTCTCTCCAATGATTATGCCCACTCCTGCCGAAACGAAAATGAACAAAGCCGCAAACACAGTCAAAAATCAAATTTGTCATTTCGCTTTCGCTTACTCCTTGTGTTATCACAATCACCTTCGAATTCTTTGTGTATCAATAATGAAGTAATCAACCGTTCTGAATCCACCATGAGGTTTACAATACTTCGAATGAAAGGCGTTTGGGGAGGTAATATCAACAAATACAGAGCTACTGCCATTCTTACTGCTCCACATCCCACCATCTTGCCGCATTATGTGGAAGTTGAATGGGTTATCGAGGTCAATAAATGTACGCAGCCGACGGTAACCGCATGGCGTTCCTTCGCCGCCTTTCGCTCTCCTGGCACCATATACCTATGGCATATTTTCCACGCTATATCTTTCTTTGGTTTCGTAAGAGTATTGTAACATGCCCCTATTTCTCTCGCCGATCTGGACGGGACTTTTCCTCGTTGGGTCGGTGCGCTGAATCCACCGATTCATGCGGTTTAGGCAGTACGCTAGGCAGTTAAAACTCGGTGTACCGGAGTTGGGACGCGCACTCCCAGTCCCCGAATAGCCCACTAAATCGGGCCCAAGGGTTTTGACTAGGATTTCCTGGGCGAGCCTGTGCAGACTGCGCTCGAAGGCGCCCGTGACAGTAAAGGTTGACTTACCATGTTCGCGGTCGTCTCCTTGCTTCCGAATTAGGTGCTTAGTTGGTGCCGGTAACAAACGGACCAAGGGTCCGGTAAAACTATCGCGTAGGGTTGACACACACTCGCCGAACTGGAATTGCCGGGTTGAGATAGCAGATGATATGTCCGCTTGCGGCGGTTGAGGGTAAGAATGGTTTTCTGGAGAAGGACGCTATGGAGATGTACCCGGAGATCGCGGTGGAGAAAGCGATGAAGCGAGAGGAGATAATATTGCTGGCGTATGCGAAGAAGATAAGTTGGATCGAGGCGGCGGAAGCATTGGGTATGAGCTGTCAGCAATTGGCTCATATGGGAGAAGTATGAGGAGTTTGGTTCTGTGAGTTTGCACGACGGGCGGGTCGGTGCGCACGCGAGCCAGGCAGCTTTAGATTTGTGGTCCATCGTCGGATCAGAAGCTTGCCAAAATGACTACTCCCGCATATCGTTGTTGCGCGAAGGAGTTTGTCTCGAAATGACCTTGCTAGTTTTGTCACAAACGGAATTCGTTTTAATTGGTTTAATCAGTTAGTCAGTCGAGATCGATTGTTGGGTGGCTCGAGCACCACTCTGTTGTAGCGAGGGCAGAATGAAAGTCTTCATTGGTAGCTCTAAAGAGCATTCGGACGTTATGAACAAGGTATCCGGCTGGCTTGCTGGATGTGGGCACGATCCCTTCCCTTGGAATAACGCCGTTCACCTAGGTAAAGGCACGCTAATTGACCAATTGATTCGTATCACACACGAAGTGGACGGAGCGATCTTTATCTTCGCGGAGGATGATCACACGACGGTAAGGGGCGAAAAAAGGCCGCAACCTCGTGACAATGTCATATTTGAATATGGCCTTTTCATGGGGACACTTGGCGCAGGGAGCGTTGTTTTCCTTCGCGTTGGCAAGGCGAACATCGCCACAGACTTGCGCGGGGTGGTCTATCTTGACCTGCCGAACGCTCCAGACATTGAGGAAGAGGAGAAGGCCAGAGATGCAATTGTGAACTGGGCAAAAAATTGCCTTGCTCCAGGTTATATAAAGGGTCTCGGATTTGACCTCGCGAAGCATTTGATGCGGTTGCTGGCCGAAGGGAAACCGGTCGGGAATATTCTTGGGCAAATCGCATCTCGGCTCGTGGCCGGGAATACGTGCGACGAGATCAAGGCGTTGTGCAGTGACAAGGGCGAGTACAGCGAAGAGTATTACAAAATGCAGTTCAATTGGGTGAAAAATGACTCCGCGCGCTGTATCAAGCGGGTGTTCGTCAGGTCGCGAGGCGATGACTATGGTTTCACACCAGGGGAAACCCTGGGTATCAAGATGCATCTGGACCAAGCTGCGAATGGCGTCGAAATCCGCTGGATATTCGCCGACAGCCCGTGGCTAGGGGGGCCCTATTCAAGTTCATTGGGTTTGGCCATTTTCGGCAAAGGCTGGATTATCCATTGGCTCCTGGAATCGGGAGCCTTTAGTGACGGCACGCAGGAAGACTACGGAGTTCTTAAGCTTCTCGAAAAACGCTTTGGCGATCTGTGGGATCATTCAGAGCCCTTGGATCCGAAGCTTATTAGTAAAGTCGTACGTCAGGGGTCAGTTGATCAACGCCCGGAGTAGAGAATGCGTAACTCTTGATCGGACTTAAGCATATTTCGTCGTCTTTTTCGCGTTTAAATCGACCTGCGAAAAGGCGGGAGTCACCGATGACATGAGATGATTATGTGATGAAACGATTACTCTGTAGTTCAGGAGTTAAGCGGACCGCAAGATATGACGCGGCTAATGGAAAAGGAGAGTGTTGAATAAATCTAGCTAGCGGATAATATTATTCAGAATGTGTAGAAACTCAATTGCAGTCAGTCTCCGGAGGCGGTCTAGACGTGAATGCAGAGATCTTCAAGGGACTTGCCGTCTCAGCCGAGTAGCATGGAAATGCCAACTCCTCAATTCGATTCAAATTGGCTGTTCGACCCTAATCTGAGATAATTAGAATTCAGCCGACATACCGACTCAAACCACTTTGAGGTACCCTGTGGCAACTGAACAGCAGCTTTTCCACCCAAAACTGACCGCTTCGCCTCCTGACAAGCCGACGCACAAGCCCTATCCACAGCTTGCGGAGGCGATCCGAACGCAGACCGAGGGAATAATCAGCGAATGGCGTGGCCGCACGCTGTTCTCAATACCCGACCTTTCAGAGCTCACGTATCAGGAATTTCGCAACGGCATCGCTGAAATATTGTCCGCGATGGCCGACGCGCTAGAATCCAACGAACCAGCTGACCTCCGCCGACTGATCAAGACCGCACCGGAGCATGGCTTTCAGCGGTTCATGCTTGAATACGACCTGGCCGATGTTTTCGCGGAGGAAAGGATTCTGCGACGTGTCATCGTAGCACGCGTTGAGGAGTCGCTCGATCGCAGGTGTGATCCGGATGAAGCGGCGGCCATCCACTCCCTTATCGACCTGATGCTTCAGCAAGGCGTCGCCGCCTTGGTCCTACGTCAAAACGAGCAGTTACATCGCAATGAGGGCCGGTTACGTGCGTTCACTAGCGCCACCTCAGACGTCGTTTACATAATGAGTGCCGATTGGAAGGAGATGCGGCAGCTTCGCGGCCGCACGTTCATCGCCGACACAATCGAGCCGAGCACGACCTGGCTCGACACGTACATCCACCCCGACGATCAACAGCGCGTTATGGAAGCCATTCAATGCGCAGTTCGATCCAAAAGCATCTTCGAGCTGGAGCACCGCGTTATCCGCGTAGATGGGTCACTCGGTTGGACGCACTCGCGAGCGGTACCGATCCTTGACGAGAGAGACCAAATCACCGAATGGATCGGCGCTGCTAGCGACATAACCGACGAGCGTGAAGCCAGGGAAGCTCTGAGAATGGCGCACGATCTTCTTGAGGAACGCGTGATCGAACGAACTGACGAGCTCCGGCGGGCTCTCGCAAGGCTTGTTGATATTCAGGAAGAAGAACGACGTCGGATCGGACGTAACATCCACGATCATCTCGGCCAGCAGATTACTGGGCTTAGGATCAATCTCGCCCTTCTCGCAGAAAGCAGCAAGCCCACGCCTGAGTTAGATAAGCAGTGCGAACACCTTACCAAGATCGCGAGCGAGATCGACGAGGCGATCGAAGCCGTCATCTGGGAACTCAGGCCTAGTGATATCGCCGAACTCGGTTTGGAACTTTCGCTGAAGAATCTTGTCGACAGCTGGACCGAACAGTCTGGCATTGAGTCTGAGTTACATTCAAAACGCGGAGGCGACTCGCCCCTTTCCTCGGAAATAAAGGTGCAGATTTACCGGATCACACAAGAGGCCCTTCACAATATATTTAAGCATGCAAAGGCAACAACGGTTTCTATCCTCATTGACCAGCGGCCTAATGTTTTGCGCCTTATGATCGAGGACAACGGCATCGGCTTTGATGCGGTCAGCCTCAAGAAGGGTGGTCGGGGGGCTGGGCTTGGTCTAGTCAGTATGCTGGAACGGGCCGCTCTTATTGGTGGGACGGTCGAGTTCGAATCAGAACCAGGCGCCGGGACGACCGTAATTGTGGATATACCAACGAGGTCTTGGAGGCTGAGCCCCGGCGAAACACATTCAAAATCTGCTTAACGATTCGACACTATTTTTTGCTTGGCTTCGTATCTTTGTGGGGTGACCAATATCGATAGGATTTACCAATTAAAATCGGGGCGGCAACTCGTCGCTTTTGTTCGGAGGGCGGTTCGTTGGAAGATATAATCTTCTTCAATTCAAATTTGATTGCGTTGATCTGATTAGCGGCCTCATCCCGGATTTCCTGATCGGTGACAGTTTTGAGACGATTATGTGCCTAAACGGCGTTTGGAATTTGGTTAGGTTTGATGAGGATCTCTATTATTTATATTGATCTGAGTTTGAAGTGGATTTATCGTTCGACCAGAGTCCTCAACGCGGTAACGTGCCCCCGGATCATCCTCGAGACGTCCCTACTAGGGCCTGCTACTAAATTCGGCAAATTCACCCGTTACAATATAAAGTGTGAGCGTAAAATTTCACGCTTATTTGAAAAGAGCATCGGTTCGAATCCCGTTTAGTGGGAAAAATTGTCGCCCTTGCGGTCTCTCTCATTTTGCAACCCGCGTTTTGTCAGAACCCGCTGGTTACGCTTGAGCTTTCCTGTGATAACGTGTGCCGCCCTTGGAGGACTTCGGGAAATCAACCTGTTCGTGACACAGGCTTTTGGGGCCAGCCCTTTTGCCAAACCTTTGGATTTGTACGAGTGGGCCTCCAAAATCTACCAATGCAGAATTCTGTTTATGAGGATTTTCCTCGCTTTTTTGCCTGACCAGATAAACGGGACTTTCACGCTTTTTTGTAAGGATAACCGGTTCGATTCCTAATCGGTGGTAGGTAGTCGCGTTCATGGCCTGAAAATGAACCGATTGCAATTCCAGCAACATTTCGTCTATTTTTCATCAGCAAGCCACAAACGAGATCTAGAAACAACAATCGGGAAGTCTTGAAAAAAAGCTTCGATCGACCTCGGGCCTGTGAACCTAACTGGATCCTCTCCAGATTTTCACAAGGTCCCGTCCTAGTTTTTCATACGCCCGAGTAAAGACTTGAATCCGCTATGACGTGGTGGAAAAAGAATCCCTTCGACAGATGATCATCTTCACGAAGGAACAGTGCGTAATCGAGCAGGAACGATTCACATGCGTCCCGAACGGTAATGACCCGGGTGATGCGACGCAATTGTTCGCCATCGCCGTGCCGTTATGGCTAAGCCGGCACCATTCGCTATGTTATGTCGGTGCGCCCGCCGCGCGGCATGGACGGATCGTGGCAAGGAGATGGCATATCGTCTACCGAAATCGGTACGCGCAAGATGGAGCTCTTCCCACGGACCTTTGCAGCTTGAATCGGTCGTATTAGCCAATAGAAACGGAGGAACTAAGACTTATGGTACCCCACAGATCTCTTCAAATGATGGCCCTCGAATCGGTGCTGATCCAGGACCTTATCGCCAACCCCCTGCAGTGGAGCGTCAGACCGAACGGCTGCCTCGTCCGCGCCAACCCGAATCAAATACATGGGAGCAATAGTTATCACCTTTCGCGCACGGTCCTTATCCCATGGGACCCGACGCTTGGAGCAAACGCCCAGCCGAACCCGATGCATAGAACCACAGGAGCGCCAATGGCTCCGCCACCGCGGAACGCTAATGTTCATACAATTCTGATTGACACCAGCCAACCGCAATTCGCGGGCTGCTCGTGGAACCAGCGCAACCGCAATCGCATGCAGGATCGGTCGCCGCATCATTTTGCGACCCGGCAGGCCCAGCTCAACCAAGTTGCGTACCATTACACTAGCTGGACGGGGTTGGACATATCGTAAGCTAAAAAAGGCGAGGAGACAGTGGGGGACATTTATACTCTAATCGATTCGCGTGAGTAAATTAAGGTCTCTCGCTGAACGATCGAGCCCCTTGTCGCGGTAAGTTGGATGCCCGCAATAAATTCTGGTCCACGACGTCATCTCTGGACTGAGGGAAAGTCCCGAACGCAAAAAATCATGCCTTTTATCCAGAGTTTAGAAGGACTTTAGGTACAGTAATCAATTCGCGTTGAGCTAACACACCCCCCAAGCCGTAGAGATATCAACCACAACTCTTCTTCTATTTGTTAGTTGGAGCGTTGTTTTTGGATGTCCTGGATTTGCAATAAGAAACGCTGACCCTTTCTGACTTTGCTTACTCTCCCACCAGTATTTACGCTTCAAAGTTCTAAAGCCCACTTCTTCCTGATGATCTCGTGCCAAATCCATTTTGATAGCCGCGATCAAGGTTTGGGGCGTTTATCAATGTAGAGGACATCATCCGCGAGAACATTTGGTGACTCACCAAAACATTTAGCGGAGTGACTAGCCACGTAATTATGGCGGAAGAGCCAAAAAAGATCTTCAAATACGTCAGCCTTTCCGAACTGGTCGCGCTCTCGATCGGTTTTCTATACTTCACTGGCTACTATATTAATTCCATTTTTATCAGAAATCTGGGGATAGTTCGCTCGGAACTTTTCAAACTTGAATACATCGCGATCGGAATAGCGTTCGGTCTTGCGGCCGTTGGTTTCACAATTGTGCCGATTAGCATTTTCTATTTTGTTTTTCGAGTACGCGAGGCCAGTGGCCTCCCGCACTATCGGATCGGCGCGATAGGTAATTCGCTAAACACCGCCACTTGTCTGATGTTTGCGTTGTTTCTCGCACTTTTCGTTACCAAGTACGAATGGGATTCAACGGTTCATATCGCGCTTTTCGGGCCGGCATGGTTTGGATCGATCGCTATTCTTTGCCTGAGCCTGTCATTGATCGGTATGGCAGTGCTCCCCTACTTCGAGCGCGTGATAAACAGGGTCGGCACGGAAAAGAAGAAACAGAAGCTGTTTCGGTACGTGGTGGAACCTCTTCGATTTGGAATCTTCGTGCTGTCCATCTCCTTTATTCTGTACCTTTTGTTCCAGATCAACTGGTTCGCTGATCTGATTGTCCGGGCGATCTATTTCCTTCTCGCTGGATTCGTGTTCGTTGGTGGGATAATCGGCGCATCACTATGGATACAAAATATAGGTAGTTTTCGAGCAAAGTGGCTCATTTATTGCTTGATCGGTTTCGGGGTCACGAGTCTGTACTACATGTCCGTAACTTCTTACGTATTTGGCGTTTACAACTACGTCCCCTATAATAGAGGAGGTCGCCTTCCTCTAACACAAGCCTTTATCAAAATGTCCGATGAGAAGAAGATTCTTTTTTCGTCGGAATTTGATCTAAATAGTGAATTATACCAAGGTCCTCTCTACATAATCGAAGAGAACGAAGATTCCCTTTTTGTCGCCGCCAAGGAAATGGATCACTGGTTCGACTCCTTCGTTCCAGTACACGTAGTTCGTAAAGAAGACATCATCCATATCCGCCTTGAGCGAATTGAAAATGGTTTTCCGCGATCGAGGTAGATTTCAAAACATTTAATCACCACAATGATCCCTCATGAATTTTTCCAAGCACACCGGCTGTTCCAATACGACTATGTTTACGTCGACGCGTTCTTCCTCGTGGCGTGGATAGCATTTCTTCTCTACAAAAGGGAGTACAGTGCATTGCTAGTTGGAGCCTGTATAGCTCCCATCATTTACTTAATCGACGCACAAATATGGTGGAATGCGTCTGCCGGCCCTTACTATCCCACTGGGACCCATATTCGGGAATACGCGATCGGAGGCATTTCTTTGACCCGCCCGCTCGGGGAAAGTTGGTGGCCAAAATTCGGGGCAGATTTCATGATGACGATCTCCTACGCTATGTACACATTTCCCTGGCTGGTCATCGTCTTCCGGAACCTTCGCGAAGGAAAGCTTCTCTCCTCAAGCACCTACACTTACACACTCATTTGGTTAACGTTCTGGATGTTGATACCTCCGCTTACTCTTACCTTCTCAATAAATGACAGTGAGGTTCACGCGGTTAGATACATGGATACTCAGTTTCGGTTTTGGATCGCAAACCTGGTAGTCGGGTATGGTCTCTTACTGATTATTTACAGGAAGCGTTTGTCGATTGCATTATCCGTCATCGGCATTGGCTTCGTCGGCGCAGTAATAATGGAGCTCCCATTATACCTCTTCGGAATACGACCAACTGGAATCCTGTTTATTCTATTTGAAGGCTTCTTTCTCCTTAATCAAGGAGTACCCTATGTCTTCCTGGTTACCGACAAAGTCATTCCAAAATTGAGTTCTTGGATTGCGGCGCAATATTGAAAAACAGGTTGAGATATATGAAGCCGCAAACAATACGAAAAAGTCGCTAAAGGTAATCCTCTACTTTACCCTTGGTGAACAACATCGAGTTGAAGGCATTTTGAGAGACTTTGAATTGGAAAACGATCCAAATATTATCCTGGTAGATGCCCGGAACGATAAGAAGCCTTCATTCTCGACCGCATAGATTTCTTGCTGCCAAAAAACCTATCTAACTTTCGGTAGCTGAAAAGCCCCTTTTTATTACTTTTCCTAAATCTATAACGAAGGTTCAGAAAACTAATGTTTTCTGACAACTACGAGCCATACGACTGTCTCAACCGCTAAAAGGGAGGAGGGCCGCCCTAGTCCCGCTCTAAAATTGTACCTGGAGCTTGTTCTAAGGCAATCAGTTCACCATCCGTAGTTAATAACCAAATCTGCGAAGTAAGTAGGAAAAATTGGGCAACGCTTATCTGTGAAATCGTACTGAATATATGGCGCCAGGTTTTTCCGCCGTCAACCGTTTGCAAAATAGTTCCTAACTGCATGGTGCCGTCATCTGATTCCGACCCCTTGCCTACCAAATAAAATTCACTATCAGAAATTGCAATGCCGCTACGAAGATATAAACGAGGTAGCGAAACAGTTACCCGATTATGTTGCGATGCATACGGAATAATTGTCAACACAGAGTTTAACCCACCCATACCGCCGGCACTTTCGAGCGTCCAGATAAAATCATTTGTTGCCTCAATAGATAGTACTCGATAGCTTGAATCAGCAGGGAAATTATCGGTAGACGTGAGCCGTTCCCAGCTATTTCCTGAATCACAGCTTTTTACTATAGTCCCTACTTTATCGGCAAGTAGAAGACAGCCGTTGTGATCAGATGCTAGCTGAGACGGCTTCTCTATTAATTTCGAAACGCCATTACTTCTCGCGGTAACATCTTCCCACTTGTGAGTGCCATTGAGGTGCCTGATAATCAGCGGCGCAAGAGTTCTTGGATAATCCCGTACAAATTTCATGCCGATTAGCCATGTCTGGGTGACATCAAAAAACGCCTCGTTTATCACACTTGAATCTTCAACATGTTCAAGTGACCATTGCGCACCGCCATCGGTGGTTCTGAAAACCGATACCTTACTAAGCTTCGAATAATCATCCCCTCCATCTTGTAGTAATAGCCACCCGTTATAATCGTCCAGAAAGTGAAGAGACTTTATCTCCGAGGAATTGATAAAGTTCAGTTTAGTCATTTCCCAGGTCTTTCCACCGTTTATTGTTTTGAAGATCGATCGGTTGCTAATTGCCCAACCCACTTCACTCGTGAGAAAATGAAACGCTTTAACGTAGACATCTCGTTTCGACAAAGCCTTCCTCATGACCCAGTCTGATTCTCTCCCGGGCATGACCTTAGCCGTTATATCAACATCAACTTGGGACGCACGATTTTCAGTAGGATCATTCCTAGTCGATATACCTTTTTCACGTATTCCAAGGGTGTTGGTGCAGGACTGAAAAAGGCCCAACACGAGAAAACAGACGGCGACAAACGAATTTTGGGGTTCAGACATGATCATTACAGGTTTCATCTTCGACTCCTTAAATTACCAGCAACACAATCTTCGAATGCCATGCCACTATCGTTGTCGTCATAGCGCTCAGGAGGATCTATCCCACCGTATTTGGCCGCAAGTGCGAGCCCGAGTTCATGAACCTGTCCGGCAAAGTCTACCCACATTGTTTCATCAAGGGAAGATTCCATCGACCAGGTTTTATGGCTCTCCAAATCGTTAGCTAAGTAAGTCTTACTTGTTGAACCAGAGGGCGTGTAGCCTATTAGATAGTCTCTTTTATCTTTGGGACGATCCCTTCGATTCATTTCAGCGAGTTGGCTTCCAGTATAAGTTTTTGCGTCAGAAGTTATAGTGCTGGTACTGAGTGCACGCGGCATCGGCTTCCAACCCCCTTGCGCTGTTGCAGTTTCAATTTCGAAATATCCATCGAGCACTCCTGACACCGCAAAACTCATTCCCGAAACCCGAAAACTACGTTTGTTAGTTCCCCAAAATTTGTTCATGCAACCACCGATTGCGTTCTTAATTTGCTCCGAACTCGGTTTAGCGGCGCGCCCACCATCTCCAATTAGATTCGCCAACAAGATCTCGTTGTAACTAAACAAGGGCTGCGTCGGTGAAAGTTCCTGCCGGCCGGTGTTCCAGTTGATCTGCGTCCCGCCGGAGCCGGTGTTGAACGAGTTGACGATCTCGTGGGCGATGTACATCGGGTTGTTCGCCACCGACCCCGCCCCCTCGGACCGTCCGCGCACCGGGAACGGCAATGCCCCGTAACGGGACTGCGAATCCTGCCGGCTGAAGAAGGTGCCGAAGTTTCCCCATTCCCCGAACCCCGCATCGTCGTAAACCTGGTGCAGCATCGCGCACGGGCCGTACACCCCCTGCACGGTGCACTGCTGTTCGGCGGGGTAGGTGATACCGCGGGAGTTGTGCGGGGATGTCTCATTCTCCGAGTGGTCGGGCGGCGCGATGTACAGACTCGTGCCGACGTTATTGCCTAACGCGTCGAACTCTTCAGCTTTGAAGGAGGCGGAATTGGCGCTCGTACTGTAATTTCGTGTGCTTAGCCCCGCAGCGTCCGTCAGTTTCCACGCCACGCTTGCGTAACTGCCCGACCCCCCCTGTCGGGCAATGACCGCTCCCAAGCCCAGGACGTAAGTAAACGTCTTAGATCCTGTGTTACCGGCCTCACTAACTACTGTGCCTAGAATACTGGAGCGGATAAGATAGACTGTATTCCATGCACCCCATTGATTCGTTATCCGGTCGTACGACCGTTGAGTTCTTTTTGCTTCAGACCCCAGTCCATCCCGGTTGATGATTGTTTCGTAGGCGGATACGTACCTCCACGTCTTTTCAAGCCCGCCGGACGCGTCGTACTTGAAGTAAGCCGGATTAAAATCTTCGCTTTCATAATTCCAATCCGTGACGATGCGACCGTCGGCGTCATATGCGTAATTCGCCGACCGGTTATTTTCGAATTCAACCTGAAAATCCCAATCCCCGCTCGGATAATTCCACAAAGTCGATTCCCGATGAGAAATGTGGTCGAACGCATCGTAGGTGTAAGTTTGACGGTATGGGAGTTGAGTTAGGTCCGTCTCACTATTGCCGTGGGCCTCGATTCCGGATTTGGCCGCACTCACTCGGCCCTGATGATCATAGATCATTAATCGATCGAATTTTTCGTCACCCGAAGAGCTTTCCTCGTCCGCGAGCTTGAGCGCAGCGTCCGGGTAATACTGGTAAGAGCGATCAAACTTCTTATTGCTGGTATTTGTCATCTCGTTGACCGTATAAGCGGATACTTGTAAACGATCGTTAAAGGTCGCGTTCGCTTGCCACCCGCTGCTCCCGTATTCCAAGTGCTTAAGACCTCCCCATGCTCGATATGTGGGGTTATTCGCGTAACTCGTCACACCACCGAACGTGCTGCCCGAGATAGAATTCATTCTACCGGTTTTGTCGTGAGCGTATTCGATCTTCTGCCCGTACGGGTCCGTGTACGATTTCAGAATGCCGCCCAACGTGTATTCGTAGGACAAGTTAAAGTTGCCCATCGGCTTGTCAGCCAAGGAGTCGCTGAACGTCCTGGTCTCGGAGGTGAGCCGCGAAAGTGAGTCATACGCATACGCAACCAAGCCCAAACCGTCCGTCATAGCTGTACGATTGCCGAGATTATCGTAGGTATATGCGACATCGGTTGGGTCGGTTATCCCGGACCCGCCCGGCACCGTCCAACTGATCCCTGTGACCAGCGGGCGTTTCGGGACCCCGCCTGCGTTCTCGTAAGTGTACGTGGTCACGGCACCTCTCGCATCCGTCACCGTTTGGATGCTGTCATCCTGGTTGTAGCTGTACGTGGTGTATTTGAGGGTGCTCCCGTCACGTTGTTCCGGCCTGTGCGAAGACGCCAGCCGCCCGTGTCCGTCGAATGTTGCGGTCGCCGTTTGCGTTACGTCCGGGTCGGCGGCAAGGTCGGTTTGATCCGTCTGCGTTATCTGGTTGCGGCCGTTGAAATCGTGTTCCGTCCGGAGATAAACATTGCCCGCCCAGTCAAAGGTTTCCGTCTTGAAGGTGCGACCCAGAATGTCTTGGTACATCTTCTGTTTTCGGCGGGCCGTCCCAGTGGTGTCCGTCCTTGGCACCTTCTCGCCCTCGATCGTCGTCTCCAGCCCGCCGGCGCAGCCGCAGGTTGAGTAATTGATAAACACGTCGGAATCGTTCTCGGACGCGGCAGGGTTGCCATCGGTGTTGATCTTTCGGACGACCCGTCCCATCCAATCGTATTTCTGGTAGGTCCACTTGTACCCGGAGCTGTCGTTCCCGGCTGGTGTCCAAGTGCTGCCGCTGACCGAAACTTCGGTGGGAACCGACTGGCCGATGACGCGGCCGAGAATATCGTATTCGGTTTTCGTGGCCGACCACTCGCCGGTGCTCCCAGGGTGCGGGGTGCGGGTCCGCAGCCGGCGTCCGGCGCCGTCGAAGAATGTTTCGGTCATGGCTTCGTCACCCGGATCTAGCCCGGCAGTACTGCCGGTAACGTCGACCAGTGTGGAGTAGACCTGTAACTGGTTGCCATTGTTGTCGGGGTACGCGTACCGGGTGTAGCTCTGCTCGGTCGTGTTCACGTAGACCGAGTCCTTCTCAAGCCGCCCATAAGTGTCGTATAAGCGCTTCGTCGTCTTCCCGTGGGTTTGTCCCGCAGGTGCCGGAGTCGTCGCTTCCACATTTGCGCCGATGTCGAAGCGGTACTTAACGGGGGAGGTTTGACTGTTCGGATCGGTGACCGACGTCGGGTACGCGTAGGTCGTTCGGCTTACGCTGTCGTTCCAAGTGTCCGCGTAGCCGATGGAGACGGTCCTGGTATTTGTGCCATCCCACGGTGTCGTTTTTGATATCGGCGAGCCGGCGATGTTGTAAACAATCGTCGATTGTACGGCTGCTTCCCCGCTCGTCGGGGCTGTCACATCCCAACGTTTCACACTTGTTTGGTTACCGCGATGGGGGAAACTGGTCCCGTAAGCGGTGGGACAAACTCCCGAGGTTGAAGTGCAATGCTGTGTCGCGTTTGAAAGCGACTGACCCGTACCAGTGTAGCCGCCTTCGTCATATCCATAGGTAACTTTTGACATCAGTGTGCCCGATGACGTTCCTTCCCAGTGTTTCGTCTCCGACGGCAGGCCGATGATCCGTCGCGAAGTGTAGTCGGAACTGAGATTGTAGGTTAGCGTCTGTGTTTTTAGCACGGTGGAAAGATCGCCGACGGTAATCGTTTCGGGTAGGCCGTACGGGAAGGAGCCGGTCGTAGGCTCGTAGTAGGCGATCGTGGTTTTTTTGGTGTTCGTCCCGTCCCCCACCTGCGACTCCTTGACGCGAGGGTTGAGCGGGTACGCGAGGGACGTGTTGTCCTGCTCGAAGTCGTTCCACGTCCACCGCTTGCGGGCGGTGCCGGTGCAGCTTGTGTCGCTGACGGAGCCGATGCAGTCCTCCGTCGCGATGGTGAGCCCCTCCTTCCACCCGGAGGGGCCGAAATGGATCCGCGTGTACAGCTGATTGGGGTGGCCCGCGACCCCCACCTTCACCATCGACGAGTCGATCGTGATGCCGCCGCCCACGAGAGCGTAACTCGTCACCGCGACGGGGTCCGAGTTCTCGACCGTGACCGGGGTACCGCCATTGAAGTTCTCCGCGTAGTTGTCGGTGGACTTGAACCGTGGCACGTCCGTCGAGATGGTCGGTGCGGACAGATCCAGGGTCGTCGAGTTCAGAACGTGTTCGGTCGTTCCGGAATCGGGAGCATGCTGCTTGACCATGTACACCTGCCCGTAACCGTTGTAAGTGAACTTCGTGAAGCTACCATCCAGGTAGGTGATCTTCTCCAGCACCTTCAGGCTGTACCCGTCTGGAGGGCCGATCACCGAGGGGCCGAAGTAGTTAGTGTCGATCGACTTAGTGCCGTACGTGAACGACGCCCACGTCTTCGGGTCGTTCGTGGAACCGGCCCCGTTGTCCGTCTTCCAGTTCTGCGTGATGGATGTGGGGTAGCCGTCCGTATTGGTGACGGTGATGACGCGCCCGAGGGTGTCCGTTACGGAGTTGAGCAGCCCGTCCGTGTCGTACCCGATGGTGATATAGTTGCCGTTGCGGTCTGTGATCCGCTCGCACACGAACCGGTCCACGCCCGGTTTCCAGTCAAACATCAATTGGGACCCGTCGGTGGTGGTCACCGTGATGGTGATCGGGTCAACCGGATCATTCGGATTGGAAGCATTAATGGTCTTAAGCTGAGCGTATGAGGAATCCGCCGTCTCGTAGATGTTGCTGACGGTCGTTTGCCGGAACTCCACCCGCGCACCCGAAGGGGCAATCATCATATACGCGAACTTCGCCTTCGCTCCGTCGTAGTACACCGGCTCGATGACTGGGAATCCCAGCCGGAACCCCGGCCCCGCGTTTCCGCGGTCCACGTCGTAGTAGAGATCTTCCCCCGACTTTGTCCACACGAGAGAGTTGTACGCGATCCCCAGCGACAGATCCATCCCCGCACGCCCCGGCAGCGACACGAGATTCCTACCCCAGGCGAAGTTCTGTGAATACAGGTCCGTGCCCCCGGTCGCGTTCCGGGGGCTTAGGCGAGACGCCGCCAGTTCGTCCGGCAGCACGGCTCCGCCCACCTGCTTTAGGTAGGCTGCGGGCACCGCACGGTCTACAGCTTCTCCGAGCGTGAAGGTGTTGATACTGTAATTGTCTCCGCTGTACACCAGGTACCAGACTCCCGTGGTCGGGCGCCAAACGGCAAAGTCGTCAATCCCATCTCCGTCGTAGTCGGCCGGGACGGGCTGGTCGCCCAGGTTGCCCCACGACTGGGTCGTCCAGCTGGTGTACCCGGGACTGGTTTTAATGTACCAAACGCCGGTGGTGCGGCGGAACACCGCGATCTCCGTTTGCCCGTCCCCGTTATAATCTCCGGGAATGGGGATGTCCGTGGCCCCCTCGCCCCACTGGTTCGAGAAGGAGGTGCTCGTACTCGACTGCACGATGTACCAGTACCCGCTACTCGGGCGCCAAACTGCGAGATCGCTTTTCCCGTCGTCGTCGTAGTCCCCAACCACGGGGATGTCTCCGGATGTCCCCCACGTCTGTGAAATAGTCGTGGATGTGGAGCTCTTGCGGATGTACCAAACGCTCGTGGATGGGCGGTAAACAGCCGCGTCAGTGATGTTGTCGCCGTCGTAGTCCGCGGCCACTGGGATATCGCCCGCCGCACCCAATGATATCGTCTGCGGGGTGCCGGTCGGACTGATCTTGTACGTCCAAGTCCCGGCCGCCCCGTCGAAAACCGCGAAATCGGTTTGTCCGCCCCCATTGAAATCGCCGGGAGCGACCTTTGCCCCGTAGCTCCCGACCGAATATTCGTCATACGCACCGTCGTCAGCGTAACGGACTTTGAACTTGTTGGAGGAGATCTGCCAGCGTCCGATGTCCGCCTTCCCGTCCCCATCGAAGTCGAACTCCACCGAAGACACAGCAGTCAATGCCAGTGGAGACGCTTCGGCGCGTAATCCGGGGAGGACCTTCGCCAACACGATCAGGGACAAACCGAGAAAAAAGGTAAACCACGCAGCGAAAAGAACGCTACGCGAGAGCGTGAGAGACAAATTCATTACAAGTTATGGTTCCTTGCTACTTGGGAGCAGCGGAGTTCTTAAATCGTTGTACGTGAGCCTGGAAGTGCAAATTTGGGCGTTAAGGGATCACGCTATCAGAACTTGGGTGTAGAGAAGATACATCAGGATGACAGAATATGTCAACGAAATTTTCCCATTGTAACAAGCACAAAAAGTAACTGCGACTTTTTTTCCAACACTATTCCGAATTCGGAAAGTCTTGTCCAGTTAGGGCCGACTATGCTATCTTCCCTGCACAAGTCAACAAAGGCCAATAGCTTTGTGAGTGAAATGAAGTGACAGATAATTTCCTACCCTTTGCGCTTTTGGTTATGTCTCTTTCTGTCTAGGGTCGATTACTACTTTCTAACGGTTTTGCTCCGACAGTGAGGTTGGATTCTCAGAAAGGTACTTAGCGAGTGACATGACAAGTTGCCTAATGGTTCGACTTGTTGCTCGAATCGGTGCACCAGAATGAAGAACTTCGAAAAGGCGTCGCCCGTGATGGCGCTTTTTATTTTGGATATTTGAAAAACTTGGTACCCTCGCTTTCACGGAATGCGAATTCGGAAAGTTATCGGAATACTTTCGCAGCTCCCGGCCCCGGGGCGAGCTTACGTTACTCCTCTGCTCGGTATCTGTAAAGTGGATAACTTAACTGTGATTCGCTGGCGCTTTCGTTTATCCTTTCTGAGTAAATCTGCAAGACCATTTTCCGACCAGGGAAAGAATTCAAACACGCGGCGGCCACGCGAGCGTTATTGAAACGGGCTTGGTCCTACGCGTTTTTGTGTTCACAATTTCGGCGAATCGGTGCGTATAGGTTCGGGTTGAAAGATCGAGACCGGGAGGAGAAACCATTTATGGGGACGAAGAAAAAGACTACGAAAGGCGCCACCCACAAGATCGGCCGTGACGCAAAGACCGGGAGATTCATAACGGTCGCGGAAGCGCAACGGAGAAAGAAGACCGCGGTGGTCGAGACGATCTCGAACACCCCGAAGAAAAAGCCTAGGAAGAAGAACTAAATCTTGCGCGTGGAATGTTTACGGGCCGAGTTTCCCGACTCGCGGTTTACAAATCGATCGCCATTGGATATTCCCGGCGAGTAGTTACCGGCGGGTTCGTTTTCGTCGGTGATGATGACGCCAATGTGATTCGATGCCGCGAGGCTTCAGAAATACGGCATCACCGACTTGAAAGAGATTGAAGGTCACTAAAATCTTCGGACTCGGAAGCTCGATAACGCGCTGACGAGCACGCTGAAACCTGTAGCGGCTCCTGCCCGTCCACCAGAAAATGTTGACGGTGCCTAGATTCGACCTCATTTCGAGCTCCTAGATATTATGAATAGGTTTCGAATCCAACCCCCTGATACCTCGTCGCAAGGATGGCGGAATTGTGGTCGATTGATGGTATATTGAGCTCTGAATTTTGGATGTCGGGAGTTCTTCCAATCACAAAACTTACTTCCACGACATTGGACGAATTTCTTGGTCAACAAGCATCCGATGGGCGGCAAACGGTGATTGATCTTACGCCTGTGGAATTCGTCACCCCAGGAGCCCTGGTTCCTCTCGCGGCGATCTGTCATTCGATCGCAAAGAGCTCCCGGATAACTATCAGGCTTAGTGACGGACAACTTAGAACGTATTTGATGCGTTCGGGATTTACGTCGGTACTAGCGGGAATCGCGGATTTCAATCCTTCAATCCCAATTGCACGAACTAGGATTTTTGAGGCCCTTCGGGGTACAAATCCGGTAATTCTTGAAGTTACAAAGATCGAAAACGGTGCAGCATTGCCGGACCTATTGAAGCAGATCGTACACGTCTTGAGATACCGGCTGAAGTATCAGAAGTACGACGCTTATGATATCGCGATTGCGATATCCGAGATCTGCCAGAACACGTTCGATCACAATTCAGATACGTGTGGCTTTATTGCGATGCAGATGTACGGGGCTAAGGGGAAGCGGTTTCTCGAGATCGCGGTCGCAGACCATGGCGTCGGCCTGAGAGAGACGTTACTGCAAAACTCAAAGAATCCTCCTATGAACAGTGATTTTGACGCGATTGAGCTGGCGACACAGCTGGGTGCGTCGCAGTTCGATGATCCGACTCGGGGAACAGGTCTGCACCACCTGCTCCAGATCGCATACAAACATGAAGCGGCGGTCGAGTTCCGCACGGGTGTCGCAAAGGTAAGATTCCGGATGGATAAGAGACGTGGCTGGCGTTTCGGATGCAGTGCCACTCCGGGAGTCCTCGTAAATCTTAACCTGCCGTCAAAGAAAAAAGTTTGACAATGAAAAATTCATCACCTACACTGAACGAGATGGAGAAGCGGCTCGCTCTCGGAACATTCGGCCCTCAGCTTTGGACACGTGATCTCGCCCGCACGATCAGAGCCGAACTGAACGAGATGCTTGAGAACGCTGCGGACGGCTCTCTGGTCGTTATCGATGCGGCAAGCGTCGAGGTCTTTGATTATTCTTTTGCGAATGAATTATTTGGCAAGACACTCTTGAGTCTTCCGAATGAGTACCCGGGCAAGTTTCTGGTGGTCGAGAATCTATCGCCATATGCCCGGGAGAATCTGATAAAGGCTCTCGAAAGCCTCGGTATCGCAATGATCGAAAGAAAAAAGAAGAGCTTGGAGCTTATTGGCAAGATACACCCAGCCTACTCCGAGACTTTCGCGATAATGACGAAAGCGAAAGAACCAATTACGGTGAATTTTATTGCCGAGAAGCTTGAAATAAATATTACCGCCGCCAGCGAGCGGCTGACGAAACTCGTTAATCTGGGATTGGCCCGACGCGAGAAGGCGACATCTGTTTCAGGCCGCGAACAGTTCACCTACACCACTGTCAGTTAAATTTTTTTGCGATTATATTCAGCACACCCACTGAATGTACAGAACATTAAAGAGTAAAGGAGTAATATGGCATACGAAAACGAACAGGAAAACAAGCAAGCCGACAGCAAGAGTCCAAAGGCCGGGCCGAAGTTTACGGTCTTTGTAAATAACAACGCGTTCGAGACGAGCGAGCACCAGCTGACGGGCGCCGAGATAAAGACACTCGGCGGCATGCCAGCCGACTATGAGCTCTACGAGGTCAAAGGTAGCAATACCGTTCCCGTCGGCAACGAAGAGACGGTTCATATCCACAACAATCAGCATTTTAGAGCGATTCCCGCGGGGACGTTTGGATCATGCCAATACCACCACGTTTAGAAACGGAGATACATGAGCTCAAGAGCGCATTTGAGCTCGAGGTCGCGGAGGAGCCCGAGATGATAAATCTCGTTCTCAAGAGGTTCACATTGACCGAAGGTTTTAGTGTCGCAGCGACCGACCTGCTTTTGCGCATCCCGAGAATCTACCCGGAGGCGGGCCCGGATATGTTCTGGACGGATACAGAAGTAAAGTTCGCCGACGGCACCGTCCCAAAAAACGCGGACAGTGTTGAGATTTACCTCGGGCGATCATGGAGAAGGTTTTCATGGCACCGGGCTCCCTGGAACCCGACCATCGATCGGCTTCTTTTACACCTCGAATTTATCAACGAGCGGCTGAGGAGGAAGGAATGAACGAAAAAGGATTCTTTGTAGCGGTCACGTCTTCCGACTGGGACCGGCTGCTTGAAGGTCTGTTCACCGCCGATGGCCACGAGAATGCCGCCGTCCTGCTTTGCGGAGTCTCGGATACCGAATCGGAACTGCGTCTTCTCGTGCGAAAGGTCGTGCACGTTCCCCAGCATCAGTACGATATACGCGAGCCGCTAAGACTAAAGGTATCGTCCAGGTTCTATAACGAGATCATTACCGAGTGCCTCGAAACTGGCCTAATACCGATAATCATCCACTCTCACCCCTTCGACGGCGAAGCATGGTACTCATCGGCCGACGATTTTGGGGAGTCCAGGCTTCTTCCCGTACTCAAAGCCTTGTTACCCGATGCGATACCGGCAAGTTTGCTTGTCACACGAACTGCGGTTACGGGCCGTTTTCATGACGGTCACGAGTTCAGGAACCTGTCCGGCATACGGTTCGTCGGCGAAAAGTTTTTCGTGAGACGCTTCGACGATCTTGTGTCAGCGTCCGCGAGCGATGTATATGATCGTCAGATACGTGCCTTCGGGGACATCGGTCAACAGAGGATCCGGGATCTCAAATCCGCCGTCATCGGGACAGGTGGGATCGGGTCGATGGTCGCAGAACAGCTTGCCCGGGTCGGCGTAGAGGATCTGATGCTCGTCGACAACGATTTCATCGAAAAATCGAACCTAAGTCGCGTTGTGGGTGCGACCAAAGCCGATGTCGGACGGAATAAGGCCGAGGTCATCTCTCGCCATCTTTCGGAGACCTGCGGCACCAAAACATCGGTGATTTCCGATTCAGCCATCAAGCAGGAAGTTCTTCTTCGCCTACGTGATCGCGATGTGATATTCCTCTGCGTGGACAACGATCAAACCCGTTCGATCCTCAATCGGTTCTCACATCAGTACCTTATACCAACAATCGACTTTGGAACTCGACTCGATGCCCGTGAGGGCACTGTTACGAGTGCAGCGGGTCGCGTCAGTATCGTGGGCCCCGACGTCACATGTCTTCGCTGCTCGCACCACATAAGTTCGGAACGGATCCGGGCTGAATCCCTTAGCGACCCGGAGCGAGCGGAACTTGTAAAAGAAGGATATGTGATGGGGATCGATGAACCCGCGCCGGCGGTCATCTCGATCAACACCGTGGTCGCGGGGCTTGGCGTGACGGGTGCTCTGAATATGGTCGTCGGTCTGACGGGGGGACCCAATTTTCCCGGGCAGATCTACGACGCGCGGACGGGCAGCACGTTCGCGATCACTGCCGTTCACGAGAGCGGATGTGACGTTTGTGATGCGGTCGATGGCGTAAAAGGTCTGGGCGATAACCAGATAGTTTCGGCCTATTGACGGCAGATAAAGCAATGAGTTCGAATAATCTACAGATCGGCTTCACACCGGTACTCAACCGCCAGGTCGAGTATTTCCAAGAGATCGAAATACCGGTTACGATGAGCAACAAACGGGCGACCCCGATCGTTGTCGAAAACGTTACGCTTCAGTTCCATTCGGATAACGGTGAGGCGGACTATTACCGAAAGTTCGACATCTCACAAGAAATCGGATCCCACGGCATGCTGGTCAGATCGATACCGATCCGGCCCAATCTGCAATTTCTTCCGACGACCAACTCGGTTAGGATCATGGTCAAGTACCGTCAAACGAATAACGGCGTGCTCGGAGCCCTGCAGTACGAAAAGTCGGATCAGACCTACATCATCGTAAATCCATGTCCGCCCAACCTCGGACAGCTTTTTATCAGTTTCAAACAACCGGAAGACCGGCGGCACGCACGGTTGCTGCAGCGGCTTGCGATGCGCGCCGGGTTCACGGTCTATCTAAAAATGGATAACCCGATACCCGGCCGCGATCTTTGGGAAACGATCGAACCGCAGTTGATCGATTCTATCGCGATCGCCTTTCTATGGACGGATCATACACCGTGGGGCTCCGGGGTCGAGCGCGAGATAAAGCTTAGCAAGGAGAATGGGAAGTATTATCTTCCACTCATCGAGAAAGGCCTGAGCGTGCCAGATTTCTTTCAGGGTTCGGGAATCGAGTATGTTTTCTTTGATACGGAGGATCCGCTCGAGTGCTTTGCTCAGGTGATCGAGGCATTACGTGAAACCGTGCTCACGGGCAAGCACATATAACAGGAGCTCGGCTCCGGTGTTCGGGGCCAACGAGGCGATCGGAATATGGACGATTTCGCCGTCGAGCGATTTCAGAATCTGGGTGCGCTAATTCCCGGACCCCATCCAGAATCCGGAACATTGCAGGTTTTGCAATTGCCCGCAGAGCGACTGGCGTGATCGTGTGGTTTTGCGCGCTTATCCAGCAGGATCGGCGCTAAGCGGCTTGGGGTTATCGAGGAAGTACTTTACAAGTTTGCGAATCAGTGGCGTAATGGTTCGACTTGTTGCTCGAATCGGTGCACCAAAGTTAAAAAGTTCGAACCACTTGCCTGCGGGGGGCGGTGGTTTTTTTGTTTTAGTAATGGGAAATCTTCAGATCGTGTCGTGAAACGTGAATTCGACACATTCGCGCATTACGACATAAAAAGTAACGGCGTGGACGCTACTCTTATTTGAAAGGGAAATCGGTTTGAATTCTATTTGATGGTAGAAGTGTCCTCGCTTGGCCCTTGTCTGTACGCCTTATTTAAACGTCCATCCGATCCCGGACTTCCGTCGATGTGGTCAGCTCAAGAATTTCGGCAGCCCTCATGAGTAAGTTTGGATAACTAGGAATTATCCGTGCTTCTTCCACAGCTTTTAAGACTTGTCAGGATCGACACTTCACTCATTGGATTCCTTGCGATTTTCTTTGCTTTGTACGCCCGCTCCGAAGATCTAAATCTCAGTTTCTATCGTGCACTGCCAATCCTTTTCATATGCATGTGCACCTTCATCGCGAACGACCTAAACGACTTTGAAAAAGATCTCATTAATCACCCCGATCGTCCGTTACCGTCGAATGAGATTAGGCCTTGGGTTGCCGCTGCGTTGTATTTCCTTATCCTCGGCGTCGGCTTTTTCATGACGCGCGATCATATTGAAGAGCCCGTCGCGTTCTTTTACTACGCTTTGTTCCTAACTTCTATAAGTTACAGTCTGGTAGCCGATCATGTGCCAGTTATTAAGGCTCCCTACGTGGCGGCCGCGGGAGCCGCGCCGATCCTGATGGCAACCGCTTGGTATCCCGAAACCGGATTGATCATCCTCGCGGTATCGGCTTTTCTTATTACCTTCGGTCGTGAGATCTGTATGGACGTACAAGATCGACCCGGGGACGTGCAGTCCGTTATTTCGAAACTCGACTCGAAACTTGTTTCGTGCGTTGGTATGGGTTTGCAGGCGGGTGGGATTCTTCTCCTTATTCCGCGGGTATCTTCTATCGCGGCGTTGATCGTCCTATTCGTAATGCTTTCCATTCTCACGTTGGCTGTCATCCTCTGGACAAGAATGAAACGGAGAATATCCATTTACCTGATGAAATGCATCTATCTCGCAGGACTCTATTTTCTGCTGTAGAAAAATCACTTTAACAATGGCTGCAGGACCATGATCAGGATCGTGATTCCAAACGGTAAATCGCTCAAGGTCAGCTGAAGCCTGTAACGCAATTCTTCTCGAGAAAGCTTTTGAAACTCCATCAGGTGAACTCGCTTTTCATAATCGGTCAATGTTTCGTCGTGCAGGGTCCTGCGCAGATTTCGCATCTCGACCTTTATCGACCGATCATATATCCGACGCACTATTTCCCTTGGATAGAAGTTGAAGATGAGCAACACTGGCGTTGCAATTATGGCCGGGAAGAGAAGGAACAGCTTGAGGCTCGTGCCGAAGTATCCGTTGAACAGAAACGGGCCGTTGAAATAGGTCGTGACGTTGACGTACACGAATATGATCGTCAATGTAGACAATAGCATCACGAAAACGTTGACATCATCGAGTCTCCTTTGGGTGAATAAATTTCGCGTGACCCTGATCTCAGTCAACGAATGCAGCATCATTCCGGTGTACATCAGCTTCCGGCCGACGAACGACCCCAACGCATACTGAATGCAGGCCGCAGTTATCATCAGCTTCTCACCGAGACCGACCAACGGGAATCCACTCGATGCGAAGATCAAGAAACCGATTCCGGCGATAAGCGCTGCGAAGAGGATCGTTTTGCGAGGCAGCCAGAACTCCCTCTGTTTCTCAAAATATTTCGTCTTTTTAAGTTCTTCTTTTCGAAATGCCTTTTCAACTGCAGTTTGAATTGTAGTTTGAGTTTTGAGAAGTACGAGCGTAGTTCCGATCGCCAGACCGAACGCGATCACGGTCTTGAAGGAACTCATGTAGGCTTCAACAAAAGCCATAGAATGGCTCCATCCTTCGAAGTACCAGATGAGGAGCATTCCTAACGCGCAGTAAAGAACGCTTGCTACGAAACCGCCGAGGAACCAGAGAAGGAGCGTAAAGGGAGATATCTTAGCCATGATAATTCCTAGTTATCTATAGTTTCCGGAAAAGTGACGCCGCTAATCGAGCGACTGTTATCGAATCGCATCCGGTGACGACCTAAGTTTAGGACATTCGGGCTAATTGCGTCTTTAAGTCTTTCATATCTAAACGCACCATTTGGAGAAAGAAAGTTCAGCAAATGATTCTTAAAAGAGCGATCGCGGGTTTTCTCGGTGGGTATTTTTCGACGAATGACCGACAGCCCAAGACAAGAGCAGCTTACGGTGCAGATCTGAAGCAGTTCGAAGTGTACATTGGTTCCGGCGTTAGCCTGACCTCAGTGGATGCCTCGAAGATCGAATCGTGGGCCGCGGAAATGAAGAAGAAGGAATACTCGCCTGCGTCAATCCGAAGGAAGTTGGTGGTTTTGAAGGTGTTCTTTGGTTACTGGATAAGGAACGGGTACATATCGGAATCGCCATTCTGGCGGGTGAAGATCAGTATTGGGACAACAGTTTATTTGCCTCGATCGTTAAGCCAGGATGAGATGAAAGGACTATTGGAAGAGGCTCATCGTAAGGTCGACCCAAAAAACCTGATAGATAAGAAGGGCACAGCACAGAGATCGGAAGTGTTTCGGGCGCTGCGGGACAAGGCGATCGTAGAGATGCTTTTTGCTACGGGTTTGCGAGTTGGAGAGTTGGCGGCGATCGACATGGTGGATTTCATTTCCGATGAAACAGCATTCCGCATTCGGGGTAAGGGTAGGAAGGAAAGACTCGCCTTTATTGTCGACAGAGTCGCTTCAAAAACTCATCGCGATTACTTGCGAGCGAGGCGGTCGCTTGCCACCGAAAGTTCTGCACTGTTCGTAAATGCTTCCGGAACGAGGTTGTCGACGCAGGGTATTGCGAATGTGATAAAGCGGTTGCAGGTGGATAGTCGAGTTTCGCGCCATGTGACTCCGCATATGCTGCGGCATACGGTAGCAACGCTTTTGTTGAGGAACGGGACAGATATTCGAGTGGTACAGGAGTTTCTTGGGCATGCTTCGATCGCAACGACGCAGCGATACACTCATGTTGCAAAGGAACATTTGATCAATGAACTGCAAGCGAGGCATCCCTCGTTCGAGTTTCGACGAAAGAGCTGAGGCCCGCGCCGAGGATAGTCTGGACAGGAATTCGGGCGGATGGTAAAATTAAGACAATCCTCAGCGTCAGCCAGACACCGATTGTTCAACGACATTCGTTGAGCGAAAGTACTTCCCCGCCATCTTTTTAGTACAAACTAACGATCCTCCTGCGATGAACCTCTTTCAATGGATTCTTCGACTAACATATATCCCTGCGCAGAAACGATTGGCAAAGCAAATCGGCTGTCGGCTAGTATTTCAGTATTTTCCGAAAGCTTACCTTCCGGGCATGGTTCGGTGTGCAATGACACGGACGTGGAAGAGCGCGGGGTTGAACATAATTAGAGGACAGAATCACTTCACGGTTGGGAACGTGGACGACGGACGATCAGGAAGGTTTGATCCAAATTCAGTTACCTATCAGTCTTGGCTTGGGGGATATTCGGTCAAACTTGTTGAGGGAGAATTATGGAGTGTTAAGGACTACTGCAAATTGGCGATTGCCGATCAGAATAGCTGGTTGGGATGGTATGGAGATCCTGTCCCGTTCACATCGGTAGAGGGCTGGCAGTATGAAAAGATTTCGCCTATCCGGTCTCGCGATGGACGAGAAGGAATGTTGTATCAGGGCGGCTTCAGTTCGCATTGCGACATGGGCGCCGATACAGACACGTTGAAGTTTCGATTCGTTACACGTGCGTTAGCGGGTCTCTACAACCTCTCGAGCCTCGGGTTATCGGTTCGACCGAACGAGTTCGCTCCAAATAACCCCGAGCATACGTATCATCCCATCGACGGAAAGGTCTATATCGCTCTCTTCGATATTTCGCCTGAGGTGAAGGTGATGCTTTATGCGAATGGCATTTCCAATCACGACGGATCACGAGACACGTTCGATTCTTTGCAGAGAGAATTCATTAAAACAATGGAGTCCTGTGAGATCCTCGATACTTAAGAACAGCTGGTGATGGAGTCCCACACTGTTTCGACCCCCCTAGAAAATGGAATCCACGAAACCCTGGTTTTAGGCTACTTAGCTACTTCAAAATCATAGTGTCAGAAAACTAATGTTTCTGACACTATGAAGAATCGGAGAGCGCAAGAAAAAGATTTGCAGCTACATCCTTCTTTAGTGAGCTTCACCCAACGGCGTAGAACTGGTTAAGAACCGTAGGCGACTCCAATACGCAAATCGCCACCCTTCGAGTTCTATTACGGCCCGAAATAATTTTACGCCGAAAGATGCGCGAATCTTCCGCGGCCGCCGAAGTTCACCCACGCTTGCGAACGGAGAAAATTGCACCCCCGGCAGTCCTCTGTCGCACGTCGGCGCAAGCCCACAACGGCGCGGAGACCGGTTCGCAGATCCGCTCCGACGTCGTTCGGGAGCGATCGCACATCGCCGAAATTAAGCTTTATCAACTCCGCGAGCACCAGCGACGCGGAAGCCGCCGACAAGAACGGTAGCGATGCCCGCGCTGGAGGTTTCGCTTCCTCTCCCTCGATTTCGCCCTCCGCGCACGGACCGCGAAAAATGGCTTCGGGGCGGGGCATCCGGCAGATTGTGCAGTCCTCGCGTCGCGGGATGTGTCGCCCCGCCCCGAAGCCCCACCCGCTTGTCGTCGTGCCCTGCAGAACAACCGGCGGAAGCTGGAACGGGAGTTCCGCCCACGCCCCGTCCTCGTTTGTGAAGCTGATCCAGACGTCAGACGGCTGTCGGGCGATTGAGGACCCGTGTTCGTGCCACGTCCCGTCTAGCCGCTCGACCGAAATCCTCCGACCGGTGAGAAATCGCTCGGCAATCTCGGTCTTGGGCAGATCTTCCAATACATGCGAAACGTCGAACACGAGGGACCGGTTAAGGTTCGACGTTTCGACCCGGTCGCGGTCGAGGATGAGTAGGTTCCCCTTCGCGTCCAATAGGTCGAGGAGGTAAATGAGCGAGGAGCCGATCGCTCCCACTCCGGCGAGCATTATTTGCCCGTGGTCGGGGGGAAGCTGTTGAACGGGAAGGTCGTCCACATCGTCCATCGGCGGGACAAGCTTTTGTCCCCACAGGTCCCACCGAAAATCGGGAAGCCACTTTTCACGAGCGTGCCCCACTGCCCGCTTGAAAAGGTCTACAACCCCCAACGACGCCGCCAGTCCCGCCGCCGCGGTCGCTAAGGGGGTTTCGACATCAGGACCGTTCTCGATCGCACGGCCGCGGTGCCCGACGGCGATACGACCGCGAGCGGCCACCGCGTAGTCATCCCCAGCGATATTCACAGCTCGGTCGCGGGCGGCACTCCATGGCCCGACGAAGAGCCTTAACGGGACGTTGCGCGGCGTTTCACCATCTATCGGCCCCACCCGAAAATTACCGAACGGATCCGCACCCCGCATCTCGGAAAGTACTCTTTCACTCAACAGCGTTTCACCGTCCCGCCGCAACCCGCTCAGCAACTTCGTCCCCGGATGCATCCGGACGGTGACGTCCCTCGCCCACCGCGCGGTCAGGTTGCACGCGACAAGGGCGGTCTGCTGTGTTGCCGAACTTGCCACGGCTCCGGGATCAATCCATATCTCGACGGGGCGCGAACTGAACCAGTCGAGGTCGGCCAGCTCGAGTTTTGTGCGGTTGTCTCGTTCGCGGTAAAAGTCGTGGGCGCTCGGCCACCGCCGCCGGATCGCTTCGTGATCAAGTTTATTTTTCATGATCAAGGGCATAACTCTTTACGGTTCTGTAGGGCGCAGGTCGATCGCCCCGGAAATGATGTGCACGTGGTCGCCCACCTTCTTAGGGGAGATAAGTTGATATCTGCCATCCACGAAGCGGTGCACCCCGCAACGCCGCAGGTTGACTCCCTTGCGTGCGAAGTAGGGCACCACCACCGAGACGGCACCTTGGAACCTCGCAAACGTCTCACGATCGTCGACGTCCGAGTGGCGCACACGGTGTCGCGGATGGGAATGGGCCTGCCCGATCAAGACCAGCGGAGTGCCGACCACCCGACGCAGCACATCGGCGTTCGCCTTTGCGGATGTGGTTATGCACCCCCAGGAGGTGTCGGCGTTGGGGACGATAAGCGTCGTGATGACGGATCGTCGACCGGCCTCGAACCCGAACCAGTAAACGATCCCCTCGGACGATTTCGCCTCCGCGAAGCTCGCGAGAAGGTGACCCGTTTCTTCCAGTAGGGCGTCGGAAATGTAGATCTTAGTTAATCCGTTCGTCATAAATTACTACCCCGAATAAAGCCTATCGGTGCCGGGCGGTGCGTTACGCCATCCGCCCCGGGGATGAGAGGATCTTGGAGTGCAGGTCGCTGATGATCATCGCGAGGCTGGATATCGGGCCGCCCCCGTCGGTGGCCATGTGCCAATCCAACATCCGCCAATCGCCGTGTGGCCCCTGGTTCTCGGAATAGGCTTTTCGGGAATATCGCATGCAGATGCACGGCATCGTGTGGAACCCGACCGGGTACAAGTCCGGGGTGCCCGCCCGGCTGCGGTACTCGTTCGTGAACTCGATGTAGGGCGGGTAAAGCGGGTAATCGCGGCAGTCGAAACTGGCGTAATACTTCTCACCATTCCGGCTGGGAAACGCGACGTGGAATTTTAGGTTGTTTACGGCCAACGCGGATCGGTCCAATACTAGGCCGGCGGCGGCCGTAAAGCTTACGGCCATCGCCAACTCGCCCTGCACCGCCTCGAACGATGCGGCCGGATCCACCGAACCGTGGGCGTTGCCGCCCTGCACGCTCAGTATCAATAGGGTTCCGTCCTCGAAGTGGTAGCCAGCCAACGGTCGCTGCGGGTCGAGCGGGTCGTCCCCGTGCAGCAGCTGGTACTTGTTGTCCTCCTCCGCGAACCCGAACACCTCTCTCACGTCGCGGATCACTTGCTCCACCTTCGTCGAGATCGGGTATACGGGTCGCTTATTGGCGTCCGCCGGATCGGTCTTACTCCAAAGCCCGCGCGGAGTCTGGATTTGAATGTACGCGGCCGGCTGACCACCTTTTTTGACTTCTGAATTGCTCATTTCGGGATACCTCTTAAAAGAAAAAATGTAGAGACATTGTTCGTGTCTCTACATTTATATACGGAGGCGTACGTTGCTATGTGCAGTTCGCCGCTATCTATTCTTGCGACATCGGGTTCATCCAGTGAGGGCAGTTCGAGCGGCTCTCGCATTGAAATTCGCACTTGAATTCACTAATTTTGGCATCGTAGGAGACCCCGGAAAATTTCGCTCGCCGGGCCGTAGCTTCCGCCGCGATCTTCCCCATATTTTCGACCTTTTGGTTCCACTTCAGCCGGTACAGTTTTCCGTCGTCCCCCGAGTAGACCCAAGGCAGAATACCAGTCTCGAGCTCCCGCAAGAGGGTCAGCGATATCTGATTTCGGGCGGGCAGGGCGCTCCAATTAAGCTCGTCGGGCAGGACGCCGTTCTTCGTTTCCCCGAGCCCTTGGGGGCGGAACATAACGGCGTGCGTTGTGCCGCTTTGATCTTTGTAATGAGCGCAGATGTCGAACCTGATCGGGATCAAATCCCCCGCCATATCGCCCCCAAAAAGGTCGTCGGTCTCGACGAAGCTGACCGGCACCGGAGCCGAAGCGAATTCCGCCGCGAAACCCGAAATGTATCTGATGCCCCTCCTTCGAAAGGTGTCGAAGAACGGTTGTCCATCGACATCGCCGCGGACGAACTCGGAAAGGAAAAGCTCCTCCGCGTCTCGCGCGGAGAGAGCGTCGCCATCCGCAAACCGGCTCACCACCTGACCGATCGATCTTCGAACTGCCGCGAAAAAGCGCGGGTACAGACCGTCGACCGCGGTCGGGAACCTGCCGCCGAAAACATCTTGAACGTACACTTGAATGCCGCAGTTGCCTTTCTCCAGACTCGCCGCGGATAATCGCTTTTTCGGATTATTGAAACCCCACACCGGATCGAGCACCACCTCCTCCTTACCCGGGTTCTGCGAGGCCCAAGTCTGAAGTTGAATGCCTTGTACCTCGACCCACCGTTTTAGTAGCGGAACGACGGTTCGCCGGGCCGTTTTGGCGTATGAGATGCACAAGGATCGCTGAGCTCGCGAAGCCCCCACGAAAAAGAGAGCATCCGACTGGTCGAAAACTGGTTCGGGTTCGAACTTCGGGGGGTACCATCGTTTGTCCTTGACGCCGGACAGCGTCTGCCCGGCGACCGCGACGCACGGGAATTGCAGTCCCTTGCTCGCGTGGCACGTCATCACCTGAATAGCCCCCGCAAGCTTTCGCGGAGGCGCGATGCTGGGTTTCGCTGAGGTGAGAATCCCGCGAAAGTATTGTCCGAATCCGAGTCTCGACTGTTTCGGCACGGTATCGGGGTGACTGTACCGGTAAGCGATCGCCCAGGACAACGCGGAGATGATCTCGCTGATGTCGAGTATCCGCTGCGATTCGTTCTGGTTCTTGAGTATTTGTCGCAGGTAGGCGGAACCGTCGAACAGAAAAGCACAGATCATATCGAACGCGTCGCCCGAATAAGCGAGCTTCTGCAAACTGGAATCTAGCCGTTCGATCTCGCGCACCAACAACTTCAGATCCTCATCGCAGGACGATGCGTCGGCGGCCTCGGGCGAGCTCGAAACCTCGATAGCACGGTTTAGCGTCGAAACCCCGAAGCGATCCTTCCCGAGTGCATAAACAATTCTCGGGAGGGAGGCGTTGCTCCCGTCGACGTACGTGCAGACGCTCGCCAACGAACCGGCCGGCCCGTCGGGGGTGATCAATCCGGGGGTCGTGACTTTCAGTCCACGCCGGCCGAGTTCCAAAGCTATATCGCGGACATCCCGGTTCCGGCGGGCGAGGACGGCGATCTCATCCGCGGGGACACGTTGATCGAGCCATGCGGAAACCTGCCCCGAAACGCCGTCGTATTCCGCGGCGTCCGAATTCGCTTCGGCAAGCTTTATCGTAAGCTGCTCGTCGCCGAGGCGTTCGATAGACGAGCCCCGCTGCCACCGCCGCTGGAAATCTGGAGTGCCCTTCGTCGGGTCCTCCATGAGTTCCGCGAGCTGATTCGCCACCTCGATCACGTCGTCGCAGGAGCGGTAGTTCAAGTCGAGCTCGAAAAGTTTGGGCGACGGGAAATCGGTCCGGAATTCGTTCAGGTTCTCGGGCGCCGCCCCGCAAAACAGGTAGATCGCCTGGCGGACGTCCCCCACGACCCAAGGCGGGTTTTCGGGACCGCACATCTGCCGAAGCAGTTGAGCGACGGACCGGCTAACATCCTGATACTCATCCACCATCACCCATTTGTGCTTGGCCCGGAACGCACCGGTGAGTTCGGGGGACGCTCGCATCATCCGCAGAGGGATATTGATGAGATCCGCGAAATCGACCGCTTTTGCTTCCGACTTTATGGTTTCATAGGATTCGTAAACATTCAGCAATACCACGGCCTTCGCCTGCTCCTCGGACTGGAGCGGCTCGTCCCGCCGCCATTCCTCGATACCTGATTCCAACATCTCGGGTGTGACCCCTCTCTCCTTCAGTCTCGTGATCTGTCTGATGCACTCGCGGCTGGTCTCGCGCGGATCGCGAAGCGTCAGGATCGCGTCGCATTCGATCGAGCCGAGGATGTCGTAGGCCATTTCCTCCTGTCGGGATTCGTCGAGGACCAGGAAATCCTCCGGTAGGTCGGACTCCCACGTGATCAGGGCCGCGTGCCCGAACCCGTGAAACGTCGTGATCTCGATCTGCTCCGCTACATCGATGTCGAACTCTTCTTCCACGCGGTCGCGCAGCTCCTCGGCCGCCTCGTTGCTGAACGTCAGCACAAGCAGGCTGCCGGGATGTGCTTCGAGGGTCCCGAGCAGGTGCCCGATCCGCATGATAAGGGTGGCGGTCTTCCCGGTCCCGGGCCCCGCTTTCACCAGGACGGGCGAACCGCTGTGTTGCGAAGCTTGGATCTGCATCGGGTTGGCGTTGACGCCCCGCTTCTCCGTCACAGCGACCGGGGGAATCACCAAGGTCTCCTCGAACAGCGCTTCCGCCAACCGGGAATTGATCAATGCGTTGGAGAGTCCGTATTTTTTCGCGAGGGTGGTGGAGGTGGAAGTTTCGTCGGCCAACCACACGTCGAACACTTCCCGGCTCGGCAGGACGAACTCGTTCGCGAAAGCGTCCGCCTCGATCTCCTCCCGCGATCGCCGGTTGTACCGGGCCAACGCGGGTCCGCCGGTGTTCAGGTACGGAGAAAGCAGATCGACCTGCCCGATCCGGTCCGTCAGCCGTTTGTGCAGGACGAGATGGCCGAGCTCGTGGGCGACGACGAGGAGCCGTTGCACCGGGTCGTTGTCGAGATCCTGGTCGTAGTAGATCGCCCGGTGGTCGCCGTTCAGCACGCCTTTTGCCCCGTCGATCGCATCGGCCGGCACCGGTTGAATGGTGAATTCGTATTCCGCCTTGACGTATTCCGCAATCCCTTGAAAGAGATCGTCGGTTCCGGCAAGTATGATCGCCCTTATTGCCTGGGCTCGGTCCTTCGCGTTTGTTATTGATTTCATCGATCCGATTCCTCATCCGCAAGTGAGAGCCAAAACTCAAGCTGCTCCGGCGTCAACCCCACATTCGCGAGACGTTTGCGGAACGACTTCGGCGGCCCGGTCGATTTGTTCAGAGCCGCCCTTTGCTGAGGGGCACGAAGTGATTTGTACGATTCCTCCGGGTCCAAATCGGCAGCGACGGACCTATCCGCGATCTCACGGCGTATTCCGAGTTGCGCGTCGGGCGGCTCATTTTCCACCATCAACAGCACAGGAACCGGCACGTCCATCCGTTCCGCCGACTGAAGCGGAGTAAGCCCGGCTTTTGACCGGGCGTACACGGCGAACGAGAGTACCTTGCCTCCGCCGGGCGGTTGCGATTCGTTCGGAGCGGGTATAGACATCTCACCGGCGGGGCTGCCCGGCGTGCCGCCCTCGTCCGGGTCCGGAGTGGTGGTCGTGGTCGACCTTAACGAACCGGCGATCTCGTGCGCCGCCCGGAACCCCTCTGCTTCGAGCCACTCGCGTGTCTTCTGTGCCGAACGTTCGACCTCGGCTTGCTCCGAACCAAGCTGCGACTCGATAAGGAGTGCGAAGTAGTCATAGAGTTCGCTCGAGTTTTGCGGGTGCTTCGCAGCAAGGCGGTCAACTATTGCAGCGTCGCGGGTATCATTCCAAACTGTCTCCAGTTCTGCATACAGCCGATCCAGGGACACCGTTGCCGATTTCTCGGGGCCATAATTCCCTTCTATTAACGATGGAATACTCAGATCAACGTCAAGGCGTTCCCAATGCAACCCCGCGCCCGAGGGCGTAAGTTCGACGTCGGCGAGCTCCTCATCGGATCTTCCTCGAAGAATCGGAACAAATTCCGTTCGTAACGTCAAGTCGCCGCCTAACCTTAAACTCACTAGTATCTCCTTCCGTTCGGGATCGTACCGGACCGCCATGCCCCGGGCCTCGGTCGCGTTTGCCTCCTCTCCGGCCTGCACGGCTCGTTCAAATTCTTTATCAAAGTTAATCTCGCTCATAAATTGCTCTCCATTTTTCAAGCAGTCGCTTTTTGTTTTCGTTTACCGCTATCAACGCATTGCGTGCCTCAGTCTTTTTCATTGGAGAGAGCACTTTTTCTATTTGGGCTTCATTTTCATCATCTCCTAAGATTATTCGAAGTTCCCCGCTTCCGTGTATCGCGTGGACGTGAGGGGGCGGGTGGTCGTTGGAATAGATCCTCAGCTGGAAACCGTTATATCTAATGCTCGCCATCGCTCCTGCGGTCAACCTACGAACTTCCTGAGCCATTCGTATCGGATGTCCTTGTCCTTCTGGCTCATCAACGCGGCAGCTAACCTGGCTTTAGCCTTTTTAAGATCTCTGGAGATCCGGAAACGGCGTACACCTAGTTGCTTGTCCAGCGGGGGCTTTCCGCCCTCTGAGGTCCCCGCCGAGATCGGCGAGGGGTCGTCGCTCCACTGGTCGATCGCGATGTACCGGACCACAGGGTCGACAATCTCATTCGCGGTTTTCCGAATGAATTCCCCCAGCCACGCCATGTCCTCATCGCCGGCCCCGAACACTCCGGGGGGCAATCCACCAGCGACCTGCTCCGCAGGGTCGCCCTCCTCGCCCGTTTCCGTGTCGATGTAAGGTTCGACGCGCCGCGGCTGCCCGTCGTCATATTCTCGTCCGTAGAGTCTCCGCCGAGCGTCCTCGAACCGCTGCTCGAGGAATTTCACCCAGGCAACCTCCGCGAACGCTCCACGATCGGTCGGCAATGTCCGAACGACCTCGTGGATGGTCTCCTGTAGGAGATCGTCCGGGCCATTGCCGTAGTTGCCGGGGGCGTATATCTTCCCCGCCCGGCCGCGGACGAGTCCGAGGTAGTCGAACCGCTTATCGGCGAGCAGCCGCACGAGCGTCGCGTCGGCCGCTGCGACCTCGCCCGCTTTTATAAGCTGGCGGAATGCCCGGACCAACACTTGCGCCGGCAATTCTCGCACGGTAGCCTTTTCAAGGAGCTCGAGATACTCCGCCGAATCGAGCGGCGGCAAGTTGGTGAATATGGCATCAAAGGCCGCCGCCGGCGGCCGGTCAACCACATTCGACGATAAATCACTCATAGGACAATTAATCCCCCTCAATAGAAAAACGTTGCGCCACCTCCTACTTACACTAACGGATGCAAATTTGCGATGTGCAAGAATCTTTCAACTTTCTTGCAATTACCTTCTAATTCGGCGGATCTCCACCAAAATATCGACTATTTGCACTTATCAAACACGCACCCGACCCGGCTTTAAGCTGTCACAAATTATGGGAACCACATTTAATAAATAGAGCGCGGAAATCGCGGATATCTACCTTGAGGTGGCCGACCTTCCGGATTTCGTGACATATATCAATAAACGCCTTGCATCGTGGGATGTGCACAGGAACTTTGGTGAATATCTTGTCGGACACGCGGATTACCACTAGAATTCAGACCTACCGGCCAAATTAACCGTTCCAGGCTACCTGCGTTTTGTGGGCGTTCAGCCGGGCCTCCCCCTCTGCCAAAAAAGGGGAATTTATTGACAGTTGGGTTGGAACAGCGTGAAGCCCAATTGATCCGCATGTCAGAAAATATTTTCGTATGTTTATTGACACTTTGGTCAACGTCAGGCGGATTAAAGAATCGGCGCAGAACCCCGGGACCCAGCTAAGCGGGCCCGGAACTCGGCGCTTCGTCTGAGAATTCTGACATTGGCTTTGCCGGCGGGGGGCCGATATATTTCGAAATGGGCGTCCGGAGCTGATGAAAGGATTCAGCTTTATAGCGTACCGAAACGAGCTACCGAAGCGGCTCAAGGCTCGGCGATTCGGCGGCGAAGACTTTCAAAAGCCGGCTCAAGTATGAGGGATATATCGAGCTACTCACGACGTGGGCTGCCCCTTCTCCTCCGTCAAATTGCGAATTTTTCCGCATACTGTGCCAAATTCGGAAAAACCCTCGTCGCCAAGGCGTTGGTGCGTTATCGTCCCGGCACAACCGCATCCCCAAGCCAGCCAAGGCTTGCTCTCCGAATTCATCTTAGACCTCGGAACACTTTCGGTTTTCGAATAGAGCTAGCTTTCGACAATTGCTGATGGGCAGTTTTATCCGCTCACCCAGTGGAATCGGCCTTCAAGGGTTAGGGGTTGTCGAGGAAGGGTTTCACAAGACTGCGGATAAGAGGCACCATAGTCCGACTTGTTGCTCGAATCGGTGCAGGAGGGGGCAAGTTCGAACCACTTCCCTTGACGGGGTGGTGGTTTTTTTGTTTTAGCAAAGGGAATATTCAGGCCGCGTCGCGAAATGTCTATTCGAGAATTTCCCGCATTAGGACATAAAAAAGTATCGGCGTGGGACGGAAAGCTTATTTGAAAGGAAAATCGGTTCGAATCGTATTCGGTGGTTGATGGGTCGTAGTTGCCCTTTTCGCACCCAATATTTCCACTGAAAACTGAGTCAGTGTTACCGGTTCTCCCTACTCGGTGATTATTGTAAATGGTCCCGGTTCGAATAAAGACGCTTCTCTCTGTACTCGCAACGAATTATTATTCAACGACTTCTTTACCTAGGGAAGGTGAACTCTCAAAATCGGGCTCCTCGAAAGTCCGCTAAAGTCCCGACACAGTGCTTCAGCCGCTAACGCGCAATCACCCGTGGAACAGCCTCGGCAACTACAACCTGATACCGAAACTGACCGCCGTCCAAGCCCGCCAGATCGAGGCACCCGACAACACTTCGCCGCCGCCGATCGGCGAATAACTGTTACCAGCGTCAAACAAGGTAACGCCGATCGTATCACCCGTGCACGAATCGGCTCGCACTTCATTTGAAACGCCCGAGAGGAAAAAGGTCAACGCGGTCAAAAAGACAAGGGTAATCACGCTTTTCATGTTTTTCTCCAATTTGAGCGGAAAGAGTCCCGCCAGCTGGTTCCACTTAGAAGGGAGCACTCGAACGCCAGTTTTAACGTTGAGGCACAGTAACGGTCAGGCCCGATGGCGCGCCGGTGACTACCTTGATCTGCCGTTTGTTAGCGTCGTAAGCGAAGCCCATCTGGCGGAAATTCGTGTCATTGATCACGTGGCCGGCGTCGTAGGTCCTGCCCGTGGTGAAGCCGTGTCGTCTTGCTGATGTCCGCGTCTTCTTTCGGCGTGTATCCAAGTGGATTCTGCTGTCCTGTCGGCGGATTCTGGAATGCCCTCCGGTAGCGATTCCCACTTTTCATCACTGCCTTTTGCCGCCTGGTTTCGAAACTGGTATTCTTTCGTCTTCCACAATTCCAAAGAAACAACAAATGATCCTGCCAGTGCGACGAAGGCTAACAATACAAAAGCGGTAAGTGTCAGTGTGGTCGATTCGCCTGCATTTCGATCGGTAACTATATAACCGAATGTAAGCGAAAGTATAATAACTGACGATATCCGTGCAAAAAGGGTGAAAATGTATTTCCATTTGCCCCCGACACGAATGTTCTCCCAATTGTCTCCCTCTGCTTCGGCTTTCGAGAATAATCTATCAGACCCCAGTCTAGCGACCGAGACGATCAAGCCAAAAATCGAGAGAAACAAAACAATGGGCAGCCAGAAGCTCGAATCGAATACAATTTCTGGTCCCAATGTGAAATAGAAAACTATAAACAACAGTGCAAAGGCAACCGCCGGAATCCCCATTCCCCAGATCAACGTTTTCATACCTCTCGCTCCCGCTTTCATTCTAGAAAATGATACCTCCGCCTTCGTAGCCATGATTGGCTGACGGGTATTTCTTCTTACAATCAGCGATTCTTTTTTTCAGCGTGGCCGCCTCATTACGCCCACTAAAAAATACATCTCCGAGTAGAGATCCACCAGCGAGTAACGTCGCAGTACCGACCGATGCCACACCATGAGATGCTACACCTCTATCCATGTGTCCTTTAGAGCGTGCGTGACGGATCTCGAATATCGTGTACAAGATTCCGCCAATAATAATGGCCGTACCGGCTACCGTTTTAAACCCATCGGCGAAATGAGCTTCCCGGTATTTGCTCCATGCATTGTCTACACAGTCCCTATAGTTTCTTTCGGCCGCTTCACGTAACTTTCGGGCGGCGCATACGGTTGGACCAGGCGGACAAACGTCCCCGGTAGCACCACCGTCTCCACCGCCGACGCCGCCCGATTCGAAAGTAACCCCGCCCGACGCCCCTGAATTCATGACATGAACGACGACTTCGCGACAGTTGCTGGCCCTTGCCTCACCCGTCTCAAGATACCAAATCCAGTCTTCAAAAGTTGACGTACAAACTGTCTGGGTAAAAATCGTCAAGTTTAGCCCACTTGGATCGACGAAATTGGTTGGCTGGCTGTTCACGTAAGAGTAACGGTTGAAACTCTGGGGATCGCCAAGACGCATTGACCCGTTATATGGATCGGGGCTTGTCCATCGTCCGGCAAGATTCTCATTTTTGCGGAACCATGCATGATCCAGTCCGGTTGCATCGTCTCTTTCCGTGAGGCCGTAGCTTTGAATCGTGACCGGTTCGATGTTATAGCCTTGTTCTATTCCTCGTAAGCCCACCCCGTATCCGATGTCGCCGCCGAAGGCTTGGTGATCTATTCGGGCAACTACAAATCCGTTTTCATTAGAAATTGTTCTGACGCTTCCCTGCCAGTCCTGTTGAACATATTTGACACCACCTACATCGTCTGATTTCGCGCCGTATTCCGCGACAAGTTTCCCGAATGCATCGTAGATATTGAAACGCCAGATATCATTTACTTTCGTCGCAAGTCTGGTCCCAAGCCCATCATAAACCGTCCATGCATCTGGGAAGGAAGTCCTCGAAGCTTTGACCATTCGGCCGTCGGCATCGTAGCCAAATTCCATATCACGGAACTTCTCGTCTTCGATAACCATTCCGGCTTCATTATAGGTAGTATCTGTGCGAAAGCGATTCGTTTCCTTGTCGATGTCGCCCGTGTTTGAGGTTGTGGCCTCTTCGATCGGAGTGTAAGGAAGCGGGTGCTCCTGCCCCGATGTGGAATTATTCGCAGCCTTGCGGTAGAGGTTTCCGAACCGGTCAAAATCGAACACCTGTTTGTAGCTCAGCGTCGATGTCGTTCCTTTATATTCGCGGGCTTCTTTGAGCCTTCCCAGCGAGTCGTATGCGAAACGCTGGCTCCACTGTTTGTTCGAACCGATCGTCGCTTCTATCTTGCTCAGTTGGCCGTTGTTTTCAGCAGTATCGACATAACCGTCCGAAAGATCGGCAACAGTTCCGTACGCATAGTCGTACTTCTGCAAAACGGTCGAGGATTTCAGCAGGCTTTGCGAGATCAACTGGAATCTGTCGTTATAGGTGAATGTTTCCTCATTCCCGTTGCCAAGATCCAGTTGTGATACAAGACCCTGCGAATTGAAGGTCACATCGGTCAGATAATCGCTGTCTGCGTCCGAAACTCCCGCGAGGCGTCCCAGGCTGTCAATCTCGTTCTCGATAATCCTTCCCGAAGGCAGTTTTTGGCTGGTCAACTGCCCGGCGAGATTATAGGTATATTCCTGCAGGTAATTCTCGCTGCCAATTGATTGAGTGTGCTTCTTAACTCGCCCATCCTTATCGTAGCGAAAATTATGAGCCGTCGCCGGGACGCCGTAAGTCCCGTTGGACTCGGTTTCGATTTTCGTCAATCTTCCGTGATTGTAAAAACCGCTCTCGGTCTGGTCGTAAGTGTAAGTTACCGTCGGCGTCTGATATCCGCTTTCGCCGGTAAATGTGACCGATGAAATTCGGTTGAAGCCGTCGTAATCGAATTCCGATTTAACGCCTCTTGCGTCGAAGCCCTCGATGAGAAGGCTATCGGCGTTGTATTTATAAACTCCGGTCCAGGTGGTTGAAGTTGGCGTGACAACTTCACCGTCGTCGTCCAGTGTCGTTATCGCTTCGACCTGTCTCTCGTGTGTCATTCGGGAAAGAGAATCGTACTTGAAAAGCCTCTCCTGCGTGTTTGTCCCGTCGGACTGCGTTACCTTCGCGAGATTATCGTTTCCGTCATACTCATAGTATGTAGGCTGGTTCGGAGAACCCACGCTGCCGAGGACTCCGCTGTCGTTCGGCTCGTCAACTCGGATAATTCTGCCAAGCGCATCGGCGACCTGCCGCCGGCTCTTTCCCGCCTGGTCCGTTACAGTAACCACAAGCCCGTCATATTCCGCAGTGACTACCGTCTCATCCTGCAAGGAATTCTCAAGCGTCCGCCCAAGAGCGTCACGTTCAGTTATCTCTGTAAATTTCAATCCGCCCGGCTGCGAGCCTCCTAAAGTTGCAACTGTGTAAGGATTGAAATTCTTTACCGGGCGTCCCATGATGTCAAATTCAATATCGCTTGAAAGATAACCGCCGTCAGTCTGGCTTCGGGTTCGAAACTGCTGTCCGCGTCCGTTTATAAAACTCCAACTCGACACGCTTTCCGTGGCGTCAAGTTTAATTGTCGTTTGCACGTGATAAGGGTACGTCGAGTCGTTATAGTCTGTACTTGTCCTCGAACCATCCGGCCCATCCACTTGCATTACTCTTAAGGTATCAGGATCGTAATCAATGTCGGTCGGCTGACCATTCTCATCGGTGATCTGCCGGACCAATCCCGTCGCGTTATCGTAAACAGTGCTCGTCGTCGATTCCAAACCACCCGCACCCGTCTTCGTCACGGAGATCGGGTAGGCGTACATATTGTCGGCGTCGTCGTATTCGATAGTGGTGAGATCACAGCTGCAGCCACCGGACGATTCCACAACATTTCCCGTAATGTCGTATTTCATCGCTTTCACCGAGGCGTTTGTATCGGTTGTCAGCGTTGCGTCCGAAAATGCTGTTACCTTCGTTACATTGCCCCGATAGTTGTTAACGGAAACGTTGTTGTAGCAGATCGAGCATTCCCAGTCCCAGTTATCGCACGGCAGCAGGTTCTCCCCCGGACAGACTCTGTGACAATTGCACAGATAAGGAACCGGCTCTGGCGGATTCTCCGGGTTGAAGACTCGATCGTGCTGCACCACATCGGGTGTATCGACGAGTTCGTTGTCCTCGCCGTAGTTGTCGTACTCGTATTGCACCTTCGAGACTTCCGTGCTGTCGACGATGGTCTTCACTTCGGTCGGCAGATGCAGAAGCCGACTCGCAATCCAGCCAGAGCCGCTTTCGTATGTGGTTTCGGTCCGTCTCAGTTCGGTGCCGAGTTCGCCCGGATCATCAAAATCGTGTTCCGCGACAACCGTCACGTTGTTGTAATCGCCGTATGTGAAGCTAGTTGCTCGGGTCTGATCGGTATCGTTCGTCGTTTCGATCTTTTCCAAACGTGGATTATCACGGCCCGTCGCAGCATCATAACCCTGCTCCCAATAGAATTTCGTTTTTGACCAGACCTTTACAGGCGATGAACCCGTTTCAATTCTTGTATGGTCAAGAAGGCCGTTCTCCCAGCTGCTCGAAGGCCTGATGAGCGACTCGGTGATATTTCTTGTCCCGTCGGGCGCCGTGATCGTCGTTATCCTAGTTCCGGTGCAAGTTCCCGAGCTTACGTCGCAGCTTGTCGTAAGATCCTCGACGGTCTCAAAATTTGTTTGCGGAATACTTGTCGTTCGCCCCTGCCAATCATCCTTCCGCCAGGTGTAGGTGGGAACGTCCGTTATCGGATCGTCGAGTTCTCCGGAGGTTGACGGATAGTTGTAATGCGTCATTGCCGCCCAGTTGGTTGGATTGCCGCTCCCGTCATTTGATTCAGTTACCGTTCCCGTCGTCGTCAAAAGAGTCGACGAGACTACCATCCCGCGGAGCTGCCATATTTTGCTAATAACACCAAAATATGGAGAGTAGTCGTATCGAAAACCGGTTTGTGTTCCGGGAAAGTAAACGAACTTTAGAACTTTGACTGTCTCTGGTGCGGTGACTGTAACAGGCGTTGCGAATTTGTCCTCGGTGTCAAGCTCCAGATCGTCGTAGTAAAATCGTATGGTCTGTCGCGGTGTGCCGGAATCGTCATAACCAGGGACCGTTACGGCAACAAGTTTCTTGTCGTCCGTCGAATCGTAGTGAAAATTGATGTACCGGTTGAGCGTGTCCCTGATGTATGCGATCTTGCCGACCGTGTCATTCTCCAAGTAAGCGATGTTAATGAAATTGCCGTTCCGGTCCCGGATCCTTACGGGGAAACGTTTATTCTGCCCGATAGCGCCATATTCGACCTCCGTTCCGTCCGAATACTTGACCGTGACGGCGGTGCTTGCATAGGTCCCACAGAGAGTCGTTTGGATAAAAGTGCCGTCCGTTGATTCGTAAGTCTAGCAGCTCCCTGACGTTGATTTGTGATAAAGCTGAGTGCGTGTGCCATCCGGTGCGGTCAATAAATATCCGTATCCAGGGGACGAAGTGCTGTACCCCTCAATCGACCCGAATCCCAACTCAAAGCCGGGTGCCAGCCAATTATTGTCGACGTTGTAATTAAATACACGATTTGAGGAGACCATGCTTTTCGTCCACAGTCGGCTGTTGTAAGTTATACCAACCCCCGCATCCAACCCGCGGCCCGGCAGCGACGCGACTGGGATGTTAAAGCTGTAGTTGGCACTGCCGTATCTCTCGCTGGTTTGCGTGGCGGACGCTCTCGTCCTCGAACCCATCTCCGTTTGACCGGCTGGCCTGCCTAGGTTATTCTCCGGCATCGTCAATACGGACGCATCGCTTTCTTCCAAATCGGGTTCGAGCGGCACGGGGGTCGGGGACGGCATCGCACCCGGTCGAACGTTCCGTTTGAGCGCGAAAACATTAATGTATATCTCTTTTTCGATCTTGCCGGATCGTACGGTCAGCTTTACTCCCCCTTCCCCGCGTGCGATCGCCTGCGTCTCGTTCAGGATCTCAATGACCTTCCGATTTGAGGTGGTCCATTTTGCGGAAAGGCCATTTACGGGATTCTTTTCCGAATCCAGGGGGACAGCCGCGAGCGAAATTATCTTACCTTTTTCCACTCGGATCCTGTCCTGAATCTCGGTCTCGATCGCGTCCACTTTGCTTTCCAGAAGCCTTATATTGACCTTCTTGGTCTTTTTTTCCTTGCCCTTATCGTCCTTTGAGGTCGAAGACCGAAATGCTCCACGCAAAAGCATCTCCATAAAATTAGTCGCGCGTTCAGTTATTGGCGGGGTCTTATTTTCCAAGTCGAACGCGTTCTCTGTCGGCATGGGTGGAAGTTCAAGACCGTAAGCCCAAATCGGAACAGGTACGGCGATCGGCACAAGCACCGCCATCAAGAGGATAACCGCCGATATCCTATTCCGAATCGAACGTAGTGAAGGAATGTGCTTGAACGATTGGTTAAGACGATGGTGGAATTTCATTATCTTTGCTCTGTTGGATGAAGACCGCTGCTATTGGAAAGGGCCTACCCTTCTTTCACGTGACCTTAGCGTCGATATGGTGCTGGAACAGGAACGTCACCGCTCTGACCCCACTGCTGGACGCGCCAATTGCTGTTGCTGGACTTGATGATGTACCAGTAGCCCGTGGACGGCCGCCAGATTGCCCTGTCTGTCTTGCCGTCGCTATCGTAGTCGCCCTGCACGGCGATATCGCTCGACTGGTAACCCCAGGTGCTCAAAGTGGACGAACTGCTGGTAGAGCTGTAGCGTATGACCCAGGTATCGTTGGCTTTCCAGACCGCGTGGTCGGTCTTAAGGTCGCCATCATAGTCACCCGGAACGGGCTTATCCCCACTTGCCCCGAATTGCAGGCTCGTACCCGAATTCGCACTGCTCTGCCAGACGTACCACGTTGCGTTACTGTCGCGCCAAAGGGCGATGTCGGCTTTCTCGTCCCCATCAAAGTCGCTCGGTAACGGTTTGTCGGTGGAGTTGCCGTACTGCTGCGTGCGAGTGTTGCCCGATGCGATGTGCTTGATGTACCAAGTCTGATTGGACGGGCGATATAGAGCGAGATCTGCCCTGCTATCACCGTCGAAGTCCGCGGGGACGGGGATGTCATCCTGTTGCCCCCATCCGAGAGTGGTAAGTTTGCTGGTCGCCGATTCGATCATGTACCAGTTGCCGTTGCTAGGGCGAAAAACACAGAAGTCTGTCTTGCCATCGCCGTCAAAGTCGCCCGGTGACGGCAGGTCATCGGTTTGCCCCCACGTCTGGGTCGTTGTTCCCCCGTCGCCGAGTACATACCACGTGCCAGAACCTGAGGTAAGCCGCCAAACGGCGAGGTCGTTCGGCGCGGGCTGTACCGGCTCAGTCACGGCGATGAGTTTACTGCCCGCATAGACGTATTCTTTGGCCGGGGCATTCGCCGCGTATTCGGGCGTTGACAAAGGGACCGCTCGCGCGGTGAAAGCGTTTCGCTTTGGATCGGCCTCTCCATACTGGCGGGCAACCGTGGCCAAGGCGACCAGAGTAGCCAGCAGTGCTACAACGATCAACAGGGGGAAAACGATACCCCTGGAGGATGGTTTTTGAGAAGCTAGACTGCCCGAGGGTGAGCTCCCGAAACTCGATCCCCTTCCAACCCTTTGTTTATTTTTGGCCATATTGCTCCTGATCGCGGAAAATTGTTGTGCTTTCACCGGGCACTCTTGCTGGCTCGGGGTTTGATCGAGAAAATCGCCTGTCAATTCCGAACTGATGTTCCTCTTCAGAATCCTGCAGGAAGATTCGAATCTTCCCGGTCCAAGAAGCACTCGTGGATAACGTTGTGCTAAAGATCCGGAAATAGTCCAGCTCATTGGGGAGTCGGTGTCCATTGGGCAATTGACGCGCCTTAGCCTATTCAACTGCTCTTATCAACCAACGCCCCGGATCCGATCGGGAAGTATCACGTCAAAATAAATAAAAATTACTATTCTCGAAAAAAAGATAGTATCGAGGGAGAGGCCTTACCATGCCCCCCAAATCGGGTAGCTTTGTCGCCGCCATCCCCTTCAAGCGAACGCATTGTTCGGAACATTGCCGGTTTTTGAATTCGTCTAGTTTTTGACGTTTGTGCCCGGCAGGTATGTGCGATTAGGCAGTGGAGTCGGCACTCGGCGTCTGCGGGTTTTCAAGGAAGTACTTTACAAGTTTCCGGATGAGGGGCGTAATGGTTCGACTTTTGCTCGAATCGGTGCACCAGCTGAAACATTGGGTCGGTTCGCGGCCATCTCGAACGGGATTTTAAGCTTACTTGAGACGGATTTGCCGTTGGCGGTGAAGTTCGAACAAACCGCAGATTTGATGGATATTTCACCGATTTAGTGTTTGGCTGCATCCGTTTTCGAACGGGTAGAACGCCGCTGTTGAGTCGATTGAAAAGTGAAGGGAGCACACTCGAGAAAGGCACCCATGGTTCCGACGCCCCAGCACACGAAAAAACTGTCAGAAGACCCGTGCTTTTTTTTCAACAAGCTCAAAGACCAGACGGCTTATACAATTCCAGAAAGGGGTCGATCACCTGACGAGCCATCTGGGAATAAGGTTGATCCCGCCTCCGAAAGTGCTGCAGCAAGTCAAACTCGTGGCTAATTAGATCTTCGATGATCTCGACTTGGCCAGACCCGGACGCTTGCATCCGTCGCAGATGCCTGAATAGATTTTCAAGCAGCTTGACCTTCTGATCGATAAGACGCATCCGGGATCGGCGGTCGAGGATCAATTCCGGACGATTCAAGCCGTAGTGCCTGATCGAAGCCTTGGCTCGAGCGGCCGTAGGCCCAGTCGCCGGACTGATTGCGACAACAAGCCCATCCGGAAGAAACAGCAAATACTTCTCCGGACGATCCACACAGGGGTGCAGCAGAAGAGGTTTTTCTCTTACTTCGCCGCCGGCGGCGGTCGCTCTGGTTTTGCCTTCCACCGGAAACCAGTTGCCTTTGCCGTACGAAACGGTCTTGCCCGTTGTCAGGACGTTATATTTCCGTTCGCGATTGCAATCGATGCAGCTTGGCAGGAGGTTGGTCCAGGTAGCTGCGAGCCAGTAGTACCCGTAGGGTCGCACCTTTTTTCCATCGTTATCCTCGATCACAGCCGCTTTCGGACGCCAGTGCTCGACTTCCATCGGATGAACGTGCGCGTATCGGCTCTCGCAATAGGCACACTTACCGTGAAAAAGCTCATTGAGCGCCCGCTTTATGGACTCATGAGAGTAGATCTTGAATTTGAATGACGGGGTCTTTTTCTTCTTTTTCTTCTTGGCCGTTTTCGTCGTGGCGGTTACTGCCGGTGCGGGAGCCTTCGATGCTATCGCAGTCGCAGCAATAGCCGCCGCTACCTTTCCAAAATGTCTGGCCGCCTCATCCATCTCTTTTATGACAGCCGCGCTGCTGAAGACGACGGGTTCCGGGGTGCGCGAGCGATCGACGTATCTCATGTCTGACTATTCCTCCCCCGGTGGAACCGAATAGCACCATAGATCCCAGATCTTGTTCTTTGTGGCCTTGTCCATCTTTACAGCTTTTCTTCTCCTGGTGTTTTTCGCAAGATGTTCATCGATCAGTTTGAGTGCCAGTTGATCCCGGCGCGTAAACCCAAGAACTGTCTCCTGACGAAGTTCATTGGACAGTTCGAGCCTTCGTTTTTCCCCGTTGTGGTCAAGTTCTGCCTTTGCAAGCAGCTCATAATACTCCTGAAATTTCAGATCGATCATCGGATCGATGGTTGATTCCAAACCGAACAAGTCGGAAGTTAGCAATTGGTCAACCCTCAATCCGGCCGGCGACGGAAGGTCGCTGTCGAGCACGATCTGATCGTCGACCCTTCGCATTACGGCAACCTCTCCCTCTTTCACATTGCGCAAACACAGAGGCTCATGTGTTGTAGCGATGAACTGGATATTCGGAAAGGTCCTTCGCAATGCGGACACAATCCGCATCTTCCATTTTGGGTGTAGGTGAAGATCGAGCTCATCAAGGAGAACAATGCCGTGTGCGAGTTGCTTGTCACTCAAGCCGTCTGGCGCACCGGTAAAGATATCCGCGACAAGCGTAAGTATCGCCCTATACCCGTGACTATATTCGGTTATTGGAAGCGCTTCGCCGCTATCCGATTGCAGTTTGACTACATCGCCTTCATGGGTAAGGATCGGGTCAATACTCTTCGGAATGTCAAGCATGTCGCGAACAGTTAGCGCAGCGCTGTTGAACGTGAACTCATTGTCTCCGATCTTGCTGAGCCGGCTTAGCCAGCGTTCGGGCTCCATAAAGGACTCGTACGGAGAAAAAAGATTTCCGATTCGAAATGCGTCTTCATACTTGACCATATCGGCCGCAGAATGGTGAGACTCCACAATCCGGGTGGCTCCGTAGGCCCGAACAAATACATTCGGACAGCCTTTTTCACGAAACCTGTATTTCGGCGACTTCCGGCTGTTGAACTCGATCTGGATCGGCTCCCCGCCATCGGACAGCTCCAAACGAATATAGCCAGTCTTACTTTCGGAATTCTTATTAAGGAACTTTTCATGAGGAAATAGTGACGGCGCAAAATAGTCATCGTAGAGGTCCTGTCCCGCCAGAGAAAGGGCTATTGCCTTTAGCAAAGACGTCTTGCCACAGCCGTTCTCCCCGAGCAATACCATCCAGCTCGCCGCTGTGGACACGGAACTCGAGGAATTCCTCGCTTCGTCGCCCTGAGCGAACGTATCGGCAAGAGAAAAAGAACCATGTGCGTTGAAGTCCAAATCGACCTTTTTGATCCCTCGAAAATTCCGGATGCTAAGTCTGCGAATATAGATATTGTCATATCTTCGTCCTTCTATCGTGACCTCTTTGGTCTTTGACGACGTCGCCGCTGGCGCTTTGGGTTTTCGACGCCTGATGGAGTGCTTGATACTCGGCGGAGGCGGCAAGCGACGGATCAACTCGGGGTTTTCCTCATAGAAGTTAACTGCCAGCTTCCGCCTCAACGCTGCAAACGGTTTATCGGAGGAGCACAGGTATTCTAATTTCACGTACAGGTCTTCACGCTTGCTCGGATCTTCGGCCATTACCAAAATTGAATTTCCGAGGAATTCGATCATCTCATCGGCAGCTTCTTTTCGCGCGACAACAAGTTCTCTCCGGTTCAGATCAAAAACATCAATGGTCGCGTAGCCGCGATGAATAGGATATTTATCGGGCAGAAATTCGACATCGCCATCGCGCTTAAACTCCAGGAACTTCGACGGATCGTCAGCACATGGATCGATAAGCACGGGTTTTTCCCGTTCATAAGCGACACTTGGGTCATCGGCGGGGGATCTTTCCCCAATCACGGGGAAATATGTCGATTTCGCCCGTATGCAAGGCGTACACGCAATATAAAGGTTCTGCCATTCGTAAGTGAACGCCCAATAGTGATCCGGCGAAAAATGGTCCGAGTAATCCCGCGCATTGGATGTTGGACGAAAGTGGGTAATGTGCCTGTACGATGGTGTCGAGATTTTGGATTCACAGAATGCGCATTTCGAGTGAAAGATCTCACCAAGGTACTTGATCGAACTTTCCAATAGGGCGGGGTTGATGCTGTATCGGGACTGAAGGGTCTTTTTACGTTCGGAATAGAATTTCCTAATGTGGCGCTCTCCGGCTGCAAGATGGTGTCCTACGGCTCTCGGTACATTTGGTCGTTCAACTCGAATCATCTTGAGAAAATAAAGAAATTAGGATCTGTTACTTACCTCGCCTAATAACGCCCCGATTAGAACCGATTAGTGTCACGGCCTAGAAACCTCTCACGTTCGAGGTTTGAGTCATACCGATTTTTCGAATAGTTCCAGTCATAATGACGATGGTTTGCGTCGATCCCCGTGCCAGTCATTACGGACGACAGCTCCTGGGTCGCCATACTTGCTGATCGACCAGCTCCACGTCGAAACTGCCAAACAGCACATATTCAAATAAAATAACAAACAAATGATCTCTTTAGGTCCGTGACGGTGCGTTAGTGAGGATAGGCGACATGTGTTAGAAAAACCCGCCGTTCGAACAATCGACGGCGGGTTAGATCAGAAGCTTAGAACGCTTCTTAGGTGACAGCTGAGAAACTTCGGCCAAGTTTCCGGATCGCTCTGTTCTGACGCTTTCGGGCGGCGAGCACTAAGTTCCATTGATGCAATAGTGCCTCACCGAGGTCTGGCCCGAAGACAGAATAAAGTTGCAGTAGCTCTTTATCCAGATCTTTGCAGGCTGAAACTGTTTCGTTCCAGGTTTTACTGCTGACGGTTACTGTGTCTGGGTTTTTCATATCTGATCCTCCATTCGGAATAATGCAATTCGCGCCGTAGGACCCGAATAGCATTTGCCGTGGATGATCGAGGTCATTGACGACTGAAATGGAGAGACTGGGATGCCGGCCAGGCTGCCCTCGCGGTCAGCCTATATGCAAACCGCCATTCTGTCAAATAATATGAGACCTTACAAAAGAATTCGAGTGTTTACTGATAGAGATCTTCGGGCTACCCAATTGGAACTGGCCGTCATAGATTGTCGGGTATTTCAAAGGCTTCGGAACATAAAGCAGCTGGGACAATCTTCGGTTGTTTATCCAACAGCCGAACATTCGCGTTTTGCGCACGCCCTTGGTGCACTCTATTGGTCCACGAAAATGCTTTCGTATCTAAAGGAGAACTATCATGTGGGCGGTGCGGAAAAGACGAATCGTGCGATCCTGATCGAGGCGGATGAGAAGTTGTCGAAGACTATTCTTAGCGGCTATGAGGACGCCGAAAGTTATGGCAGCGAGGTAACGTGGTTCGAACAATTGATCCGTTTGGCCGCCCTGCTTCACGATATTAGCCACCTACCGTTTGGGCATACATTGGAGGATCAGGCCGGGTTTCTGTCACGTCATGACGAGGATGACGATCGTTCGAAAGCCATTTTTCAACGACTAGACGAAGAGCTCAATGACTCTCCACATCTGACCGGCGAAAAAGGTGCACGCCTTCGGAAGATACTGGACCGACTGCTTGAACAGTGCTTTGCTATGCCGAAGCTCAAGGCAAAGGTGGTTCAATTTGAGGCCTTAGCCAAAGACAGTTCCGGGAGCGTAGGCAAGACCCTGCGAGGCCTAATAGAAAAAGAGAAAAAGGACAATCCGATGTTTCCCTATTTAACACTTGGGAACGATGTTGTGAACAATACGATCTGCGCCGACCTTATCGATTATTTGCATCGGGACTCCCTCAATTGCGGAATGCCCTGGCTTCTCGACAAGGCACTTCTAACACATCTTAAAGTTTTGGAGAAAAAGGAGATGCCGGGAGTAAAACGCCTTGGAGTCTCGGTAGTGCGAAACGGAAAGCTTCGGCACGATGTGGTCACCGCGGTTCTTGGCCTTCTTCGGGCCCGCTACGATATAACTGAAAAGGTCTATTACCACCACACAAAGTGTGCTGCGGACGCAATGCTTGAAAAAGTGGTCAGATCGACGAAGAAAGAAAAGAAAGGGGAGCCACCCACCTATCTGGATTGGAAACCGATCCTCGATAAGAATCTAGGCGATGAAGGATTCATGAATCATCTCGAGAACGAACTTGCGGGTAATATGGAGGCCCTAAACGTACTCAGCAGACTTCAGTCGAGAAGATTCTTTAAGACAGCCTATCGAATAAGGGGGCGAAATAATCAGTTGAGTGCGAAAACCAATGAAAAGATCGAAGGGTGCGGGACCCCTGAAGGCCGTGAAAAGGTAGAGCATGAGATCGCCAATGGCCTCAACCTCAAAACGAGTAACATTATCGTCTCGTATCTTCCACATAACATGCAGCTCAAGGAAGCAGAAGCGCTCGTCGAATGGACGGACGGTGCGGTCCTGAAACTCTCGGAGCTTCCAAAGGAAAAGAACTATTTGTTGGAGGTCGAAAACCTCACAAACCGCTATTTGGACCTTTGGTCGCTTACGGTGCATGTGAGTACAGACTATGCCGAAACTCACATCATGGCCGTTCAATCAAAATGTGAAGCGATATTCGGCCATAGGAACGATTCGCTTACAGAGGAATATATAAGATCCGTGTATCCGTTCACATCGACGATTAAGGAGCTAACGGCATCGATAGTTCGCGATGCCGAGCTGGCGACGATAGAACAGTTGGCAGTTGCCTATTCCGGCGGGGATCCCAATACAGAGCGTGACATCGACGAGGTGCTTCTCGATAAATTGCAGAACGCGATCAACGAGAAGAAACTCGAGAACAAGAATCGACGTGAGAAAGCGACCAAAAAAAGTAATTCCCGGACAGTAACGACTATCCAAAATTCGCTGATCGATAACGACCCCGGAAAGGCGTGATTCGCAATGTCGGTGAACCTTTTAACACATCTTTCCAAATGCTACGGGACGGATAACGTCGAGACGGTTGCACGCAGGGCCGCCGAGGAACTTGTCGGCAGTGATCTTCACCCTTACGACGCCGGCCATCGATTTGTCGATCGACGCGTAACCGAAGCGCTGCAAAACTTGGGAGTAACCGTTGAAAAAGTTGGCCGATCCGAAGCCTCATATCTAGGAAGGCTTTACACCACCCGAAGCGGCTTTACTATCAAGATCGTAGAGGAAATACCTCCGACAACCTTCCGGTTTGTTCTCTCACACGAACTCGCGCATACGTTGTCATATAAAGCATCCGGAACCGGTCCCCGAAGAAGATTTGGCAACTCAAAGATAGAAGAACGGGTCTGCGACCGGATAGCGAGACAGGTCCTTATTCCTGAAGACCTCCTGGGAAACGACCTCGAACTTCTGCGTCTGGATGACGATCCGATGCCGATTGCGGACATAAAAGCACTCTCCCAGGATTACGCTGTGAAACCGTGGCAGATCGTCAGGCGCGTCGCCGAGCGGCGACCGGACCTCAGCGAGCACTTTGTCGCGATCTTATGGAAACAAACTGAACCGACGGTCTTTATTATTGTCGACTCGGTGCATCCGGACGGTATCTTTGTTCCGGCCCGGGACAGGTCGTTTAGCGATGCGTCCACAAATCATTTTCCTTGGAGAATAAGAAATTCAATCGCAGCGGCTTCGACCTTAGAATCTGTCAGGGTTGGTTCTCTTAGTGGCGATCTCGAAACCAGCGGGTTCTCCTACAATTTTGGTGGACATCACTGGGTCGTCCAACTTTCACGTCTTGACGAAAAGCACCGAGGCCAGATCGACCGGTGGCGCGCAGCGAGGACAATTCGCAGGTCGAGGTCGTCCTGAAGTTTTAAGGCGGAGGACGACATTCGTCGATCGTATTCTTTTCGATTTAAACAACGAGGTAAAAAGTGTGACGAAGAAAAACACTCCCAGCGAGACGCCGCAAGAATTGGAATTCAAATTCGAAAGTCTGTCGAATACCCAAATAAAATTGGTCCCGCTGGAAACCAATGAAAGTATGATCGAAAAGGTCCGTACCCTTTGTAAGATATTGCAGATCGATTTCGGTAACACCATTAACGTTGTGATTAATGATGAATATTTTGACTCCAAGGGACTGCTTCGACGAAACGGTATCTCGTTCCGCCGGCGGATAGAAGGCACCAGGCATCTGGTAACATTTAAGGCGAAGACCGGTGAGTCCGCGGAAGGTGAAATGCGTCGCCTTGAAGATGAATTCGAATTATCCAGCGCTGATTTTGCTGTTTTCCTCAAAAACACGGCCAGAATAGCCGATAACATCAGGGAAAAGTTTGGGACTACCATCTCAATTGGATCCAAACTGGAGAATGTGATGACCCTTCGGAACGAGCGTACGGTGATCCCTCTAGCGACGGGAATGGCGAACTACAAATTCTGTTTCGACAAATTTTATTATTACTTTCCGGTAGAAGGAAAATATTCCGAATACCAAGCGGAAGTCGAGCTTGAATTAGAAAGCGGCGATCTGCCGAACGACCCGCAGTTGGATCACTTAAGGTTGGCCATAAAACAGATCTTAGGTTACGTCCCGACCCAGAAAAGTAAGCTAGAACGCGGACTCGACCGCCTCAGTGCAATCAGTGACGACATATTGCCAGTGCATGCGATCGCAATGAGTATTCTGGATTTCTCTCTACGCTCCCCTGAGACCCAAAAACAGGTTATCCAGCGACTGAATCGCTCTGCCAAGAAAGCTATCCGAAACGCACGAGGAACTGAAAACGACGATAATATAATCTTCCTTCCAGCCGGAGACGGAATGACGATGCTGTTCAACGATAGGCCTGAACTACTAATACCGATAGTTTTTGATATCCAGGCGAGTGTCAAAGCCGAGAACAGACTTTACAAAGATTCAAAGTTTACATTTCGAACGGGGATGCATTCGGGGCCGGTATTCAAATATTCCGATGTAAACGAAAACAACAATTTTGCCGGGGACGGCATAAATCTCGCAAGACGAGTTATGGACCTAGGAAGTGATTGGCACATACTTACAACACGCGCTGCTTATGATGCTTTTGAGATTGTTAGACAAGAGAATCCAGAATGGTTCACAAACATTGGACAATTTCATACCAGCGACGATGAATCTATGGTTGTTTTTAACACTGTCTGCTCCGGTAGGGATGCCGGGTCGGTAAATCAACTCTTGCGTCCCTGAGAAAACAGGTCGCCTTACCGGCCGTAAACACAAAGTGATCGCACGCCATAAGGAACATCAGCCTGATGCCGTAATCTGCGTCAAACGGTATGGCGTCACTGTACTTCAAACAGTCAACGGTCACATCGATGCACTCATTTGGTTTACCACGGTCGTGAGTAAATCCAATTGTTAAACCACCGAAGTCTTTGGCTCCCTGTGCCGCGGCCATTACTCCACCGTAGGCCCCGGCTGCAATTGTGTACCCGCGAAGTGAAAGGGTTCTGCTAAGTTGTCTATCGCGTCATACATTGGATCTCCCGGGTCTGGCTGCCCGCTGCCAAACACTGTAACAACTTCCGGTGTCCGGTCTGTAACAACATGCTTGAAGTGATTCAGCAGATGCTGATCGACGCCTATAATAACCGGCCCGATTCGGTTTTTGAATCGCTAGCAAGACAGGGTCGAAACCGGCATTGGGCAAAATAGTGCGAGAAGGTAGAGTCGTTGTTGAATTCGTCGTCCCTGAGGCGAGCCACAGTTTTATAGCTTTTTGAGCATATCCTCATGATGCTTTGCGTTCAGTTCATCGAGCTGCTGGAACAACGAATCGAATGACGCAACAACTTCGACCAGATACTCACTTCCCAGGATAATGTCGCCGTCGTCATCGCCGAGATTGTCCGACGCTTCCACCGTGGCAACGACCTCCTTGATAGGTTTCCCGGAAGAATCGGTCGTCTTCCCACCGGCGTGCGCGAATCGGTTGCGTATGCGCTGGATATTTCTGAGCGAATACCATGTCGCGGAACCTTTATCGATTGGCAACCCGACTATCTTTTCCAGGAAAAGGACACTCCGCTCCATCCCGCTGCCGTGCATGTCCTTGGGAACGACTCGCATCCCATAGCTGGAGACGTAGAGATGACAAAGTTTCTCCAATTCGTTTTCGAAGAAAGAGAACAAAGTCATCAAACCCGCCGCTCGCTGGAGGTTCGGGAAAAACCCTTCGAAGATTCCTTCCAGATCGAAAGTGCTATCGTCTATCCCGCGATATTCTTCTGAGGCGATGTAATGTCCTTCCTCGGGGAGACCCTCGGCTATAAGCACCTGCTTATCTTTGTTAAAGGCCTCGATCGATTTCTGTACGCCTTCCTCGACAATGTCGATGTAAGTTCGCAACAGATGGATAGAAAAGTGAGCATCGTACTTGTACCAATTGGCCGGGATCGGTTTAGGGAAAAACGTTGCCATTGCCGGCAAGGATAGTTCATTGATTGATTATCGGCAATTGCTAGGGATGTAAGAGTTCTGATGAACCTAGCCTAAAAACCGATTATATCGTCGTTGAAACAGTGACAATATCGGAGTCGGAGCCGGTGGGGACGTCGTCGACGAAGTAGTGGGCGCGGAAGTGGACCTTACGGAGGGATTTGAAGGAAGGGCCTTTGGGTGGTTCAGGCGGCCCGCGTGATCGATCCGGACCTCGATCTTGACGCCTAGGTACAACAGTCTCCGGACGTACCTCCCCTGGCTCCCGTATGTGTGCAACCACCTCTATCAACCACTGGAATATGTCCGGCGGGGGCGTAGAAGGGAACCTAAAATCATTCGTTTCTTAGAACTGAAATCCCAAATGGCAGGGAGGAAGCGTCCTGTTGACAGGATCTGATTCTTTGCTACAGTTCATTTGTCACATAACTGTAGATCACTCTTCTGCCGACCGCCAGGTAACTAATCAAAACATTTCCGGAGGTATTCAAATATGGAAGTAATTCTGTACGTAGCCGTAAGCCTAATCATTCTCGTTCTCACGGGAAGATCGATTAAATTCGTTCATATCCGATTCAAATAAATTCTGCACACTAAAGAGGCGGGAGCTAAGTTCCCGTCTTTTTGCATTGGTTCTCTGGGTTAAGCGGTGTTAGTGGCGCTGACGGTTTCGCCGATGGCGGATTTGAGCTTGGGTGAGATGTTTGTTCAATTTAAAATCGGTCGAGCCTTGGAGAGGTTAGTTGCGCATTTGGAGGGTCTGCTTGTGAACGACTTCTTCCAAAGCGACGCACTACTCGTTCAACTTGGAGATCCGTTCAATTGCTTTGAAAATCTGGCGAAAAGATTCGACGCCAAAGCTGTCGAAGCCGGCCACGCCGTTGAGGATGTTTTCGGCAAAAGCTGTCTTTGAGAGGCCTGCGAGGTTGCCGTGGGCGTCGAAAATGTTGGCGGCGTCGTCGGCATCGATCTTCTTAGTGTTTTCGAATTCCGGAACCGGTTCGATCTCGATTCGTTTTGCTGGGGAACCGGGAACGATCTCCCTTTTCAGCTCATTCGAAAAATGGAGTCGCTTACCTGAGGCGTCTTCGGTGCATATCTCCTCGTCCGTGTAGTAGAACTCGATAGAGACATGCTCTTCCCTGCCAGATTGGGAATTTTTTCGCGTGCTGATTCAAATTCGGAAATCCCCAGTGAGGTGGGTCTTGGCGTTCTATCGTCCGTCCACAACTGCATCCCAAACCGTCGGGCTCTGCACCCGAGCTCTTAACAGAATTCGAAACTGCCGGTTTTCGAATAGGCTCGCCAACGGACGGTGTGATCGGGATGTTTTGCGCGCTTATGCAGTGGAATCGCCACCCAGCGGTTGGGGGTTATCGAGGAAGTACTTTACAAGATTGCGAATTATTGGCGTAATGGTTCGACTTGTTGCTCGAATCGGTGCACCAGAGAGAACATATTCGAACCACTTCCCTGTTTGGGTAGTGGTTTTTAGCTTTATTCTCGGAAATTTTCGGGCTTCGTCGGAAAACGTTAATTCGCGAGTATTTCGCGCATTGGCACATAATATCGGAGGAACTGTGAAAAACTCTCCGTAACTGTCGAAAACGAAAAAGCCAGCCCTGCTACATCGAAGCCCGGCTATCGCCGGCTCAGCCATCAAAGGTCAGGTTTTGTTCTATCGGGGAGTATCACGTCAAAATAAATAAAATCACTATTATCGAAACAAAGCTAAGATCGAGGGCGAAGCCTTGCCTCCCCGATCGCGTAACTTTAGCGCCGCCATCCCTTCCGGGCGTACGCGTTGAACCGCGACGACGGTTCGGCGTCGGAAATTCCTCGTGCTGAGGGTGAACATAATTGCAGTGAACGAGAAACGTATTTCGCGCGCTGACGAGCCGAGTCCCGTCGATAGCTTCACACAATATATCGATGCGGCCACCCGCTGATGAAATGTTTTCCGAAGGATTGGTGCGTTATGGAGTGAAGAACCTTTCACGGACCTAAAGCAGGAGGACAGAAGCGCGGCGATGAAAGTTCAATCAACTAGTGAACTGGCGGAACGAGTGGCCCAGGACCCTTCGCTTGAAGCGGAAATTCGAGCCGATCCTGTGCGAGCTCTGGCGAGCATCGCCACTCCGCTGCAAACCGACGTCTGGATATACCGGATGGTGGTGGCCGCCCTAGGGCTGGTTGTGCTCATCGCAATCAGCGGCTCGATATATTTGGCAAATACACAGAGCGGCGTCCCAGATGCAGTTATCTCGCTCGGATCCGCCGCCGGAGGGGCCTTGGCTGGTCTGCTAGCCCCATCACCGGCGGCAAGAACGTGATGCACCGGACTCCCTAATTGAACGGTTTAAGTGATCCCCTGGGACCCAGCACTCGGCAGCAATAACCGATATCCCAGTCGAATCGCAACTGATCACCGTTCAGGCCGCATAACTGAGAGCTCGGTTAAGTTCTCCAACGAAAAGTTGAATACATGACTGGTCCACTACAAATCGCACAGACGTTTCGATCCTCGAATCGAGATATTTAAAAACGAAGGCGGGCTTGTGAATCGATGAGATCAAGCCCGAGACCTCGCCCAAAAATATGCTAACGCGCGGCATCGACTCGTCTGAAAAGTCTAGCTCTATTGTTTTGGGGTCGTTTAACCAAGCTTCAAATTCACTTTTTAGTTCTACGACCCATGCCCTTGGAAGCACAAATTGAGAAAGTACCAACTCAAAGTCATCCACAAGTCCCGCATTTTCAAGTTCCACATTGGGTTCTCGGTCCCAGAACTGGCCACTGGCGCGAGCTTTGACTATGAAATCGGGTCCCGTCCCGCTAAGTTCCATTTGAATCGCCGACCAACCATCGTTAGAACGTATCTCTGCAATGTTACCGTTTCTTTTGTCCATGACTCCCTTTTGCTACTCGCGAATGCTCCTCATTGGTGCCTACATTTCTCTCCCCTGTACTATGATGAACCGTCGTATCCGCCTTGTGTACACCCTTAATGTTTTGTCCCGGGGGTTGATCTGGAATATCCGATTCAGGATCCAGGTTACCAGTTTTTAGGTCCCTTCGGGTTTGCGATTGTCTTCTATTTACCTCTGATGGGCTATAAGGGTCCCCTTTCAACGCGGGCGAACCCATGGTCTGATTGTAAATATTTGTGGACGTGTTGAACAGCGTAAACATCCCATGCGTGCCTACTACGACGCCGGTCCCGATTGCGGCTGTACTGACGACATGGACAGGGACCCCGATCACTATCCCTACACCAGACACATCCAGCACGAATCCCCCTAGTTCGCCTCCAAATCCGCCGGCGATCAATGCGCCGGCAGCCCAACTTTCAGCCAAGGATTGTGCGTACGATAAGGTGTGGCCGATCAATCTCCCAGCGGTATTGTGCTCGGTAGGAGCGACCGGATAGTTGATCGCCTCAAGCAACGCGATGCTGCCGTTGTTTTCGGCGATGGTCCCCCCCGCGGAATTGACGGTCTGCATCAAGATATTCCCGACCGTTTGGGGAGCCTCCCTAGGAAGTTCCGTAATGCCCGACCCTCCCCCCGGGTCCGCCGTTGACGCGGCTGGATCAGTCGCCATTTGAGTAATTGAACCTGAAACCGCGGTCGCCTCCGTTTGAACGCTCGCTTGCGCAGGAGAATAAATCGTCGATTCACCGTTCCTTCCGAGTAAGATTGTGGTTCCGGCGGCGACGCGTGTGCCGTTTATAGTGCATCCCGAAGAGCCAGTCCCAGAGCACTCTACTTCGCCGGACTGAAGGGTCCTTTCCCCGCTTGCGCAACTTCCTCCACCGTTCCAGTTAACATGTCCACCGTACATGTCATTACGCATACACCAAATCAAGCCGCTCGGGTCCGTAATGCTCACCGGATTATTACCCACATACGCGTACCGGTTCAGTGTCTGCGGATTGTCTAGGCCTGCTGAGGCGAGCAACGGATCGACGGTCGTATATCTCCCGTGGGCGTTCCCGTACATGCGGTTCTGCGCGAAGTCCAGCCCGGATTCGTCATCCTTTTCGTAACCGGTATAACGTTGCCGCACATTCTGAATGCCCGAAGCCGAATACTTTTGGCTCTCCGTCCTCGCCCCGACGCCGGATGAAAGATCTTCCCCGTACGGCATGTGATCGCGGCGGGAAATGACGGTGCCGTTCCAGTTAGTGATAACTCGTGGCGACCCGACGTTGTCGGTGGTGATGAAGGATGTTTCAGGCTCGGAACTCGTTTGTGAGGAATACTCCGCCGCGAGAGCCCCCCCAGCGTCGTACACGAACACTGTAGTCTCGTTGTTCGTGACCTTCTTGATCCGCTTGCCCTCGCCGTCGTAAAAGTACCGCCCGATCACGTTCGCGTCCGGATCCGACCCAATCGGGATGTTCAGATCGCGCACGACGGTTTGCTTATCGTTGCCGTCATACGTGTAACCCTTGTTACTAGAGTCCGTGACCAAATTGCCGTTGAAGTCGTACACGTACCCTTGACCGGTGGTGAATCGATTCTTCGCGGGGTCAACCTGCGGCAGGGTGTGGTTATTGATCGGCAGGATAGCAGTGCCCATCTTTTGGTAGCGAGCGTTGCGGTTGCCGTATTGATCGTAACCGAACGTTTGCTTCCAGTTTTCGGTGCCCGTAACGCTTCCTGCGGTTTCCCTAGCCTCCTCCAGTCTGTTCAGTTCATCGTATTTGTACGTCTGCACGAACGTGGCAGCCGGCAAAGTGACCGTTTGCTTCGCGATCAGCCCCGAATTCTTAGCGGCATCCACGGAGCCATCGTCTTTCAGCTTTCCGTACTCGTAGTCCACCTTCCACGCGCTTGTGTCGCTGGGTGAATTCCCCAATCCGATCTGGGTCAACTGTCGACGGTCGTCCAAAACGGCGGTTTCCCATAGCCCGTTGCCGAGTTTCACGGCCCGGAGTCCCCCGAAAGCATTGTAGTCGAAGTTCGACGCGTAATTGCGAAACGGATCGCCGGCCGATTTACTGCTGACGGACGAAAGACCACCTTCGGCATCGAAGAACGATTTCACTATTCGGCCGCTGGGGTACCACGTTTCGATCAGGTTCCCCGTGGGATCGTATTTGTATTGGGAATTGTTGGTCCGGCCGTCGGTTACCTGCTGGCTCTCCTGCAGCCTTCCAAGATTGTCGAAGGCGGTGTAGCGGCTATCGGAGACGCCGTTGGAAACCTTCGTGAGCTTACCCCGGGAGTACTGTGGCGGCTGAGAAAGTCCGAGACCCGTCCCGTCATAGTAATAGTTGATCGACGGGGTCCCGTTTGGGTCCGAGTAGGTTACACTGGTCGCCCGGCCGGCCTTGTCGTAGGTGTTCGTGATGACCGTGCCTTTGGCGTCCGTGACCGTCTGGACGTTGCCGTATATGTCATACGTGTATCCGGCGGTCCACTGATCATTTTCAGGATTCCCGTCCGTGTTCAGTGCGAGATTGACGTCCTGTTCCGGTTGCCGCGTCCTTATCAATCTGCCGAGCGAATCGTACATGAAGAACCGCTTCTGTTGGCCTTGCTGGATCTTGGTGAGCCTCCCATTTACGTCGTACTTGTACGACGTGGGCTGGGTCGGCTCCGCCAGGGATCCCAGGTCATTACCGTCCACAGGTTCGTCGACCCGGACCAACTGCCCGTACACGTTCTTCAGATACCTCATCTTGCGGCCCGAGGCGTCCGTGACGGTAGTATAGTGGCCCACCAAACCGCCGACGGTAGAGATACCCGATTCGGTCGTCCCGATGCTGGGCCCGGTCTGTCCATCAAGGGCCGGAGCGTAGGATTCGACCACGCGCCCCTTGACGTCGTACCTGGGCTTGCTCCAGAACTTCAAGTCGCCCTGTCGATAAGGGTTTGTACTTCTTTTCAATCTTCCTTGGTCGTCGTACTCGATCTCGACGAAAACATCCCCCTGGCGGTCCTTGGTTTGAACTTTATATGCTTTCCCCGCCGAGTTGAGGAAGGTCGTCACCTCCGCCCAATTCTGCCCATCGACCTGGCGGCGCTGCTTGAGATACAGATTACCGGGCGTGTCCCCATAGTCGAACTCAACGATCTTCCCGCCCGCGGGAGGGTTAACGCGCTTCGTGCGCAGCTTGCCGTCGTATTCGACCGACGTTGTCTGCCCGTTCGCGTCCGTGACCGATAGCGGGCGGCCCGTGTGGAAGTCGTACGTCATCGTGACGGCGGAGGTCTGATCTGTTCCACGAACCCCCGTAGGGTCAGGCGCCGGTGAGATCGTCCGGGTGGGGTAGGCGTAATAGTATCCCGCAGCGTATTCCGTCTCGACGAAGCGGGTCTGATCGCCGCTCAGATCCCAAGCTTTTCGAGGGTTGCCGAAATTGTCATACTGCGCGTGGATCTCCCGCCATGGGTTGACGGCATCATCCTTCACCCAAGTGCGGGATGTGGTAACGTTCCCTCGAAGGTGGGCATAGGTTCCGGCCGGTGCCTCATATCCCACCGTTGTTCCCACGTTCAGCAGCGAATAGTATTTATCCTGCTCATCGTAAACGAACTGGCTTTTTGCGAGGACGTCGTTCAGGTTGGACGGATTTATTACGCGATTCTCGCTCACCAGACCGAGTATGCCCCGGGACTTGTAGCCGTAGGTGTAAAGGTAATCATTTTCCGTAACCCCCGCCAGCTCCGATTCCGAATACATGGCCGCGATCATCGCCAGATCGGCGGATTGCGCGTCCGTCTGCGCTAGCACCTTGTAGTGATAGGACTTTGATCTTCTCAGATTGAGGTGGGAATAGTGCAGGGGATCGACATCGCCATTCTCATCATATTCATTAGCCTGAAGGACCGCCAAAGAATTCGCTCCCTCAAACTCGATAGCGATCGTCCGGGAAGGTCGTGTATCGTTCGCGGGGGCCGTGTCCTGGTCCGGTGCCCATGAGACGTTCTTATTCTTCCATTCACGCAGCACGCGTTGCGATAACGTTTCCCCGTCCGCGAGAAACGACTTGGTTTCGTATTCTCGACCCTCCTTCCATGGCGAATAATCCAGAGGTCCGGCGGAGAACGAGCGCGCCGCGCTGCCGTAGAAGCAATGCCGCTGCAGACCGGTTCGATGGTTGGCCGCATCGAAGTTCTCCGTGTCGACGAAACCGGTGGTTTGATAATTGCACCCCGTACTTCCGATCCTCGTCTCTGGTCTACTGTAAGTTGTCCTAGACGAGGGCGTAGAGTTCCCAACATAGCTTCGCCTTTCGACTATCCTTCGGTACACCTCGGCCGCGGGAAAACTTGGGTTGGACGAGCAAGCAATGTTGTTGATGCCCTCTGACGTCGGGTATGGAATGCCCGACGCGTAATCGTACTCCACGGCGGCTCCGGTAGGGGTT
>Ga0138256_10000135_pt1 | contig 87368 bp, 80 predicted proteins | sample KNB2016incub_MG_FD_105486 | JGI IMG/M metagenome (GOLD analysis project Ga0138256, IMG submission 105486) | Active sludge microbial communities from wastewater in Klosterneuburg, Austria - KNB2014incub_MG | ecosystem: Engineered > WWTP > Activated sludge > Unclassified | place: Austria... | reverse complement strand
TCCCTATCTTTGCCCCGGCAAGTCTTATACGACCAGCTCCTGTTGAACTCCCCCAGGACCGGAAGGTAGCAAGGGTAGATGGTTGAGCGGTGCGATGTAAGTAACTTGCCATTTTTTATGCCCCAAAGTCAAGGCTGGTAAGTGTTTTCAGCTTACTAACAAGATTCAGTCCTGTAACTGTATAAATATTTCCGGCTTAACTCTTTCAATTATTTTACTTTTGCACTTCATATATGTTTTTAACTAAATAATAAATCCCACAGGGTAATACAATGAAATTTTTTATAGATACGGCAAACCTGGCACAAATTAAAGAAGCAAATGATTTAGGAATTTTAGATGGTGTAACTACTAATCCTTCTTTGATGGCTAAAGAAGGCATTAAAGGTGAGGAAGCAGTTATGGCGCATTACAAAGCTATTTGCGAAATGGTTGATGGTGATATCAGCGCTGAAGTTATTTCTACAGATTTTGATGGTATTGTTGCAGAAGGTAAGAAACTGGCAGCGATTCACCCAAACATTGTGGTAAAAGTACCGATGATAAAAGATGGTATTAAGGCTTTGAAATGGTTTACAGATAACGGTATTAAAACCAATTGTACACTCATATTCAGTGCTGGCCAGGCAATTTTAGCTGCTAAAGCGGGTGCTACTTATGTTTCTCCATTTTTGGGAAGAGTGGATGATAGTGGTTGGGACGGAATGGATCTGATACACCAGATGAGACAGATATTTTCTATGCAGGGATATAAAACAGAAATTCTGGCAGCATCAATCAGAAATCCGTTGCACATTATTAAATGTGCTGAAGCTGGTGCAGATGTATGTACCTGTCCGCTTGATTCTATTTTAGGATTATTAAAACACCCTTTAACCGATATCGGTTTGGCTAAGTTTTTAGAAGATGCCAAGAAATTTGCATAATTGATAAGTGAATTAATAGTAAATGCCCGGCAAGTCATTTAGATTTACCGGGCATTTTGTTTGTGGTATAAATTATTTTTTTCCTCTTTTGGTTTTTGGATTTTTCATGATCTCATCCATTGTCTTCAATTCAGGGTCTGGCTTCTGTTTTACGTAAATGGTAAATTCTTTCATGATTGCGGGATCTTTCTTCAATGTTACTTTCACAATTACCTTATCTGTTGTAAAATCCCGGTCAATCCATAAACTGTTGCCAGTGAATTCTCCTGCCGATGCCCAAAAAATAAGATGTGTACTGTCGAGCGGCAGGTATTTGCCATTTGATAATTTTCCATCAATATTAATATAATTGAAAGTGCCTTTTTTCAGGCTGTCGGTATACAGGTTTACGTAAATGCTTTCTACTTTTTGAGCTTTAGTAAAAAACGAACATAAGATAAATAAAAGGAGTAAAAATTTCTTCAATGCTTTTGTTTATACAAAGATTGAAAAAATTATGCCATCATTACAATTAAAGCTGGCCTGATTTGTTAAAGTTTAGTTGTGCTTGTTTGTTTAAAAGAGAGTTTAGCCTAAATTTTAATAGCTGTTAAAGTAAGGTCAGGTTCATTAACTGTTAGGGAAATAACCTTTCCGTTTTCTATCTTGAATGTTACTTCTACCGATGTAGTACCATTATACACAAATATATTTGCTGCTTTTTGATTAATTGCCCCACCAAATTTCCCGAGCTTGCCTAATGAAAGTAACTTTCGCATATTCAGCTTTACACTGAACCCGTCTTCGGCACCGGGGCCATATTTATAATCGCCAATATATTTTAGTTTTTCCTGTTCAGTCTGCTCAATAAATTTATCCTGCCCATCGGCATTACCCAACGATTCCAGGTAGCCAACCAGTTTTGTTGAATCCTGTTTATTTTTTTCTGTTAATCCTTCGCTTTTCAATCCATTTTGGGCATGCCTTAATAAACTTATTCCATGTGGTCCTGCTATTGTTTGTATTCCGGGCGTAGTTTCAATCATTGATTTTACAGCATCATGTGCACCTAACATGGCATAAGTGAAAATATCAGGCCGGGCACCTTTGCTCATTAAAAACTCTGCTATATCTCTGCGGCCAGTGTGCGAAGCTGCACCCAAAGCGGTCTCCCAGTCACCAAAAGCCCAGTCCCAGGTAGCTCTTGATAATTCAGGCCGTTTATTCACCAGCTCTTTTACCCTGTCCAGGTTAGCGTGTGATGCGCCAACAACCTCAGCTACGATTTTATCATCAATGGATGGATACCTGTGGAAAAGTTCATCGCCTGAAAATTTTACAGGCTGTCGTTCTATTATCTGCCTGGCAAAAACAATATTAGGCATTGAGACTGCCAGTAAACCGAAAACCGAACTTTTAACTGCATTACGTCTTGTTATTAAATGCTGCTCTTGCATAAGCGTAAGTTTAATAGTATTGGAGATTATTTATCCTTTCTGGAAAATATCTTACTTACAATTTTCCATTCATTATTTATCTTTAAAAGATTCATGTAATCGTACAGAATAACTTTTTCGTTTTCAATTTTAATTTTTGCCTGTGCAGCATTACCTTCAACATTCATCGAAACAATCTCTATCTGTCTTTTGGCCGGAGGGGCTGTATTTGCTTTTACCCTGGCAATAAAATCAGCAATAGGCACATCTTTAAACTCACCGGTCTTTGCATCAATATATTTCATAGATGCAGAGGGGGCAAATGCTTTTTCCATCCGGGTACCGTCGCCACTCATATAATTTTCGAGGCAGGTACGTACGTCTGCCTCATCACCCGATTGAGCAACGGCAACTAAAATAAAACAGCAAAGGGAAAGCGTAAGAAGGAGTATCTTTTTCATGTAATTGATTTTTATCAAGATAAAATCAAAAGAAGAAGAAAGAAAGTTAATAGGGACAGGCGGTAAATCAGTTGAGTTGTAAGCTGAAAATGGTATGTTGAGAAATTGACTTAAAGAGCGGAGTTTATAAAATCGCCTTTTTCATGCACACACTGTTTTCAATGTGCTTATACTGCCCGTAATTTTTAATTATACTATACCCGGCTTTTTTATAAAGGCTGATGGCTTCTGGCTGTTTTTTGCCGGTTTCTAAAATGCAGGCAGTGTAATTTAATTCGGCTGCCCAAGTTTCAAGTTCCTTTAAGACTTTATGTCCTGTTCCCTGGCCACGGTATTCAGGCAGTACAAACATCCTTTTTATTTCTACAATCGCTGGTTCATATTCTTTAAATGCTCCGCAGGCTATGGGTATATTACCGTCATAACAAACGATGGTATTTTGCAATTTTTCAATCTTATTAAACTGAGCATAGAAATCGTGTTCATCACCATCTCTCAACTTTAAATCTGCATCAAGCAGACTAACCAGGCGTTTAAAATCGGCGTTGGTATAAGTGGTTTTGGTAAAACTCAGCATTGTTTTTTTTTTGTGAATTAAAGGTATTTATTTTCTTTAACCTTTAAAAAGACGAATAGGAGTATAATCAGATAAGACATAGTTTACCGAGTAAATAAACTATTGTTTACTATCAGTAAGATCAATGAATTATTGAAGAGAAGATACTTGAATTAATTAAACTCCTGTACCTGCATAAAAATATACGGATTTACAGAATGTTGTTTTTCATTTTTCTGGGTATGCTTGCAATACACAAGTTCAATAAAGGTATTAGCATCGTTAATTTTCCAAAGCTGAGCCTGTTTGGAAATTGTGCTATCGAAGCATTCAGGAAGTATTTCGGGAGTTATACCATTCCGGCAGGCATCTTTTAATTGTTCTTTTTGCGAAAACCAGCCGTCTGCCTGGGCGTTGTTCTTATTTACCCAATGTTCTGAAAAAAAACGGGAGTGTAGTATGAGTAAAAGCTCCTTTTGTTGATTGCCGGTGTTCATAAATTAGATTTTTGGTTTTAAGTATTGGATAGAAGACAACTTATATTAAACGTAAAAACGCAAATTTAAGTATAGTATTTGTCCGGATTCATAGATTTTTCATTGATTCTGATGTAGAAAGATTGCTAGTCTATGCTGGAGTATTCAAGGAGTACTAAATCTGATTATGTAAAACTTGGCAATAAATGTGCCAGACTGGATGAAAAAGAGGCTTTATGCAGATGTTGTGCAAATTAACTTTACTAAGAGGGATTAGTATCAGTTATGATTGAAGAGATTACTGTTTAATATAGTAAGTAAGAGCACCATCAGTGTAGCAGTTTGGTGTGTCAAAGATTAGTTTTCCGTTTTCTATTGTAATATAAAGCTCAGAATTGTTCTGTTCATTAGTTGTAATGACGATATCGCTTTCCCGGCTATAACAATCCTGTTTGTGGTGTAATGAATAATTTCCTTTAAAAAGAAGGGTATCATTTCTGCGTCTCTCAAAACCGCCCGATCCTGATAAAATGATTTTATTCCCATTTCCGGCTGGGTAATTAGTAATACCCGACATGTTTATCGTTTTTTCTATTTCCCAGGTTCCGGAAATATCGGGGTATCCCTTTTCTTTCTTGCAGGAAAAAAAGAGACATAAAATGAGTAAAAGAGCAAGTGGTTTCTTCATATTTACTATGACATTGATAATTTTAAAATCGTTGCTTGGGATTATAAATGGTGCCGCAAATTTGTATTAATAAGGGTATTTAAAAAAGTCACAACGGTCTTCGTCACAAAGCAGCCTTTGTAAAGTAGGGTTTTTCAGTACATCTGTATAATCCATTTCCTTCCCATCTACTTTAATTTTTCTGTAGATCAGTCTTATCCCATGACTGTAATCAACCCACCAGTTAATATGACCGGTATATAAAGGTTGTATTGTTTTACCATTTAACTGATGCCAGCCGTAAATAGCTTCCCGGTCAGGTTTTGCATCAGTTAAAATTTTGCCGGTAATTACAAGGTCTTTTTTAATACCTGCAATTAATCCTTTTCTTCCTTTTCGCTGCCCTTCAATAATTAAGTGATGCTGCCACATGGTTACACTGCTGTCCCTGAACGCATACATAGGAACCGGCTCTAATTTTACAGTTGATTGCTGATAAATGAGATCAACCATTTTTCGTGTTGGAAGAAAGCAGTTTAAACTGTCTGCAATTTTTTGAGCTGCCATGGGAGTTAGAGGAATTCTTGCCCAATCTTCATCAGTACCTAAAGACAAGTAATCGGGTATTACATAAAAAACCGCTCGATGCTTAATTCCATTGCTATCTTTTATTTCGGAATAAACCGGAGCGGATTTTTTAAGGAATGAAGGGATATTGCCGGATAATATTTCCTGTACCGCCAGCGAATCCCGTTCTTTCCATTTCCATGCTGCAACAGTTTTAAAGAAACCGCTTCCGGTTGTTCTTTGTACTGCAGGATGTGGTGCTTCTGATAAAAACCTTCCCGTACTGCTGCAGGCAGTGAAGAAAATAATTAAAACTATGTGAACTGAATATTTTAACAAAGCTGAAATTTATTGGTCACTTATATATTCTTTATAACTTCTTTCCCCAAAGTAAATAAAGTATTTTTTCCGGTTGAATTTTGTTGCTGATAAAAGCGAAAGAATAAAACCATTCTTTGCCACCTGTTCGGTATGATAGATCAATGCGCCGGGATTTTGTTTAAGCTTAAACAAAATCCTTTCATCTAATGCCTCGTGCAAGATAAATGAAGTGTCGATTTTTGTATTGAACTGAAAGGCTTCAGATAAATTACCTTGCATCAATCTGCTCCGGTACCAGGTACCGCCAGTGGGGCTTACCAAAGGTTTTCCGTTATAAATTACCACGCTGTCGTTATAAGCAAGTACCAGCAGCTTATTTGATTTACTTTGCTGCAGCCAGTCAATGAGTTTATTTTTATGATTTGTTTCTTCGTACCCATAATCACTATCGAGGAAAGCGATCCTTTCAATATTGTATGGGATTTCTTCCACCGCATCAAGGTATCCGAAAATAAAACTGCCTCCACCACTGTGACCATTCAAAACTATTTTAGGGTTATAGGTTTTAAACAGGTTTGTTATGCTGTCAACAATTTGTTTAATTATATAAATTGAATCGGCAGTGCTCCGTTTCCATGCCGGCCAACTTTTTTGTGCTGCCATTAAATAGGCAACTATATAATTATTTTTATTGTCGAGATTTCGTACAAACCTGGTTTGAGCAGCTATATGCTGAATATCAAAATGCCAGTCATCTCCTTCTTTTAATTTTTTACCTTTTGTCCATTCAATATTATTACCGTTTGGCAAAGCATAAAATACGAGATAGGTTTTTCCTTTGGGATTAAATTGTAATGCTGCATTGATATTGACTACGACATTATCCCATGGCTCTTTTATGGTTAGTCCCTGTTCATCAAACGATCCTGTTTGTTTAAAGCCGGGTATCAACTGTGCCAATGAAACGGTTAAGTTGCATGTTACAAGAATACCTGAAAAGAAAATTTTAAGAAATGCTGACCGCCTTATAATGGAGCAGCAGTTTGTTTTAAGGTTTTTATTTTCAGCCCATGCTTTCATTTAATAAATGTATGTAAAAATCAGTATTATATTTTAGCTGGATGAATGGTTGTTTAATGGTCTTATTGGAAGAATATTTTTAACATACAAAATGAAGATTCTGAAAAAACAGATTTATTTTTTTGCGATTGCATTTTTAATCAGCTCAATAATACTTACCGTTTCATTTCCAAACATTAAATCTGCAAATTTATCTGGTTTTGTAAGTTTGCTAAGTATTAAAAACAAGGACAACCCTTCTTCCTGCGACCAGGATTTACCCCCACGACGTGCAGCTTTTAATGCAGCTTCAACAGGTATATTTCCTCCTTTGGGGTGAATCAACCAGGCATACATGGTATATTGACCAATACCTTCCATGGTTAGAAAAAAATCATCAATCTCGTTTAAAATTTTCAGGTCACCGGTAAAATAGTCAAGCTGCCGTTTTTTATGCATTTCCAGCCCTAGATTTGTCAGACCTCTGAAATTTGCTTTGGTTGATGCAGCAGCATTGTAAAAAAGACTTACTTCTTTTCTGAACTTTAATTCATAAACAGAGTCTTTCTCAAAATATTCCTGTACGATATCATCCGAAAATTCAACTTTAAATGTATTGGTTTGTTCATATGCAGTCATTTTTTTACCATAGTTCTGCATCTGCTGAGTGTGTGCAAATTCATGCAGAAATACACCGGTGACCAACATGTCAAGCCCGGTTTCTTTACTTTTTACTCCGGCAGTTTCCCAAAATGAAAGCAAAGGCATTACAAAAAAAGAATTTTGATTTTCCATTGGCGAAGCAAAAGACATTAAACCTACAGGAACAACCTGTTTACCGGGAAGTGTGATATTGCCATCGTGTTCTTTTTTTCGCCAGGTTAATTTTTTATCAAATAAAGAAGGTCCGTCAATTATTTCGCCATTGGGTACAGAAACCGGAGATGTGGAGTAAATAAATTTCTCATCAAAAAATACAAACTCAACAGGCTTTAGTGAATTTATCCTGTAAATATCCCTGCTTACCATTTCCCAGGCTGCAAACCATTTTTTTACTCCCTCCAGTTCCTGGGCAGGGTTAAAACTGGTTAAATGCTTCGCAGGTTTAAAAGAAACCAGTACAGCCAAAATCAACAATGCCTGTATTGTTTTTTTCATAACGGATGATTTTTTTTAAAGACCTGAAGTTAAATTTAATTTTTGAGGATACAGAGTTGCTTTGTGACAAGCGGCTTCTTTCAATTGACAAAAAAGAGAGCAGGTGTTTTATTTTTGACTAACTTACAACCCAAATTAAAATTGCTTAATTAATTTGATTTTCTGACTGCAGTATTTTCCTAAATCAATAAACATCTTATTCATGAAAAGATTAATCTTTTTTCTTTTACCAGTAATATTGTTCGGTTGTAACAACAGTTCAGAAACAACTGCCGATATGGTTTTACAGAACGGTCAGATATACACCGTTAATAAAGGCCAACCCAATGCCGAGGCGCTGGCGATAAAAGATGGCATCATCATTTTTACCGGCAGCAATGCAGATGTAAAAAAATATATTGGTAATAATACAGAGCTAATTGATTGTAAAGGACAGTTTGTAATGCCCGGTTTTATTGAAGGACACGGACATATTTACGGGCTGGGCAGTTCCCTCGTCAATCTTAATTTAATGACTGCAAAAAACTGGGATGAGATCGTTGCCATGGTTGCCGACGCAGTTAAAAAAGCAAAACCCGGCGACTGGATCATAGGCCGTGGCTGGCATCAGGAAAAATGGGATCCGGCTCCTGCAAATAATTATCTGGGATATCCTTATCATGAAGTACTTGATAAAATTTCTCCTGATAATCCGGTTTTACTTTCACATGCCAGCGGGCACAGCAGCTATGTAAATGCGAAAGCCATGGAACTTGCCGGTATCAATAATACAACGGCTAATCCTTCGGGTGGCGAAATTGTAAAAGATAATACCGGCAGAATTGTTGGTGTGCTTTCGGAAAGGGCACAGGGATTGGTAGGAAGTGCATACGGTGCATTTCTGGATACACAAAGTGAATCATTTCACAAAGAAAAATGGGCTACCGGTATAAGAATGGCAGAAGAAGATTGTCTTAAGAAAGGAATCACTTCTTTTCAGGATGCAGGATCATCATTTAATGATGTAAAATGGATGAAGGAACTGGCAGATGCAGGTAAATTAAATATCCGGCATTGGCTGATGGTAAGAGAAAAAAATGCTGAGCTGATAAAAAATGAAAATATATTTCCATTGATAGATGCAGGCAAGGGTTTCCTTACAGTGAATGCAGTGAAAGTTTCTTTGGATGGTGCGTTGGGTTCGTACGGAGCCTGGCTGCTGGAACCTTATACCGACAGGGCAGGATGGACAGCTGAACCGACTTTTAATATTGATTCTTTAAAAGCCATTGCAGATTTTTGCTGGGGAAAAAATATACAGTTATGTGTGCATGCCATTGGCGACAAGGCCAATCGTGAACTGGTAGATATTTACGGAAACAAGATCAATACTGCCAAAACCAAAGATCATCGCTGGCGGGTTGAACATGCACAGCATGTAAATCCTACAGAGATACCACGTTTTAAGGAATGGAATATCATCGCTTCCATGCAGGGCATTCATTGTACAAGTGATGCGCCCTTTGTTCCCAAACGCCTTGGTGATAAACGTTCAAAAGAAGGTGCTTATGTATGGCAGTCTTTTTTGCAGGCAGGTGTTGTGGTAAATAATGGAACAGATGTACCGGTAGAAGATGAAGATCCTATTGCCTGTTATTATGCAAGCGTAACCCGCAAATTAAAAGATGGGTCGGTATTTTATCCCGAACAGAAAATGACGAGAGAGCAGGCATTGTATTCATACACCATGGCCAATGCTTATGCTGCTTTCCAGGAAAAAGAAAAAGGATCACTTGAAAAAGGAAAGTATGCAGATATAACAATTCTGTCTAAAAATCTTATCAGCTGTGCCGATGATGAAATAAAGGATACAAAAGTAATGATGACCATTGTTGGCGGTAAAGTAAAATATAAAAAGGCAGATTGATGAGTTTACTGAAACTGCTTAAAAATATTTTATTCTATCGCCGCCTGTTATTATAAAGCTGGGTTTAAAATACGGGGTCAATTATTTTTTTTAATCCATTTGGAAACATAAAACTGAGCAGCACAAAAATGAGCAGGATGTTAAACTCTACACCATTTCTTCCACCGCCAACAACAAACCAACCTTCTTTATAATGTACCATAATGATGCCCATGATGAGTACAAAAATGGTAACGACAGAAGCCCACTTGATATATTTATTCAAAAGAAAACACAGAGCACAAACTACATGCGACAGTTTTATTGCCCAGGCAATATAAACACCCATGGGAGCAAATCCAACCTGGTTTAAATAGAAATTTCCAAAATCGTTGATACCATTGTTGAACATACCAGGTACACTGTGCATGATTAAAATGATGGCAACCGGAAGGCGTAGTAAAGCTGTTTTGTTTATGATGTTCATTATGCTTTCTAAGGTTTGGTAATGTGAATCATTGATCTGTTGCAATTTTATTTTAGTTGCGATGTTAATACCTGTTCAAAATAAAACAAATACTTGAGACTAAAGCGTTATTTCAGTTTGATTTTTCAGTTTTATACCTGTTGAATTAAATTTAAAATACATGTACAATAAATATCAACATCCGCTTGGTTAGTCAACAGTTGTTGCAGACCAAAGCTTTCTAATAGTTAACTTTTTAACTGATTTGAATATTGACAGGAAGAAATATGATAAGTTGCAAAACCTTAATCCATTAAAACAACCCCTTTTTTTAAAAACAAATTGGATGATAACTGCGTCAGCATAAAATCGGCAACATCGGCACGGGATATTTCAGGGCTGCCTTTCATTGTAAACCTTTCTCCAGCTTTGTAATTACCTGTTGCCGGTTTATTGTTTAGCTTAACGGGATAAACAAGAGTCCAGTCTAGATTGCTGGAGCGTATCGTTTGCTCCGCTTTGGCTTTATCTCTATAAATATTATGTAAAAAAGTTTTAAAAATAATTTTCTGTATCAGGCTGGCCTGTACCAATGTTTCACCGGCGCCAAAGCCCGAGAGAAAGATCAGGCGTTTTATCTGCATTTCATTCATTGCAGGAATTAATATATTAACCGCATCGGTGATCAGGTCTGAAGAAATGAGAGATTGCCCTTTTCCAAGAGTACTGATGACAGCATCCTGACCGGCAAGCGCTTTTAAAACAATATTTTTATCCAGCACATCTCCGGCAATAATAGTAAGTTTTTCATGAGCGATACTGATCTTTGAAGGATTGCGAACCAGTGCAGTCACTTGATGCCGTTGCTCAAGTGCCTGTTTAAACAGGTGCTGACCGGTTGGGCCGGTTGCACCAAGAATCAGTATCTTCATATTTCAAATTTTTTTAGAAATAAAAAGTACAACATATTTTTTGGATTCAACCTATTCACTTTGATTAAACCAATGTCGTTGCATATGAACCGGGGAAATGGGTTTATTAAATTATTCGGGGGCGTAGGTGATTATGATTACAGCATGTTTTTCAAATCCCGAACTTAATCTTACTTCATATCTTTTTGAACCGCTTTCTACAATCAGCAATGCAGTATTGGGCGGAATACTCCCAAGGTTTTCAGCCTGCATCAATATTTCTATTGGTTCACCGGGCCTGGTTGCTTTAATAAAAAAGGAGAAAGCTTTATCACTGATGCGCTGTTTTACCAGCACAGGGCTTTTATTGACAAAGATTGAAACGGTATCATCATCTATAATTGCATTGTCATATAAAATTACTTTGATACTGCTGTCCTGTACTTTAAGAATCTGTTGTATGTCCAGTTTCCGGTCGGCAAGGCTGCTGTCTTCCAACACCGGTTTTACCTGATCGGTTGGATAGTTTTCTAAAAAGCTGGTATCTCCTTCAATATTGGTATTCCTTTTATGGTTCCGTGGCTTTGTGTAATAACTGATGAGTTTTTGCCCCACAAAAGATTCTATAGGGTAATCTGGTTTTTTTATTTTCTGGAGCACTATCAGTAATTCTTCATTGGGAAAGCAGGTAGTGTCATCACCAAAAGTTCCCCTGCCTCCCCATGTTCCTGTGAGATATTGGGTTTTCCCGATTTTATAATATTTAAGATCGAAGACTTTTTCACAGGGAGAAAAATTATCCGGCAGTATATAAACAGGTCTGCCCAGTTCCTGAAGCCGAATCGATTTATGTTTCCTTTTCCGCTGTCCCTCTACCCGGTACAACACAAAACGGCTGGTATCTTTAAATGCAAATGAATTTCCTGATAATTCATTGCCAAACTGAGTCAGTTGAATTTCCAGGCTTTCTACCGATGCATTTAAACCGGCAGACGCCCTCCGGCTTATTTTGCCACTCCATATACCGCTCAATTGTTGTGCATGAATATGCTGAGCTATAAGCAAAATAATAATTAGCATTGAGTATTTATTCACTTCACGTAGATTATAATAATGTGGAAGTTCAACAAATTTAGCACAATGTATTGTTCCAACGAGATGTAGGCTTTTAATAAAGCTGGCTTCTGATAAATCCAGTAAATCAATTTAATTTTAAAAATCCCGGTTCAAACAAACTTCGCTATAATAAACGTTGCTCAATGATATAATGATGAACGGAGCGTCGCCACTTCAGCCCAATCTCAGTACAGCAGCTGGTAACAAAATAAAAAAGGCCGGTCTTTCAACCAGCCTTTAATTTATCAGCGTGTTTATTATTTACTTCACATACGGCGTTCCTGAAAGCTTCACATATTTACTCAGCCACTGATCCTGCTCCCAAAGCATGTGTAAAATATTTTCTTTGGCAGCATAACCATGACTTTCGAAAGGCAATTGCACAAAACGCACCGTGCCGCCGTGTCCTTTGATGGCATTGTACAAACGCTCGCTTTGGATAGGAAATGTGCCGGGGTTGTTATCGGCTTCGCCATGTATCATCAGCAGCGGAGTTTTAATTTTATCGGCAAAACTGAACGGGCTCATGTTGAAATACAGATCGGGTGCCTGCCAGTACGTACGCTCTTCGTTTTGAAAACCAAATGGCGTAAGGGTACGGTTGTATGCACCGCTACGGGCTATGCCGGCTTTAAATAAATTTCCGTGACCAAGTAAATTGGCTGTCATGAATGCACCATAACTGTGGCCGCCAACGGCTACCCGGTTACGGTCGCCAACACCCATGTCGGCAATCTTATCAATGGCTGCCTGGGCACACCATTGCAGTTGATCTACAAAATTATCATTGGGTTTTTTATCACCTTCGCCTACAATGGGGAATTCTGTATTGTCCATAACAGCATAGCCCTGTGTGGCCCAAAAAATAACCGAGCCATAACCAACTCTGGAGAAAGTGTATTTGCTGCCACGTATCTGCGATGCATCTGCAGCGCTTTTAAACTCACGTGGGTAGGCCCACATGATAACGGGCAGGGGACCATCTTTCGCAGCATCATATCCTTTAGGTAAATAAAGATCGGCAGCTAAATCAATGCCATCTTTACGTTTGTAAGTAATTTTTTGTTTGGTAATACCACGCAGCCCCGGTTGCTGATCAGGAAAAGCAGTTATAGCTTTTGTGGAATTGTTTTTTATATCGTTGATATAATAATTTGGTTGCTCGGTAGTGCTCTGGCGGTTTGTGATCACCTGCAGGTTATTGTAATCAAGCACTTGTACAACCGATTCGTAAAAGCCTTCTTTGCAGCGCCAGAGTTCTTTTGTTTCTTTTGATTTTATGTCGAACGTGTTTAAGAAGGGCAGATCACCTTTATCGGATGCACCATTGCCACGCATGTACATTGTAGTACCGTTTAGAAATTTAATTGTGTTTCGTCCGTATTTATTTTCTTCGGTGACGGGAGAACCTGGATCGTTGTAGGCATCATTCGTACTTCTGTCATACAATACATCTGCCACACTGGTTGCCGGATTCACATTGCTGAGTTTACGGCGTTGTTTTGATTGCGAACCTTCAGTAATAAATAACATATTGCTGTTGATATCAGTAACGGCATACATGCGCATTTCACTTTTGGCAACTTCTTTAGGTGAGCCAGTGAACGGCGATGCCAGGGTATATGCTGCATCATGGTATTGTATTTTCTTTTTCATGATGCCACTGTCAAGAGGTTCAATCCAGGAAACTGTTGCGGGTTCATTGTCGAACCAGCTATGGCGGCGTGGAGCATTGAGTACATTATCAAAACCTGTTGGCGCCAGCTCGTTTGATGGCAGTTTAGCCAGCCGTTTTACATCTTTTAAATTGGCATCAGTGATATAAACTGTGCTGTTAAATCCACCTGCGGGAACCAGGTAGGAGTATGGTTTGTCAATACGGTCAATCAAAAAATATTTTTTGTCGGGAGATGCTTCGATACTGCTGTAAATGGCGGGTGAACCGAGTCTGGTCTCTACACCGTTTACATTTTTTATAAGTTGTGTTGTTGCGTAAAACTCAAACAACACTTCATCATAAGGCGATTTTATCAGATCCTGATAAGTTCGGCTGGCAGCTACTTTACCCAAATTTTGTTGCACAACCGGGCCCTTAGGCGCCAGTGGCTTTGCTGTCAGTTGGCTCAGCGGCTTGTTCACCGATTTGTACAAAATGGTATTATTATCTATCCATTCGAAGGCACTGCCCATAACAGTGTTTACCTGTGCCTTGTTTATTTTGGTTGCTTTTTTTGTTTGTATGTTGATGATGTACAGATCAACACCGGTATTGGTGGTATTGGTAAAAGCAATTTTATCTTCATTGGGGCTCCAGGAAAAACTACCGGCTTTTAAATTGGCAGGTAAACCGGTTACAGGAGTTTCAACACCGGTCTTGATATTCTTCAACGATACAGCTGTTGAAAAACCTGAACGGCTGGGCGAAAAATTATTTGGGTTGATACGTAAACCGGCAATGCGTAACTCGGGCTGCGCCAGTTCTTCCACGCCAGGCATGCTGCTGCGTTCCATGATCATCATCCAATTGCCTTTGTTATCGAAACTAACACCGGGCGTTGGCTTGGCCATTACGAGGTCGTAAATTTCTTTTGGCGGGGTCTGGTATTGAACAGCATCCTGAGCAAATAAACTACCGGTGCTTAATAATAATACAAGGAAGAGGAACTTTCTCATGTTGATTTGGTTTGGTTATTTGAGGGAACAAATGTAAGCGTTAAACAGGTTAATAGGCCATGGGCTGGCTATATTGGTAATGTTATATTGCCGCTTATCAATCCATTATAATGCTGTTAATTTGAAATGCCAACCCGCTGCCTGATAAATTCATTTCGTTCCAGTTCATTCAGCATAAACATGGCAAGATCGCCTGCATTAATGTGGTCTTTGTTTGGCTCGGGTTCGTAATTGGCTTTTGTTATAAAACTGCCGGTTGGGCCGTTGTTAATTATTTCGGGAGAGCCGATCATGGTCCAGTCCAAATCGCTTTCTTTTAAATACTCGTAAGCCTTTTGATGTTCTTTGCCTACGACAAGATATTTTTTGGGATAATCTTCATGGTCAACTAATAAAGTATTTTCATCAGCATTTAAAATGCCCGAACCTCCAACCGCTATTATTCTTTTTACTCCGGCCTTCTGCATTTGTTTAATGATATTTTTAATGCCGAGTGTTCTTGCCTTGTCGACACCGTCTCTTGATCCGCCAATGGCAGAGAATACCGCATCAGATCCTTTTATTGCATGTAACACTTCGCCTTCGTCGAATAAAGCACCTTGTACCAATTTCAGATTTTCAGTTTGTAAATAGTCAGTAGTATAAACATTTCTGCCAAATGCCCTTACATGATAGCCATTGAATAAAGCCTGTTGCACCAATTGTTTGCCAACAGTACCTGTTGCGCCAAATACGATGATAGTCACTTTGAATGTTTTTATGAAGTTACTTTATTTAGGCCTGAGTACATCGCCAAATTCTTCATTCCTTTTTTCCATCATGGCTTTTGCAAAAGGGCATAGTGGTAATATTTTCATATTGTGAGTGCGGGCATGTTCAACAGCCGCTTTTACTAATTGATAACCCACATTTTTTCCTCTTAATGTGTCTGAAACCTCAGTGTGGTCAATAATCATCAGTTCAGTACCGGTCATCGAATAAGTCATTTCAGCCAGGTTTATTCCGTCTTCTTCAATATAAAATGAACCTTTACTGCCATCCTGTTTCTGTTGTATCAGCATTTTGTAAAATTTTAAGGAATTACAAAATAAGTTTTTTTATTAAGCAATTTGTTTTCATATTTGCAATAACAATGAAAATGATGAACACAAATAATAACAGTTGGTGGTGGAGCATAGTCAAATGACGTGCCTTCGTTGCTATTGTATTATTATATATAGTTGAACCCGGCACAAGTTGCCGGGTTTTTTAATTGAATATTATGAAGAAGATTGAAATACAAACCAGTTTTAAAAAGATGCTCGCCGATGTGTACACACCGGTTGGTATTTATTTAAGATTGAGGGACAGGTTCAGGGATACCATACTTTTGGAGAGTACCGATTTTCATGCAGGGGAAAACAGTTATTCTTTTATCGGCATCAATGCAGTTGCCGGAATAGAGATCAGCAATCCATCAGCCATTGAATTTAAAATGCCCGGACAAAATGCAGAGCGGATAAAGCTGGATAAAATCGCCGATGTTCCTCAACTATTATGGGATTTTATGAATCGGTTTGAAGTTAAAGAAGTGGCTGCAGGCCCTGTGAATGCAGCACAAGGGTTGTTTGGTTATACTTCATTTGATGCGGTGCAATTTTTCGACTCTATAAATTTAAACGCTGCAAAAGTCTCCCCCTCGGGGGGAGATTTAGAGGGGGCCGATATTCCATTAATGCGCTACCGCCTTTATCAATACGTTATCGCCATAAATCATTTCAAAGATGAATTATTTATTTGCGAAAATCATTTTAACGGAATAGAAAGCGAAGTGGAAGTAATTGAAAGTCTGATTAAGAGTAAAGATGTGCCTGGTTTTCCTTTTAAAGCAGTTGGTGAAGAAAGTTCAAACATTACAGATGCGGCATACATTGATATGGTAAAGAAAGGAGTGGCCAGTTGCTTCAGGGGCGATGTATTCCAGATTGTGCTGAGTAGACGTTTTGAGCAAAAATTTACCGGTGATGAATTTAATGTGTACCGGGCACTGCGTAGCATCAACCCAAGTCCGTATTTATTTTATTTTGATTATGGCGATTATAAACTGATGGGATCCTCACCGGAAAGTCAGTTGATTGTTGAGAAAGGAAAAGCAGTTGTACATCCCATTGCCGGCACATTTAAAAGAACCGGTGATGATGAAGAAGATAAAGCTCTGGCTATAAAACTTGAGAATGACGAAAAAGAGAATGCAGAACATGTAATGTTAGTTGACCTGGCAAGAAATGACCTGAGCCGCATGTGTACCGAAGTGGAAGTGTCGCAATACAAAAAGATTAACTACTACAGCCATGTGATTCACCTTGTAAGTGAAGTAACAGGTAAGGTTGGGCCGGATGCTAATCCGTTTAAATTACTGGCAACAACATTGCCAGCAGGTACATTGAGTGGTGCTCCAAAAATTAGGGCCATGCAATTAATCAATGATTATGAAACAACAGCACGAAGTTATTATGGTGGAGCTATTGGGTTTATTGGTTTTGACAGATCGGTGAATCATGCCATCATGATACGTACTTTCTTAACCCGGAATAATACTTTGGTTTATCAGGCCGGAGCAGGTGTGGTTGCAGCAAGTAAGCCGGAAAGTGAATTGCAGGAAGTGAATAATAAATTAAACGCATTAAAACAAGCCATAACACTGGCACAAAATATAGGGTGATGAAAATTCTTGTTTTTGATAATTACGATTCCTTTACTTATAACCTGGTGCATCTTGTTGAAAAAATTACAGGAGAAAAAGTTGATGTGTACAGGAATGACATGATTGCATTGGCCGAAGTTGCGGCTTATAATAAGATTATTTTATCACCGGGGCCGGGTATTCCGGTAGAAGCAGGATTATTATTGCCCTTGATAAAAGAGTATGCTGCAACTAAATCTATATTGGGTGTTTGTTTGGGCCATCAGGCCATTGCAGAAGCTTTTGAAGGAACATTAATTAATTTAAGTACGGTTTATCATGGTGTGGCAACGCCAATTAAAATACTAAATGCTAAATCGGAAATCCTGAATGGGTTACCCGAAACAATTGAAGTTGGCAGATATCATAGCTGGATTGTTAACGAAGATGATTTTCCTGACGATTTAGAAATTACTGCAAGAGATGAGAACGGCTACATCATGGCACTGCAGCATAAAACTTTTGATGTACAGGGAGTTCAGTTTCATCCGGAGAGTGTACTGACACCGGATGGGGAAAAGATTTTACGTAACTGGCTGAAAAAATAACCGCAAAGACGCTAAGGCGCAGGGGAATGACTTTGCGCCTTAGCGACTCCGCGGTAAAAAAATAAACATGAAAAAGATTCTGAATTATTTATTCGAACATAAAAGCCTTACGAGAGAGCAGGCTAAAGAAGTGCTGCACAATATTTCTAAAAATGTGTACAGCGAAGCCGAGATAGCTGCTTTTATTACCGTGTATTTAATGCGCAGTATTACCATTGAAGAATTACAGGGATTTCGTGATGCGTTGCTGGAACTTTGTGTGCCGGTAGATTTGAACGGACATGAAGTGATTGATATTGTTGGTACCGGTGGCGATGGAAAAAATACATTCAATATTTCAACCCTCAGTTGCTTTATTGTGGCCGGCACGGGTACCAAGGTTGCCAAACATGGTAATTACGGTGCATCATCCATCAGCGGCAGCAGCAATGTAATGGAGCAATTAGGTTATGTATTTAAAAATGATAATGATGTGTTGAAGAAAGAATTGGATGAAGCAAACATTTGCTTTTTACATGCACCCATGTTTCATCCGGCATTAAAAGTGGTGGGACCGATACGGAAAAACCTGGGAGTGCGTACCTTTTTTAATATGCTTGGGCCGATGGTTAATCCGGCATCGCCTAAATACCAGTTGGTTGGGGTTTATAATCTGGAGATGGCAAGGATATACAATTATTTATTGCAACAGGGCAGCAGCGCTTTCACAATAATTCACAGCCTGGATGGTTATGATGAAATTTCTTTGACGGGTGATGTGAAAGTAATAACCAATGCCGGTGAAAAAATTTACAGTGCCGAAGATCTAGGTAAAAGAACAGTGAGTCCGATGGATATACACGGAGGCAATTCGGTAGAAGAAGCCGCTAAAATATTTACAACCATTTTAAAAGGTGAAGGAAGCTGGGCTCAGAATGCAGTGGTGCTGGCAAATTCGGCTATGGCCTTGCATTGCACTGGAAAATATAAATCTTATGACGAGTGTTATCAGCTGGCGGTGGAAAGCCTGGAAAGTGGAAGGGCTTATCAATCTTTACAAAAATTAACTGGCAGATAACATGAACATTCTGGATAAAATAACCGAACATAAAAAGGAAGAGGTTGCAAGAAATAAACAGTTTCTTTCAACAGAGCAGTTAATGCAAAAACCATTTTTCAACCGCACGGTAATTTCATTAAAGCAGTTTTTGCTTGATGAAACAAAAACGGGAATTATAGCTGAGTTCAAAAGAAAATCGCCATCTAAGGGAGTAATTAATAACAGCGCTGATGTGGAGGAAGTAACAAAAGCTTATACAGAAAATGGAGCCTCGGGTCTGTCAGTATTAACCGATACTGTTTTTTTTGGCGGCTCAGCTGATGACCTGCTCAAGGCCAGAGTCAATGATATTCCCATCCTGCGTAAAGATTTTATTATTGATAAATACCAGATAACAGAAGCTAAAGCTATGGGCGCCGATGTTATTTTATTGATAGCAGCATGTTTAACACCGGAAAATGTGCTGGAATTGGCTTTCTTTGCAAAATCTTTGAAGATGGAAGTGTTACTGGAAATTCATAATGAAGCAGAGCTTGAACATATTTGCAGTGAAGTAGATTTGGTGGGCGTTAATAACAGGGATTTGAAAACATTCGCAGTTGATATAAACCGGTCAATTGAATTGAGTAAACAGATCCCACCGGATAAAATTAAAATTGCTGAGAGCGGGATAAGTAATATAGAAACGATCAATAGATTTAAAGAAGCTGGCTTTAAAGGGTTTTTGATGGGAGAGAATTTTATGAAAGAAACGAATCCCGGAGAAGCGTTCAAACAATTTGTACAACAATTAAAACAACAATAAATATGAACACCAAAGTATGTGGTATTACCCAATTGAAACAATTGCAACAGTTAGATGGCCTGGACATAGATTTTGCAGGACTTATCTTTTATAAAGATTCACCAAGATATATGGGAGATAAAATTGCAAAGGAAGATCTGAAAAATTCAGATTTTGATTTAAAAAAGGTAGGCGTATTTGTAAATGCCGGTTATGATGAAATTATAGATGCCATCGAAGATTACGGACTTGATGTAGTACAGTTGCATGGTGATGAAAGCCCCGAGCTTTGCGAAGAATTATCGGAAGAAGTAGAAGTAATAAAGGCTTTTAAAATTGGCGACAGTAAGATATCTATTGATGAAATGGTAGCCGATTATGATGAGGTATGCGATTATTATTTATTTGATACGGCATCTTCAGAAGTTGAGGGTGGTACAGGTAAACAGTTCGACTGGAAACTCATCAGCAAAGCAAAAATTGAAAAGCCTTTCTTTTTAAGTGGCGGAATTGGGGTAGATGATGTGGCTAAACTAAAGAAATTCAAGCATCCTGATTATTTTGCTGTGGATGTAAACAGCAAACTGGAGAAGGAACCAGGGGTAAAAGATATGGCACTGGTGTTGCAATTCAGACAGGGATTAAAATAAGGGAAATGAACTTCAGTGTTAATGAATATGGCTATTACGGAAATTTCGGCGGAGCTTTCATCCCCGAAATGTTGTACCCCAATGTAAAAGAGTTACAGGAAAACTATCTGAAAATAATTTACGAAGAGAGTTTTCAAAAAGAATTTTTACAACTGCTGAGAGATTATGTGGGCAGACCTACACCACTTTTTTATGCAGAACGCCTTAGTGAAAAATACAACACAAATATTTTTTTAAAGAGAGAAGACCTTTGCCATACTGGTGCTCATAAGATCAACAATACCATCGGGCAAATTTTGCTGGCACAAAAGCTCGGTAAAAAAAGAATTATTGCAGAAACCGGTGCAGGTCAGCATGGCGTAGCAACAGCAACAGTTTGTGCTTTAAAAGGGTTGGAGTGCATCGTGTACATGGGCGAAAAAGATATTGAACGCCAGGCACCCAATGTAGCAAGAATGAAAATGCTGGGTGCAACTGTAATACCTGCAATCAGTGGAAGCAAGACATTAAAAGATGCTACCAATGAAGCCATTCGTGACTGGATCAATAATCCTGTTGATACACATTATATCATCGGTTCAGTGGTTGGGCCACATCCATATCCCGATATGGTGGCGAGGTTTCAGAGCATCATCAGCGAAGAAATAAAAAAACAATTGCTCTCAAATACCGGAACCGAACTGCCAACACATGTTATTGCTTGTGCTGGTGGCGGCAGCAATGCTGCGGGAGCTTTTTATCATTTTTTAGAAGATGAAAAAGTGAAACTGATTGCGGTGGAAGCCGCAGGTTGTGGTATTGACAGCGGTATGAGTGCAGCTACAACACAACTTGGTAAACCCGGTATTTTGCATGGCAGTAAAAGTTTACTGATGCAGACTGATGATGGACAGGTTGTAGAGCCACACAGCATTTCAGCCGGACTTGATTACCCTGGCATTGGTCCGCTGCATGCTCATTTATTTGAAAGTGGACGTGCAACCTTTATGAGTGCAACTGATGAAGAAGCGCTGCAATCGGCTTTTGAACTGAGTAAGCTGGAAGGTATTATTCCTGCACTGGAAACGGCACATGCGCTTTTTGCTTTGAATAAAATTGAATTTAAAAAAGAAGATGTGGTGGTGGTTTGTTTGAGTGGGAGGGGAGATAAGGATTTGGCAACCTACATGAAATATTTATAATCATGAAATACACATTGCTCATTTTCTGCTGCTGTATAATTTTTTCATGCAGCGATTCTTTTATTAATCACAAACTGCAGTTTGAAAAGATCGGTGATTGTTCAGGCGTTGCCGGCTCTGTAAAAATGATCTCAAACATCAATGGAGAACGCTATGAATTTTACAGTTGTATTGATAATGGATTCGACGGGAAAAATTATACAGTTGAAAGAAAAGGCGACAGCGTTATAGTTACCTTGCCTAAAAGTTCCCAAAATAAAGCACTCTATAAATTAATCCTCGACGTGGACACAAAACCTGTTTATCATCACATCATTTTAGATGACAGGGAACTGACAATTGTTAAAGGAGAAAAATAATGATGAATAACAGGCTTACCAGATTATTTGAACAAAAGAAAACGTACGTACTAAATATTTACTGCACAGCAGGGTTTCCTCAATTAAATTCAACAGCAGAAGTTATTGCGTCTTTGCAGGAAAATGGAGCAGATATCATAGAACTCGGCATCCCTTATAGCGATCCCATCGCCGACGGTCCGGTTATTCAGCAAAGCAATATGCATGCCTTAGAGAATGGTATGAGCATTCCTGTTCTTTTTAGTCAATTAAAAAAAATTAAGGACAGTACCCAGGTTCCTCTAATTTTAATGGGATACATGAATCCGGTTTTGCAATATGGACTGGAAAAATTTTGTGAAGATGCAGCATCAGTTGGCGTAAGTGGAATAATTTTACCCGACCTGCCCATCTACGAATTTGAAACTTTATACCAGCAGATTTTCTTAAAATATGACCTTAAATTTATTTTCCTGGTTACTCCCGAAACGGGCGAAGACAGAATAAGAAAAATTGACAGTTTAAGCACAGGGTTTATTTATGCTGTTTCATCTTCATCTACAACCGGAAAAAATAAAGCAATCGGTGATCAGGGTTCTTATTTTAAAAAATTACAGGATATGAAACTTAATAATCCTGTTTTGGTTGGATTTGGCATAAAAGATAAAGAAACATTCAATGCTGCCTGCAAGTATACCAATGGTGCAATCATCGGTTCTGCATACATTAATGCCTTAAAATCAGCTAAAGATGTCGGTCAGGCTACTAATGATTTCATAAAATCTGTAAAAGGCTAATCCTGTCTGCGTAAAACTCAGTAAATTGCATCACATAAATTAATACGATGAATAGAATTTTCCTATTGCTTTTTTTATTTACAGCAGTAAACATATCAACAACAACATCTGTTGCACAATCCGCACAAAAAGCAAATACAAAGCAAAAATCAAATACACAAACTGTTGAGGCAGCTAAACCTGCAGCAACCGGATTTGTTATTCATGCATCTGTAACAGGTTTTGCTGATGGAACAACGGTTGAGTTTTTAAACGGACAAACAGGAGCCACCGAAATGGCTTCTGAAGTAAAGGGAGGCAAATTTGAGTTTAAGGGAAAGTTGGAAAGACCTGATTTTAAAATTATACTTTTTAACAAACAACCGCCTTTTATTACCTTGTTCATGGATAATAGTGATATTCATATTACAGGCGACAAAGCAAAAATTGATAAGGCAGAAATTACAGGCTCAGTAGCGCATACTGCTTTTGAGCAGTTTAATAATTCACTGGAGCCATACCAAGCTGTATTTTCAGATAACGCTGGATACGATTCGGAGATGACTGCAAAGGCTATGAAACTGATCACTGAGTTTGTGAGTACTCATACAACCTCTTACATTACGCCACTGGCTGTTATCCGGTACAACCAGATTGCAGATGATATTTTAAAAACAGAGGGACTGTATAATCAGCTGGCTCCGGATATTAAAGTATCGGCCATGGGGCAATATATAGCTCAGTTAATTACCGATGGAAAAGCAAATGGTGCAGGAACCCTGCTGGCCGATTTTTCACAGCCTGATACTTCGGGTGTTTCTGTCAGCCTTTCATCTTTACGTGGTAATTATGTACTGGTTGATTTTTGGGCAAGCTGGTGTGGCCCATGCAGGCAGGAAAATCCAAACCTGGTTGCTGCGTATAATAAATACAAAAGCAAAAACTTCACTGTACTTGGCGTATCGCTCGATAAAACAAAACAAGCCTGGGTTGATGCCATTAAAATGGATGCGTTAACCTGGACACATGTAAGTGATCTGCAGGGATGGCAGAATTCAGTTGCCCAACAGTTTCAGATATTCAGTATTCCACAAAACTTTTTACTTGATCCCGAAGGGAAAGTGGTAGGTAAAAATTTGCGTGGCGCTGCGCTGGATAGAAAACTTGCCAAAATTTTAAAATAGTTTTTTTAGATCGGCTATAGTACCCTGTGGCGTCTTCTTTGTGAACTTGTTCTGTTATCCTTTTCTTTTAGTAAAAGAAAAGAGATAATCTTACTTGTACTATATACTTATTTTAACTGTCTCTTGTATAACTGAACCGTATTCTCCAATCCCAGATAGATTGCATCGCATATCAATGCATGGCCAATAGAGACTTCCAGTAAGCCCGGAGTATTTTCTGAAAAATATTTTAAGTTCTGCAGATCCAGATCGTGTCCTGCATTAATACCCAGGCCAAGCTCATTGGCTTTTGCTGCCGCTGCAATAAAGGGCTGTATTGCCAATTGCTTATTGCCAACTGCGAACTGTTGTGCAAAAGACTCTGTATATAATTCAATCCTGTCGGTGCCTGTTGCTTTTGCGCCTTCAATCATTTCAACAACGGGATCAACAAAAATTGAAACCCGTATACCGGCATTTTTAAAAACAGCAATGATGCTTTTTAAATACCCGGCGTGTTCAACAGTATTCCATCCATGATTTGAAGTGAGTTGCCCCAACGTATCAGGTACAAGTGTAACCTGCGTGGGTTTATTGGCCAGTACCAGGTCTACAAATTTCTGTTCGGTGCAATTGCCTTCAATATTAAACTCAGTTGTCACAGCTTGCTTCAAATCAAAAACATCAGCATAACGGATATGCCGTTCATCGGGCCGGGGGTGTACAGTGATGCCATCGGCACCAAAGCGTTCAATATCTTTAGCAGCTTTAATGAGATCGGGATTGTTACCGCCCCGGCTGTTTCGAAGGGTAGCGAGTTTGTTAATATTTACGGAAAGCTTGGTCATACTTAATTTGTATACTGCAAATTTAATCCAAAACTTAATCTGGTTTATTATAAAACTTCACCTGCTTGTGAATCACATGAGTATTCCTTTAGTTTCCTTGATATCTGTACCTCCGGGGCTGGATAAGAGCTTTTTTAAAAAATTAATTTAGGAATGATTTGAATTTCTGAATTTAATTCCTACTTTGTCAGATAATCGTTTCCCCATCTAAACTTTCTTCTCCTCTGCTCCCCGGGATTTTTTATTCATTCACACCAAAACTATACAAGTATGAAAAAAATTATTTCAGTAGTATTTCTTGCCGTCATTTTATTTGCCTGTAACAATGATGCAAAAAAAGACGAAGCTCCCGCAATACCCGAAACTGCAACAGATAAGCCTGCAGCACCGGTTGAATTGATCATGGACAGTAACCTGGTTAATTCTGTTAAAGCTACACAGGCTGCCTTTTCAAATAAGGATATTGATGGCTATACCGCAAATATGGCCGATGATGTGAAGTTCAATTGGTCTGGTGGTGATAGCCTGGTTGGTAAACAGGCTATAAAGGATTACTATACCGGAAGGTTTAACATCATTGATAACATTAGTTTTTCAAGTGACATCTTTCTTCCTTTAATGTCTAATCAAAGCCCAAATGGGGGTGTTACGGCCGCAGGTAAATGGATGCTTCACTGGTATTTGGTAGATGTAAAATACAAGAATGGAAAGTCGCTTAAGTTCTGGGTGCATACTGCCAGTCATTATAATAGTGCAGACAAGATTGATCAGATAGCTCAGTATATTGATAGAAAACCAATTGCAGAGGCAAGCAAGTAATTTACTATAAAAGCCAAAAATAAAACCCATCCGTGTTAGAGGATGGGTTTTTGTTTTTCCTGTAAGCAGGAAATAATATTAATACCTGTAATGATCTACTTTGTATGGTCCTTCTTTTGGAATTCCCAAATAAGCGGACTGTTCAGTAGTTAATTCATCTAACACCACACCAATTTTTGCAAGGTGTAAACGTGCTACTTTCTCATCAAGATGCTTTGGTAATACGTACACTTTGTTTTCGTATTTGTCGGTGTGGTTCCACAATTCAAGCTGAGCCAGCACCTGATTTGTAAATGAATTACTCATTACAAAACTAGGATGACCTGTTGCACAACCTAAATTTACCAAACGTCCTTCAGCCAATACAATCACATCTTTACCTTCGATGGTATATAGATCAACCTGTGGCTTGATGGTGTTTTTTGTATTACCATAAGCACTGTTTAACCAGGCCATATCAATTTCAATATCAAAGTGGCCGATGTTACAAACGATGGCTTTATCTTTCATTAAACGGAAATGCTTTTCAGTGATCAGATCACGACAACCAGAAGCAGTAACAATGATGTCAGCTTCTTTAACCGCTTCAATCATTGGCTTCACTTCAAAACCGTCCATTGCTGCCTGTAAAGCACAGATAGGATCAATCTCGGTGATGATAACCCTGCAACCTGCACCTTTTAATGAAGCAGCAGAACCTTTACCAACATCACCATAAGAACCAACAACGGCAACTTTACCGGCCATCATCACGTCAGTTGCACGGCGGATAGCATCTACCAGACTTTCTTTACAACCATACTTGTTATCAAATTTAGATTTGGTAACAGAATCGTTGATGTTGATTGCAGGAATAGGCAAAGTACCTTTTTCCATACGCTCATATAAACGGTGAACACCAGTTGTGGTTTCTTCACTTAATCCTTTAATGTTCTGGATCAATTCAGGATAAGTATCAAATACCATGTTGGTTAAATCACCACCATCATCCAAAATCATATTTAAAGGACGGTCAGCAGCACCAAAGAATAAAGTCTGCTCAATACACCAATCACTTTCTTCCTGTGTTTGCCCTTTCCAGGCAAATACACCTACACCAGTAGCCGCAATTGCAGCAGCTGCCTGATCCTGTGTACTGAAAATATTACAAGAGCTCCACTTAACTTCGGCTCCTAAAGCAGTTAATGTTTCAATTAAAACGGCAGTTTGAATGGTCATGTGCAGGCAACCTGCAATTCTTGCACCTTTTAAGGGTTGTTTAGGACCATACTCTTGACGGATGGCCATTAAGCCCGGCATTTCTGCTTCGGCTAACATAATTTCTTTACGACCCCACTCAGCAAGGCTCATATCTTTTACCTTGTTGGCAAGTTTGAAGTCGATTGCATTTTTAGTTATTGTTGACATATTTTATATTGTTTTAGAGTACAAATTTACATTTTACAGGATAATATTCCAAGATAGTTTGTATGTTTGGGATATAATCCTGTATTGTTGTTTATTACAGGATAAAATAGCAGTTTAACATGGCAAAAGCAATCAAAAAAGAAAAAACACCTGTGGCGGCTGTAACACTTGATACAAAAGACATGGCTATTCTTACCCTGTTGCAGCAAAATGCAAGGGTAACAGTTAAAGAGATTTCAGAAAAAATTCACCTGAGCACTACACCTGTTCATGAGCGAATCAAGCGAATGGAAGAAAGCGGGGTGATAAAACAGTATGTAACGCTTGTTGATCAGTATAAGGTTGATTTAAACCTGCTGGTGATCTGTTATGTATCGCTGAAGGAACATAGCAAAACTGCCGGAGCTAAGTTTATAAAAAACATTAACGAGATGCATGAGGTGATTGAGTGTTATAGTATAAGTGGTGAATTTGATTTTATGCTGAAAGTTATTTGCAAGGATATGAATACTTACTACGATTTTCATGTAAACAAATTAAGTCAGCAGGAAAATATGGGGAATGTGCAGAGTGTGTTTGTAATGGGGGTGATTAAGGAAACGCATCAGTTGGTGCATGGGTAGGAATTCGCCTGTGGCAAATTCCTACAAAGACAATTCCATAATGTAATCATTCATAAAATAACCGTTTCCAATATCAAGGTCGGATGTATCAATTACAGTAAAGCCAAGTTTTTCGTAAAATAATTTTGCATTGTTATGGCGGTTTACCTGCAATTGCAGTGCCTTAGCATTCAGTTTTTTTATTTCTGTAATGATATAGTTGATAATGAATTTACCTGTTCCTTTTCCCTGCTGAGATTGCAGAACATAAATCTTATTCAGCTTCCACGTGTGGGGTTTTGGTTCATTATATGATGCAAATCCAACAGGTTCCTTACCATCATATGCAATAATAAATGTGCAGCCTTCTTCTGTCATTTGTTTTTGTAAGGATGCCTGGCTGTACATCATGTCCAGCATATAATCAATCTGTGTCTTGCTGATGATGTTACTGTAGGTTTGCGGCCATACGGCAAAAGTGAGTTCTCTTATTAAAGGGATATCGGTAACAGCAGTAATTCTGATGGAAAGCATTATTTTATTTTTAGTCTCAGGTCGGGTGCAAACATCAGGCGGCCCTGTGCATCTTTGGCAACAATGTCGAAAAAATATAATTCTTCGCCAGGTTTCATTTGCTCAGTGAGGATATTTCTCCATAGTTTAGGCAGTGGAGTTTCATTGAACCTGTCTGAAACATTACTCATAACAGGAGTTACTTTTCCCGTTTCTTCATTTTCGGTAACAGCCTTTCTTTTATAAATTACCTGATAGGAAGTTACGGTATAAGGATTATTCTTATCATCTGTAATTCTAATTGGCAGATTAACAAGTTGAAGGGCTTCTTCTAAAAATACTGTAGCCGAATCAGTATTGCTGCCAAGTGCACATATAAGTTTTGGTGGAGTAAATTTCTGACCAGCAGCCGGCTTGCCTGCTGCTGGTTTTGGCTTTTGTGCCATGGTTGTGGTTAGAACAAATAAAAATGCAACCGGCAATATATTTTTTACAACTGATACCATAGTCTCTGATTATACAGGAAAAACGAATTTACGTAAGAAATAGTGTCCTTTTACAGGTTTAACTTATAGTTGACAGGCTTTCTTCAATGGTCTTTATCCGGGCCTCGGCATCGGCTTTCTTTTTCTCTTCAAGCGCTATTACTTCCGGCTTGGCGTTTTGTACAAAGCGTTCGTTGCCTAATTTTTTTTCTACCGATGCTAAAAAACCTTTCTGGTGTTCAAGATCTTTCAGCAAGTCATCTTTTAATGTTGAAGTATCGAGCTCCTTATCTGTCTTTAAATAGTATTTATCCTTTTCAACCGCAACAACAATTGTATTTGCAATGGATTCTGAAGTAAAAGACAATTCATCAGCATTTACCTGTTTGCTTAAAATGCTTTCAATCGGCTTATAACTTTCTTCTGAATCAGTCTCAATAAATAGTTTAATTGTTTCTTTTGGCTTTAGCTGATTCTTATTTCTTCCGTCACGAATGGTAGTGATAACCTGTTTCAGCAATTCGCCCTGCGCTAAAATATTTTCATCAGAAGTTTTTATTGCTGCAAATTGTTTTACACACAGATCATCTTTTTGCTCTTTCAGCAAATGATAAATTTCTTCAGTAATAAATGGCATATACGGATGCAGCAACTGCATCAGTTCTTCAAAATAACTGATCGTTTTATTGTAAACGGCTGCATCAATTGGTTGTTCAAAACCTGGCTTTATCCATTCTAAATACCAACTGCAGAAATCATCCCATATTAAACTGTAAATAGTTTTTAATGCTTCACTCAAACGGAATTGCTTCATCAACTCATCCACTTCAGCCCGTACTTTGTTCAATCGATTTTCAAACCATTCAACAGCAAAGTTGTCAACCGCCAACTGCTTATTGCCCACTGCCAACTGTCTTCCTTCCCACATTTTCAAAAGCTTCAGCGCATTCCATATCTTGTTATTAAAATTCCTACCCTGTTCTAAACTGTTTTCATCAAACATAAGATCATTTCCTGCCGGAGAAGACACCATGATACCAAACCTTACAGCATCTGCGCCATATTTATCAATCAGGTCAAGTAAGTCGGGGCTGTTACCTAATTGCTTGCTCATCTTCCTGCCCAGCTTATCTCTTACCATCCCGGTAAAATAAACGTCCTTGAAAGGAATCTGCTTTTCATATTCCATACCAGCCATCACCATACGTGCCACCCAAAAGAAAATAATATCCTGACCTGTTACCAGCACAGAGCCGGGGTAATAATATTTTACTTCTTTATTGCCAGGTTCAGTAATTCCTTTAAAAACCTGCGTTGGCCAAAGCCATGAGGAGAACCAGGTGTCGAGGACATCAGCATCCTGAGTTAATTCTTCAATTTTGAATTTTGAATTTTGAATTTTGAATTGTTCGAAGGCTTCCTCTTTTGTTTCCGCAACAACCATCCTTCCTTCTTCATCATACCATGCAGGTATCTGCTGCCCCCACCAAAGCTGTCGGCTGATGCACCAGTCTTTTACATTCTCTAACCAGTATTTATAAGTGGCTAAAAATTTATCACCGGGATGAATTTTTATATCGCCGTCAACAACTGCTTTTAATGCAGGTTCGGCAAGCTCTTTCATCTTTACAAACCATTGCGTACTTATCCTTGGCTCCACAACAACTCCTGTCCGCTGACTGTAACCCAATCTTGTTGTGTATTCTTCCTCTTTTGTTAAGAAACCTTTTTCTTCAAGCTCTTTAATGATCTTTTTACGGGCAACAAAACGATCTTCTCCAACATAGATCTGTGCAGCCTCACTCATCGTACCGTCTTCATTAATGGTATCAACAACTTCAAGGTTATGTTTTAATCCTAAATTATAGTCATTGATATCATGAGCAGGTGTAACTTTTAAAGCACCGGTTCCAAATTCAAGATCAACATACTCATCAAAAATGATGGGAATAAGGCGGTTGATCAATGGAACAAATGCAAATGCATCTTTCAAATGTTTGTATCGTACGTCATTTGGGTTAACACAAATGGCAGTATCACCCATGATGGTTTCGGGCCGCTGTGTTGCTATACTGATGTACTCCTCCTTACCGGTATCTAATTTGTAACGGAGATGATATAATTTACCCGTCAGGTCCTTGTATTCAACTTCCTCATCACTCAGTGCAGTTTTTGCGGATGAATCCCAGTTGATCATTCTTGCTCCACGGTAAATGAGACCTTTATTATACAGGTCGATAAAAACTTTTATTACTGCTTTGTAATAATGATCGTCCATGGTGAAAGTGGTGCGGTCCCAATCCACACTGCAACCAAGTCTTTCAATCTGGTTGTAAATGATGCCGCCATATTTATCCTTCCATTCAAAAGCATATTTTAAAAATTCTTCCCTGGATAAACTGTTTTTGTCAATACCTTTTTCTTTCAGCATGTTTACCACTTTAGCTTCGGTGGCAATAGATGCATGGTCGCTGCCGGGAACCCAGCATGCATTAAAACCACTCATGCGGGCTTTACGCACCAGGATGTCCTGTACCGTTTCGTTAAGAGTATGCCCCAGGTGTAACACGCCCGTTACATTTGGTGGAGGTATCACTACCGTAAATGGTGGACGGCCATCGGGCTTGCTGTTAAAATAACGCTGGTTTAACCAATGCTTATACCATTTACTTTCTATCGCTTTGGGTTCAAAATTTTTAGTCAGTTCCATTTTATCTGTTCCTTGTAATTATAAGTGTGCAAAACTACGAAAAAGAGGGGAGGAAGAAATAGCAAGGTTAATCTAATCATCAGACGGTGATCTGCCTATCTCTGGCAATATTTTTCCATTTGCCTGAACAGGTTGAATCTGTTACTATTTTAATGCTGTCGTATAGTGCAACTGTTGGGCAAATATGATAAGGGATGCCATACAGAATATCTCCCTGTTTAAATATATGATCTGTTTTGTTTTCTAAAACCAGGTGTTCCTCACTTTGCCCAACTGCAGTTAAAAAGTCAAAGTCAGGAAAGAAAATCCGTTTTGTGATTTCATTTTCAGCCGCAACAGATTTATGTCCAAGGTCGGTACATATCTTTTCATTACCCGGCAGAGATATAACTCTTGTAATTAAAACTGCAGCCGGTATAAATTCCTGCTCGGGACAAATTGTTGAATAACCTTTATCCCAATAAATAAATGTACCGGGGCTGCATTCCACTCCGGGTCTTTTGCAATGCACAGAAAAAGATGGTGAACCTCCGGCAATAATAACTGGCGTTGGTAAATTGCCGGTCTTAATTTTTTCAACCAGAGTTTCAACTTTTGAAAATGCTTCATCAACTTCTTTTTTCTTTTCATCAAAATTTGCGTTACGGATATGGCCATCATAAGCATGCAGGCCTTTAATTTCCAAACCGGGTGCCGATGAACAATATTTATATAATTCTAAAGCCTTATCGCCAGGAGTAATACCAGTCCGGTTCATACCAACATTCAAATCAATATAAACAGGAACTTTTAATCCTGCTGCATTGAAAGCATCAGATTGCTCGGCAGCAGAAAGCAAATTATCTGTAAGACAGGAATATTGCGTGGCAGGATATTTTTTTATAAGTTGAATAAAGCGTTTAAGTTTTGGCCCGATGGGCTGGTAAGCCAGCAACACATCTTTGGCATTTACCATACCCAACATTTCGGCTTCGGCAATGGTGGCACATTTAAATTTGTAAATGCCTGCATCAATCATCATGGCAGCTACTTCGGCACATTTATGTGTTTTTACATGTGACCTTAATCTGTTGATATCGCCAACCATGTTGATTGCTGTTGTGATATTTGCTTTCACTCTGTATGGAAATACCAACAAAGCAGGAGAATCTATTTTATCTGCATTGCTGACCTGGTACCATTTTTTTTCATCATCCATGATTCAAATTTAATTCAGTTCAAAGATGGCTTCAATTTCTACAGCAACATTGCCTGGTAATGATCCCATACCCACGGCACTGCGTACTCCAACACCAAGATCATCGCCCCAGATATCTCTGAACAGTGCGCTGCATCCATTAATGATGACCGGGTGATTGGTATAATCTGCAGAACAATTAACCATGCCCAGTAATTTCACAACACGTTTTATTTTTTCAAATCCACCAAGTTCTTCTTTGATGGTTGCAAGCATGGCCAGCCCACATTGCCGTGCAGCTGCAATACCATCTTCATCTGCCAGGCCTGAACCAAGTTTTCCTGTAATCGTGCTGCCATCATTATTTACCGAGATATGACCGGACAGATACAAAAGATTGCCAACAATCATGGATCTTTTATAAATACCTTTTGATGTTGGCAGAACCGGTAATTGATAACCCAGCTCTGCCAACCTGTTTTCAAGTGCTTTTGTTTCCATTGTTATTTTGTTTCAGTTTTTTAATGGATTGAAAGCTTAAAGTTATGCGGTTAAAGTAAAAATGCAATCAATTATTAAACCGCCGTAAGAATTCAATTTAAAACCCTCCGTCGTTTTTTGAAATTTTAATATCACGGGTGTTTTTTTGTACAGCTATGGCAGCAAATAAGCTGAGTACAAAGGACATGGCATAAAAACCTTTTTCACTTTTTTCAAGTTCGGCATTCCATAAACCGACAGTGAGCAGTACGATGGAGAGGAGTGTGGTAAACCAGGCAATACCATAATACAAATTTGTAACCGGGATACCTTCCAGTTGGTCCCGTACAGCTTTTTGTACAGATACAGCAGAGAAAAGCCCGAACATTAATACGGTAAAATAATAACCCTTTTCATTCAGCTCCATATTGGCATTCCATAACCCGATGATGAATGCAACGGTACCGATAAAAAAAGCTGTCCAGGAAGCAGCGATAAAAGCTGCAGATGGTTGTTGAATTTGTTTTTGTTCCATAATTAGTTGTTTTTTTATGAAACAAAACTATCTGTATGATTTCTCAAAGTTTTTGACATTTATCAAAAACCAAAAAAACAAATGTTAAAGCTTGCTGCGTATCCTGCTTAATGTTTCCTGGCTGATGCCAAGATAAGATGCAATAAAACCAAGGGGAACTCTTTCTAAAATATGCGGGGTTTGCTGCAACAGTGATTCATATCGTTCCTTTGCAGGTTTAAACTGTGCATTAACATATCTTTCTTCAAGCCTGATATAATATTTTTCGTAAGCGATCCTTACCAGCCTTTCAATATCATGATGACGGTTAAAAAGATCGGTTAAGGTTTCTTTTGTAATTGCCCACAGGGTGCAACTTTCAAGCAACTGAATATTTTCTACTGCAGGTTCGCCGGTAATAAAACTGTGAAAGGAGGTTACAAAATCATTTTCGAAACCGAACCAATGTGTTATTTCTTTTCCATCCAGATTATAAAAACCTCTTGTTGCACCTGTTTCTAAAAAATACAGCTGCCTGCAGACTTTACCTTCCGTAAGTAAATAGTCATTTTTAGAAAGGATGGTTTTTGTAAGACAATCCTGCAATGCATTTTCAGCTTCGGCAGTCAGCGGGTAATAATCGGTTATTTGTGATAACAGTTTTTGCATAAGTAAAAGATTCAGGAACCGGAAATGATTTTTTAATTGCCTGACTTAAATATCGTTTCAGCCTTTTTATTAAAAACAATCCGCCTGAATTCGGACGGTTTTATATCATTTAAAAGGGTAGGGCCGCCGGTACGCATTTCTTAAAAAATGGCCTGGAACCTTTCTTCAACAAGGTTATAGTCAGTGCTGTCTTTAAATTCAGTCATCAGTATCAGGTCAAAATCTGCAGTGGAGTCGGCAGTAGTTGATAAAAGCCGGTCCGATTTTATAAATCCTCTGTTTAATGCAATATCTCTTGAGGCCTTCCAGTTGTTTTCGTAATAATAGATTGCTTCTTTAGTATTGTTGTTTTTTATCTTGACAAAGTCAATAATTGTAATTGAAGGATCGGCCTGGCAAAAAGTTTTCGTGAAAAAAAATAAGAATATAACAGGAAGTAAATGCTTCATAAAAGCGATTTTTTCGATGTTGAAAGAATCCGTTTGGCAAAATCCAAAGTTACTGTCGCTCCAGCAACTTCTTTTTTTGTGCTTCATATTCTTCTTTGGTTAAAGCCCCGGACTTGTAGAGGTCAAACAGCTTTTTTATCTCATCAGCCACCATTATTTTTTTAAGATCAGCAGGGCTGTCTTGTTTCTTACTTTCAGCAACGGGCTCAGTTTGTCTTTTTACTTCATGTTTTACAGGTGCAGTATTTTCAGTTATGGTTTGCTTAACTAAAAATTCTTCAGGCACAGTTAATTCATTAGGTAATCTATCCGGACTTTGTGTTGCTTTCTCAAATTCCATGATAATATCAGTTTCTGCTTTCGAACCATTCTTATAGGTTACTGTTCCTTCAATTCTGATACTTAGTTTGTCGGATCCGGAATTTTTATAGTTCTTTAATTTTTTTACCAGGATGGAACCGTCCTGTAAAGTATAGGTATCGGTTTTAGCCATGCTGTAATGAAACTTGATAAATCTGAAATAGCCTGCTGCTGATGTTCCCTTTGCAAGTTGTAATACCTGCCCTTCGTAAATTTTATATCCGCTTGTTGTATAGAGAGTATCATTTTCAAAACGGGGTTGTGTTTCCTGTGCCGATGACAGTAAAGGGAAAAGAAGGAGTGGGAATAATATTTTTTTCATGGTTTGTTTTGTTGGATAAAGGAACGAAATTTTGTTTAAAACAACTTATTCTTAAGATTGATTTTTAATGCTGGCTTTGCCGGTGGAAATAAAAAGCATCAAGTGATCGCATCATTATTGCTTATTTAATTTGAGTATTTGGGAAAGATACTTGCTTTAGTGGGAGAATTTTAGTATTGGGGAGAATACCACTTGTGCCCATCTTTATAAAGAGAAACAACATTAATCGGCGGTCCAACATGTAGTGAGTCATTTTCAATTTCAAGTTTCACCAGTTTAACTAATATGTCTTTTTGACTTTCATTTTCTGGTTTATAATCTTGAGTATGTTTAATTGCTACAAAGTATTGCCCCAAGCCTTTAATGAATGGGAAAGAAATCCCTAAAGGGGGAGAGTCTTCAAAAAATTCAATCGTATAATCAAACTTATTAACGCTATAATGAAAAATGCGCACCAAAGGCCCTAGAGTATCCATTTGAATCATCCCACAATCAAATAAAGAATATCCTTTCAAAATTTTTTTTTTTATTTTTAGATTCTTTCATAACCCAACTTAGTCTTTTGACAATACTATCGTTAAATATTTTGAAACTGTTATCAATATCTTTTTCAATTGAAAGAATAGAATACATTATTTGGTAAGCATCGAAAACAGTATCTTTCGGATTATCAAGATTAACTATGATAGTTGTTCCTGCCATGAAAAAGAAAATTTCTCCTACATTCCAAATTTTCTTAACACTAACAAATTGTTTGGATCCATCCATTTTTGTAAAAGTTCTTTTTGAATCCGCAGCAATAGAAATGGTATCACGGTCAGTAAGTAATAGGATAGTAGTACCTTCCCCTTTTTGACATAGTAACTTTGTTGAAAACATAAGCGTAAATAGGAATAATAGAAATAAGTACTTCATCTTAACTAAAGTTTAGTTATTCGCCTTGATTAGTGTTTTCGCAAACCATTTCTTAACAATCTCCACTTCAATAAAGGCTCCGTAAAGTTATGCCGATGAAAGGATTGCGACGAAACGATGCCGCAATGAAAAACTAAAGCTCGTATCAAACACAAAACCACAAACCACAAACTCCTAACTCATCTCCTCCACCCACTTATCCCGGTCATCCGGACTAAACTTCCAGGGTGCAAAATTATTTTCAATATTGCCAAACATCACATTCCATTCCTGTGGAGCATTACTGTCTTCCATAATAAGGGAACGGCGCAGTTCTAAAATAATTTCTAAAGGAGATATTGAAACCGGGCATTCCTGTACACAGGCGTTGCAGGTGGTGCAGGCACGGAGTTCCTCAACGGTTATGTGAGAGAAAAGATTTTTTCCATCGTCTTTAAATTCGCCATTGGCACGGATATTTTTGCCAACATCTTCCAGGCGGTCACGGGTATCCATCATTATTTTACGTGGGCTAAGTAATTTACCGGTTTGTGTAGCAGGACAGGCGGCAGAGCAGCGGCCACATTCCGTGCAACTGTAACTGTCCAGTAAATTTTTCCAGCTCAGGTCAAATACATCTTTGGCGCCAAATTTCATGGGTGCTGCATCGCCAGTGGGAGCAAGCTCGGGCTGCATCATATACTTTACTTCGTTCTGCACGTTTTCCATGTTATCCATTTTGCCAACTGTTTCAAGCCGTGCATAATACGCATTGGGGAAGGCGAGTAAAATATGCAGGTGTTTGCTGTAAGGCAGGTAATTTAAAAATGCAAGAATGCCCAGTATGTGGAGCCACCAGGCACTACGTTCTATACCAATCAATGCAGACGTTGAAAAACCTTCCATCATGGGAGCGATAATGCCGGAGATTACAAAATCCCCGGTTTCATGATAATGTTCTGCTCCCTGCATTTGCAACGCACGGTCTGCACTGTTCATGGTGAGGAAGAGTGTCATTAAAACAATCTCGGTAATTAAAATATAGTTGGCATCGCAGTGCGGCCAACCGTCGAGATCTTTACTGATGAAACGTTTTAGTTTAATAATATTTCTTCTTATTAAAAAGATGACACAGGCAATCAATACGCCCAGTGCAAGTAACTCGAAACTGTTGATGAGGAATGTGTACAGGCTTCCGATGTAGGGGAGAAAAAGGCGGTGAGTGCCCAAAATTCCATCCAGTACAATTTCCAGTACTTCTAAATTGATAATGACAAAACCGGCATATACAATAAAATGCATTACGGCCACCAGCGGGTTACGGAACATTTTCTTTTGCCCAAAGGCAAGCAATAATAAATTTTTCCAGCGTTGCGATGGATTGTCGCTGAGGTCTTCATCTTTACCCAAAAAAATATTGCGGCGTATGATACCGATGTTTTTAGCAAAGAACCAGATGGCGATTGCAGCGCAGGCCGCAAAAAGTATTTGTTGAAGAATTTGCATAAGCGGGTTTGTGATGCTAAGGTAAATATATGCCACGAATAAAACGAATTACACAGATTACACGAATTATTGATTAATGAATTAAATTCGTGCAATCATGCAAAACAAGAAACAAATACTTACTGCCGAAGTTGCCAGCAGAAAACTGCGCCGTATGGCTTTGGAAGTGGTTGAACAAAACTACAGTGCTGCACAACTGGTGCTGATTGGCATAAAAGCCAATGGTACTGTAATTGCTGAAAAAATACGCCAGAATTTGAAAGACGTTTTTAACGGCGAAGTGATTGTGCTGGAATTAAGCCTTAATAAAAAGAACCCTACAGCAATTTCTTTAGATCATGCTGTTGACTTTACAGATAAAACAATAATACTCATTGACGATGTAGCCAACAGCGGCCGCACCATGCTGTATGCCTTGAAGCCGCTGCTGGAACAATTACCCAAAAAGATACAAACACTTGCGCTGGTTGAGCGGACACATAAAACTTTTCCGGTGGCGGTTGATTATGTTGGTTTATCTGTTTCCACAACTTTGGATGAACATATTTTAGTGGAGGTGGAAGGTGGAGAAGTTAGGGGTGCGTGGATGGATTAACTTTTTTGGAACACGGATTGGACGGATGAACAAGGATTTTTTATTCTTCTTCGCAGTATCCAAATTTTACCAGATTATTATCCGTGACCATCCGTTCAATCTGTGTCATCCGTGTTCAAAATCTTTGCCTGAAAGGCAATCAAATTTAAAATCCAATAGCCCTCACTTTAAAACTTCCATCAGAATATTCCAGAGCAGGCATTGGTATCTTTACAATATTCAATAACCGGAGCGCCAGTTTTATCCCTTTTTTATTTGTTTTTATTTTGGTGAGATCTATATCCGGTGAAAGATACCATTGCCGGTAACGCTTTATATCCGGCCTGTAAAAATTAATATTACCATTATCATCTTTTCCAGTATTATCAAATGCACCAAACATGCCTTCGGCTCCGGTGCCAACAGCAACATTTAACCATTTAGGCCATTTGCTTTCCGGAAAAAATGAACGCACATTGGCGCTTAGCCAGTAAGTCTGCCCGTTGTAATCTTTTAAAAAACGTTCAGCAGTACTGCTGCCAAAAATTTTATTACTTCGCTGATTTAATGTTGGATCATTATAGCTTTTACGGTGAAAAGAAAATTTGAATTGAATACGTTGTTCATCCCAGGCCAGTTCCTGGGCAATGAGCATACCGCTGCCAATAAAGTTGGCACCAATATCGCCCCAGCTCCATCCCCATTCTGCGCTGAACCCATCCAGCACTTCAATTACAGTATGATAGACCGGCCCGCTCAATCCGCCTATCCATATTCTTTTTTTGCGGCTGATACCTGTCCAACGCCAAAGCTCCATACTTGCCAGGCTCTCGGCATAAACTCCATAAGCATGCCCAATCTTATCCATTCCCTTCCATTCATCCATATCATTAAAAACATGAAAATTACTTTGCGGATAATTTTTGTACCAGGTTGAGTAAAGGGCAGCCATGGCGCCACCATAGCCAATGATGTTTGTTGCAGCAATAATTTTCACCCTCCGGTTAACCTGTTGCTTTGTTAATGAGTTGATTTGAAGATTTGATGATTGGTTGATTTGGGCGTTTGATGAAGTGGATTCAATGAAAGTTGAATCCTGCGCAAATGCTCCAAAAGAAAAAACTACGCTGAAGAAAAAGCTGAATAGTGCTTTCAGAGTACAAGAGTGCGACGCCAATGAAGTTGATTTATGTACAGGGGTTGGGTTCATAAAAAACAAAAATACGTATAACAGGCCTTTGTTATTGTATTGATACAGATTTACGATAAAGATAACAGGGAAGTTTTAAGCATCAATTTAAAACTTAGGTCTTACTGCAACAGGAGATTTTTTGCCGTAGATAATAGCGTTAACATAATTACTTATAATATCATCGGCTATTTGCTGGCCAGGAGGCCGGTTATTTTTCCGGTCCCTTTGTTGTATTTGTGCTGCAGTAAGGGGATAGTTTGGCCAGAACATCAATTCGTGTTGTGATGGCTTAAGATGATCTTGCAGTAAAGGATTTGCCTTTAATGGTTTTTTAAAAGCGGATGATAAAATCGGGTTAAGAGTGATACTCTTTGTATTGGAAATAGCTGTACTAACCTGGGCAAATACTGTTGAGCTAAAAAACAATACCAGCACTATTACTGAAATGTTCTTCAGTAACTGATGATGTAATACCCTGTTTTGTTTTAAAAGCATACCTAAATTTAAATTATTTTGCTTTAGCTGAATAATTTATTTTTGATGGGATAAAAAGAAAATCATGGAAGCAATAACACAGCAAAAGATTGATAAATGGCTTAGCGGTAATTATGACCAGACAGTTAAAGACGAAATAACTGAATTGCAGAAAACCGACCCAGCAGGGCTGGAAGATGCATTTTATAAGAACCTGGAATTTGGCACCGGAGGCCTGCGTGGAATTATGGGTATTGGTACCAACCGTATGAATAAATATACGGTGGGCATGGCTACCCAGGGCTATGCCAATTATTTAAAGCAATGTTTTAGCGGTGAGGTTAGCGTTGCCATTGCATACGACTGCCGCAACAACAGCCGTTTTTTTGCTGAAATAACTGCCAATGTTTTTGCTGCTAATGGAATAAAAGTTTATTTGTTTGAAGCCCTGCGCCCTACACCCGAACTGAGTTTTGCCATACGTAAAAATGGCTGCAAGGGTGGTGTGGTTTGTACTGCATCGCACAATCCAAAAGAATATAATGGTTATAAAGCTTATTGGGATGATGGTGCACAGATGGTGCCTCCGCATGATAAGAATGTAATTAAAGAGGTTGAAAAAATTGCAACTGTTGATGATGTGAAATGGAGTGGGGGAGAAAAAAATATCATCATGATTGGAGAAGCTATGGATGCAGATTATTTAGCCATGGTAAAAAGCTTAAGTGTTTATCCCGAAGTATGTGCTGAGCAAAGCAACCTGAAAATTGTTTATACACCTATACATGGAACAGGAATTGTTTTGGTGCCAAAAGCACTGGAGCAGTATGGGTTTAAGAATGTACATATAGTTGAAGAACAAAGTACGCCCGATGGAAATTTCCCTACAGTTATCTATCCCAATCCCGAAGAAACAGAAGCCATGAGCATTGGTCTTAAAAAAGCCGAAGCACTGGATGCCGATATTTTACTGGGAACAGATCCGGATGCAGACAGGGTTGCCATTGGTGTTAAAAATAAAAATGGTAAATGGATTTTGCTGAACGGTAATCAAACAGCCGTACTTGCATTTAATTATATGATTGAGGCCCGCAAAGCAAAAGGTATTGCACAGCCAAATGATATGGTGATAAAAACAATTGTTACCACCGATATGATTGATGTAATTGCCAAAGCCAATGGCGTGGCTTGTTACAATGTGCTTACCGGATTTAAGTGGATAAGCAAAATGATAAAAGAGAAGGAAGGAAAAGAAAATTATATAATTGGTGGTGAAGAGAGTTTTGGTTTGATGGTAGGTGATAAGATAAGGGATAAAGATGCTATCAGCGCTGTTGCACTGAGTTGTGAAATGGCAGCATATGAAAAAAGCAAGGGCCGCACATTATATGATAAACTGATAGACCTGTGTATGGAATATGGTTTTTATAAAGAGAACCTGGTGAGCATTACCAAAAAAGGAATGAATGGCGCTGCCGAAATTGCAGCCATGATGGAAGGCTATCGTAAAAATCCGCCGGTTAGCATTGATGGCTCTGTAGTAAATGAATTACTGGATTACGAATTACAGGTTGGTAAAAATTTAATTACGGGTGAATCATGGAAAATTGATTTGCCAAAAAGTAATGTGTTGCAGTTTGTACTGGCAGACGGAACAAAAATTTCGGCAAGGCCAAGCGGCACCGAACCTAAAATAAAATTTTATTTCAGCGTGAATGCAAAATTAACCGACGCAACAGCATTTGATGCAATTGAGAAATTACTTGACGAAAAGATTGGAAGGATTGCTACGGAGATGGGATTGAAATGACCGGAACCAGGTTTTCAATAACTGCCTACAGGCCTGATAACCGCCGTCTGGGTTTAATGGTATCAAAATAATTTTTATTATGCAGCAAAGGCTTTAAATTGCTATTCATTCCGGTACCAAAACCGTTTTATGAAAAGAATCTGCCAGCTGCTTCTGATATTTTCTACCCTGCATGTACATGCACAGCAACCAGCTGAACAATCACTACGTAATAAAGTGATAACCCTTCAACAGTTTCTGGAACAGAACCATTATCTGCCGGTAAAATGGAATGATACCTCATCAGCCATGCTGTTTAATAAGTGGATGGAAAAACTGGATGATGAAAAAATGATTTTCACACAAAATGAAATTGCAACCCTGGATGTATATAAAACCAAACTTGATGATGAGATTTTGGGTAAGGGTTGGGAGTTTTACAGCAAATCAACAGCACTTTACAGATCATGTTTAAAAAGAGCAGACAGCATACTTAAAATACTACTGGCAAAACCTTTTGATTTTACAAAGACTGATAACACTGTCTGGCCTTTTACTACATATGCTCAAAATGGGGCTGACCTCAACCTGCGTTGGCAAAAGGTTTTAAAGTGGCGGGTGCTGGAAAATATTGCAGATAAATTATCTGATGGAGGAAAAGCAATTACAGAGACCTTGCCAACAGACTTTGCAACACTGGAAGAAGATGCCAGAGAAAAAACAAAAAAACAGGAAGGTTCTTTTATAAATGAACTGCTGAAATCGCCGGAACAGCTTGCAACAGATATGGAAGACGATTATCTGAATACCATTGCCTGGTGCTACGATCCGCATACATCCTACATGAGCATCAAGGCAAAAAAGGAATTTGATACAGAGATGAGCGCTTCGGAATACAGTGCTGGTTTTGAACTGGAAGAAAATGATAAGGGCGACCTGGAGATAAGTTTTTTACAACCGGGAGGGAGTGCATGGCGCAGCGGTCAGTTACATACCGGCGATCAGTTGGTAAAGATTAAAAGCGATGGCGTGGAAAAAGACATTGCTGATATTGACAATGACGATGAATTGTACAATATGCTGGGCGGTAACAACCAGAGCGACCTGGAAGTGACCATTAAAACGGCAGCAGGCGAGTTAAAAACAATAAAGCTCCGCAAAGAAAAAATTGATGATGAAGAAGGGATAGTAAAAAGTTATGTGTTACACGGAGATAAAAATATCGGCTATATACACCTGCCAGGTTTTTACAGCCGGGATGATGAAGCTACCAGCGAAGAGGATATAAAATATGATGGATGTGCAAATGATGTAAGCAAAGAAATTGTAAAACTTCGGAAAGATACCATTGCAGGATTGATATTGGATTTAAGGTTTAATGGCGGCGGCAGCATGTGGGAAGCCATGCAACTGGCCGGTATATTTATTGATATTGGTCCGGTGGCTTCAATGAAAGAAAAAAACGGGAAGGTTCATTTTTTAAAAGACCCCAATCGTGGCACCATTTACGATGGTCCGCTGATGGTTTTAATAAACGGCGCTAGTGCCAGTGCCAGTGAATTTGTAAGCGCTGTTTTGCAGGACTATAACCGGGCATTAATTGCAGGCGGTACAACTTATGGTAAGGGTACAGCGCAGGTTGTGTTGCCCATGGATACGCTTCCTTTTTCCAAAAATAAAAAATACGAAGACTTTGTAAAAGTAACGCAGCGCAAGTTTTACCGGGTTAATGGCAGCACCACACAATGGAAAGGGGTAGTGCCGGATATTGAGCTGCCCGATGTGTATTCGGATGAATCGTATAAAGAAAAAGCAAACAGCAGTGCGTTGCAGCCTGATAACAGTAAAGCCGGGATTTATCAGCCTGCTGCATCATTACCTATTCAGGTATTAAGACTCAAAAGTGAGCAGCGGGTTTTAAATGATAACTATTTTAAAACGATAACTGTATTCAACAGGTGGGTAAAAGAATATAAGGCGGGAAGAACGATACCCTTGCAATGGAATACCTATGCAGTTCATTATAAAAAAATACTGGAGATGTTTAAAGAACTCAGGCGTGAAGATGAAACGGAGAAGACATCTTTAGCAGTAACCAATAATGGGTTCGACAGGCAGCGTATAAATGTATCAACGCAACACAGCAAAGAAAATAATGACGCTTATATTAAACTGGTTGAGCAGGATATTACACTTGCCGAGGCGTATAAGATTATGATGGACTGGATAAATAAATAAAAATAATTTACTTTTAATTTGTGATTTATTAATTACCAAAACGCCCTTTATGAAACAGCTGTTTTCAGTATTACTTGGTTTAACTATTTTCAGTTTAACAACAACTGCCCAGGATTATGACAATCCCGGTGAATACATGAGTGCGATAAGCAAACAGCAGGATAATATTTCCAAAAAATTTATGAGCTATGCCAGTGCATCAGCTCATGGTAAAAAAGCAAAAAAAGTGGAAGCCCTGCGGGATAAACTGCTCGACGAAGTGCAGGAGGCAAAGATGAATATACAATCTTTGCCATCTTTTAAAGGCGATAAATCGTACAGGGATTCTACAGTAAGTTTTATGAAACTGTATTATAACGTACTTAATGAAGACTACGGCAAGATCATTAATATGGAAGAAATTGCTGAACAGAGTTACGATGCCATGGAAGCTTATATGATGGCGCAGGAAATGGTAGATAAGAAACTGGAAGAAGGGAACGATAAAATGCAAGTAGCCACTGCTGCATTTGCTGCAAAAAATAATATCACGTTAACGAAAGATAATTCGGAGCTGGGGGAGAAGATAAAACAGGTGCATGAAATAAATAAATTTTACAAAGAAGTGTATCTTATTTTTTTTAAGGCTTATAAGCAGGAGGGTTACCTGATGGAAGCTGTTCAAAAAAATAATATAACCGGTATTGAACAGAATAAGAGTTCCTTGCTGCGCTATGCCACCGAGGGGCTGGAGAAGCTTAAAACTGTAAAAGCATTTCAGGGTGATAACGCTTTAGCAAATGCCTGTAAAACGGTTATGAATTTTTATGTAAAAGAAGTGAATGATAAATTAAATACCATCAGCGAATTTTATTTAACTCAGGAACGTTTTGAAACTATAAAAAAAGAATTTGAAAAAAAGAGCAGCCCTTCAAAAGCCGAGGTTGACGCATATAATAAAAGTGTAAAAGATATTAATGCAGCATCGCAGGCGTTTAACAGTACTAACCAGGCGCTGAATAAAGAGCGAAACAATGTGTTGAATGACTGGAATAAAACAGTTAATGGTTTTTTTGATGAGCATACACCAAGGTATTAGATACTAAGCATGAACTCCTTTAAAATAAACTGTCAGGGATTTCCCCTGACATTCTTTTATCTTGCGGATTGTAATCAGCTATTGATGGTTTGAAACCGTTATGACAGCTGCCAAAAACTTATGAGAAAATACGAAGACAGTTACCAGCATAAAGGCCTACGAAAAAAACTAATGGATTTGTTGAGAGAAAAAGGCATCAGCGATGAAAATGTATTGCAGGCCATGAATAATATTCCACGCCATTATTTTCTGGACAGTGCCTTTGATAAGATCGCTTATGAAGACCGGGCCTTTCCCATCAGCGAAGGGCAAACCATTTCACAACCATATACCGTTGCTTATCAAACCCAGCTATTGCAGGTAAAGCCAAATGATAAGATACTTGAAATAGGTACAGGCAGCATTTACCAGGCAACTGTATTGGCCGAAATGGGAGTGAAGGTCTTTACTATTGAACGGCAAAAGAAACTGTTTGATAAAACAAAACAGTTCATTTTTAAAAACCAGTACCCCAATCTCAAATTTTTTTATGGAGATGGTTATGAGGGATTACCTACTTATGCTCCATTTGATAAAGTGATCATAACTGCAGCAGCGCCTTTTATTCCACCTAAATTAATAGCACAGTTAAAACCCGGCGGTAAAATGATTATACCTGTTGATGAAGGAGAGCACCAGCGCATGTTGCGTATCACCAAAAACGAAGATGGAACTACCAGCGAAGAAGCATTTCATAATTTTAGTTTTGTGCCGATGCTTACAGGAAGAAACGGGTAGCTGAGTTATGAGTTATGTAGAAATTGAGCTACTAAAGTTATCATAAACTATAAACAATTTAACAGTTAAACCATTAAGCAATTAAACCATTTAATAAATGCGCTTCTTTTCAAAAGTCACCGTTTTTTGTAATTTTTGTTTTCTGGCATCTGTTGTTTTTTGGTATATAGAAATGAATAAAGAAAGGCAGGGAGATGCTGGACAGGTTTTACCTTTACCCTGGATAGAAAACACCCTGGTTATTTTAGGCTATACCGCCATTGTAGTTAACACACTTTTTTTAATATTGTATTTCATATTTTTTTCTTTTAAGGTAGATGTAAAAATTCCCCGCTGGATAATTATCTTTAACATCATTATTTTCTGCTACCAGGTTTATTTTCATTTCATTTTAAAATAGGTAAAATGATACAGAACATACTAAAGGACAGACCAACAAAATTGTTTGTCATCTTCACCGCCTTTTTTGTAGCCAACGCATTGATCGCCGAAAGCATCGGCACTAAAATATTTTCGCTTGAAAAATTATTTGGCCAGCAGCCTTTGAGTTTTACTTTGTTTGGCGAATCGGGCCTTGGCCTTAGTTTAACCTGTGGTGTGTTATTGTGGCCGCTTGAATTTGTGATGACTGATATTATAAACGAGTACTACGGCCCCAAAGCAGTACGCCGCATATCATATATCGCTGTGGGATTGATTATGTATGCTTTTCTTATGTTTTATGTAGCCATGGGCGTTCCCGCTGCAGACTTTTGGTTTGGTACAGGTGTGCAGGATGGTATACCGGATATGTCGAAAGCCTTCAATGGTATTTTTGGCCAGGGTATGTGGATCATCTTTGGAAGCCTTACAGCTTTTTTAGTAAGCCAGATTGTGGATGTTACCATTTTTCATAAAATAAAAAAGATAACCGGTGAAAAGAAAGTATGGCTGAGGGCAACAGGATCAACTTTGGTTTCCCAATTGGTGGATAGCTTTATCGTTTTATTCATCGCATTCAAAATAGGAAAGGGCTGGAGCTGGCAACTTGTTTTTGCCATCTGCCTTATTAATTATGCCTATAAGTTTACCATGGCCATCTTATTAACTCCTGTAATTTATTTTGTTGAATATCGAATTGAAAAATACTTTGGCCCGGAAACTACAAAGAAAATGAAACTGGCAGCCATGGGACAAGAAACTGAATAAGGCCTCCTTATTTTTTCTTAGTTATTATATTTTGGTAAGCACAGGTTAATGCATCCTGCAGCATTGTTTTTTTTATCTTGTCCAGATCAATATATGTGGCACCTGTTTTACCCCAGCCCCCTGGTACAGGATAAATCACTGTTTTATCAAAAGCACAAAAAACTGATTGATCTATCAACGAAAGTTTTACCATGGCCAGGTTTTCTTTTTCCGTTAATGTTGCAAATATCTTTTTATTTACCCTGAAAGAAGTTCTTTCAAAATGTGGCAGTTCAACTGTATCCTTAAAAGAGAGTGCCATTTGGCGGAATGTAAGTGCAGTAACCATACAGCAATTTACAGTTTAATAAATGGATTTAAAATACAGATAACCGAGTACCATAGTGATTTTATAGCCAGTACACATGGTAAAATATCGAATTGTTTCATACTTTATATACGGTATTGCTTAAGCAACTATAAAAGTTTATATTTACGGGCAATTGTTACCAGCTGATGCAAAAATTGTTAACCAAATTATTTGTGTTTTATCATTCCGGAATAAAGTTTTTTTTTCTGCTGAATTTACTGTTGGCAGCCAATATAAAAACTACGGCACAATGCCCGCCCAATATAGATTTTGAACTTGGAGATTTTACCGGATGGAGATGTTGGATAGGTACAGTAGGCGTATTACCAGGAAATGGCAAAAACACGATATTCTGGTCACCAACTGGCCCTGTTCCCCCTGTTAATCAACGGCATACTATGTTGAGTTCTTTCCCGCCCCCCGGAAATGGGTTCGATCTTTATGGAGGTTTTCCAAAAAACTGCCCTAACGGAAGCGGCCATTCAATACAATTGGGTAATGAAGGCACAGGAAGCCAGGCAGAGGGTGTTTCTTATACTTTTACAATTCCCCCAGGCCGTGATGAATTCAATCTTATATATCATTATGCGATCGTAATTCAGGATCCGCTGCACAGTATTGAGGAGCAGCCAAGAATGATTATTACTGTAAGAAACCTATCGAATGGTGGCTCAGAATTACCATGCCCCTTAGCTCCGTTTGTACCTAGTGGAGGTTTGCCAGGTTTCGATACTTCAAAGGTTCGCCCTGTTTCAGGTATTGTGCTATATAAAAACTGGGCAGCAGCATCAATAAAACTGGATAATCTGGCGGGTCAAACTATAGAAATTTTTTTTAAAACAGCCGATTGTACCAGGGGTGGCCATTTTGGTTATGCCTATATTGATATTAACAGCGAATGCAGCAGTTTATTTACTGGTGCGGTCTTTTGCCCCGATGATGCTTTTATTAATGTTACTGCGCCTTTTGGTTACCAGGCATATAAATGGTGGGATGCAACAGATCCCACAACTATAATCGGTACAACACAAACCATCAACTTTACGCCGCCTCCTGCACCAGGTACGGTATTAAAAGTACTTGTAACACCTTATGCCGGATATGGATGTGCCGATACCTTAACGGCAGTTTTAATTGATACACTTACCATACAGGCTCAGGCCGGCCCCGACAAATTATCCTGTAACAATGCACCGGTACAGCTTGGTGCAAACCCTAAACCAGGTTATATTTATTCATGGACACCTGCTGCAGGTTTAAACGACCCCAACATTGCTAATCCTGTTGCAACACCATCAGTTACTACTGATTATATCCTCACTGTTAAAAATGCAGGAGGTGGCTGTGCTTCTGTGGATACGGTAACTGTTACCGCTTCGGCGCTTGATAATTCCATACAACTTACCGGGCCTGCGTCTTTTTGTAATAATGGTTCTCAAACGGCAGTACTGGAAGTATTACCTGCCGATAGTATTCAATGGTATCTGAACAATGTTGCCATTCCCGGAGCCAATCAAACCCAGTACAATGTTTTACAAAGTGGAACTTATTATGCAACCGTTTTTAGTTTTGTGGGATGCAGCAGAACAACAACAGGTATAGTTATAACAATATTCCCGATGCCTGTAGTGGGCTTTACAGCAAATACACCCGATCAGTGTTTAAATGGAAACCAGTTTGTATTTACCAATACCAGTACTGTATCTGCAGGCAGCATGTTGTACGACTGGGATTTTGGTGATGGAATAACGGCCACAACACGTAATGTAAATCATAGTTATACAGTCCCCGGTGCATACACCGTGAGGTTAATTGTAACAACAGATAATGGTTGTAAAGACAGCAGCTTCTTTTCCGTTAATGTATATGAATCGCCGGTGGCAGGCTTTACAGCAAACTCGCCGGTTACCTGTTTTAATAATAATCAATTTGTATTTACCAATACCAGTACTATCAATACCGGAACATTGCAGTATAACTGGAATTTTGGCGATGGAACTACAGCCACAACCCGTGATGCTAATCATACTTATTTAAATCCCGGAGGATATACAGTCAGGCTTATTGTTACATCCGACAGAAACTGTACAAATGAAATTACCCATATTGTTATTGTATATGCAAGTCCTGTAGTTGGCTTTACGGCAAATACGCCCGATGAGTGTTTAAATGGAAATCAATTTGTATTTACAAATACCAGTACTGTATCTGCAGGTACCATGCAATACGACTGGGATATGGGTGATGGTGCAACAGCAGCTACCAGGAATGTTACGCATAGCTATTCGTTGCCGGGTACCTATACAGTGAGGTTACTTGTAACAACAGATCATAATTGCAAAGACAGCAGTTTCTTTACCATTAATGTATTTGAATCGCCGGTGGCAGGCTTTACAGCAAATACGCCCGATGCATGTTTTAATAATAACCAATTTATTTTTACAAATACCAGCAGTATTAATACAGGCACATTGCAGTATAACTGGGAATTTGGCGACGGAACTACAGCCACAACCCGTGATGCTAATCATAGTTATACAGTGCCAGGTACATACACGGTAAAAATGACTGTTACATCCGACCGGAACTGTTCAGAGGAAATATCTTCTGTAGTTACTGTGTATCCAAGCCCCGATGTGAGCTTTGCAACAAATGCACCCAGCCAGTGTTTTAAAGATAACCGGTTTGTATTCACCAATACAAGTTCTATTTCTGCCGGCAATATGCAGTATGTATGGGATATGGGTAATGGCGATCTGTTTACTGCAAATGATATAACCTACAGCTATACAGTGCCGGGTACTTACACTGTTAAATTGCTGGCTGTTTCGGGTAATAATTGTGCCGACAGCAACTTATTTACAATTACAGTAAATCCTACACCTGTTGCTGGTTTTACAGTTAACAGCGCTGGTCAGTGCTTTAACAATAACCAATTCAACTTCACCAATACCAGTACAGTATTTTCAGGTACCCTGCAGTATTTATGGGATTTTGGAGATGGCAGCACGGCCAATACTGCAGATGTTACCCATAGCTATGCACAACCAGGTATTTATACTGTTCGCCTGCAGGCTACCGGCGCTGGTGGCTGTGTTGATGACAGTTCATTTAAAGTGATGGTATATGGATATACAGTTGCTGATTTTGTTATCGTGCCAACATGTATGAATTTACCGGTACAGATAGTAAATAAAACGGCTAATCCCAATACAACAAACGGCCTCGATTATTTATGGGAATTTGGCAATGGCCAAACTTCAACCATGCGTACGCCCGTTTACAGTTATCCGGCACCCGGCAATTATACCGTTAAACTCTCTGTGAATGTAACAGGCTGCCCAACTCCGGTAACGATACGTGAACTTCCTGTATTTATTGATGCCCCGGCTCCCGGTATTTCTTACCCCGAGTTGAATGCCAGGTTTAATTTTCCTGAACAGTTGAAAGCAAGACAAATTGGAAGCAGCGTATTATGGACACCTGCCACAGGCCTTGATAATCCATTCAGTTATTCACCGGTGTATAAAAGCGTAAACCAGCATCTTTATACAATTGCGTTAAAGTCAGATATGGGTTGTGTAACAGTGGATACCCAAATTGTTAAGACCCTTAAAAAGATTTTGATAAGTGTGCCTGCATCATTTACACCTAACAACGATGGTAAAAATGATCTTTTACGTCCTTTATTATTCGGGTTCGAAAAAGTTAATTACTTCAGGGTATTTAACCGTTGGGGAAAATTGTTATACCAAATGCAAAGCGACAGGCCGGGTTGGGATGGTAAACTGAACGGCGCTACACAGGAAACACAAACTGTTGTATGGATGATAGAAGCCATTGATGTTGATGGTACATTACACAGGCAAAAGGGTACCACAGTTTTGATACGGTAACAGCCTCACTACTTCCTTGCAACATTATGGATAGGTTATAAGTGTCTCGTCCTGAATTACCGGATTGGCTCGTCAGCCAGGTTCTAAATTTAAACAATAGCAGATTGATATTTGTCTTATCAATTGGGGGCTTAGAATCCGGGCTTTTTATTAACTAATTCATTTTTGAACAGTGCATTTAAGAAATAGACTAATGTATAGAATGTCTCAAAGTGGGTATTGGAGTTGTTATAGGGAATAAAGGAAATGAACAAAAAAATGAATGTAAGCCAGTAATTGTAAACCATAAACAAAGTCCCGGCCATCTCCCAATCATCAATTAAATAAAATCTACCTTTACCCTCTATCAGCCGGGTTATCGTTCTCCGTTTATCGGAGGAAGGAAAGTCCGGACAGCAAAGAGCAACACACCGGTTAACAGCCGGCTATCTGTACCTCCAGCTTACCGGGGTTGCAGATAAGAGAAAGTGCCGCAGAAAATAACCATCCCGATTTATCGGGAAAAGGGTGAAAACGTGAGGTAAGAGCTCACGGGTTTTTGCAGTAATGCATTAATTGGGTAAACCTTGTGTGCTGTAATGCCACGTAAACCAACGCTTGAGGGCGGCTCGTCCGATGTTGAAGGGTAGGCAGCAGGATTGTAACAGTAATGTTGCAGCCAGATAAATGATGACCAGTCCCGATTTTATCGGGGTTACAGAATCCGGCTTACAGGCTGATAGATTTTTATTTTTTTGCCGGGGAGGCGGTAAGACTGAAAACATAATTCCGTCTTACCGCCTTCCCGGCAAATTTTATTTAAAAGTTCCTGCATCAACATCTTTAATGAACTGTATCAGCCCCGGGAAATAATTTTTCTGATCATCATACATATCCATATGGCTCCCTTCGGGGCAAAGTAAAAATCTTCCGTGTTGCACCTGTGTGCTCATCCACTTCATGTGTTCGGGATCCATGGTATCGTATTTACCGCCGATAGTGAGGGTAGGAGTTTTTATTTTTGGCAGTTCTTTGCTTACATCCCAGTTAATTAATTTGCCGGCAATGCCAAACTCGCTTGGGCCCTGCATGGTAACATATAACGAGTGATTCATTTTTGCAAAAGAACGATTTACAGGTTCGGGCCATTTATCAATGGGTAAACGGCAGATATGTTTTGCATAAAAATTCGGCATCAGCAGTTCCATATATTTTGGATTTGCAAAATCGCCCCTTGCTTCAATCTGACGTATAGTATCCAAAACCTTTTGATCAAACTGTGGCGCCAGCACTTCCTGTGCATATTTACCATAAGCAGGGCAACTGCTCATCATGTTACTGATGATGAGACCTTTTAAATTGTCCTGGTATTTTAAAGCATACTGCATTCCTAAAATACCTCCCCAGCTATGCCCGAGTAAATAAAAATTATCCTTGTTTAAATTCAAAGCCTTACGTACCTGTTCTACTTCTTCTACAAACCTGTCGAGATCCCACATGCTGGTATCATTAGGATTATCCGAAAGACCGCAACCCAACTGGTCGTAATAAATAATTTCAATTCCTTCGGGCAATAAAAAGTTTTCGAAACACTCAAAGTATTCATGCGTGGCACCGGGGCCGCCATTAAGCAATAGCAATTTTATTTTTGGGTTATTGCCAATGCTTTTTGTCCATACATTGAATTTGCCCTTAGGTGTTTCAATAGGAATAACTTTTACACCACCGGTTTGAATTTCTTTGTACAGATCTTCATTGGAGGCAACAGCAGTTGTTTGATTTTGATTATTGCAGCTGAACAACATCAGGCCAAGCATTAAAAAAAGTAAATTTTTCATATTACAGTTTTAGAAGTCAAAAAATAATTTATAACAAAGTTGTATTAACGGGTTTAATAAATTCGTTAAAAATTGTTGTCTTTATCTGCGGCCACTCTTCACTGATAAAGCTAAAGTACGCAGTATCTCTTACAGTTCCATCTTCATTTATCATATGTCTTCTCAATACTCCTTCTTTAACTGCACCTATCTTAAACATGGCTCCCTGCGATTTTACATTGAGGGCACTGGTTTTTAATTCAATCCTGTTCAACCCTAAAGTTTCAAACCCAAAACTCAGTAATAAAAACTTACAGGCTTTGTTGATGCCGCTGCGTTGAAGTTTTGGATGATACCATGTCCAGCCAATTTCCAATCGCTTGTTAGCAAATGAAATATTGCCGTAGCGGCTGCAACCTGCATAACAATTGTTCTGCTTATCAAAAAGCGCAAAAGGGTAGGAGTTACCTGCTTTTTTCTCGGCAAGTGCCGTATCAAAATAGCGTTTAAAATCTGCTTCGTTTTTTACTTTGGCACTGGTGAACTCCCAAAGTTCGGTATGCATGGCAATGGGTAATAACAGTTCAAAATGTTTTTCGGTGAGGGGTTCAAGTCTTGCCCTTTCATTTTCCAGAATAAATTCCTGTTCACAAAAATTATCAGTGTTCATATAATACCTTTTTCTTTTAGTAAGTTAACAACGAGTTTATCAATAGGGAGACTAACCGTTTCTTCCGAAACCTCATCCCTGTTTATAAAACGGAAAGTTTCTGTTTCGCCGGTTTCTGCATACATTTTTAATTGCTGTTCATCAAAATCGAAGGGCGCATTACGGAGTGGCGCTGTTATCGGCTCCAGCGCTTCGGCAAAATAATAAATGGATATTATCTGGTGAGTGGGATTGAAAGCACTTTGCTGGTAAAAATCTGTGGTATAAATATGATCGCCGATTTTTACTTTTAAATTCATCTCTTCTAAAAATTCCCGCTGGAGGCAATCTCTGGTGCCTTCGCCAAATTCAAGTCCGCCTCCCGGAAATTTAGTGTAGAATTTTCCACGGATATATTCATCACTTACAAGCAATTGCTGTTCTTCATTTATTAAAATACCATACACCCGTATATTGAACATAATTTTATTTTCTGATTCGCTTTGCATAATTACGCACCACAAATACCAGTATTATGATGGAGAGGATGACCGGCAACCAAAAAGCCATATGACTGTCTTTGTAAGGGATGGGTACGTTCATGCCATAAATACTGGCAATTAAAACCGGTACACTTAAAAAGATGGTGAGTGTGGTAAGCCTTTTCAATACATCGTTCTGGTTATTGCTGATGATGCTGGCAAATGCATCCAATGTGCTGTTGAGGATGGTGGTGTAGGTAGTTGCCATTTCAAGTGCCTGTGATGTTTCTACGATAAGGTCTTCCAGTAAGTCTCTTTCTTCTTCATTAAGTTTTAAAAGATTGGTGCGGCTAATCTTCATCATCAGCAGTTCGTTGCTGCGTAATGCGGTTAGGAAGTACACAAAACTTTTTTGTATCCGCATTAACTGTAAAAGTTCTTCGTTGCGGTTACTGTCATAAAGCTTTTGTTCCAGACTGGTACGCCGTGTGTTTATCTCTTTCAGGTAATCCTGAAAATTAGAAGTGATTTTTTCAAATATTTTCAGCACCATCATATTCATCCTGTCTGGATTGCGGTGCTGAAAAGTGTTCAGAAATTTTTTGATGGCTTCATTCTCAAAAGAATTTACCGTAACAATCTGGTTATGGGTAAGAATGATACAGATTGGTATCGTAATATAAAATGCATCGCTCAGGTTGAACGAATTGTTTTCGGTTGGGGTTTTAATAACAATCAACCTTACATCGTCTTCAATTTCGTAACGGCTTCGTTCGTCAATATCCAGCGAGTCTTTTAAAAAGTCAATCGGAATATCCATAGTTTCACTCAGCTCGGTAAATTCTTCCTGTTTAAGCGGTGGTTGTACATTTACCCAAACTGCATTTTCAGCTTTGTCAATGGCAATGGTTTTTTGGTCAATATTTTTAAAGTATTGGATCATAGGATGGCAGCGGATTTTTGAATGTTGTTTAAGTGATGCTGGGTATGAAAGATAGTGAAATAGCCAAGTTCCCGTAAAGTAATGCGGCCAAGCAGCGGATGTTTTACAAGGTAATTGTCTAAATCTTTTTCGGTTCTGTTGTTGGTTAACTTGTAAATAAACTTTGATGTTGCTTTAGTCCAGTTGTCGAGCAGTTTTTGTTTGCCGTAATTAATTTCTATAGGTTTAGGAACAAACCTGCTGCTTGCTCTTCCGCCTTCGCTTAATTTTTTATAGTATTTGTCTTTAAGTTCTTCAAAGCTCCTGGAATTCCTGTTGGGTTTTCCGGCAATCCATTTAACAATAAATTGAGGAAGGGAATAAGCAAGGGTAGAAGTATTGGTGGAAATAATCAGGTGCTGCATATTTTCTGCAACCGACCATTTGATTCCGGGCTGTTCGAAAAATACTGATTCGGGTACAGCTGTACAATACTCAGAAAAAAGTGTAAAGGCATTTTCTGCAGCAGTTATAATTTCAGTTTTGGTCATACTTCAATCGTTCCTTTGTAAACAAACTCGGCCGGTCCGCAAAGCCAGATGTTTTCAAAATGTTCATCATCAATCTTATTAAACTCCACACTTAAATTACCTCCCGGTGTTTTTATTTTTACCCTGTTAAAACCTTTTGCATTGTGGGCAAACATCAATGCCGATGCTGTTACGCCGGTACCGCAGCTCAAGGTTTCATCTTCCACGCCACGTTCGTAAGTGCGTACGTAAATGCCGTCCTCATCAGTTGATTCCGCAAAATTAACATTGATGCCTTCCTGTTCAAACTGTTTGCTGTGGCGGATATTACGGCCGGTTTCCACCACGTCAATATCCGATACATTATTGGCAAACCTTACAAAGTGTGGCGATCCCGTATTTAGTATTGCATGGCCCGAATGATATTCCACTTTAGTCACATCCTGCATCTTCAGCCGTACAATGTCATGCATATCTATATCGGCTTCATGAGCTCCATCAATAGCCATAAAACGATAGGTAACCTTATACATGCCCTGGTGTTTTGCGAATTTTATCAGGCAGCGCCCACCATTGCCGCACATGCTGCTTTCATTACCATCGGCATTAAAATATACCATTTCAAAATCCAGTTTGTCATGATTGCTCAGTAACATCAGGCCATCGGCGCCAATGCCAAATCTGCGGTTGCAGATCTGTTTTACCTGTTCTTTTGTAATGCTATCGTATTTATTATCCCTGTTTTCCAGTATCACAAAATCGTTTCCGGTGCCCTGGTATTTAAAAAATTCTACTGTCATTTTATATGCTTGAATCTGATATTACCTGTAATGATTGTTTAATTAAATTTTCCACTGCCAGTCCACCATCTTTCGAAAACTCTTTGCTGATTCGGTTTGCAACAATGGCACTCAGGCTCAGGCAATGGTGTCCCAGTGTTTTACCTAAACCATAAATAGCCGATGTTTCCATCTCAAAATTAGTTATTCGGTAATTGCCAAACTGAAAATTTGTAAGATTATCTATCAACTGAGGATAACCAAGGCCCAAACGGAGTATGCGGCCCTGCGGACCATAAAAGCCGGGGCAGGTTACTGTAATACCCTGATGATAATTCTGAGTAAAGTTTTTTATCAGTGCCGCACTGGCAATATTTATGTATGGAGATACTTTGCCCGAACTTAATTGTGTGTGTGTACTGAATGCCTGAATTAACTGCTTTTCTTCTTCATTGTTTTCGGTACGGTAAAAGTGCATCAGGTTATCCAGGCCAAGCCCGTGTGTGCTGGCAACAAAACTGTCAACAGGAATATCTTTTTGCAACGAACCCGATGTTCCAAAGCGGATAATATTTAAACAGGTGAGTTTTTCCTTTATCAGCCTCGTCTCAAAATCAATATTAACCAATGCATCCAGTTCGTTGAGCACAATATCAATATTATCGGGACCAATACCAGTGCTTACGCAACTAATCCTTTTTTTGCCCACGTATCCGGTGTGTGTAACAAACTCCCGGTGTTTATTTTGAAATTCTATTTTATCAAAATGCTTACTCACTTCGCCAACCCTGTCTGGGTCGCCTACGGTAATGATGGTCTGTGCTATTTCTTCGGGTCTGCAATTTAAATGATACACAGCACCCCGTTCGTTTATAATTAATTCCGATTCTGCAATCCTGCTCATGTTTTTTGATTTTGAAATTGCAATGTGCAATATTCTTTAAAATTACCCTATTTTTGCACTGTTAAAAAATGAAATGAAGATTTATCTTCATTTTTGATTTTAAATGGTCCTGTAGCCGAGTGGTTAGGCAAAGCTCTGCAAAAGCTTCTACACCGGTTCGAATCCGGTCGGGACCTCAACCATTAACTACGTCATTGCAAAAAAGTAATTTGCTTCACTTTGTATGCAATGACGTTTTTATTTTAAAAATATGTTTGTAAGATATCTTCACTGGCTGGGAATTGCCGCATGTATAACTTTGATAATTTCCTGTTTTTTGCCCTGGGTAAATTATGCCGATATTAACCAGACTTTCAGCGGTTTTTACAGTTTTAAAAATGAATACGGTAAGCCCGGCAAGTTTTTATTTTTTTTGGGAGCCTTAATGCTTTCATTTATGCTGCTGCCAAAGGTATGGGCAAAAAGAGCTAACCTGTTTATTGGGGCACTTACCCTGGCTTATGCCGTTAAAACATTTATTCTTTTCGGCTCCTGCTACAATAATTACTGCCCTCAAAAACTCTTTGGCCTTTACCTGATGGTTTCCTGTGCCGTAGTTATGCTTATTGCTTCGGGTTTCCCAAATCTGAAAATGAAAGTTTCCGAAAAATAATAAAGCATTTCAACCATTCCTCCCTGCACAATATCATTAATAATTGAATTTCCGGTAGATTATTAAGATTGTTTTGGGTTAAAAATGATGTGGGAAAAAATAAGTGAAATACGGGGCATTAAATTATGAGATTAGAAATAGTTAGTACAACTTTATAGAGGTATCGGGCACAAGTTATAGTTGGCTGAAGAAAACACCGTTTACTCTAACAACTTGACCGTTTACTAAATAACCAGCTTTATAAAAAGGATAACGCTTTACCTTGCTTATAGTTATTATTAAGAACAGAATTGTATAGTTTAAGACATTTAGCATTTAAACCATAATTTATGAGAAGTTTACTTTTATTCTTGTTGTTCACTACAGCAGCATCAGTTTCAAATGCTCAATTAAAAATTGATAACGCAGTATTCTTTATTCAGCCTGGCGCAACCGTAACCGTACAGGGCGATGTGACTAGTAATGTAGATATACAGGGAACAGGGTTATTACAACTAAAAGGAAGTGCTTTGCAAAATGTAGATATGGGAGGCTTCACTATTCCAAACCTTGAGTTAGATAATGCCTTGGGTGCAACACTGCTTAACACAAGTGCCAGAATTGGGAGTTCAATGCTCTTTACAACCGGTAAATTTCAAACAGGTAATTTTAATGCTACGCTAGGCCCATCGGCAACAATTACCGGGGCAAACAGCAGCCGCTTCTTTTGGATCAACGGTACAGGCCAATTAAGAAAAGAGCTAACTGCCGATATTGCGGCTTACGAACTACCGGTTGGCGAAAATGCAAATTACCGCCCTGCCTACCTTACTACTTCGGGTAGTGCTTATGGAGGCGGTGCTAATTTTGGGGTACGTGTTTCTGCCGCAGCAGATGTAAACAATCCGCCAATGGCTGCAACTTTTCTTAAAACATCGTGGCCGGTTACCAAAACCAATATTACCGGAGGAACTGTTACACTTGCCGGTCAATATATTGACCCTGCTGATGTAACCGGTACTGAAGCCAATCTGGTAGGTTATTTTTTTAATGGAACCAACTGGAGTTCTGTTGGCGAAACGCATAATACCGGAACAAACCGGGTTTCTGCACCTATAGCAACAAATACTGGTACACTTTCGGGAATAAATAAATTTTTGACTGTTGGGGCAAGGGCATTTTTGATGGGTGCTTATGATCCGGTAACAGGGTTGATGACGGATAATTTACGTACACTTCCTTTTGGTTCTTCGGCCAGTACAGCTAATTTTCCGAGTACTGACCCATACAGAGTGGCTCCTTATAATACTGCATTTACTCACGTAAGTAATACAGCAGTAGAAACAATTCCTAATAGTGGGGTGATAGGTGCTGTTGCAATTGCAGGAGACAGGATTGTTGACTGGGTTTATCTTGAGTTAAGAAATCTGAATGCATCACCAGGTAATGTTGTTTTGCAAACAAGAAGTGCTCTTGTTCAGCGTGACGGAGATATTGTTGATGTAGATGGTGTGAGCCCGGTTACATTTAATAATCTTGTAAACGGAAGCTATATTTTATCTGTTCGTCATCGTAATCACCTTGGGTTGAGTATAGATCAGAGTTCACCAAGAACTATTAATGAAACTCAATCAACGGCTTTTACTACTAATGTGGTTGATTTAAGAACAGCAACTGATCCTCAGTTGTTTGGTACCGCAACAGCTTATACTACTGCTGGCCATCCGGTATTGACAAATGTTAATTTGTTGTGGGGAGGAAATGCGAGTTTAAATGTTGTTGCCGGTACTCAACGTACAAACTTTATTAATCCAGGTAACGACAAAGACTATATATTAATTACCGCATTGGGAAATGTGCCAAGTGGTTCCCTTACAAACATTTATCATATAGCTGACTTGAATATGAACAAAATTGTTCGGTTTATTAACCCTAGTAATGATAAAGATTTTCTTTTGAATAATGTCTTGGGTTTGAGTGCCAGCACATTCAGAGTTCAGGCATTGCCTCAATAATTATTATTAAAAAAAATACAGATGAAAAAACTTATTCTACTTACTGGTTTTATTTTTGCACTATCGCAGGCAGATTATGCACAGGTTTGTCCTCCAAGTGTACGAGGATCGGTTGGAATTGGCAGTGCTCCTAACCGCCTTATACTGTATCTTAGACCAACAGTAACCATTGCCAACGCGGTATTTTCTACTTTGCAATTTAACGTCGCCATTCCGTCAACTATAGTAACGCCACCGGCTTTGGTGTTTGTGAGCACACCATTTGCAGGAGTAACCTGGATTATTGATCCGCCTTACATTGAGGGTGGTTATTGGAACTACAATATCTATAATGCGGCGGCAGGCTACACACTTAACGTTACAGCGGGTGTTGAATTTTCTGCTTTGGAGCTTCAATTTAACGGACCTATCTCGGTGCCTGCTACAAATTCTGCTTTTTCAACTTGCTTACCAGATGGTGGTAATGTTACAGGTATTGGCTATTTCTTTTGCTCCGGCAGTATAAATTCCTGTGGACAAGATCTTTTCTACCCACGCCCAGGAACAACTGTATTTAACGGAGACAGCTATTTTCAATTGCTTGATCCGGGTAATCCAAACGGTACATCAGGCACTCAGATATCGTATGCAAGACTTGATGATGCAATAGTACTCCCCGTTAACTGGCTTTCTTTTGATGCTGTTAAAAAGGGAAATGATGCATTATTGAATTGGAAAGTTGCCAATGAAGATCTGAATCATCATTTTGAAGTATTGAGGAGCAATGACGGTGTTAACTTTACTTCTATTGCAACAATAAATAAATCGGGTATTAACAATGGAGTATACAATTATACAGATGCTGGTATTAATTCATTGAGGGCTTCTGTTTTATATTACAGGATAAGGCAGGTAGATCTGAATGGCAAGACTGGCTACAGTGATATAAAGAACATATCGCTTAGTGGGAAGAGCTTTGAAGTTAAAATATATCCTAACCCCGTTATAAAAGGTTTTTATGTAGATATGAATTTGCCTGATGTAAACCAGCAGGATAAGATAAACCTGAAACTGGTTGCTTCTAACGGGCAATTTATTACCAGTAAAGAAATTACAGCTTTGCAGTCTGCCAACTATTATTTTGATATATCTGATAAACAACTTGCTTCAGGACAGTATAATCTGCAGATAATAATAAAAGATAAAATAGTAGCTACTAAGATGCTTACAATAAATCAATAAAATTCAACCTGTTATTTTCTTAAACGGGTGATTGATACAACATATTCCCTCATTAAATTTTTAATGAGGGATTTTTATGTAAAAGATATTACTTGTATATTTTTATTGGAGGGAGAGGTCTGTAAATGATTAGATTTTGGAGATCGGTTTAATTTTTTACTTAGTGACCATAAGAATATATATAAATCTGTAGCAGGAACATTGGTATTAGGATCAACCGTTTTTTTAGTCTTAAAATATCGTTCATAGATTTTTTACTAAAATAACTTGTTGAATTTAGTAATAACATAATCGTTTTGCAAGATTGAGTATAAAAACAGCCTTAGCTAAAAACTAAGGCTGTTTAAGTTTACCTCATTGGTTTATCATTCAATAATCAGTTTATATCAAATTCCTGAAAGTGAACTAATTGGTTGCCCTTAAAAAGCTGAATGTAATATTGACCCTTTTGCCATCCTGCATTATTCCATTTAATTTCAGCCTTGCCTTTTGCAAAATTTTGAGCCGTAAAGGGGACGTGAATAATATTTCCAAATTTGTCAGTAATCCTGGCAGTATATTCACCTTCTTTAATTACTTCAAGTTGTGCAACGCTTTTATCTACATTAACTTGATTTATTATTGCAAAAGCAAACCTTACACCATTCTCTGCAGGAACATACAGGTTTTCAGTATTAGTTTTTTCATTTACCTCCTTCATGGTAAATGGTATACCGCCTGTATTGCAGGGGTTAATATAAGCCCTCATTTCACTGTTATTTTTTACCTCAAAGCCGGGGTCTAACTGTACATAGCCACCCGATTTAAGTGCCAGTGTATTTCCGCTACCCTGTGTTATTGTAGCTGTTGAAGTAACTGTTGACGAAGCTTCGTAAAAATATGCGCCGCTAAGGTTACCAACAATATTAAGGTTAAGTGGGCAGGTTGAATATAAATCAGCATAGAAATTACCACGTCCAAAAGTGCAGGCTATTATGCGGCCTGCTGTGTTGTTAACCATTAATTCGCTCACCGGAGTACGTGGCAGGTAGTTATAAAAAGGTTGCCAGTCCGTCATTAAAGTTGATCGTACAAACACACCTATATCTGTTCCAACATATACAGTATTGCCTGCATCAACGGCAATACTATGGCAGGCTACATTAGGAAGGCCTCCTGAAAAATTCACCCAATTATCCCCACCATCGGTTGAATAATATACTTTTTGGCCAGCAACATATCCACCAAAACTGGCTAATACGTATAACGAGTTAGATGGCCTTACTTCTACATCGGTTAAGTTTACTCCTGTGGGGTAGCCAGGCGTACCGCTTTTTGTTGTAAAAGTACAAGTTGTTGTGGCATCATCACTACGTTGTAATATAGAGCCGCTTCCGCTGTACAATCTGTTACTGTTACCTGGGCAGGTTGTTAAAACCCTGCTTGCAAGGCCGGCAGAAAACGTGGTCCAGGTACTGCCAAAATCAGTTGAACGATAAATATTGCTGGCGTCGCCGGCAAAAATTCGGGTGGTGCTTAAATAATCTCTTGCAAGTGCTGGAAAGCTTCCAAGACCAGCAGGCGAAACGTCAGTTTCAGTAAGGCCACCATCGGTTGTTTTGTGCAGGCTTCCGTTGGCTACATAAACATATGTGGTAGGTGCGTCGCTTTTAATTACACAATCAAAACCATCGGCTCCGTATATATGCCGGTATGTGTTGCTCGAAGTATATCTTATATCTGTACCGTTGTCTTGCGTGCCGCAGGCGATAATATTTGCGTCGGACTCGTAAAAGTCGGCGTGGTAGGTAGCCAGTATCTGTAGACTGCCGGGAATAAAAGTCCAGTTAATACCATTATCAATACTAAAGCCTACACCACCATCGGACACGCTGTACAGGTAATTATTTAAAGGATTGTACGTAATATTATGAATGTCGGCATGTACATAATCAATACCAGCGGGATTATCATACCACTGTGTGCGGCTTGTACCGCCATAAGTGGATCCTCCATCGGTACTTCTCCAGATATTAATGCCGGCAGTAATAACGGTGCTTGCGTCGGCGGGGTTAACTTCAATGCCCAGGTCGTAACCTGCCTGGTCCAGATTGTCGGAACCATCGTTAGGGTAGCCAAGAATATTTGGCGTAGTTGACCTGGAAGAAAAACTTGGAGTGCCTGCGGCAGTACTTCTAAAAAGACCTCTGAAAGAACCGAATCCAGTAGCTCCCCCTGCCAGTACATAAATATAATTTGGCTGGTTTTCGCTTACCCAGGTAACTCCACTATTTGTACTATGCCAAAATGGTGTGGATGAACTTCTTTCTGCTGCATACATTATTGTGGGGTCGCCAGGTTTAAATTCTATATCGGTAAAATTGCCCACCTGTATCTGTGTCCAACTGGTGCCGCCATTGGTTGTTCTGTAAATACCATCGGTTGTAGCTGCAAATAACGTACTTGGGGCAGATGGGTGTTGCATTAGCTTATATCCATGAAAATTACCAATAACGCCGGGAAAATCGCCGGTTAATTGCCAAGATGAACCTCCATCAGTTGTTTTAAAAACGCCAAGTGAAGGAACATTATAGCCATATGTGGATACAAAGCCACCGCCGCTTGCATCTCCATCGCCGGTTAAGGCATAGATAATATTTGAATTATTATAGTCCCAAACCAAACGCCAATGGCACTTGAAGGTAAATTATCGGTAAGTGCAAACCAGGATGCACCGTTATTGGTGGTTTTCCAAATACCACCTTGCGGTGTACCAATAATCAGCTGGTTAGCTATTGTAGGATGAAAGGCAATACAATTAACTCGCCCATTGCCGCTGTTGTAACCAGCACCGTAGCGGGTTACATTAGTGGGGCCAAATGCATTCCACGTAGAGTAGGAGCTTGTTATTATGGAAGATGAGTCGTTGTTTCTATTATGGCTGATTTCATAATCTTTCCAGCCATCGTAAATTTTTCTGTTTACGTTAGGTATTATTCTGCCTTGTTCGTCTAACCTGCTGGAGTGATAATATTCCCACCTTTTCCAACGGAGATAGCTGTTTTCAAATTCTTTCTCGGTGTTATTATTTTTTTTTACCCAAGCCTTTTTATCAGTTTTATAAAAATCATCCACTTCCCTCATAATATCTGTAAGATTAGTTTTGCCTTCAATACGCTGTTTCAATGCATCTGGCACTTGCGCCTGAATAGTATAAGCTGCAAAAAGCAGCAGTAATAGGAATAGTATTTTTTTCATTATAATAAGTTTAATAGTCAGTTTTAAAATGAGTTCTTTTACTTATTACTCAAAGTTTTTACATCGGCTTTAATAGCTTCCAGGTCTTTAGTTAACTGGCTGTATTTTTTATTTATATCGATGATGTACAGCGTTAGTTCCTCTACTTTTTCAAGTAATTTTCTATTCATGTCACCAACTTCAAAACCTTTGGCTTCGGTAATATCAGCAGCCGATGGAATATTAGGTAAGTGTTTATTTATGGAGATTGATTTTTCCAGTTCCTCAAGCGGCATTAGCTTGTAATCGTTATGAAAAACATAATCGGACCAACTGGCGCTTAATTGAACCTTCACTTCTTCGCAAATGGCTATGCCAGCTACATTCAGTAAGTAGCCTGTAGCCAAGGTATTGGCAGTTCCAATACTTATGCGACCATCCTGATTAATTGTCATTCTGTATCCGTTTGAAGCAAACCTCACATTAGCGCTGGAGCTTCCTAACACAATATCACTCCCATTATACCACAAATACCCTTTGTATCCGTCAGTGTTATCGTAAAACGACAAATAAGGACTTGCTCCCTGCATACGGATAGTTTCCGACGATGTGGTGTTTACATGTAAGCGGGCAGCGGGCACTGTAAGACCGGTACCTATTCCTACATTTCCGTTTTGGGCAAAATAATGCTGCTGCGTAAAAGTTGTTCCATCGGTAGTAGTTTCCATCCTAAAATCGGCGCCTCCATTTGTTGTAGGGAATCTCCATTGATTACTACCATCGTATCCAAATCTTAAAGAACCAGCACTGGATTGCAAAAACAAGTCGCCGTTGTTTATATGCATTCTGTAATTGGGGGCAGTAGTACCAATACCAACATTCCCTATATTGTTAATAGTTAACCTGGGAGAAGCCTGTATTGTTAAATGCAATTTACCTGTTGTGCCGGCACCGGTTCCAAAATCAATGTCTTCAGGATTGCCAGAATAGGAACCCCAGTATCCACGGTAAATATCATTTTCATAGATGCCCATGTACATGGGGGCAATGCCATTGAACTGGCCTATATAAGATGACACAGTTGATTTAACAGCTAATTTAGCTGCAGGAGTAGTTGTACCTATACCTACATTTTGCGAAAAACAAAAAGTTGTAGTAAGAAGTGCTACACACAAAACAAAGAAATTTTTCATAATTGTATTATTTATAAGTAATAGATTAAATGCTACTTCAGTTAGTGAATTGTGAAAATAAATTTTGCTGAAAAGGGATTTTCTGGGATAGTTAAGGAATTCCTTATATAAGTATAGTTTTAATCTTGTATATGCAATACAGGGATTAAATATTTTTCAGAAAAAAATAAAGGAGAGTTGGTAATTAACAGGTGTAAAGAGATTATTTTTTCTTAATCTCTTTTGCCCACGCATCTTTTAGTGTAACCGTGCGGTTGAAAACGGGTTTATCAGGTGTGGAGTCCTTGTCCAGGCAAAAATATCCCTTGCGTATAAATTGATAACGGCTTTCGGGAGCCGCATTTTTTAGCGAAGGCTCAATCATTGCACTACTGATAATCTGTAACGAGCCCGGATTGATGGTATCTTTAAAATCCCCTTCTTCGCCCAAAGGATTTTCAGAAGTAAATAAACGGTCGTACAAACGTACTTCAGCGGTTGCTGCATGTGCAGCGCTAACCCAATGGATGGTGCCTTTTACGCTGATGCCGCTGCTGTCGCTTCCACTCTTACTTTCTGGTATATACGTACAATGTACTTCAGTAACATTTCCATCAGCATCTTTGGTAAAGCTTTCGCATTTTACAATGTATGCACTTTTTAAACGCACCATAGTGCCAGGTGCCAGGCGAAACCATTTTTTTGCTGGCTCCTCCATAAAATCCTCTCTTTCTATCCACAGTTCTTTTCCAAAAGGAAGGTTTCTTTTTCCCATAGTTTCATCAGGCCCGTTCTCACTAACCAGTTCTTCAGTGTTACCTGCTTCATAATTAGTGATGATAAGTTTTATGGGGTCGAGTACAGCCATTACACGAAGTGCTTTTTGATTCAGCTCTTCACGTAAACAAAACTCAAGCAGGCTAAGGTCAATAAAGTTTTCTCTTTTAGCAATGCCAATCTTATCGCAAAAAGTACGGATGCTGTTTGGGGTGTAACCTTTGCGCCGAAAAGCGCTGAGTGTTGGCATACGTGGATCGTCCCAGCCTTTAACATGACCTTCGTTTACAAGCTGCAATAATTTTCTTTTGCTCATAACTGTGTAAGTCATGTTCAGTCTTGCAAACTCATATTGATGTGATGGGAAGATTTCCAGCTTTTCAATAAACCAATCATACAATTCCCGGTGCGGTATAAATTCCAATGTGCAAATGGAATGTGTTATGTTTTCAATACTATCGCTCTGGCCATGGGCAAAATCATACATGGGGTAAATGCACCACTCATCGCCGGTGCGGTGATGGAGGGCATGCTTTATACGATAGATGATAGGATCTCTCATCAGCATATTAGTATGCTTCATATCAATCTTGGCACGCAGTACTTTTTCGCCGTCTTTATACTTTCCGGCTTTCATGTCAGTGAACAGCGTAAGATTCTCTTCAATGCTGCGGCTGCGGAATTGGTTATCTTTTCCGGGCTCGGTAGGTGTACCTTTCATGGCAGCAATTTCTTCAGCAGTTGAATCATCTACATAAGCAAGGCCTTTGTTTATAAGATCAATGGCAAACTGGTACAGCTTGCCAAAATAATCGGAAGTATATAATTCATCAGCCCAGTTAAAGCCCAGCCAGCGTATGTCATCTTTAATGCTGTCAACATATTCTGTTTCTTCGGTAACGGGATTGGTATCATCAAAGCGAAGATTAGTTTTGCCGCCATATTTTAAACCAAGCCCAAAATTGAAACAAATGGCTTTGGCATGGCCAATATGAAGGTACCCATTAGGCTCGGGCGGAAAACGGGTAAGAATAGATTTGTACTTGCCGTTCTTTAAGTCTGCTTCTATAATTTCCTCAATAAAGTTGAGGCTTTTTTCTTCGCTCATTATTTTTGTTTGAAGGGCAAATTTACGGAAAGAACAATGATTAAGTCATTGGTCATTTGTCAATAAGTCATTTGGGGTTCAACTTACTTTGCTCAGAACAATTACTCAATGACAAATGACTTACTGCTTTTTCTTTATCTCTTCCAGCATGGCAATGATCTTGTCTAATTTTTCAGTTTCAATTTTATTCAACTGTCTCTGAAGAGATTCAATTTCGAGCTTTGCATCTATATTGCACTGATAATCATCCTGTGCCTGTAATCTGTCACGCTCACTCTGCCTGTTTTGTGCCATCATGATGATTGGAGCAGCATAGGCTGCCTGTGTAGAGAAGATAAGATTCAACAGAATGAACGGATAAACATCCCAATGCTTTACAAAACCAATTACATTCAAAGCCATCCATATTATAACAAATATGGATTGCCAAATGATGAAGGTCCACGAACCCATACCGTTTGCAACAGTATCTGCAATCCGTTGACCGTAGCTTAGAGTTTCCCTGTGTTTATCAAGCCAGGTTTGTGCAGCCTTTGTCTTTTCGGCAACTGATTTTGCTGACATTTTTTACTGTTTATTGTGAAAATTAAAAAAGCCTTTTTATTATCATTGTAAATGTAAATAATAAAAAGGCTGAAAAATTAATGTGACGGGTTTAAGCCCGGCCCATATTTCTTAAATGCAAAGTATGCGAAACAATGGCATGACGCATTCTTCTGTATTCAATATATTTTATACCGTACTCCTGACAGGTTTGTTTGATGATTTTGCTGATAGCAGGGTAGTGGATATGAGAGATCTTAGGGAAGAGGTGATGCTCTATCTGAAAATTCAATCCCCCAACTAGCCATGATATCAATTTGTTTTTAGTGGCAAAATTTGCCGTTGTTTCAATCTGGTGAATGGCCCATTCGTTTTCAATCCTGTTGATATCAGCATCGGGAACAGGGAAGGATGTTTCCTCAACGGTATGTGCCAGTTGAAAAACAACACTTAAAACAAATCCTGCAAACATGGCAATGATAAGGAAGCCTACCAGCCAAGGCAAAAAGCCCACCAGCATTATCGGTAATGCAATCATCATAAAATAATAGCCAATTTTTGCAAACCAGAAAGCAAAATGGTCAAAACCGCTCATTTTTTTAATAGCCACAGAACCTACTTTTTTGCTGAAATATTTTTTATAATCTGATTGAAAAACCCAAACTAAAAGTAACAACGTGTACAAAAACCAAACGTAAACATGCTGAAAACGGTGTATGAAATACTTCTTTTGTGAAGAACACATTCTAAGCAAAGGTTTAATTTCAATATCATCATCCACACCATCAATATTGGTATAGGTATGATGAATGATGTTGTGTTTGTTGTTCCACATGATGCCACTTGCACCCAGTGCATTTACCGAAAATGCAGCAATCTTATTCCAGAATTTACTTTTGCTGAAACTGCCATGCCCGCCATCGTGCATTACGTTAAATCCTATGGCCGCTGTTAAGCCTCCCATTACAAAACACTCCAGTATGGCTACCCAGGTAACAGGTGTAAAAAATAAAACGTGTATATACAGGGCAACATAAATTGTCCAGAATAGAACAGCTTTGAAGTACAGGCCAAAATTACCGTGTGCCGGTTTTTTGGATTCGGTGAAATAGTTATTAACCCTTCTCTTGAGTTCCTGGTGAAAAGTAGAGCCGTTTACATTTAAAAATTTGGGAGTTGCCATGTGTAATAGTTGAAATTTTATTTTTAAGTATTTTCTTTAATTATTGCATCAAAATTTTTTAAGCCAATCATTTTTTCCGAAATAAAACCTTCGGCATATTTTACACCGATCATTTTTCCAAACCACTTATGCCTGTAAATAACACTGTCTAAAAAATCAGGTGTCGAAATATAAGTTTGTGGCTCATCGGTTTCCTCATTATGAAACTGTGTTTTGTATGCTTTTATTGCCTCAATCTTCTGTTCAAATACATCTGTAATGTCAATTACAAAATCCGGGTTCAGCATCCGGTCCTGGATATACCTGAAAACGTATTTAGGCCGCCATGCCTGTTGTGCTATTCCGTTAAATGTTGTTTCAATTTTCCTTAAGCCTGAAAGAAATGCTGCATCTGCAACCAGTTTTGAAGAACGTCCATGATCGGGGTGCCTGTCTTCGGGGGCATTGCATAAAATAACTTCGGGCTGATAAGTTCTTAAAACTGTAATTATCTTTCGCTGATGGGCTTCATCATTTTGCAAAAATCCGTCAGCCATTCCAAGGTTTTCCCTTATCTCAACTCCTAAAATTTTTGCAGCTTCAGTTGCTTCTGATTTTCTTATTTCCCCTGAACCTCTTGTTCCTAATTCACCTGCAGTCAAATCTATAATTCCGGTACTTTTTCCGTTCCTTTTTTCAACCAGCAAAGCTCCGGCGCAACTCAATTCCACATCATCGGGGTGAACACCGAAGGCTAGTATATCTAACTTCATTCTTATTTACTACAATTTTGCGTGCAAATTAACTCAATTTGGCCAATAATTTTGTAGGATATATATGACAGCAATCATGAATTGGGCTCTTATTAACATTAAAAACCTGAAAGTGAAGAAATAATGGAATACTATGAGTTAAAGGTCAGGTTTACATTGCCTTAAGTGGGTAAACCGAATAATTGAAACCATAAGTGCGGCAAACTTCTTTTACAATCATTTCCATTTCCCGGTCATCGCCTGCGGAATCATAAGGTTGTTTAAGATTACTGCTGAAAAAGAAGGCAACAGTTTGATAAAACCGGGCAGTAATTCCGCCTTTATATTCTTTAATAATTTCGTAGCAGTTATTCCCGGTTTCCCGGTTTATCAATTTCATTAAAACTTTACCCTGGTATATTGAAAGGTTACTAAGCGGGTCGGTAAATTCTTTTTTCAATTCCTTTTCTCTTGATTTGATGTATTTTTTTCTTTCAGATTTATCAGAGATACCGGCTAATACAGCATTCATCTCATTAAGTATAGCGCCTGATCGAATGGCGTAAGGGTAAGTAACAATGATGGCATTTCTTAACCTTGTCCATTTTGCCCTGGCCGACATATTAGCATCATTGTATTTTGCATAAACATCAACAGTTAATAAGGTTTTGGCTTCAATCGTATCACCATCGTAAACTACAGCATAAGTTCTAAGGGTATCGTTAATGCCGGTTTGCGCATGCAAAGCCTTGCTGTTTGCAGTTATAATAACCACAATAAACAGCAGGGTTCTTTTAAGAAATACGATATGCCTTTGCAATTGCATTTGTAAATTTACTATTTAGACCAATATTTAATTCTTTTTGATGCTTAAGGTAACCTTAATTTTTGCAGTTTATTGTGTGCTGGCATTGTTTTGTGGATGTATAGAGGCAGAAAATGAGCCGGCAGTTGAGCAAACCCGGCATTATCAGGATTCGGTTTCGGAAGCAAGGATAGATTCAGCCTATGCCTCAATCAAAAATAACTGCGATACTTTGATGGTTTACCTGGTTCCAAAAATGATAGATTCATTGCTGAAAGATTCAGCCTTGCTGCAAAGGTTTTTCGATACAACTTATCTATATAGCGATGCTGACAAAAAAGTAGAAAAAGTGATCAGGCAGTTACTGGCCGACTGCGATTCTAATTTGCTAAAAGAAACATATAAAAGAGCCCGACTCCGGCAAAAATTAAAGCCAAAGCAGCATAAAAAGTAGAAAGCTTTGCCCGCTTTACCGCACTCATTACAATTCCAAGTGCCATAATTATTAATCCAAGCCATACCAAATTAATGTATGGAAAAACATATGCTTTCAGTGTTACATACTCAATCAACTTATCAGATTCCTTAATGCCTATCTTAACTTTTGTGCTGTCGGCAACACCTGCAAAACGCACATACATGTTTTGTGCATACACAGTATCATCAATCTGGTTTACACCAAACTGATCAATCTGAATAACAGGAGAAGCTTTATAATGCATACTGTCTTTGCTGATTAATGTTATGTTGGCCATCAGCGCAGCATCATCAGGTTTAAAATGATATTTTTCGTTATGCGGATTTTTTTCAACGCTGTTTAAGATGATGATACCGTTGCTGTAAAAAGCCGTATCACCAACTTTCATTTCTTTTATTTTAAACTGGGCAGTATCTTCTTCGGTATTGTTGATGGCATACGAAATGTAAGTGAAGACATCCTTCCCCAAATAAGCCTTGGTATCAGGATTGCTACTCATGTTGTTATCCTTCATGATGTACACATCGGGCCATAATGTAAACTCCTCAACTACTTTCTGAGTGGTTTTATCTTTTCTTTGAAATTGCAACTCATAAAAACGACGTCCTTTTTCGTGGCCAAAAGAATCTCTCAAATAAGTTACTTCATAAGGCCCCATGGCAGCCGGTACTTGCCTGATGAGTGTAAGATTTTCAAGCGGATTATCCGTTTCTTTAGTCATCGGATCCTTACCAGATATCTGTAAATTGATACCATTAACCCGGCTGTTGCTGATTACTTCTTTATTACTGCTTGATATCAGAATGCCAACAAGCATTAATGCAAATCCAATGTGGGCTATAGAGCCCCCGGCTGATTTTAACTTGCCATTCAAACCTGTCCAGATATATGCTGCATTAGCAATTACAGAATAAATAGCTGCAAACAAAGCAACATATGCAGCGCCTAAAAATCCGGCACCCATCTTATAATAAGTGAGTGGATAAAAAACCGATAACAATGCAGTGATGACCGCTGCGATCAAAGTTGGTACTGCTATCTTTTTTAAAATATAACCAGGTGCTGTTTTTTTATATTTAAAGTATTGTGTAATGGCACTTAACAACCCAATGATGATTGCAACCAGTATCACAACCTTGTTGTAAGAGAATTCTACGTTTTCGGGCTGCGCTATGCTGGTACCAAAAATTTTGTTATAAACCGGTACCGATGTTTTTGCAATGATGAACACGGCAGTTAAGAAAAATACCAGCGAACCGATAAACATCCAGAACTCACGGGAGTTGGTGTTTTCTTCTTTTTGCTCAGCGGGCATCTTTTTTAAATTGGCAATAAATAGTCCCAGTGATGGTAGAGTAAATGAAGCAACAAAAAGCAATATCATCACATTAATAGCTTTACCTGCATCGGTAAATGCATGTACCGAAGTATCGCCCAGTACACCTGTACGGGTTAAAAAAGTAGAGTAGAGAATAAAAATAAAAGTGAGGAATGCAAACAAATAACTGGCTTTTAATGAATGTCCTGTTGCTTTAAAGATTACCATGGTATGTAATCCTGCAATTAAAATTAACCAGGGCACCAGCGAAGCATTCTCAACAGGGTCCCATGCCCAATAGCCACCAAAAGATAATGATTCGTAAGCCCATTTTCCACCCATCATAATACCAACGCCCAACACACAGGCGCTGAACAAAGCCCATGGCAGGGCAGGAGTTACCCAGTCGCCAAAGCGTTTGGTTTGAATACCTGCGTATGCATATGCAAATGGAATAATGGTAGATGCAAATCCCAAAAATAAAATGGGCGGATGGATAACCATCCAGTAATTACGGAGTAAAACATTTAAACCAACACCGTCTTTAATAAAGGTCAAATAATTTGCCTGACTGAAAATCGGTCCGGCAATTTCATCTCTTGTTAAAGTAAACGGGCTGCTGCCCAATCTTATATCTCCCACATATAATCCCAGCAACATCATGATTAAAAAACACTGGGCTAAACTTACAACGGTCATTACCGGCGCTTCCCATTCTTTTGATTTAAGCATGATGAAAATACCTAGGATGCTGTGCCATATAGTCCACAGTAAAAAACTTCCTTCCTGTCCTTCCCAGATACAGGCTAATAAATATTTTGGTTCAAGTTCTTTAGATGCATGCTTGTAAGCATACATATATTCAAAGTAATGATTTGCGCAGATATAAAAAATGATTGCGAAAATAATTACTCCTGAAATGAGTTGTGTTGTAAAAGCTATTCTGGCAAAATTCAGCCACGATTTCTTTTCTGTGAGATCAGTTTTACGGCTGGCTGCAAAAAAAGTTATGGTAGATATGATTGAAGCAACGAATGCAAGCAATACAAAAAAATGTCCGATGCGGCCCGGTAATAAGTGTTCGCCTTCAAACTCCATGAGTAATGATTAATTAGTAAGTTGAATCCTGTTGGTTGATAATGGTCTTTTCAAGTTGAGTCTTATCATCTTTGTATTTGCTCGGGCACTTCAAAAGAATGTCTTTACATTCAAAATGATCGGCCTGCATTTTACCTTTCATAACTATGCGTTCGCTTTTTTCCAGGTCGGTTGGTTTGCTGTTGTGAAATACAACTTTTGTTTTACCACCCAGGCTGTCAATGGCATAAAAAGATAAGTAGTTGGGATTGTTTACTGCATCATATTCGATGGGCTCCGATTTATCGAGTTTGGCGATCAGGTGAACAAAAGTTCCCTGCTTTTTTTGAGCAGAACTGATGGTCTCATAAGTTGAAAAATCGCCTGCCGAAAAAACGATGAGGGCAACAATTAAAGCAGCAATGGCTACAAGAAAAATAATATGTGTTCTTTTCATGGTTAAAATTTCGGGGCAAAGATAATTCAATTGAAGTTTTTCACTTCATTTTATCTGAATAATTAAGACTGTTTCTGCTGATATTAATCATATAATGGGCTTCAGCACCGGTAAATTTCCTGATTTAGGAAATTATGCACTTTCACAGCTTCTTTCCTTTACAGTCGCTTATCTTTGCAGCGTTTTTTTTACCCTGGCAAATATGTGCCGAAACCATAGATAAAATAAAACTGATGACTGATCTTTCCAATTTTGATCCCAACTCGGTTGGCAACCCCGACAACAACGTTTTTGGTTTACCCTCAACCGAAGAAGGATCGAGACTTATCATTCTTCCAATACCCTGGGAAGTAACTGTAAGTTATAATGCCGGTACAGCAAGAGCTCCCGAACATATTTTTAATTCCAGTCTGCAGGTTGATCTGTATGATCCCGATGTTAAGGACGGATGGAAGCAGGGTTTTTATATGCGGCCATACGATAAGAAAGTGTTGATGAAAAGCGATTACCTGCGTAAGGAAGCTGAACTATACATTAATTATATAGCGCATGATGAAATTGTGGCCGATAATAAATTCATGTGTAAATCACTTAAAGAAATTAACGAAGGCAGCGATTTTTTAAATAACTGGGTATTTGAAAGAACCAAAGAACTGATGGATGCCGGCAAACTGGTTGCATTACTGGGTGGTGACCACAGTACACCGCTGGGGTATTTTAAAGCCATTGCGGAGAGACACGGTGACTTTGGGATTTTACAAATTGATGCACATTGCGATTTGAGAAAAGCTTATGAAGGATTTATTTACTCTCATGCTTCTATTATGTACAATGCTTTGGAAGAGATTCCTCAATTAAAAAAACTTGTGCAGATTGGTATAAGAGATTATTGTGGTGAGGAAGTTGATTACATCAATGCAAATAAAGAAAGGATTGTTACTTATTTTGATAAGGATATTAAGGAACGACAGTATGAAGGTGATACCTGGAAAAAAATCGTTGATGAAATGATCAACCATTTACCTGAAAAAGTTTATATCAGCTTTGATATTGACGGGCTTGATCCAAAACTTTGTCCGCACACGGGAACGCCGGTGCAGGGCGGGTTTGAAACCGAACAGATTTTTTACCTGTTTAAAAAATTAATGCAGAGCGGCCGTAAGTTTGTTGGTTTCGATCTGAATGAAGTAGGTGTAAGCCACGATGAATGGGATGAAAATGTAGGCGCAAGGTGTTTGTTTAAAATGTGCAATTTACTGGTTGCCGCAAATCCGGCTTAATGCAGTATAACATCGTATTAAAGGACAACAGAGAAAAGGCATACAAAACCTTTGTATGGTTTTTGTTTTTTCTGCACATTGTTGCAGCAGCGTTTTTTGCATTGAATACAATTGATAAGAATATCAGACTGGGTATTTATATTGTCCTCGGATTTTATGTGCTTATCAGCGGGTTGTATTTTATTTTAAGAAAACGCAAAAAGGCATTTGAAACATTCAGTTTAACAATGGCTTTGTTTTATGCCAATTTCTGGCTCAAACATGTTGGAGCAATTGCATTGTTCATATTCGGTGCCATTTTTTTATTTGCAGATGTTATGCAACGCAGAAAAAGCCGTTTGCTGTTTTCTGAAAAGGGTATCAAGGTAACAAAAGCATTTAAAACTGTTTTCCATGCCTGGTCCGAAATGCAAAATGTAATTTTAAAAGATGGAATACTTACTGTTGATTTCAAATCGAATAAAATAATACAGGCTGAGATTACAGAAGAAGCATTTGTACTTAATGAGAAAGAATTCAACAGTTTTTGTATATCACAACTTGAGCAGACAGCATAACTAATTAAGGCAGCCGCTAAAAAAATACCATGTTAACAGAAAGTCCATACATATTATATTCAGATGGCGAAGGAAATATTTTTGAAGATACTTCGCTGTATGTAACCGGCCGCAGTGGCTGGGATGCATTGCCTGTACCAGTTGATGAATGGATTGAATTGCCAACCGGCGGAAATTTATATGAACTGCCTGGCCGCAAAGGAATTGGTATTGATGTGGATACAGGGGAAATGCGTATCTGTGAAAAAGGATGGGCCGTTGCTGCATTTATTCCCCCTGCACACACGGGCCTGTACATGGCTGCATACGAAACTGAAAAAGATGCGCCAACACTTCCGTTGTTTTGTTATACCGCTGCTGGCTGGCTTGATGAAAAAATTTATGTACCTGCAGTAAGGATTGAACAGGATATCAGGCAGGAGGCAGAAGGGTATGTTGAAGAACTGATTGAAACAGGAACAAAAAATTTACTGGAGGCCTATCCGCATAACCGCCTGGTAAAACATTTAATGGAAAATTGCTGCATGACTTACACTTGTCCTGCTGCAAGAAACCTGGCAATAGGTAGGTGGGAATGCCCCGTACCTGTTTCTCCTGCATGTAATGCCAATTGTATTGGCTGCATTTCTTTTCAACCCGAGGAAGAAACAATCATCAGCACACAGGACAGGTTAACTTTTAAACCAACTGCAGAAGAGATTGTTGAATTCACAGTTCCTCATCTGGAGTCTGCGCCTTTTCCTATCATTAGTTACGGGCAGGGCTGCGAAGGGGAACCATTGCTCATGTGGGAAACCATCCGTGAATCAATTATCGAAATCAGAAAACATACACAAAAGGGTAGTATCAACATAAACAGTAATGGCAGTATGCCTAAAGCGGTTAAGGCTTTGTGCGAAGTTGGATTGAACAGCATCAGGGTAAGTACCAACTCGGCCCGTAAAAATATTTACACGTCTTATTACTTGCCCAATAATTATGAGTTTGAAGATCTGTTTGAAAGTTTAAAGGTAATGCGGAGTTATGGTGGCTGGACAAGTATAAACTATTTTGTTTTCCCTGGTATGACGGACAGTATTGAAGAATATGAAGCGTTAAGAAAGCTGATCAGAGAAACTGACCTTTGCATGATACAATGGCGCAATTTTAATATTGATCCCGATTGGTACCTGGGAAAGATTGGCGTTACAGATACCGGAGAATGTATGGGTGTTAAGCAGATGATGGAATTAATAAGAGAAGAATTCCCTAATTTAAAGTTTGGATATTTTAATCCATCCATAGAAAGAATAAAAGGGAATTATGAAGAAGATTTTGCACATTGATAGCTGTCTGAACACTGTGCAGAGTCTTATTTTAAAACCGATAGTGTAACAAATGCTTTTTAAGTTTTGGAGAATTCGTAGTGGCTTGTCACCTAAAATCTCAAAAATAATTTCAGATAAACAGTATAATCATCTGTTGTTTGCCATTCACTTGTACCTCTTGATTTATAAACATATTCTCCTTTTTCGGTACCAGCAAAATTAAAGGCACAAAATCCTTTTTTTCCGTTTGAGCAATTTAAGACTTCAATACCAACATAAAATTGATTTTCTGTAAAGGTGAAGTCATAAGGAGTAAGGTCAAATTCAGGTATTTTAGTATCCAGCGAAAGATGGTTTACATACATTGAAATGGAATCTTTTAAAATTTCTTCACCGGGTTTACCATCAACAACTTTGCGTATGTGAACCCTTAGCAAACAGGTGTCACAAAGATTCCCGGCTTTAAATCTGATCTTATCTATTTTGAATTCTTTATATGGCAGGTAAAAGAAACGGCCGATTTCACCTCCGGTATTTTCATGGTTCCAGCTTCTGTAATAACCAACAGATTCGGATGTAGAACCGATAACCTGCTTTGTGTTAAACACAGTAACCCCGTTAAGACTTTTAACTATTTCCTTTAATTTGAATTCCGGTTTTTTAATTGCGGATGATACGGGAATCTTTATACTTTCATAACCTACTGATGAAATGGTTATGCTATCCGATTGATTCGGATGTTGAATCCTGATTTTAAAATTACCTGTTTCATCAGTAATGGCGGAAGCCGATTTATTATTCAGTTCAATATTGGCACCCACTGCAGGGGCATGGTCCTTTTCATAAATTACTTTACCATTAATAGCAGCTTGTGCAAAAAGAAAATGTGGCAAGGCGGCTATCAACACAACAACTGTCAGGGAAAAAATTTTTGAAATATTTTTCAATCTGAAATTCATAAAGTACAAATAATAAAAGCTTAAAATTTCATTAAGGAGTGCAATAATACATTAATTAAACAGTACTGCAGTTCAGGCAGTATAAAAAAAGTATAAGCGGTAAATAATTCAGGCTTTAGTTACTGTTAATTTATTTTTAGCTTTTATAATATTAGAGTTTCTTCCAGCCATTTAAAAAATTCAGGCTGTCAAACCAATATATCCTGTGCCCTAAGTGCCCAGTGGTTTTGGTTGGGTAATAATATAAATTTGCTTTTTATTCTACGCAGTTGTGCAGCTAAGGCTCGCCATAATCCCAATCTAAAAACTACATTTCTTCAGTAGTACCGCAATCAGAAATAATATAGCTTTCATAAAATTAATTGTTGATAGTTTTTGGATAATCAAATACCAACTGACAAAAAGTTTTAACACCAACATAAAGCTGGCTGTCATCAATCATAAAATCGGGAGTATGATGTGGTGGTGCATTTTTTGGATCATTTCCACGGGGCATACCACCAAAATAAAAAAAGAATGCAGGAGCCTTGGTTCCAAAATAGCTGAAGTCTTCGGCACCGGTAACCCATTCCATTTGGCGTACATTGTTTTTGCCGGCAGCGGTTTGTAAAGAGGGTAACATTTTTTCTACAAGTTCCGGCGTGTTATAAGTCACCAGTGTTTTTTCATAAAAAATTATTTCGGCTGTTGCATTTGATGCTTCGGCAATTTTTGTTGCAGTATGTTTCATCCTTTGCTGTACATCAATCCTCATTTTACTGTCAAGCGTTCTTAATGTTCCTTCCATAAAACATTCTTCAGGAATAATGTTAAACCGTACACCGCTGTTGATCTTGCCAACAGTAATTACTACAGGTGCTTTTGTTAACTCCATTTGCCTGCTTACTATATTTTGTAAGCCTTCAATAATTTGTGCCGAAACAGAAATGGGATCAACGCCAAGCCAGGGTTGCGATCCATGCGATGACCTGCCTTTAACTTTAATGGTAAACAGATCGGCCGATGCCATAAAAGAACCTGATTTATATTGAATGTCGCCTGCAGGTATCCAGGATTCTATATGCATACCAAAAACAACATCTACTTTCGGGTTTTCCATAACACCCTCTTTAACCATCAAACCTGCACCACCTTCTTCACCTTCGGGTGGTCCTTCTTCTGCAGGTTGAAAAATAAATTTTACTGTTCCGGAAATATCTTTTTTCATTGATGACAAAATTTTTGCTGTACCTATCAGCATGGCCACATGAGCATCATGTCCGCATGCGTGCATAACAGGAGTTTTAATTCCTGCATACAAACTGCTGTCGTTTGATGCATAAGGGATGTTAACTCTTTCTTTAACCGGTAGTGCATCCATATCGGCCCGTAAAGCAATTACAGGCCCCGGCTTGCCACCCCTTAAAATGGCCACCACACCGGTTTTTGCTACACCGGTTTTTATTTCAAACCCGAGATCTTTTAATTGCTCAACAATATATTTCGCTGTATTAAATTCCCTGTTACCAAGTTCGGGATGTTGATGAAGATGCCTTCTCCATTGCATCAATTCATTTTGAATAGCTTCAGCCTTAGAATTAATAATATTATGCAGTTGCTGTGCAGGCAAACTATTTATTAAAAAAAAGGATACTGATAATAAAAGAAATTTCATTTTAGTTATTAAGTTTTACAGATATAAAAAAGTACAAAGTACTGTTCATCAAAATGTTAATTTGTTAATAAAATACTTTTACTCTTTTTTAACAATATTAATTTATTCTTCGTAATATTGTAACCTAAAGTTTTAAACTGACATTTACAACAGATTTTAACAAACAAAAAGCTTATGATTAAAACCTTTACTTCTTCACTTTACCCTTACATACGCTCAGAAAATAAAATCCAAAGTACCCGGTTTTAATTTTTTTCTTTTTGTAAAAAAATAAAAAAATTAAATGAATATCAGTTTATTAAAAATTCTAAATTTAAAACAACTATTATGAGAAAAATTTTCCTCTTTCTTCTTCCTTTGTTTTTTTGTGTGTTTACAATAAATGCACAATCTGTCAATAGCGAAGAGAATGCAGCAATCAGTTTGGTTAGCGCAAGCAAAGCCTCACTTGGATTGTCTGCGGAAGACCTGAGTAATGTGATGGTTTCAAGTACTTACTTTGATAACGCCTCGGGCGTAAGAAGGGTATACCTGATCCAGACTTACAAAGGAATTCCGGTTTATAACCAGATGCTGGTGCTCGCCTTTAAGGGCGATAAGCTGGTATCTAAAACTGGCGCTTTTAAACACAGTTTGGAAAAATTCACTAATGTACAAACCGGCATGCCTTCTGTTTCTGCAGAATCAGCAGTACAGTCAGCTTTGTCTGACCGTGGTTTGCATGCTTCTCAAATGGCAATTGCTATTAATAGAAAAGATAATGGCCGTAAGGTAGAGTTTGGTAACATGGGAATTTCTCATGAAAACATTACCGCACAACTTATTTGGGCTCCAATTGAAAATTCAAACGAAATTCATTTGGCCTGGCAGGTATATATAATACCTAAAACCAGTTCTGATTACTGGATGATCAGGGTAGATGCTGTGAACAACAGCATTATTGGAATTGATAATTATACTGATTATGATAATTGGGGAACTCCCGATGTAAATGCTGCTGCTAAATATCCTGCTTTTATGATGGGGAATATTCAGTCAGCTGAAAATGATTTTTTAGATTTTAAAAAAGCAGAAGATCCTTCAGTGGTAACAACTGCAACATACAGGGTTGTCCCGTATCCTGCAGAAGCTCCAAGTTTTCCAAACGGAGCACATGCATTGAGAACTGATCCATGGCTGGCTGCCCCTGGCAATGCCACTTCCTTAAAATGGAATACTGGTGCTGCTGCTACGGATTACAACTATACCCGTGGTAATAATGTTTGGGCTTATGAAGACAGAACAGCACCTACTAATACAGGTACTGTAGCTAAATCTGCAGCTTCAACAACAGCGCTTCCTAATCTTACTTTTGATTATACACCAAACTATACTGTTGATCCAACACAAACTACTCCTGTGCCTAATCAACAGTTTAATATCACTAATTTATTTTACTGGAATAATGTAATTCATGATATTTTGTACCAATATGGTTTTGACGAACCAGCCGGTAATTTCCAGGATGACAATCAGGGCCGTGGTGGTGCAGGTAATGACCATGTAAATGGTGAGGCACAGGATGGCGGTGGTACAAATAATGCAAACTTCGCTACTCCTGCCGATGGCGGAAGCGGAAGAATGCAAATGTATTTATGGACTGGTGGAACTCCTAACAGAGATGGTGATGTTGATAATGGAATTGTCATTCATGAGTTTGGTCATGGATTAAGCAACCGTTTAACAGGTGGCCCTGCCGCCGCTGGTTGTTTAGGCAATGCTGAGCAAATGGGTGAAGGATGGAGTGATTATTATGGATTGATGCTTACCCAGGATTGGGCAACTGCAACGTTAAATACAGGTTTCAATTCTCCAAGAGGTATTGGTACTTATGCATTGTTTCAGCCAACAACCGGTTTAGGTATTCGTACACAACGTTATTGCACCGATTTTACTGTTAATAGCAAGGTTTATCTGGCTTCATTGCCTACCGGACCGCATCCCCGTGGTGAAATCTGGTGTGCTACTTTATGGGATATGACCTGGAATATTATTAACCAGGTAGGTACTATTAATGCAAACCTATATAATGTTGCCGGAGGTGGTGGTAATACCATAGCCTTGAAACTGGTAACTGAAGGTATGAAACTGCAACAGTGCAGTCCTGGCTTTATCAGTGGAAGAGATGCGATTTTACAAGCTGATCAGATACTTTACGGTGGTTTGTATAATTGTGCTATTTGGGAAGCTTTCCGCAGAAGAGGTATGGGTGCATTTGCATCAGAAGGATCTACTGCGAGTGTTACTGATCAGGTTCCTGATTTTACTCCCCCATTAACTTTAGGAGCAACAGTTAGTGCAACAACAATTCCTGAAGGACAGAACTTAAATTATATTAACAGTGTAACTACATGTTCGGCAGTTACGGGTTATACTTTAAGAGATACCTTACCGCTAAATGTAACATATATCAGCGGTGGTGTTTATGATGCAGCTAACAGGGTTGTTAGTTTTGCAGTTAATCAGGCAGCTGGAACATCGAGCTATCCATTTACAGTTAATGTAAATGCAGGTTCTTATTTTCCTCCGGTTTCATTAATTAATGAGCCTGTTGCAGGCGCTACTATTCCTGCATCATGGACTACAAGTGCTCCACTTGGAAATGTTTGGTCTGTTGCTAATACTCAAAGTAACAGTGCGCCAAATTCTTTTTATGTTGAAAATCTTCCAGCCGATGGTGATCAAAGACTGGAAACAACTACTGCAATCGCATTACCTGCCAGTTCATATCCTAAATTAAGTTTCTGGCACAGGTTTAATACCGAAGACGGATGGGATGGAGGTGTAGTTGAGATCAGCAACAATGGTGGAACAACTTGGACTGACTTAGGAGCTAACATGATCACCGGTGGATATAATGGTGGTTTAGGTGTTGGTCCTAACAATCCTATTGGTGGAAGACCAGCTTTCACTGGCCTTACTGCTGGTGCAGCTTTCATGAACACTATAGTTAATTTATCTGCTTATGCAGGCCAATCGGTTAAAATACGTTTCCGTTTTGGTTCTGATAATAATACAACTGCTCCAACTTTACCGGCAGGCTGGTGGGTTGATGACATCACTTTAGATGCAATTGCAGCAGTACCTATGCGTTCAAGCTTATTTAATGCCGCCAATGCAAGGGTTTTCTATAAAGATTTAATTACAGAAATTACCCAGGTTGTTGTTTGTGCGCCAACTATTAATCAGCATCCTGTTGATGCATCTGCCTGTGTTGGTTCATCTGTTAGCTTTACCTGTGTGGGCGTAGCTACCGGAGGTGTTACATACCAATGGCAATTAAGTACAACTGGTGTAGGTGGTACATATTCTAACCTAAGTAACGTTGCTCCATATTCGGGCGTTACAACTTCAACATTAACCGTTAATCCGGCCGCAATTGGTATGGATGGTTATTTCTACCGTTGTGTTGTTACAGGAGCATGTGCACCAAATGCAACAAGTTCTTCTGCAAGATTAACCGTTGCAGCTGTTACTGTGGCTGGCTCTGTTACTCCTGCAAACACGCAGGTTTGCGGAACAACAAATAGTGGTACCTTAACTTTATCAGGTCATAACGGTTCAGTTTTACGCTGGGAGTCTGCAACTAACCTTGCCGGACCATGGACTGCAATTGTAAATACAGGTACTACCTATATTTTTAACAATCTTACACAAACCACTTACTTCCGTGCTGTTGTTCAGTTTGGAAGTTGTGCCTCTGATAATTCAAGTGTTGCTACTGTAACATTTGTTGCAAGTTCACCAATTGTTATCCTTGCAGATCCCGGTACAACTTTATGTGCTGGAGATCCTACTTTGTTAACAGTTCATGAGGGATCATTCGCCCCGGGCTCTATTACACTTGCTAATCAAACAGCTACTTTTACCGGAAATGTTAGAGGCTATTGGTTTACTGCTCCAACAGCATTTACCATAACATCTATGATAGTACCAACTACGGCGTCAGCCGGTACTCAAAACATTGCTGTTGTTAAATTCAATGGTAATGTTCCTCCGCCTGTATTTGCAGCTACAACAAATGCGTTTACTACATTATTCTTAACTCAGAACAATGCAACAGCCGGTTCGATTCCTGTTAACATACCGATTGCTGCAGGAGAAGTTATAGGTATCATGGGTAACCGTGCAAACATTAATTCATATACTACAGGATCAAATTCAATAACTATTGGAGCTTTCAATGTTCCCATTGTGAGGATGGGAATGCAATTTCCATTAGCTACTACGGCTCCGCAAGCCCTTTGGCAGGAGCCTGCAAGTACTAGTATTACAAGGGTATTATTTGATTATTCTGTTGGAAGTGTAGGACCTCCGGTTTCTACTGGTACTTTCTTATGGAGCCCTGCTGCAGGTTTAAGCTCAACAACTTCAAATCCTGTGGCTGCGTCTCCAATGGTAACTACTACTTACACAGTAAGACATGATGATGGAGTTGGTTGTGTTCGCCAGACGAATATTACAATAACCGTTAAAGATCGTCCTGCTGTTACAGCACAGCCTGCAAACACTTCTGTTTGCTCTGGTATTGCTGCAACCTTTACTGTAGGTGCAACAGCAGCAGGTATTACTTATCAGTGGCAGGTGAGCACAACCGGAACAGGTGGTCCGTGGACTAACCTGGCTAATACAGCTCCTTACTCAGGTGTTACAACAACAACTCTTACAGTTAACCCAACCGCAGTTTCAATGAATGGTTATGCTTATCGTTGTGTTATAAGCGGAGATTGTCCTCCATCAGTTAATTCAAATGCTGCTGTCTTAACAGTGGTAGCATTACCAACTGTATCTATTTCACCCGTAGGTCCTATTTGTGGAGGCGTTGCCGGAACTAACGGTATACCTTTAACAGCTAGTGGAGCCAGTTCCTATTTCTGGTCTCCGGTATCCGGATTGTATTTAGATGCTGGTGCAACTACACCTTACACTGGCTCTTCTGCAGCTACAGTTTATGCTGCTCCAAAAGCGTTTACTGTTTACACTGTTACAGGTACTTCAACATCTACAGGTTGTGCCAATACAGCTTCTATCAGTGTTAATTATACACCTCCGGCGCCAACTGTAACACCTTCATCCGTTGCCATGTGTTTAGGTGATCTTCCGGTAAGGTTAACCAGTTCATCTTCTTTTGGAACTACTATAACTGCCAATTCAGGACCTGTTTCGATTATCATTCCTGATGGAACCGGAGTTGCCGGAATATCAACTTTGGCAATTGCAGGTGTACCTGCCGGTTTAGCAATGGGAGAAGTGAAAGTTTCAATGAACATTACTCATAGCTGGGCTGGTGATGTTGATGTGAACATTAAAGCTCCAAACAATGCAGTCCTTAACCTGGTTGGCGGATTAGATAATGGAGGAGGCCTTAATTCAACAGCCAACTTTACCAATACTGCATTCAGTTCACTAGGTGGCGCAACAATCAGCGGCGCTGCGGCTCCACGTACTGGTACCTATGCTGCTGAGGCACGTACCGGATACGGACCTACCGGTTATATTCAAACTGTAAATAACTGGGCAGCTCTTACACCAACCACAGCTTCTGCAAACGGAAACTGGACGTTGGCTATGGGAGATTTTGGAAATGGAGATGTAGGTACACTTACTTCATGGTCTATAAGTGTTACCTATATTACTGGTGTGCCTTCTACTACGGCTACCTGGTCGCCTGTAGCAGGATTATTCAATGATGCTTTGGCAACTATACCGTATGCCGGAACAGCAAGGGATACTGTGTGGGCTCAACCAACAACAATAGGTGCCAATAACTACGATGTAACTGTACAGAGTCTGAGTCTTCCTCCTACAGAAATTCAAACTACGTTTGCAAATAACAACGCGTCTGGATTGGTTACTTCAAATATCACTAATACCAATGCTTTTCCTATAACCATTACGGGAATAGAAAGTGTTGCTTCAACAAGTGTTGCAAGTACAGCAACATTGTATTATAAGGTTACACCAATTAACGGACTTCCAGGTGCCATTACAGCAGCGAATGGATGGTTGGTTGCAGGCACCGGAACTTACACTTCTGTTGCAAATACAACTACAACGGTACCGCAAACTATGTTAAGTGGTTTAAGCTTTGTGATTCCTCCGGGTGCCACCTATGGTATTGCTATGGAATCTAAAAATACAGTTACTGGCGTTGGTAATTTGAGATATAGCACAGTTGCTGCTGGTACTTATACTAACTCAGCAGGTGGTGTGGATCTGATATCAGGTTCAAACGTTAGTTATGGGGGCGCCGTTGCTCCTACAGCTCCAACTTTTACACCAAGGGCCTTTATAGGTAAAGTACTTTTTGGAGCTAATTTTACACCATGTACTTCACCTGCAAGAAGAGTTGTTGTTACGGTTAACCAACCAACAACGCTTAACACAAATCTACCGGCTAACGCAGCAGTTTGTACCGATAAGGTAGTTACTTTCACTGCTGCAGTTACAGTTGGTACAGGTCCACACGGCTATCAATGGCAGGTAAGTACCAATGGTGGTACTACCTTTGCCAACATTGCCAATGGCGGTGTTTACAGCGGTGCAACTGCTGCTACCTTAACCATTACAGCACCTCCGGTAACTATGAATACATATCAATACCGTTGTGTTGTTACAGGTGCTGCACCTTGTGCGGCAGCTACATCAAGGATAGCTATCTTAACTGTTAATCCACTGCCAACGGTACTCATTGTGGCAAACCGGACCAGTTTATTACCTGGTTTAACAGCAACCCTGTCTTCAGCAGTTACTCCAAATGCGGCAGCCTCTTATACCTGGTTGCGTAACGGAACTCCTGTTTCGGGTGCTATAAGTAGTACATTGGTTGTTGATGTTGATCGTTTGGGAGATTACAGTTTGAGAGTTACTGATGTTAACAATTGTACAAATACATCAAACACAGTAACAATCAAAGATTCTGTAAGTGGAAAATGCTTCATCTATCCTAATCCAACCAGTGGAAAATTCCAGGTTAGATATTATAGTGTTGCAAATAACAGATTATTGCCCAGGACATTGACCATTTTTGATGCTAAGGGTGACAGGGTATTTACTCAACTCTACACCATTGGCCAACCGTACGACAGAATGGATGTTGATATGCGTGCATACGGAAAAGGTTTATACTGGGTTGAGATTGGAGATGCAAATGGTAATCGTATTACCATGTGCAGAGTGGTTATTCAGTAAAAAGATAATCTTATCATTTATACAATCCCCCGATTTTATCGGGGGATTTTTTTATGGAATATCAGAAAAACTCAAAAGCGTTTGTTAAGTGAGGTTATTATACGGATGGTATAAAAAGATCACTTAATTGCTATGACTATTTATATATCAGACTTTCAGGGAAAGATTCAGCGATAGACATATAAATATTGTTCTATAAATTTTTATTTTATTTTTAACATTGTATTTTTTTCGGTATTATTGTGGTGCCTTAATTATATAAGGCATGTATAAAAGATTTTTGTTTTAACCATAACTCCAATTATCCTTTCGAATAATCAACCATACCCTTCCACTGCTATCCATATCTATTTAAGGCCTGTACCAGAATTCAGTTAACCAATAAATAATTTTTATGAGAAAAATTATCCCCTTTATCG
>Ga0138256_10000134_pt1 | contig 87416 bp, 87 predicted proteins | sample KNB2016incub_MG_FD_105486 | JGI IMG/M metagenome (GOLD analysis project Ga0138256, IMG submission 105486) | Active sludge microbial communities from wastewater in Klosterneuburg, Austria - KNB2014incub_MG | ecosystem: Engineered > WWTP > Activated sludge > Unclassified | place: Austria... | reverse complement strand
CTCGGCGGCCATGCACTGTTCGGCGCTCTTGCCGCTGCGCGGTTCGGCCTTCAGCGCCTTCAGTTCCAGCCGCATCTCGGGCGGAAAACGCTTGGCAAAGTCGGCCCAGGCCTGGTCGGCCCAAGCTGGCTGGCGTTGGCCCACGGCCACCACCAGCAGCCTCATCGCATCAAGCCTTGCGGCTGGGCTTGGCCGTGGCGGTCTTGCGCGGTGCTGCCTTGCGCGCGGGCGCCTTGGTCGCCGGCGCCTTGCTTGCAGCGGTCTTGGCCGGGGCCCGGCGCGCCGGCGACTTGGCGGCCACCCGCTTGAACGCCGCCGTGCGGTTGGCGTCCTTGGTGGCAGCCGCCTTGCGGGCGGCCGGTGTGGCCGGCACCTTCTTTGCGACCGCCTTCTTGGTCGCCACCTTCTTCGGGGCCGGTTCGGGCTCGCTGGCCTTGACCAGACCGACTGACTTGTCGCCGAACTTCAGCTTCACCGACTTGCCGCCCCACAGCTCTTCGAGACGGTAGTAGTCGCGGATGGCCGGTTGCATGATGTGCGCCACCGCGGCCCCGCAGTCGACGATGATCCACTCGCCGTTGTCCTCGCCTTCGGTGCGCAGCACGGCCAGGCCGCGCTTCTTGACGGTCTCACGCACGCTGGATGCCAGCGCCTTGGTCTGTCGGTTGCTGGTGCCCGAGGCGATGATCACGCGCTCGAACAATGGGGAGAGGTGTTCGGTGTTGAAGACGACGATGTTCTGCGCCTTCACGTCCTCGAGGCCATCGACGATGGCCCTCTGCAGCTTTCGAATGTCCATTCAGGGTCCGGGTTTGAGGCGGTAGAGCCCCTGCTGTTCAATATAGCGCGCCACATCGGGCGGCACCAGATGGGCGATGCCCTGGCCCTGCGCCACGCGCTGGCGGATGTCGGTGGCGGCAATGTCAAGCATCGCCAGCGGCACCTCCTGGTGAGGATGGGCCGCCACCGCGGCATTCACCGCCGGTGGGCTGCCGGGCCGGTTGGCCACCGCCAGCACCACCAGTTGCAGCAGGTCCTGCCAATGGTCCCAGGTGTGCAGCCCGGCGTACTGGTCTTGCCCGATGAGCAGGAACAGCAGCGCATCGGGCCATTCGGCGCGCAGCTCGCGCACCGTGTCCAGCGTGTAGCTGGGGCCGGTGCGATCGATCTCGCGGCGGTCCAGCGTGAAGCGCGGCTCGCCGCCGATGGCCAGGCGCAGCATGGCCTCGCGGTGCACGGCCGCGCCCAGTTCACGCGACTTCTGCCAGGGCTGGCCGGCCGGGATCCACAGCACGCGGTCCAGCGGCAATTCGGCCAGCGCGGTGCGCGCCAGCGCCAGGTGCGCGTTGTGGACCGGGTCGAAGCTGCCGCCGAAGATCCCGATGCGGGCGTTCACGGTGTCCACTCGGCCCAGTCGCGGGGACGCAGGAAGTCGCTGTACAGGCGCGCCTCAGTCGTGCCGGCCTCGGGCTTCCAGTCGTAGCGCCACTTCACGATCGGTGGCATCGACATCAGGATGCTCTCGGTGCGGCCGCCCGATTGCAGACCGAACAGGGTGCCGCGGTCGAACACCAGGTTGAATTCGACATAGCGTCCGCGTCGGTAGGCCTGGAAATCCCGTTCACGCTCGCCGTAGGGCAGGTCGCGGCGGCGGCGCACGATCGGCAGATAGGCGTCGACAAACGCGTCGCCCACCGCACGTGTCATCGCAAAGCTGGGCTCGAAGCCAAGCTCGGAAAAGTCGTCGAAGAAGATGCCGCCGATGCCACGCGGCTCGTTGCGGTGCTTCAGGAAGAAGTAGTCGTCGCACCCGCGCTTGAAGCGCGTGTGCAGGTCTGACCCGTGCGGCGCCAGTGCGTCGCGGCAGACGCGGTGAAAGTGCGCCGCGTCGTCTTCGAAGCCATAGTAGGGCGTCAGGTCCATGCCGCCGCCGAACCACACCACCGGGTCTTTGCCGGCCGGCAGCGCGGCAAACATGCGCACGTTCATATGCACCGTGGGCACGTAGGGGTTGCGCGGGTGCAGCACCAGCGACACGCCCATCGCCTCGAAGGGCGCACCGGCCAGTTCGGGCCGATGCTGGGTGGCCGACGGCGGCAGCGTCTGCCCCTTGACGTGGCTGAAGTTGCAGCCGCCGCGCTCGAGCAGGTGGCCATCCTCCACCAGCTGCGACAGGCCGTCGCCTTCAAGCCGGCCGCCGACGGGGCGTGTCCAGCCGTCGCTGACGAAAGCCTTGCCGTCCTCGGTCTGCAGTGTGTCGACGATGCGGCCTTGCAGGCCGAGCAGATAGTCGCGAACGGGCTGTGTGTTCATCGTCAATGCCTGATCGCCCGGTGGCCGATGTCGCTGCGCCATTGCGCGCCGTCGAACCGAATGGCGCCCACGCCCTCATAGGCACGCTGCTGCGCCAGGCGCACCGAGTCGCCCAGCGCGGTGACGCACAGCACGCGGCCGCCGCTGCTGCTCAGCGGGCCGTCGACACGTGTGGTGCCGGCGTGAAAGACCTTCAGGTCGTCGGCTTCGGCCGCGGGCCCGATGCTGATCACGTCGCCCTTGCGCGGCGCAGCCGGGTAGCCGGCTGCCGCCATCACCACGCCCAGCGCCGTGCGGCGGTCCCATTGCAGCTCGACCTTGTCCAGCGCACCGTCGGCGGCCTGCATCAACACCTCGAACAGGTCGCTCTTCAGGCGCATCAGGATGACCTCGGCTTCGGGGTCACCAAGCCGGCAGTTGAACTCGACCGTTCGCGCCTGGCCTTTGGCGTCGATCATCAACCCGGCATACAGAAATCCGCTGAAGGGCATGCCCTCGCGCACCATGCCGGCCAGTGTGGGCTGGATGATGTCCTGCATCACGCGCGCATGCACGTTGGGCGTGACCACCGGTGCCGGTGAATAGGCGCCCATGCCGCCGGTGTTGGGGCCGGTGTCGCCGTCGCCGATGCGCTTGTGGTCCTGGCTGGTGGCCAGCGACAGCACCTGGCTGCCGTTGGCGATGACCATGAAGCTGGCCTCTTCGCCGACCATGAACTCCTCGATCACCACCCGTGCGCCGTCGGCGTTGTGCTGCACCCCCAGCGTGTTGGCACCCAGCATGTCGTCGATGGCGGCGTGCGCCTCGGCCAGCGTCATCGCCACCACCACGCCCTTGCCGGCCGCCAGGCCGTCGGCCTTGATGACGATCGGCGCGCCTTCGGCGTCGACATAGGCATGGGCCGGTGCAAGGTCGGCAAAGGTCTGCGAGCGCGCGGTGGGGATCTTGTGGCGCTGCATGAAGGCCTTGCTGAAGGCCTTGGAGCTTTCGAGCTGGGCCGCCGCCTGCGTGGGGCCGAAGATGCGCAGCCCGCGCGCGCGGAACAGGTCGACCACGCCGGCGGCCAGCGGCGCCTCGGGGCCGACCACGGTCAACGCCACCTTCTCCTGCTCGGCAAAGTCGGCCAGTTGCGCGGGGTCGGACAGCGGCAGGTTGCGCACGCCGGGCTCGGTGGCCGTGCCGCCGTTGCCCGGAGCGACGTAGACCGTCTGCACCCGTCCGGCCTGCGCCAGCTTCCAGGCCAGCGCGTGCTCACGCCCGCCGCCGCCGATCACCAAGACCTTCATCGAAGCCTCATTCGCCGAGCAAGGCGTTGTGGAAGACGTCCTGCACGTCGTCCAGGTCCTCCAGCGCGTCCAGCAGCTTCTGCATGCGCTGCGCGTCGTCGCCCGTGATCTCGACCGGGTTCTCGGCGCGCATGGTCACTTCGGCCACCTCGGGCTTCAAACCCGCGCCTTCCAGCGCCGTCTTCACGGCCTCGAAGTCAGCCGGCGCGCACAGCACCTCGATCGAGCCGTCGTCGCCGCTGATCACGTCCTCGGCACCAGCGTCGAGCGCCACTTCCATCACCTTGTCTTCGCTGACGCCAGGCGCGAACACGAACTGCCCGCAGTGCTTGAACTGAAAGGCCACCGAGCCTTCGTTGCCCATGTTGCCGCCCTGCTTGCTGAAGGCGTGGCGCACCTCGGCCACCGTGCGCACGCGGTTGTCGGTCATGCAGTCGACGATCACCGCCGCGCCACCGATGCCGTAGCCCTCGTAGCGGATCTCTTCGTAGTTCACGCCTTCGAGGTTGCCGGTGGCCTTGTCGATGTTGCGCTTGACGGTCTCGACCGGCAGGTTGACGGCCTTGGCCTTCTCGATCGCCAGCCGCAGTCGCGGGTTCGCCGATGGGTCACCCCCGCCCAGGCGCGCGGCGACCATGATCTCGCGGATCACGCGCGTCCAGGCCTTGCCGCGCTTTTCGTCCTGGCGGCCCTTGCGGTGCTGGATGTTGGCCCATTTGGAATGTCCAGCCATGGTGGGTAGGGCTCCTCGGCGCGCCGGTCGTCGGCACACCTGATCGTCGGTCGGTGGGGTGCGGGATTCTACCGATGGGGCCAAGCAGCTCGTGGGCTGCGTCGGGTTCGCCCTCGAATGTGTCGGTTCCACCCTGCGAGACACTCAGATCATGGCCGTAGCGACCCCGTCCGCCCCAATGCAACCCGACGCCAGCCAGACTTGGTGGACCGCGGCTCTGGCAGGCGCCGTGGGCAGCCTGTCGGTGCTGGCGGTGCTGCTGACGCTGGGCATGCTGGCGTTCGCGCCGCTGGGTGCCGATGCGGCCCGGGTCGGCGTGACGGCCAGTTTCGTCACGGCCGTGGTGGGCGGGCTGGTCTACGGCCTGTCGGGCCGCGCGGCGCTGCCGGCCGCCGGGGCTGACGCCGACGCCACGCTGGCCCGCGCATTGACTGGCTGTGCGCTGGCGATGGCGCTGGCCGGCGTGCTGCAGCTGCTGCTGGCGGCGCTGGGTCTGGCACAGTTGACCCGGTTGGTGTCGCAGCCGGTGCTGGCGGGCTTCATGAACGGGGTGGCGCTGGTGATCCTGTTCAGCCAGGTGCCCTTGCTGGCCGGCCAGCTGCCTGATCCGCAACTGGGCCTGAGCAGCTGGCCCGCTCTGCGTCCGGCCGCCTTGATGCTTGGCCTGGTCACGGCCTTGTTGATCCAGTTGATTCAACGCCACCAGCCGACCTGGCCGGCAACCTTGCTGGCGCTGCTGGCCGGCGCCCTGGTCTGGGCGCTGCTGCAGCAGGGCTGGCCGGCACTTGACTTCGGGCTGCGCCTGGGCGTGGGCCCGATGTCGTGGCCGCTGCTGAGCGCGCTGTCACGGGATCAGGGTGCGGCCCTGGGAGCCGCGATGCCCGACCCCGATCACTTGCCCTCCACGCCCCTAGTTCATCGGTCCTGCTGCAGTACGGCTGCAAGGCCGCGGCCAGCAAAATGCCACCCTTGCCCACCACCACGGAGTTCGTGATGCCTGCCAACCACCGAACGCAGAATCTCGATGCCCTGGTCAAGCGGCTGCGTCAGCTGCGTGGGCCACTGGTGGCCTGCGTCAGCGGCGCCGCTTCGCCCGCCAGCGTCCTGGTGGAAGCCGTGACTCGGCAGGGCCTGCAGCTCGGCCCGCGGCCGCCACTTTCTTGGTTCTGCTTGCCAGAACTCGAAGACGAAGTTCTGGTGGCCTTCGTGCATGGCCATGCGCTGCCAGCCGCCCGTGGCCTGATGAATCTGCGTGCGCCGGATCAAGGCAGTCCGGGCCAGATCGCGGTGCCGGCGGTGCAATCCATTCGCGAGGCCGCAAAGACGCTGGCGCACGACCAGATCTACGTGCTGACGTCAGTGCGCCACCCCAGCGGAAAGTTGGATGGCTCACGCTGGCGGGGCTTCAATGTCGGCCGTGGCGGCAATGCAGGCACCACAGGCGACAACGAACATGAGGTCGAGTACGACCTTGTTGCGGCCAAGTGACCTCGAGGCGGCGATGCGACGACACGCACCATGAGGGCGCGTGCAGGCACGTGCAGCAAGGCCGTCGATAGCGTGCTCTAAACTCCCTCGAACGTCCGCCAGGCGGCGGCGACCCTGGGAGCCACGATGCCCGACCCCATCCTCGTCGCCCAGCGCGGCGATGTCTTCTGTGAGTTGCTGCCGTCGCTGGCCAACCGCCATGGCCTGATCACCGGCGCCACCGGCACCGGCAAGACCATCAGCCTGCAGCGGCTGGCCGAGGGCTTCAGCAACCTGGGCGTGCCGGTGTTCATGGCCGACGTCAAAGGTGATCTGACCGGCGTCACCCAGCTCGGCAGCCTCAGCCCCAAGATCGCTGGCATCCTGAAAGAACGTGGCCTGCCGCTGCCCGAGCCGCAAGCCTGCCCGGCCACCTTGTGGGACGTGTTCGGCGAGCAGGGCCACCCGGTGCGCGCCACCGTCAGCGACATGGGGCCGCTGCTGCTGGCGCGCATGCTGGCGCTCAACGACACCCAGGCCGGCGTGCTCAACCTGGTGTTCAAGATTGCCGACGACAACGGCCTGCTGCTGCTGGACATGAAAGACCTGCGCGCGATGCTGCAGTTCGTCGGTGAGAACGGCAGCCAGTTCACCACCGAGTACGGCAACGTCAGCGCCGCCAGCGTCGGCGCCATCCAGCGTGGGCTGTTGCAGATCGAGGAACAGGGCGGCGACCGCTTCTTCGGCGAGCCGATGCTCGACATCAGCGACTTCATGCAGACCGTCGATGGCAAGGGGGTGATCAACATCCTCAGCGCCGATCGGCTGATGAACGCGCCGCGGCTGTACGCCACCTTCCTGCTGTGGATGCTGAGCGAGCTGTTCGAGCTGCTGCCCGAGGTGGGTGACCTCGACAAGCCCAAGCTGGTGTTCTTCTTCGACGAGGCGCACATGCTGTTCAAGGACGCGCCCACGGTGCTGATCGAGCGCATCGAGCTGGTGGTGCGCCTGGTGCGCAGCAAGGGCGTGGGCGTGTACTTCGTGACGCAGAACCCGCTGGACGTTCCCGACACCGTGCTGGCGCAGCTGGGCAACCGCGTGCAGCACGCGCTGCGTGCCTTCACGCCACGCGACCAGAAGGCGGTGAAGAGCGCGGCCGACACCATGCGCGCCAACCCCAAGATCGGCGACATGGCCACCGCCATCACCGAGCTGGCGGTGGGAGAGGCCCTGATCAGCTTTCTCGACGCCAAGGGCCGGCCCAGCGTCACCGAACGTGTGTACGTCATCCCGCCGGGCAGCCAGATCGGGCCCATCACGCCCGAGCAGCGCAAGGCGCTGATCGCCGGCTCGCTGGTGGCCGGCACCTATGAAAAGGCGGTCGACCGTGAATCGGCCTACGAGAAGATCAAGGGCCGCACGGCGGTGTCGGGTGATGCCGCCGCCGCCAGCCCGCCCGCGGGCGCTGCGGGTGCGCCCACACCGACGCTCAAGCTGCCCGGCCAGACCCCGGCGGCCGAAGCCGACGGCGGCCTGATGGGCATGTTCAAGGACATGGTGATGGGCACGACCGGCCCTCGCGGTGGAAAACATGCGGGGCTGGCAGAGAAGGCCGCATCGTCGGCCGTGCGCAGCATGGGCTCGGCGATGGGGCGCGAGATCATGCGCGGTGTGCTGGGTTCGCTGCTGGGCGGGAGCAAACGCCGTTGACGGCCTTCAAATGGATCGTCGTGGTGCTGGTCGGCGTGCCGATCGCGCTGCTGCTGGCAGGGCAGTTCGGGCTGCTGCACGGCACTGCGCCCGCCGACCTGGGCGTGCACGACGGCAAACTCAAGGCGCCGTCCGACACCCCAAACAGCGTCAGCAGTCAGGCCGACCGCTGGCCCGGCCACGCGCAGCAGGCCTATGCGCGCATCGCGCCGCTGGCACTGATCCGCGGCGGCCCCGACGACACCATGGCGCGGTTGCGCGCCGTCTGTCAGGCCATCCCTGGCGCCGAGATCGTCACCAACAAATCCGACTACCTGTACGTGCGCTTCTCGACCCGACTGCTGAAGTTCGTCGATGACACCGAGTTCTGGTTCGACCCCAAGGCGCAGGTGATCCAGGTGCGTTCGGCGTCGCGCCTGGGGCGCAAGGATTTCGGTGTCAACCGCGCGCGCATCGAGGCGATCCGGGCGCGACTGCTGGCGGGCAACTGACGCTTCAGCCGAGCTGCCGTCGCACGTGCGCGGCCAACGCCGCCAGCATCTCGTCAATGGCCTTTTGCAGACGACCGAAGCTGGCGTTCTTTTGCAGCTGCCGGTCCATATAGCACGAGCGCTTGACCTCGATCTGCAGTGAATGCCAGCCGCGCGCGGGCTGGCCCGACGCGCGGATGATCTCGACGCCCTTGAACGGATCGTTGCGCGCCACGCTGTAGCCGGCACTGCGCAGGGCGTCTTCGATCACCGCCATCGTGGCCTCGTCGCAGGTGCTGCCGTCCAGGTTGCCCAGCACGAAGTCGGCCAGCGGTTTTTCGGGCAGACCCAGCTTGCGGTAGCTCTCGTCGGGCATCGAGTGCACGTTCAGATGCCAGCGCTGCGGCCAGCGTGCCGCGGCGGCATCGAGCGCGCTGTTCAGCGCCGCGTGGTACGGGCGCCAGCAGCGGTCGATGCGGCCCTGCAGCTCGGCCACCGGCAACTTGCGGTCGTAGATGGGCTGGCCGTCCATCAGCCGCCAGACCAGGCCGATGCCGAGCTCGGTCTTGCGGCCCGGCGTCACCGGGCCGGGCCAGGGCTCGGCCAGCAGTGCGGCGTCGATGTCGCCCAGGCTGCGGTTGGGGTCGATGTAGGCGCGTGGAAAGTTGGCCGCCAGCAGCGTGGCGCCCTGCGCCGGTGCGTTGGCGTACAGCTCGTGCACCCAGGTGTCTTCGCCCTGGCGCAGCGCCAGGCCCGACAGCACGCAGCCGAAGTCGGCCGGGTAGTCGGTGCCACTGTGCGGCGAGTCGACCACGATGGGCAAGGGTGTGGCGCCGGGTGGGGTCAGGGTCAGCGGTTCAGCAGGCATGGCGCGATGCTACGCGGGTCGGCGAGCCTTTCACTTAACTGAATCGTTAGATGACTTCATGCTTGCGCACCGCGATCCGCTCGACGCCAACTTTGCCGCCTTGGCCGACCCCACGCGCCGTGCCATCCTGGCCCGCCTGGCCCAGGGCCACATGCATCTGGACGACCTGGCCCAGCCTTTCGGCATTTCGGCATTTCGGCATTTCGGCATTTCGGCATTTCGGCATTTCGGCATTTCGGCATTTCGGGCCCGACGGTATCGCACCAGCTGCGCGTGTTGCAGCAGGCCGGCCTGATCGAACGTGAGGTCGACGCACGTTGACGCATCTGCCACCTGCGGCCTGCGGGACAGCAGCAGGCGCACGACCGGCTGGCGCCCTATCGCGACGACTGAGAGTCCGGCCTCGACCGTCTGGCCGAACTGCTGGAAGCGGTGCCCCCGCAAGACCCGTCCGCGGATCCCACGATGACCACCGCCAGCTTCGAGCTCAGGCTCACTCGCTTCATCCGCGCCGCACGCGAAAAGGTCTATGACGCCTTCGTCAACGCCGAGTTGCTCAGCGCTGGGCATTGTCCACGCGGCATGACCGTGCAGGCGACTGCCAATGCCCGCGGCGGCAAGCGCCATATCGTGGGTGGCCACCATGTCGAACTGCGGCGGCCTGAACATCTGGCCTACACCTGGGCCTGGAAAGGGGCGGCCCGCTGCCCGAAGGCATGCACACGCTGATCGAGGCCGATCTGCTGGCGCGCGACGGTGGCACCGAACTGCGCATGCGGCACAGCGGCCTTCCGGCGCAAGCGATGGTGCCGCCGCACCAGCGCGGCTGGGACGCCACGCTCAAGCACCTGGCCGACCTGATCGACCCGCTGGAGGCCGCGGTGACCCTGATCGACCCGCTGCCGTGCACCGGTTGACACGCAGCGGACGCCCGGCGCCTCACGGCGTCCGCACGCGCAACCGCGCCAGGCTGGCCAGCGCGGCCACGGCCGCCGTGCAGGCACCCAGGCGCAGCGCCCAGGTCGGCCCCTGCGCCGCAGCCAGCCCGAAGCACAGCGCCACCAGCGCCGCGCCCAGGGCCTGGCCCAGCAGCCGGGAGACGGCGATCACGCCGCTGGCGGCACCCGCACGCTGCGGCGGCGCGCTGGACATCAGCGCATTCAGGTTGGGCGACTGGAACAGGCCGAAGCCGGCCCCACACAGCGCCATGCGCCAGGCGATGTCGGCCGACGCCGCACCCGGCTTCAGCAGCGCCAGCAGCAACATGCCCACACTCAGCGTGACCAGACCGATGCCGCCCAGCCAGCCCGCGCGGTAGCGCTCGGACAAGCGCCCGGCCAGCGGCGCGGCCAGCGTCACCACCACGGCCCAGGGCAACATCAGGAAACCGGTCTCCACCGGCGGCCGCAGCAGCACACGCTCGAAGTAGAACGGCAAGGCCACAAACGCCAGGCCCTGCGTGGTGAACGAGGCCATCGACGTCAGCGCCGACAACGCGAACAGTGGCCGGCGCAGCAAATCCACCGGCAGCATCGGCGCCGGGTGCCCACGCTGGCGACGCCGCAGCGCCAGCGCGCAGGCCAGCGCGACCATCAGCGGTGCCAGCACCAGCAGCCAGGGCTCACGCTGGGCGGCCGCGGCCGCGCCCAGCACCAGCGCGGCGAAACCCAGCGCCGTCAGTGCGGCTGCCACGGCGTCGAATCCATGCGGCTGCGGCCGGCTGTCGGGCAGCGACGGCCAGGCGAAGGCCAGCGCCAGCAGCCCCAGCGGCAGGTTGATGCCGAACAGCCAGGGCCAGGGCGCCACCGTCAGCACCAGCGACGCCACCGTGGGCCCGCTGACGAAGCCCAGGCCGACCACCAGCGCGTTCAGGCCCACGCCGCGGCCCAACTGCTGCGGTGGGTAGAGCAGCCGGATGAGCGCGACGTTCACGCTCATCAGCGCGCCTGCGCCCAGGCCCTGCAGGGTGCGCGCGAAGACCAGCCCTTGCAGCGACGGCGCCAGCGCGCACAACAGCGACGCCACGCTGAAGAACGCCAGGCCGCCGAGAAACACCCGGCGCACGCCCAGCCGGTCGCCGAGCGCGGCAAAGGGCAGCAGGCTGGCCACCACCGCCAGCTGGTAGGCGTTGATGACCCAGATCGATGCCGCCGGCGTCGCACGCAGGTCGGCTGCGATGGCCGGCAGCGCGGTATTGGCGATCGCCGCCTCCAGCGCACCCAGCGCCACACCCAGCAGCAGCCCGACCAGGGCCAGGCGACGGCCTGCGACGAGGGCTGGAACGGGCGGACTGGCGGCTGCTGACATCTGGCCGACGATAGCCGCGCGCGATCTGGGGGCCGAAGCGGCCGCTTATCGAAGTTTGCAGGCGACGCCGTCGCAGCACCATCGAGCGGGCCCGACCCTTGTCGGGAACTTACCGACACGCTGAGCCGAACGACCTTGCGCATGAACCCCCCATCCCTCACCGCCAGCCCGCCGGTGCAGCCGCCGCCTTCGTCGCCGCTGTTCGGATTTTTCGCCTACCACGGCGTCTGGGCGCCGGGGGTGCGGCTGTTCCGTCGCCTGGGCTTTCGCGCCAAGGCCAGCATCGTCATGGCCCTGCTCGTGCTGCCGCTGCTGGCGCTGCAGCTGTGGCAATCCTGGCAGGCCTACCAGTCCAGCCTGGCGCAGCAGCGCGCGGCCCTGCAGCAGCAGGTGCAGCTGGCGCAGGGCCTGATCGCGCAGGCCCACGCCCAGCAGGGCGCGGGCAAACTCACCCGCGACCAGGCGCAGGCCCTGGCACGCACCAGCATCGGTGCGCTGCGCTTCGGGGATGGCGGGCACTTCTGGATCACCGACCTGGCGCCGCGCATGGTGATGCACCCGCTAGAGCCCGAGCTCGACGGCCAGGACCTGGCGTCGACGAAGGACGCCGGTGGCCAGGCGCTGTATCAGGTTTTCGCCGACACCGTGCGCCAGCACCAGGCCGGCTACGTGTCGTTCCAGGGGCCGGCGCCGGCGTCGGCCACGGTGCAACAACGGCTGGCCTATGTCGCCGCGTTCGAGCCCTGGGGCTGGGTGGTGGGCAGTGCCGTCAGCGTCGACGGCATCCGGGCGCAGGCGCTGGCACCCTGGCGCGCGCAAGGCGCCCTGGTGCTGCTGACCGTGCTGCTGGGCGGCTATGCCTTTCATTGTTTCTACGTCGTGATGATGGGCGGCCTGCGCGAGACCGAACGCCACCTGCGCGCCATGGCCGACGGTGACCTGACCACGTCGCCACGCCCCTGGGGCCACGACGAGGCGGCGCGGCTGATGCTCAGCGTGTGCGACATGCAGGCCTCGCTGCGCGGCATGGTGGCCACCGTGCGCGAGACCAGTGGCGCCATCGTGCACACCAGTGGCGAAGTGGCCAGCGACGCCATCGATCTGAAGAACCGCAGCGCGCTCAGCGCCGCGCACCTGGAACGCTCGGCGTCGGCGATGGCGCACATCTCGGCCACCGTGCAGACCACCGCCGAGCACGTGCAGCAGGCCGCGGGCCTGGCGCGCGGCAACGCCGACGTGGCCATGCGCGGCGGCCAGGTGATGACGCAGGTGGTGCAGACCATGGAGGACATCAACGCGGCGTCGTCGCGCATCGGCGACATCATCGGCACCATCGACGGCATCGCCTTCCAGACCAACATCCTGGCGCTGAATGCGGCCGTGGAAGCGGCACGCGCCGGCGAGCAGGGGCGCGGCTTCGCGGTCGTGGCCGCCGAGGTGCGCAGCCTGGCCCAGCGCTCGGCCAAGGCCGCACGCGAGATCAAGACCCTGATCGGCAGCAACGTCGACAAGGTGGCCTCGGGTACCGAGATCGTGCGCGAAGCCGGCACCACCATCGCCGAGATCGTGGCCAACGCCGACAAGGTCGACCGCCTGCTGGGCGAGATCACCGACGGCGCGCGCGAGCAATCGGGCGGCGTGGCGCAGATCGGCCGCACCGTGGCCGAACTCGACCAGGCCACGCAGCGCCATGCGGCGCTGGTGGACCGCACGGCCAGCGCGTCCCACACGCTGCGCGAGCAGGCACATGCGCTGGCCGCCGACGTGGCGCGCTTCCGGTTGCCGGACGCGCGCTGAGGGCGCGCGGCTCAGTTCTTGTAGTACACCACCTGATGGCTGCTGGCCTGCAGGTGACCGTCGCGACCACAGCTCGGCCGTCTGGTCGAAGAAACCCTGCGTGAAGCGCCGCCCCGTGGCCACCGCCAGCAGCGGCCGTTCACCCTGCGCTGCCAGCGCCGCCGTGTCGGCGTGGAACCGGCGCAGTTGACGGTCAGCGCCAGCGGCTCGCCCAGGCGGCGCGCGTCGATGCAGGCGGCGGGTCACCGGCTGCGCGCAGCGCCAGCGCCGCGTCAAGGGGTGCAGGGGTGTCCATGAAGACATACGTGGCGGCGGCCGCAGGCGCACTCGAAAGGCAGCGCGCCCGGCTATGCTCGGCCGATGCCCCCCATCCTGCGCATCAGCGACCTGAACAAGACCTATGCCTCGGGTTTCCAGGCGCTGAAGGGCATCAACCTGGAGATCCGGCGCGGCGAGATCTTTGCGCTGCTGGGCCCGAACGGGGCCGGCAAGACGACATTGATCGGCATCGTCTGCGGCATCGTCAATGCCAGCAGCGGCACGGTGACGGTGGACGGCCACGACATCGTGCGCGACTACCGGGCGTCGCGTTCGATGATCGGCCTGGTGCCGCAAGAGCTGACCACCGACGCCTTCGAGACCGTGTGGGCCACGGTCAGTTTCAGCCGCGGCCTGTTCGGCAAGTCGGCCAACCCCGGCCATATCGAGCGCGTGCTGAAGTCGCTCTCGCTGTGGGACAAGAAGGACAGCCAGCTGCGCACGCTGTCGGGCGGCATGAAGCGCCGCGTGATGATCGCCAAGGCACTGTCGCACGAGCCGCAGATTCTGTTCCTGGACGAACCCACCGCCGGCGTCGACGTCGAACTGCGGCGCGACATGTGGCGCCTGGTGCGCGGCCTGCGCGAAACCGGCGTCACCGTCATCCTGACCACGCATTACATCGAAGAGGCCGAGGAGATGGCCGACCGCATCGGCGTCATCCGCAAGGGCGAGCTGATGCTGGTCGAGGACAAGACCGTGCTGATGCACAAGCTGGGCCGCAAGCAACTGACGCTGCAGCTGCAGGCCCCGCTGCAACAGCTTCCCGCCACACTGGCCGGCCAGGCGCTGGAGCTGTCGAAGGACGGTAGCGAGCTGACCTACACCTATGACACGCACGGCGGCAACGGCGACAGCATCGGCATGGTCGAGATGCTGGACCGCCTGACCGCGGCCGGCATCCGCTTCAAGGACCTGCGCACGATGCAGAGCTCGCTCGAAGACATCTTCGTCGGCCTGCTGAAGGACACGGCATGAAGCTGCACGTGAACCTGCAAGCGAACCTGCACGCGATTCGCGCGATCTATTTGTTCGAGATGCACCGCACCTGGCGCACGGTGATGCAGAGCATCATCTCGCCGGTGCTGTCGACCTCGCTGTACTTCGTGGTCTTCGGTGCGGCCATCGGCTCGCGCATGCCCGACGTGGGCGGCGTCAGCTACGGCGCCTTCATCGTGCCCGGGCTGGTGATGCTGTCGCTGCTGACGCAGAGCATCTCCAACGCCTCGTTCGCCATCTACTTCCCCAAGTTCACCGGCACCATCTATGAGCTGCTGTCGGCGCCGGTGTCGCATGCCGAGGTCGTGATCAGCTACGTCGGCGCGGCGGCGTCGAAGTCGGTGCTGCTGGGCCTGATCATCCTGGCCACGTCGACGCTGTTCGTGCCGCTGCAGGTCGCGCACCCGCTGTGGATGCTGCTGTTCCTGGTGCTGACCGCCGTCACGTTCAGCCTGGTCGGCTTCATCATCGGCATCTGGGCCGACGGCTTCGAGAAGCTGCAGGTGGTGCCGCTGCTGATCGTCACGCCGCTGACCTTCCTGGGCGGCAGTTTCTATTCGATCGACATGCTGCCGCCGTTCTGGCAGAAGGTGGCGTTGTTCAACCCGGTGGTCTATCTGATCAGCGGATTTCGCTGGAGCTTTCACGGCACAGCCGACGTCAGCCTTGCGATCAGTCTGGGCATGACGCTGGTCTTTCTGGCCGCGGCGCTGGGCGTCATCACCTGGATCTTCAAGACCGGCTGGCGCATCAAGGTGTAGGCTGTCCACGCTAGGCCGTCCCGATGCGTTGAACCACGGTGAGGCGCACGATCTTGAGGTGCCTGCCGACGAGCCTGCAAGAGTCCGGCCGATTTCGCTGCCGCAGTGGCAACTCGAAAAACAGGCGGGCGACATGCTGGGGCCGCAGCTTGAAGTGGCCGCGATCCGTTTCGACCCACCGTCCTTCGAGCTCGAGGCGGACAACCTGGCTTTGCACAATGCCGGAGGCCAGAGGATGCTGGGCTTCAGACAACTGCAGCTCGACTTCGAATGGCGCGGCCTGCTCGATCGTCTGATCGTCGAACCGCCGATGGGCGAAGCGGATCTGGTTCGCCTGCTCCAAGGGCGCGCCGAAGCGGTACGGCGCGAGCTCATCGACACGGCTGGCGTTCAGGGCGCACCCATCATGCTGTGGTCGCCGCGTTGGGCCGATCGCCACCACGGCGCCACCACAGGCCGGTCCCGCGCTCGCCTTGGGCGTTGTGGAGGGCGTTTCAAACTCCTATGCGCGTGCGCCAGAACTTTTCGGGGTAGAGGTGAGCATGGCCGGCACTCAGCCTGGGGCCAGCGGCAGCACGAGTCGGACGCGCAGGCCGTGCGCTATCGCGGCGATGTCGAGGTCCGCCCCCAGCCGCAGGGCGCGCGCGCGCATGTTGGCCTGCCCACGCCCGCCGCTGGAGACGGGCGCGGCGCTACCGCAACCATCGTCCTCGACTTCGAGCACGAGGCGCCCGGCGTCATGAATCAAGCTCACTCGCACGCGCATGGCGCGTGCGTGCTTGAGCACGTTGGTCAACGCTTCCTGCGCGATCCGCAGCAGTTGCAGTGCATCGTGCGCGGGGACCACGGGCACCGCGTCGGGAAGGTCGATGACCCAGCTGGGTATGACCCCCGCCTCCCGCAGCCGCACCTCCCAGCGGAAGCAGAAGTTGCCGAACGCGGTGCGGAAGTCCTGCTCGTCAGAGGCCAGCGCGTCGATTGCCAAGCGCATCTCGTCGATTGAACTGCGCAGTGTGTCGACCATGGCCTTGTGGTCGAGCGCACCTCGTTCAGCACGCAAGAGTGACGTGAAAAGCTGCGAGCCGAGGCCGTCGTGCAAGTCCTGCATGATGCGATGGCGCTCGTCGGTGGCAGCCTGGCGCTGCTGCAACACAGCGATGCGTTGGTAGCTTGCGGCGATCTCGCTCTCCCGCTCGGCCACCCGGGCTTCCAGCGTGTGCCTGGCGCCTTCGGCTTCGTGCAGGGAACTCACGAAACGCAGCGTCAGCAAGACGCCCATCACCACAAGGAGCAGGTTCGCGCCGTAGTGCAGCAAGAAGATGCGGTGGCCGATCCAGCCCGACAGCGCCTCGATCCTCGGCGCGTTCCAGGCGATGAAGTAATCGTGAGCACCGGCGCCGACGGCGAACGACATGGCAAGCGCGATCACCACCGTACCCGGCGTGCGCTGGCGCCAGGCCGCCGCGACCGAGACCACCACGATCGATAAACCGATCGGTATCAGGCCGGCGGTCCACCAGCGGGCAACGAGGTTCTCCGCTTGCGCTCCAGCCGCCAAGTACAGCACAGGGCCAAGCACGGCGTAAGCCGCGAGCGCGCGCGCGACGCCCGGCCGCAACCAGCCGGCCAGGCTGAGAGCGAACAAGGCCATGCAGATGACGAAGCCGCCGTTCGTGGCGTGATAGAGAAGGCGCCAGGCGGGCCATACAGAGGCCGGGAGGGCATCGACAAGCAGGTTCGTCGTGCGCGCCGCCCACAACACCGCCGCCAGCCCGAACAGGCCGTACAGCACCTCCTGGCGCCGGCGCAGCCAGACGAAGATGACCAGCAGACCGACCACACTCGCCATGACAAGGGTGACCAGCGGCAGCGTGCGCATGAAGAACAAGCGGCGTTCGAACTTCGGCTGCACTTCGTCCTGCGTGCCCACCACCAAACGCGGCGCACCCGTCCCTCGATGGGTGTAGGCCGGCACCGCTCGCAGATGCAGAACGTTCTTCTTGCCGGCATGCAGCATGCTGGCTGGCAGCGACAGCAGCAGCGGACGCTCCCTGCGCACGCGCAGGACCTGGCTCGACTCCGGTACTGCCGCCAGCGGCTCGCCGTTCAGCCAGATCCGGCCACCGCCGTAGAGATACGGCAGGTACAACACCCAGTACTCAGTGGCGATCGCCGCCGCGATGTCGAACTCGACGCGGTACCACACGACGTCGGCAGTCCGCACGTCGGGCAGCGAGGTCGGCTGCCAGCGAGCGTCTGCCACACCGGGTGGTGCACTGTCTGAGCCGATCAGCACCGACACCTGACGCGGCTCGATCGTCACCGCCGCGGCGTTGACTGGGCCCAGCAGCGCAAGCATGCCGAGCAGCAGGCGCGCGGCTTGCCGCCCGAGGATCGTCAAAGCAAACCCATCTGCCTGGCTTCGTGCACGGCCTCACCACGCGAGTGCACGGCAAGCTTGCGATAGATCTTCTTCACGTGCGTGACCACGGTGTGCGGCGAAATGCCAAGCAGCTCGCCCACCGTGTCGAAACTGAAACCCTTGCTCACGAGGCGCAAGATTTCGCTTTCGCGCTCGGACATAGGCGAGGCGTTGGCTGCCAGCACGGGGGGAGTGGCTGCAGGCAACGGAGCCGTTGCGACGCGAAAACGCTCAAGTACCCGACGCGCGATGCTGGGACTGATGGGCGAGCCGCCCGCGCGCAGTTCGTGGATGGCGCCGGCAATGCGCCGACCGCCCGCATCTTTCAGGAGGTAGCCGGTGGCGCCCGCCTCGATGCTCGACAACAAGTGCAGGTCATCGGCGAACATCGTGACCACGAGCACGTCGCAGCCGGGGTGGTGGTGCGCCGCATGGCGGATCAACTCGACGCCGTCCATGTCGGGCAGGCCCAGGTCGATCAGCATGACGTCGGGCGGCTGCGCGTCGAGCATCGCGCGTCCGGCCCGCCCGGTTGAGACTGCGGCCAGCAGGTGCAGCCCGGTATCGGCCAGCACCGCTTCAGAAAAGCGACGCAGGAACTCGGGTTCGTCCTCGACGATCAGCACGCTGGTGGCCATAAGCCCTTCATGCGTTAGCCGGTCCATTGTCGCATCGCGGTTGTGGCGCGGGATACCGCACAAGCGGTACTGCAGAGCGCTGCCTGGGCGTGTCATTTCCCCGATCAGCGCCGTGCCAGGGGCGACGTACCGCCAACGCGGTACGCACAAACGCCGACACGGGATCGCACGAAACGGCTGCACTCGGCAGACTGGCTTTGCCCCGACAACTCGGCCCCCTTGGTTCAACGAAGGAAACCGTGATGACATCCATCCTGTCTCGCAATCCGGTCGCGCGGGCTGTGCGCGTTTTCCTTTTCCACGTCGCTGGTGTCGCCGCGGCTACGCTGCTCAGCGCCTGCGGCGGCGCCGGACAGGACACCGCCGACGCGCTTGAAGGCGCTGCCCCGTCGGCGCGCAGCGCGCAAGCAGCGGGAGCGGTGCCGCCCGACCTGTGGGACGCCTCCGGCCAGCCGCTGCCCACCGCGCCCGAAGACCGACCCGCTGATCCCGCTGCAGCATGGAGCGGTCAGCGCTACGCCACGCGCGCGCAGCTCGCACACGAGGAGCTGATCGCAAGCACCCAAACCGTGGTGATCGAAGTCCCGAACGCCAACGCGGTCGACCGGGCCCTGCAAGCGGCCGAGCAGCTGCGGACCTACCACTCAGGCAGCACCAAACGCCTGGGTGTCTTCGTGCGCGCCATGAGCGCGGCGGACGCCGATGAACTCGATCAACGATTGCGAGGCGATGTGGTCTGGATCGCCGTCGACTGTTGCGGCGACGAAGCTATCGGCCTGGCGCTGGGGGTGACCTACGGCGTGCAGGCTGCGAAGAGTCTGCCAGCCAGTGCGCCCGTGCTGGTGACGGCGGTCGATCAGCGATTGGCGGCCAAGGTCGTCAATCAACTGGCCGATGCCGGCATGAGCCAGGTCTTCCTCGTCACGCCATAAGGGCTGCGGTGATGCGCTGTGTGGGTCGCCACAACACCCATCGTGACGTTTCGACTCAGGCGGCGGCCGTGATGAACGCCCCCTCACGACGAGGCCCATCGTGAGTCCGCCGCGCCGCTGGCCTGTGCTGCTGGCCGTTGCCGCCTTGCTGGCCTGCGCGGAGCAGCCGGCGACGCTGCCAACCCCTGGCGAAGAACCCTTCCTGGCGCCGGTGGCCGCACCCGTGCGGTTGGCGCTGGTGCTGTCCAGTGGTGCGTTGCGCGGCCTCGCCCATGTCGGCGTGCTGCGCGCTCTGGAGCGTGCAGGCATCCGGCCCGACCTGATCGTGGGCTCCAGCGTCGGGGCTTTGGTGGGCGCGATCAACGCCTCGGGCGCGAGCGGGGCAGAGATCGGGCTTCTCGTCGGGGCAGACGACTTCGACTTCGGCAAGGATTGGATGAACCCTGCAGCGGACCGGCCAAAGCAGAACGTCTATCAATTTGTCCAGCTGAACCTCAGGCGTCAGCGCATCGAACAGTTCCCCATCGCCTTTGCCGCGGTCGTGACCGACTTGCAGTCCGGCTGCATGAATGTCTTCAACGCAGGCGGCGCGGCCTTGGCGGTCCAGGCCTCGACCGGGCTACCGGGGTTGTTTGCCGCGACCCCGATCGCAGGCCGCACCTATGCGGATGGCGCCCTGACCAGTCCGGTGCCGGTGCGGGTCGCTCGTGCGCTCGGCGCTGAGCGTGTGATTGCCGTAGATGTGACCTACCCGCCCAGCGAATCGAAGCTCGACGGCATCGTCGACCGTCTGTTCCAGATCAGTCTCGTGATGGCGCACTCGCTGGCGTCGCAAGAGACACAGGAGGCCGACCTGGTGATCCGTCCGGCCTTTCCAGCGGCCACCGAGTTCAACATGCACAACCGAGTGGCGCTGATGGCAGCGGGCGACGCTGCCGTGCGCAAGGCGCTGCCCGAGATTCGCACCCTGCTGGCGCGGTATTCGCCGGCGCTGGGCATCCAACGAGCCGCTGCGCGCCGCTGGTGTGACTGAGCTCAAGAGGCCCCATGAGGGCCTCCCGTTCATCGGGCCGGCTGGAAGCTCCGCTTCATGCCAAACAACCTCGGCATTCCGACTGCCACTGCTGATCGTCATCGCCTGGAGCTTCAGGGCAGGTTGGCGCATCAAGGGGTCATTGGATTCGTCGAACCCGCGGCCGACGGCGCACAACGCCGGGCTGCCTGAAACGAAGCGCTCACCGCAGTCGCTGTTCGAGAAAGGCAATCGCATCGGCGTTGCGAAAGTAGCTGCAATGGTGGGTGCCACCGCCCTCGCCCAGAAACTTCCAGTCGGTCCCCGGAATGCGGGCGACGTGGCCAAGCTGGTTCATCGAATCGGTGTCGACCACCAGGTCGTTGGGCTGGCGGAAGATCAGTTCGGCGCCGTAGTACTTGGCCTGGTCGGCCAGGTTGCTGAAACGGTTCCAGAACTTCCACATCGGCTGCTGCACCTCGTCGGGCTTGAAGACCACGCCGACGCCCGACAGCCGCGCCTGCGTCGGCAAAGGGAACAGGCGCTCGAGTTCCAGGTTGTTGTCGACCCGGCTTTGTGACATCAGTCCCGGCACCAGACCGACCACCGCGTCGGCCACCGGCAGCGAGGCCCCGAGGTTCAGCACCTTGCCCAGCACCTTGGCCAGTCCGGCCGCGCCCATGGCCAGCGGCATCGCGGGTGGAAAGACCAGCGCGGCGCCACGCGACAGCACACTGATCGCATCGGCCACATTGGCCAGAAAGTCCAGCGCCTCGCGCAGCCGGTAGGGTGACGCCAGGCTGGTGCCCATCAGGGGCGAACCGACGAACACCACCTGGTCGACCGGCAGCGGCGCCAGCTTCAGCGCCCAGCCCAGCACCAGCCCGCCGCGGCTGTGGCAGACGACATCGATGCGCGAGCGCAGCGGTGCCAGCGCCTGGTTCAGGTCGAGTGCGTTCAGCCAGGGCGCCATCGACAGCGTGGCGTGGTCGAACGCCAGCAGCGCCGCGTAGGGGTCGGGCGCCGCAGCGCTGATGCGGTCGAACAACTGCCGGCCTTGCGGGGTGGCCTGCAGCTCGGTGTCGTACATCTCGCTGCGGCTGAAAGTGCCATGCACCAGCAGCAGCACACGGCCCTGGATCGTGGCCAGATCTTGCGCGCCGACCGGCTGCCAGGCACCCCCCACCCAGCGCCGCAGTCCGCGGTTCGGGTTGAGCTGCAGGTCCAGCGCGACCAGCGCGCTGGTAATCTGATTGCGGCCCAGCGGCGGGTACTCGAACCGCTGCACCACGTCGCGCGCGTCCACACCCAGCGACCGCCAGGCACGCCGCCCCTGGTGCAGTTCCTGCACCGGCGGGCGGTAGACCCAGCGCAGCACGCCGTCGTCGCGCACCAGTTCGACGGCTTCGCGGCCGTCGTCCATGGCGACCGGAAAGCCGCGGCGGCGCCGCTGCTGCAACGGCGACTGCGGCTCGGTCACCGCCGGCAGCGCCGGCGCCACAGCGCGGCCCACCTCGGCCCACAGGCTGCTGTCGGTCATGGTGCCTCCTTGCGCACCGGCAGCGGCGTCACGAGTTCCAGCCGCGCGGTGATGATGTCCAGCATCGAGTCGAAATCGCGGCGGTCCGACAAGGCCTGCACGCCGGCTTCGATGGCCTCGACAAAGCCGCAATGCTCGGTCAGCCGCACCGTCTCGATCGGTACCAGCTTGCGTTCGCGGATCCAGCGCCGCACTTCGGGCCAGCTGGCCTTGCCGGTGTGCCAGGCCACCACCTGCGCATTGGCCACGGTGTTCTCGTCCTGCGACAAGGGCAGGATCTCGGCGAAGTTGTCAGCCGGCATCTCGGCATATTCGTCGCGGAACGAGGGGTGCCGCCACCAGCCCGGCAGCGCATGCCCTTCGAGCAGGAAGATCACCGGATAGATGTCGACCAGCTCCAGACAGGCCGCAAACAGCAGCGCCAGGTCGATGCAGGTGCCGGCACGGTGTTCCAGCACCGTGGACGGCATGCGCAGGCGCTGCGAATCCAGCGTGCCGCTGTAGCTGGGCGGCGGATTGATGTAGCCCAGCTGCCAGTCGTGCAGCAGCGTGGCCCAGATGGCTTCGACCTGGCGGTCGACCGCGCGCAGGCTGGCCTCGTCGTTCTGGTTGGCCAGCTGGTAGCCCTCGAAGCCCGCAGTGGGGTCGTCACGCAGCACCCGAACATAGCGCTGGGCCTGCTCGAGCGCGCGCGCGACCACCGGGTCCCGCGGCTGCACGAAGCTGGGCAGCCAGCGGCCGTCGCGGCGGTTGTCGCGCCATTGGTCGACCGGCAGCAGGCGCAGGCGGTGCGAATTGCAGTACAGCAGCTGCGAACCGTGGCGCACCTCGATGCTGAGGCTGCTGGTGATGGCTTCGCGCACGCTGCGCGCCACCTCGGCGGTCAGCGGCACGTGGATCTCGCGCGTCAGTGCGACGAGCTTGTGGCACATCGGCAGCTGGCGCTTGTAGCGTGCGGTCTCGGTGCCCATGTGCACCGCGACGTCGACGTCGACCAGCACGTCGTCACCAGGAAGATCACATTCGAGAATGAACTTCTCGAACAGCGGCTGCGCGTTGTGCAGCACTGCGTAGTTGAGCTCCTCGTAGGGCTTGATGTCGACCCGCACCCGGGGTTTGCGCGCCAGCTCCAGCGGGGCTGCCGCCGGCACGCTGCCCGCGGCACGGGGCGTCGCCGGCTGGCCCAGCAGCGGCGCGCCGGCCCACAGCGTGATGCCGGTGGCGTCGACCGATTGCGGCAGTTCGCGTACTGCCAGCCAGGTGCGCTTGAAGGCCTCGGGCAGATTCCAGCCGCCGGCCAGCAACTCGGCATACAGCGTGGCGTGAACGAACTCAGCCAGCGCATCGTCGAAGGCATCCTGAAAGCCGACCGCGGCCAGCGCAGCACGTTCGGCCACCATCAGCGCCGCCACCCGGGCTGCCGTGTTCCATTGGTTGAAGCTGACCAGGAAGGCCGTATGTCCGGTGCCGGCCAGCGCCAGCGCCAGGTCTTGTGCCCGCACCAGGCAGGGGTAGCTGACCATTGCTGCCGACGGCGCGTCCGGTTCCTCGTTGTCGGCCAACCCCAGCCCGCGCAGCAAGACCCCGTCCACCATCACGCGGCGGTCGGCGATCACATCGTCGACCAATTGCAGACCCGATGGAAGGTACTGGACCGTTTCACCTTCGGCGGTGGTGGTGGTGGCGGGCGACACGGGCGCACGCTGCGGCCCCAGGTCGACCAGGGCGCGCGGGCCCAGACAGGTGCGCAGCTCGCGCAGACCCTGGTGGCTGTCCAGGCCGGCAAAGTGGATCAGTTGCGGTTGGTGCCGGGCAACGGCCTGGCGCAGCTCGTCCAGCGTGGGATAGCTCAGCACTTGCCAGTGCGTGGCCTCAGGCAGCGCCGCACGCAGGCGAGCCTGTTCGTGGCCCAGGGACCAGTTTTCGCGCAGCTCCGACGGCAGGCATTCGACGAAGAAGGCACGAAGCCCCGATGCGAACAGCGTTTTCGGGTCGGGCAGGGGGCGTTGCAGCGGCGTCTGCACCTGCAGCTCGCGCATCACCGTCAGCGCCCGCGCCTTGCCGCCGCTGGCGGGCTGTATGCGTTGGTCCCGCGTGGCGGCGGCCAGCACGTACTCCCAGGGGAAGATGCGCGACTCCCAGTGCAGCGTTTCGCGAACATGGGGGATGCGCACGACGATGCGGTCGCTGCGCGCCAGGTCCAGCAGTTCGGCCTTGCCGATGCCGATGCCCAGCAGCGCGGCGCGTGCTTCTTCTTCGTTGCGTTCGCGCGCCCGGCTGCCGCCGACCCAGCGCTTGCGCGAACGCAGCACGTAGGTCCAGCGCATCGCCTCACGCGCGATCAGGGCATGCAACGCTTCGCGGCTGACGGTCTGCGGCATCGACAGTGGCCAGCCGCCAGGGCAGGTGACCGACGCGATGCGCACCTCGTCCAGCAGCTGTGGCGCGGATGGTTTGCGGCGTGTGGCCATGGCTTGGCTCCGGGCTGCAAGGGTGGTCTGAGTGTCCATTGCACACCGTCGGCCGGTGCCCGCGCTTTCCCCTATCCGGGCCGGCGCGCCGTCCGAGCCGACTCAGGCTTCAGGCCAGCCCTGCGCGCCCAGCAGCGGCACGAACGCCACCCCGCACAGCGACTCGGTGCGAAAGTCGTCACCGCCGCTGCGTGTCAGGCGCAGCAGGTCCTGTCCGCCGTGCTGTGCGCCCACCGGCATCACCAGCCGGCCGCCCGGTGCCAGCTGCGCCTGCAGCGCCGGCGGCACCGAAGGCCCGCCGGCGGTGACGACGATGGCGTCGAACGGCGCGGCGGCGGGCCAACCCAGCGTGCCGTCACCGCCATGCACATCGACGTTGGTCACACCCAGGTCGGCCAGCTGCTGTCGTGCACGGTCGGCCAGGTCGCTGATGCGCTCGACGGTGTCGACATGGCGGCACAGGCGCGCCAGCACCGCGGCGCCGTAGCCCGAACCGGTGCCGATCTCGAGCACGTGCTCGTCACCCTGCAACTGCAGCGCCTGCGCCATCAGTGCCACGATGTAGGGTTGCGAGATGGTCTGAGCGTTACCGATCGGCAAGGGCCTGTCGTCGAAGGCGCGCTGGCGCAGGTTGGCGGGCACAAAATGTTCGCGCGGCACGGCGCGCATCGCCGCCAGCACGCGGGCATCGGTGATGCCCCGGCCGGCAATGTCGCGCTCGACCATGGCCGCGCGGCGGTGGTCGTCGTTGGTCATGCAGCGAGTATCGCAAGCCCTGTTCGGGCGCGGCGCATGGCCGTCGCCTGCGATGATCTGCCGCAATGTTCCGGGAGAATTCGATGCGCAACGCCTCCATGCCCGATGGCAGCACCCTGCCCCTGCTCGGCCTGGGCACCTGGAAGATGGGTGAATCGGGCCGCCGACGCACCGCTGAGGTGGCTGCGGTGCGTGGCGCGATCGACATGGGCTACCGGCTGATCGACAGCGCCGAGATGTACGGCGAAGGCGGGGCCGAGACGGTGGTCGGCGAGGCCCTGGCCGGCGCGCTGCGCGACGGCGTCGTGCGGCGACAGGACCTGTTCATCGTGAGCAAGGTCTACCCGCACAATGCCAGCCGCCGCGGCACCTTGGCGGCCTGCGCGCGCAGCCTGCAGCGGCTGCAGCTGGATCACATCGACCTCTACCTGCTGCACTGGCGCGGGCAACATGCGCTGGCCGACACCGTGGCCGCGATGCATGAACTGCAGGCCCAGGGCCGAATCGTGCACTGGGGGGTCAGCAACTTCGATGTCGACGACCTGCAGGAACTGGCCGCGCTGCAGGCCGCGGACCGCACGGCGCCAGGCTGTGCGTGCAACCAGGTCTATCTGTCGGTCAGCGAGCGCGGACCCGAGTTCGACCTGCTGCCCTGGATGCGCCAGCGCGGCATGCCGCTGATGGCCTACTGCCCGATCGACCAGGGCCGTGCTGCCGCCGACCCGACGCTACAGGCCATCGCGGCAGCGCGTGGCGCCACGGCAGCGCAGGTGGCGCTGGCCTGGGTGCTGTCGCTGCCCGGCGTCGTCGCGATTCCGAAGGCCGTGCACCCGCAGCATCAGCGCGACAACCTGGCGGCGGCCGAGCTGGTGCTGAGTGCCGATGAACTGCAGCAGATCGACGCCCGCTTTCCGCCGCCGCGCGCGAAATCGGCATTGGCAATGCGCTGAGCGCCTTCGTGGCGCCAGACTTTCAGACGTGCGCGGCGGCCGGCTGCAGCTCCAGCCGCGCTTGCAGCACCACCGCGCGTGCCGCGCTCAGTGCCAGCAGCGCCATCACGCTGGCCACCACCAGATCGGGCCAGGCACTGCCGGTGCCGAACACGCCGAATGCGGCCACCATCACGGCCAGGTTGCCGATGGCGTCGTTGCGGCTGCACAACCACACCGATCGCATGTTGGCGTCACCCTCACGCCAGGCATAGAGCATCAGCGCCACCACCACGTTGGCCACCAGCGCCAGGCTGCCGATGGTCCCCATGGTGACGGGCTCGGGCATGGCACCGCTGCTCGCGGACCAGATCGCGCGGCCGAGCACGAAGACGCCGAAGACGCCCATGCTCAGACCCTTGAGCAGCGCCGCACGCGCGCGCCACTGCAGCGCCATGCCCAGCACCAGCAACGACACGCCGTAGTTCGCCGCGTCACCGAAGAAGTCGACCGCGTCGGCCAGCAGCGACACCGAATCGGCGCGCCAGCCACCCACCGCTTCGACCACGAACATCGCAGCGTTGATGATCAGCGCCAACCACAGCACGCGTCGGTAGCGCGCGCTCCGATGGGCGGGCGGTGTGTGGCTGCAGCCGTGGCTGCCGCAGGATGCACTCATGACGGGCCCTCTCGCTTCGATGCCGGCATTTGAAACCCTGAAGCCGCTGTAGAGTCAAGCAATGAACCCAGCGATGAAGATCGGTGCCCTGGCGGCGGCCACCGGCACCGCGGTGGAGACCATCCGCTACTACGAGCGCGAAGGCCTGCTGCCGCCTGCGCCGCGCAGCGACAGCAACTACCGCCTGTACGGCAGCGAACACACCGAACGCCTGAGCTTCATCCGCCATTGCCGATCACTGGACATGACGCTCGACGAGATCCGCGTGCTGCTGCGCTTCAAGGACGCACCCGGCGAAGACTGCGGCGACGTGAATGCGCTGCTCGACGAGCACATCGGCCATGTCGCAGCGCGCATCCGCGAGCTCAAGCAGCTGGAAAGGCAGCTCAAGGCCCTGCGCGAGACCTGTCCCGTGGTGCAGGCCGCCGGCCAGTGCGGGATCCTGAACGAACTGGCGCATGCGGCAGCGGCTCCGGTTGCACCCGATCGGCCCAGCCATGCGCATGTGCGCGGCTCACACGGGCGAGTCCCCGGACGCTGAACATCGACCTCGGCCCCGCATGCGGAGCGGGTTGCAGTTCGACGTGATGCGGCGCAGGGTGGTCCCTTCAGTCGAAGATCTTCAGCACGATCTTGCCCAGGTGCTGGTTGGCCTGCATGTGGGCCTGCGCGGCCGGCAACTCGTCGAAGGCGAACACCCGGTCGACCAAGGGTTGGATGCGGCCGTCGGCAATCGCCGGCCACAGATCCGCCTTGAAGGCCGGGACACCGGCAGCGCGCTGCTCGGCATTGCGCAGCTTGTTGGACACACCAAACAAGGTCAGGCGCTTGGCGTGCAGCGCCTGCAGGTCGATCTCGGCCTTGAGCTGGTGGTCGACGTAGCCGACCGTGGCCAGCCGGCCCTCGAAGGCCATGCAGCGCACACACTCGGCAAAGACGCTGCCGCCCACGGTGTTGATCACCAGGTCGGCACCGTGGCCGCCGGTGGCGTCGAGCACGCGGCCGGCGAAGTCCGGCGCGCGCGTGTTGATCGAAGAATCCAGCCCCAGCGGCTGCAATCGCGCCAGCTTGTCGGACGAGCCTGAGGTGCCGATCACGCGCGCGCCCAGGGCCTTGGCGGCCTGCAGCGAGGCCACGCCCACGCCCGATGACACGCCGGTCACCAGCAACCATTGCCCAGCCTGCAGGCGACCCTGCAAGACCAGCATGTCGTGCACCACCAGAAAGGCCAGCGGCACCGCGGCGGCGGCCTGCATCGACAGCCCGGCCGGCACCGGCAGCGCTTCGCGCGCATCCATCAACGCGTATTCCGAGAAAGCGCCGGCGCAGCGCCCCATCACGCGCTGGCCGGGTTGCAGGCTGCTGACATCGGCACCCAGCGCGACGATCTCGCCCGCCCCTTCCATGCCCGCCGGCTTGCTGGCGCCGCCCTTGACCAGCCCGCCAGGAATGAATTCGCCGCGGTTCAGGCCGGCCGCGTGCATCTTCAACAGCAGCTGGCCCGGGCCGGGTTCGGGACAAGGTAGATCGACGCGCTGCAGCAGCACCTGTGTGCCGTCCACGCGCAGGGTGTAGGACTTCATCGGCAGTACCTGGACATAGGGGCGCCGGTTTTCGCGGTGATCGTCGCTGCCAAAGCAGGCCACGATCAGCGCGTCAACAGGTTGGCCATGGGATCGAGTGTCGATCGTGATCATACAAAGTGTCAACACTTCGTCGATGATCGAAAACACTTGGCACCGCAACGCGATCTGCTGCGCTAGCATCCGCAGCATGCCTTCCCGCACTGTCAGCACGCGCAGCACCGCGCCCGCGCCGCCCCGTGCGGCGCGGGCCGAGCTGGGGCTGGCACATGGCATCTGCGAGCAGCTGCAGCAGCTGATCTACGGCGGCGAGATCGCGCCCGGCGAGCGGCTGAACGAAGCCGCGCTGGCCCTGCGCATGGGCACCAGTCGCGGCCCGATCCGCGAGGCCATCCGCATGCTGACGGGCATCGGCCTGGTGGTGCCCGCACCGAACCGCGGCGTCTTCGTGCGCCAGATCTCGGTGCGCGAGATGCTGGAAATCTACGAGCTGCGCGCGCTGCTGTTCGGTCACGCGGCGCAGCACGCGGCCGAGCTGCTCGAAGATGCCGACCGACCGCAATTCGAGCAACTGCTGGACGGCATGGACACCGCCTGCGAGACCGGCGACGGTCAGCGCTACTACCTGCTGAACCTGCGCTTTCATGCGCTGCTGATGACGCAATGGCCGAACCAGCGCGCGCGGCGGGCCTACGAAGACCACGCCAAGGAACTGCACCTGTATCGGCGACGCTACTTCAACGCCAAGGTCAACATGCGCAGATCGAACAACGAACACCGGCGCATCTACGAAGCCATCGTGGCCGGCGCCAAGGAGCGCGCCAACAAGCTCGCCCAGGCCCATGTGCTGCAGGGCCGGCAGCGCCTGCTGATCACACTGGATGCACCGTCCACAGCCCCCGAAAGGAAACTCGCTTGAAACGACGCCACCTGCTTCAGGCCACACCCGCGCTGCTGGCCCTGCCGGCGCTGGCCCAGTCCGCCTTTCCGAGCAAGCCCATCCGCTACATCGTGCCGGTGGCCCCGGGCGGCGGCAGCGACTTCATCGGCCGCACCGTCACCGAGCGCTGGGGCCAGGTGCTCAGACAGACCATCGTGGTCGACAACCAGAGCGGCGGCGGTGGCACCATCGCCTGCCAGGCCACCCTGCGTGCCGCACCCGATGGCTATACCTTGATGCAGGGTTATGTTGCCACCCACGGTACCAGCCCGGCGACGCGCCGGCTGCCCTACGATGCGATCAAGGACTTCACACCGGTGGGCATGATCGGCGGCACGCCCAACGTGCTGGTCGTCAACGCCGCACTGCCGGTGAACAGCTTGAAGGAGTTCGTCGCCTACCTGCGCCGCAATCCCGGCAAGCTCAGCTACGGCTCGGCTGGCGCGGGCTCGCTGACGCACCTGACGATGGAACTGTTCAAGCAGCAGGTCGACTCGTTCATGGTGCACATCCCCTACCGCGGCATCGCGCCGGCCTTCACCGACCTGATCGGCGGCCAGACCCAGGCCATGTTCCCGGGCCTGGCGGCCGCCGTGCCGCACATCCGCTCGGGCCGCGTGCGGCCTCTTGCGGTGACCGGCCTGCAGCGCCATCCGCTGTTCAAGGACCTGCCCACACTGGACGAGTCGGGCTTCAAGGGTTTCGACGCGCAGCAATGGTATGGCGTGGTCGGCCCGGCGGGAATTCCTGCTGTGGTGGTGAAACATCTGAACGACACGTTGGCCGGCGTGCTGACGGCGCCCGACCTGCGCGAGAAGCTGGCCATCGAAGCGGTCGAGCCCAACCCGATGAGCCCCGAGGCCTTCGGCGCCTTCATGCGCGCCGACATCGCTCGCTGGACCACGCTGGCCAAGGCCCGCAACATCCAGCTCGACAGCTGATTCACCCCACTTCGCCCGGAATCCCCCTCAATGGCCCGCAACACCCAGGTCGCCGCCGACCACCATGCCCCGCCGATCACGCAGACGCTGGCGGACTTCGTCGCCGAGCATCCGTCACGCGGCTGGAGCGACGCCGTCGACCACGAGGCCCACCGCACCTTCCTGAACTGGGCGGGCTGTGCGGTCGGGGCGGCGCAGCACGACACGGCACAGGCTGCGCTGGCGGCGGTGCAGGTGCTGCAACCCGCCGCGCAGGCCACGCTGCTGGGCCGGCATGAACGTGTGGACGTGGCCAGCGCGGCGCTGATCAACGGCATCAGCTCGCACACCTTCGACTTCGACGACACCCACCTCAAGACCATCATCCATCCGGCCGGGCCGGTGGCCAGCGCACTGCTGGCGCTGGCCGAGCTGACCGGCGCCAGCGGCCGTGCGCTGATCGACGCGCTGGTGCTGGGCATCGACGTGAGCTGCCGCGTCGGCAACGCGATGTACCCGGAACACTACGACCGCGGCTGGCACATCACCGGCAGCACCGGCATGCTGGGCGCGGCCGCGGCCTGTGCACGGCTGCTGCAGCTTGATGCGCCGCGCACCGCGATGGCGCTGGGCATCGCGGCGTCGCAGCCGATCGGCGTGCGCGAGCAGTTCGGCACCATGACCAAGCCCTTCCATCCCGGCGGCGCGGCGCGCGCCGGGCTGATGGCGGCGCTGATGGCGCAGCACGGCTACACCGCCAGCAGCCGCGCGCTGGAAGCCCCGCGCGGCATGATGCAGACCATCTCGACCAAGAACGACTGGCCGCAGGTCACCTCGGAGCTGGGCCAACGTTTCGAGATCAGCTTCAACACCTACAAGCCCTTTGCCTGCGGCATCGTGATCCACCCCAGCATCGACGCCTGCGCGCAGCTGCGCGCCCAGGGTGTTGCGCCGCAGCTGGTCGAGCGCATCGAGCTGAAGGTGCATTCGCTGGTGCTCGAACTCACCGGCAAGAAAGAGCCTGCCGACGGTCTGCAGGCCAAGTTCAGCGTCTATCACGGCTGCGCTGCGGGCCTGAGCTTCGGCCGCGCGGGCGAAGATGAATTTGCCGACGCCGTCGTCAACCGCGCTGACATGGTGGCGCTGCGGCGCAAGGTGGTGGCCACGGTCGACGATTCGATCGACGAGGCCAGCGCCGACGTCACCGCGGTGCTGACCGACGGCCGCCGCGTGCGCGTGTTCGTCGAGCACGCGATCGGCTCGCTGGCCAGGCCCATGAGCGATGCGCAGCTCGAAACCAAGTTTCACGGCATGGCCGACCCGGTGCTGGGCGCCGAACGCTGCAGCGCTTTGATCCAGGCCTGCTGGGGCCTGGGCCAGGCGGCCGACCTGCGCGCGCTGGCGGCGCTGGGGGCGCAGGCGTCTCCCGGCTGATTCGAGTCCGAATTCAGCGCAGGCGCACTGCCGCCGTGCGGTGCCTCAGCGCAGCGGGATCGGCGTGGCGCGGTCTACGGCCACCGCCGTCACGCTGTTCTGCGGCGAGCCTTCGATGACGCGCTCAGAGTAGGTCAGGTAGACCAGGGCGTTGCGCCGCAGGTCCACCATGCGCACGACGCGCAGCTTCTTGAACAGGATCGACATGCGTTCGCTGAACACCTCTTCCTGCTGCGGCAGCGGCTTGGCAAAGCTGATAGCGCCGACCTGGCGGCAGGCGATCGAGGCCTCGGCCTTGTCCTCGGCCAGGCCGAAAGCGCCCTTGATGCCGCCCGTCCGGGCACGCGACACATAGCAGGTCACGCCCAGCACCTTGGGGTCGTCGAAGGCTTCGACGACGATCTTGTGGTCGGGGCCGATCAGCTTGAACACCGTGTCGACCTCGCCGATCGTATCGGCGGCCAAGGTGCAACCGGTGGCCAGGGCCAGGCCCAGCAGCAGCACCTTGGCGGGGTGAGCGGTCATGTATTCGCCTTTCATCGAAGAATCTGCATCGCAGCAGCGGGGGCCAGCGCCGGTATGCCAGCGGCAGCACCGATGATGACGCAGCGCAAGGCGGGCCGCGAAGGCGCGCGCTGAACCCGATTGCCCCACGCAGGGGCTGTCGATATGCTGGTCCCCGATCCGGCCACGCCCGTGGCTGGCAAGGCGTGCACTGCAAGGAGGCCCCATGTACGACCGTATCCTGATCGTCGTCGACGCCGATCCATCGGTGCAATTTGCGCTGGACGAGGGCGTGGCACTGGCCCATGCGCACGACGCCGAGGTCGTGCTGTACGCCGTGCTGCCGACCTACGTGATGCCGGCCACCGAGATGCCGGCGGTCAGCCTGCCGTCCTCGGAGGAGTTCGACCGTCAGGCCCGCATCAATGCCGAACAGTTGCTGGCCACGGCCGGCCAGGTGGCCGAGCGTGCCGGCGTGCGCTGGCGCAAGGCCATGAGCGCCGGGCCCGACGATGCGCATTGCATCTCGCAGGCGGCAGCCGACCTGCAGTGCGACCTGATCGTGGTGGCCTCGACCGGCAGCAACGCCGTGATGCGGCTGCTGACCGGCAGCGTGATCCCCGGCCTGATCACACATTCGCGCGTGCCGGTGCTGGTCTGCCGGCAGTGCAGCCGGGGCGCCCGCATCGAGCACCTGGCCGGCACTGACCACCGCGCGCGGCGCCGCCCTGCCGAGGCTGCGCCGGCCGAGGATTCGTCGCCGACAGCGCCCAGCCCCTGAAATCGCAGCAGCCGCACCGGCCCATTGCCGAAGTCGGGCCGAGCATTGGCCAAACGCGGGCGCTGCCGTACACAGCGCAGGGCGGGTCGGGTCGGGTCGGGCTGTGCACAATGGCCGCCCCACCACCGTCTGCAAGGCCCCGTGCCATGGAAATCCCGACCATCACCAACCCTGTCATCTCCCGCATCCATCTGATCGGGGGTGAGAAGGGCGGCGTCGGAAAGTCGATGGTGTCGCGGCTGCTGGCGCAGTACTTCATCGACAACGGCCTGCCTTTCGTCGGTTTCGACACCGACCGCTCGCACGGCTCGCTGCTTCGCTTCTATGCCGAATACGCGTCGCCGGCCCTGGTCGATCGCTACGAGGCGCTGGACGCGATCATCGAAGCCGCCGTCGAGCAGCCCGGGCGGCGTGTGCTGGTCGACCTGGCCGCGCAGACCCAGGACGGCCTGGTCAAGTGGATGGACGAGTCGGGCGTGCTCGACATGGCCGACCTGTCGGGCCTGGCGCTGCACTACTGGCATGTGATGGATTCGGGCCGAGATTCGGTGGACCTGCTGGCGCGGCTGCTCGACCGCTTCGGCCAGCGCCTGCAGTACGTGATCGTGCGCAACCAGCTGCGTGGTGACGATTTCGGCCAGCTCGACCGCTCGGGCCAGCTAGAGCGCGCGCGCGGCCTGGGCGCCAAGGTGATGGACCTGAAGAAGCTGCAGGATGCAGTGGTGCAGAAGATCGATTCGCGCAACGCCAGCTTCTGGGCCGCGCGCCATGGCAGCGGCGCCGACGGCCCGGGCCTGGGCCTGATGGAACGCCAGCGGCTGAAGATGTGGCTCGGCAGCAGCTACGCATCGATCGCGGCGCTGGACGTGTAGCGCATGACAGCCGTTGCCACGCGCCGCCTGCAGGTCAACGGCCTGCGCATGAGCGTCACCGAAAGTGGGCAGGGCCCGCTGGTGCTGCTGTGCCACGGCTTCCCCGAGCTGGCCTGCTCATGGCGCCACCAGGTACAGGCGCTGGCCGCCGCCGGCTACCGCGTGGCCGCACCCGACATGCGTGGCTACGGCGGCACCGAGGCACCGGCCGACGTCGAGGCCTACACGCTGCTGCACCTGGTGGGCGACATGGTCGACCTGGTGAAGGTGCTGGGCAGGGAGACGGGGCACACGCGTGCCGTGGTGGTCGGCCACGACTGGGGCGCGGCCGTGGCCTGGCACTGCGCACTGCTGCGGCCCGACCTGTTCCACGCCGTCGTGGGCATGAGCGTGCCCTACGCCCCGCCGGGGCGCATCGACCTCATCAGCGCACTGGAACAGGCCGGCATCCATGACTTCTACATGCAGTACTTCCAGCCGCCGGGCCAGGCCGAAGCCGAGCTCGAAAGCGACCCCACGGCCAGCATCCGCCGCATCCACTACAGCGGCTCGGGCGACGCGTCGGCACGCAGCACCTTCGGCCGCCTGGGCGCCGGCGGCCTGCTGGCCAACACGTGTGAGCCCGAGCAACTGCCGGCCTGGCTGAGCGCCGACGACCTGGCGGTTTACGGCGCGGCCTTTGCAGCCAGCGGCTTTCGAGGCGGCCTGAACTGGTACCGTAACCTGCGCCGCAACACGGCGCTGCTGTCGCCCTGGCGTGGCCAGCCGATCCGCCAGCCCTCGCTGTTCATCGCCGGCACGCGTGACGACGTGCTGCGCTTTCCGGCGTCGCAGGGGCAGATCGACGCCTTTGCGCGCACCCTGCCGGGGCTGCGCGGCTGCCACCTGATCGACGGTGCCGGCCACTGGATCCAGCGCGAGCGCGCTGACGCCGTCAACCAGCACCTGATCGAATTCCTGCGCGGGCTTTGACGCACCGGCGTGGTGCGGCCACGGGTTTTCGACATGGACGGCAGGGAATTCAGGCCTCAACCTCCGGCCGCAGAACCACTGACCCTCGATATGCCGACAGTGAACTTCATTGCGTTCGACGGCCGCCGGCATGCGGTGGACGTGCCGACCGGCACCACGCTGATGCGCGCCGCCACCGACCACGGCGTGCCGGGCATCGACGGTGACTGCGGCGGGCAATGCGCCTGCGCCACCTGCCACATCTACATCGACGCCCCCTGGAATGCAGTGTCCGGTGCGCGAACCAGCCAGGAAAATGAGATGCTGAACTTCAGCGCCGGCCTGCAGGACAGCTCACGACTGGCCTGCCAGATCACGATGAGCGACGCGTTGGACGGCATCGTGGTGACCTTGCCAGAAGGCCAGCACTGAGCGGCTGAAAACTCGTCACGACACGAAAGTCAAGATGATGACGCCTGCCCTTGCCGCCGCCCGCGAACACGCCGCCAGCATGCCGCTGGACCAGCTCGACCCGGCCACGGTCCAGTACTTCGCCGACGGCGTCGAACTGCCCTACTTCGAACGCCTGCGCCGTGACGACCCGGTGCACCATGCGGTCAGCCCCTGGGCCGGGCCTTACTGGTCGATCACGCGCTATCAGGACATCATGCATGTCGACACCCATCCGGCGCTGTTCTCGTCGGAATGGGGCTACGGCGGCATCACGCTGTTCGACCCGCCGCCCGAAGAACAGCTGCCGATGTTCATCGCGATGGACGCGCCCAAGCACGACGAGCAGCGCAAGGCGGTGCAGCCCATCGTCGCGCCGGCCAACCTGGCCACGATGGAGGCGCTGATCCGCGAGCGCACGATCAAGGTGCTGGACAGCCTGCCACGCGGCGAGACCTTCGACTGGGTGGACAAGGTCTCGATCGAGCTGACCACGTTGATGCTGGCCACCTTGTTCGACTTTCCGGTCGAGGACCGGCGGCTGCTGACCTGGTGGTCCGACGTGTCGACGATGAACAAGCGCATCAACCCCGACGCGCTGGACCCGGCCGAACGCATGGCCGAACTGGGCAAGATGCTGGGCTACTTCACGCGTCTGTGGAACGAGCGGGTGAACGCGGCCCCGGGCAACGACCTGGTGTCGATGCTGGCGCACAACCCGGCCACGCGCATCATGTCGCCGCTGGAGTACATGGGCAACCTGGTGCTGCTGATCGTGGGCGGCAACGACACCACGCGCAACAGCATGACCGGCGGCCTGCTGGCGCTGCACCAGCACCCCGAGCAATGGGCCAAGCTGCGCGCCAACCCCAAGCTGGTCGACAGCCTGGTGCCCGAGATCATCCGCTGGCAGACCCCGCTGGCCTACATGCGGCGCACCGCGGTCGCCGACAGCGAGGTCGGCGGCAAGCTGATCAGACGAGGTGACAAGGTCGCGATGTGGTACCTGTCGGGCAACCGTGACGACACCGCGATCGAGCGCCCCGACGACTTCATCGTCGACCGCGCGCGTCCGCGTCAGCACCTGTCGTTCGGCTTCGGCATCCACCGCTGCGTGGGCAATCGCCTGGCCGAGATGCAGCTGAAGATCCTGTGGGAAGAGATCCTGGTGCGCTTCCCGGTGATCGAGGTGGTGGGCGAACCCGTGCGGGTGCGATCGACCTTCGTGCGCGGCTTCACGCGCCTGCCGGTGCGCATTGCTGCCTGACTGCGGGGGCGAGAAACCCTGTCGGGAGAGCTCAAGTCCTGCCGCCTGGCTGCCGACAACAAGTGCAGCGCTCCTCGGCCCCATGCCGAAGCAGCAGCGATCAACATGCGCTACTCACAAAACAAAGACGAAAGCGTTGCGCTTTTGCGCCAGGTACTGGCGTTGGCTGCGCCGCACGATGCACCGCTGAACCCGATGAGTTTCGCGGTGTTCTACGAGCACGCCGCCGGCATCAATCCGCGCCTGAGCGCGGCGCTGGAAGAAGCGCTGAAAGCCTCGCCCCGCCTGGACGACGCGGTGCTGGTACGCCTGTACGCCGCACATGTGGCCGAGGTCGGGATCGACCAGGCACAGCGCATCCAGGGCGACATGCAGCGCGTGATGACCGACATTGTGCAATCGGCCGCCCGCACCGGCGAAGCCGCTGGGGCCTTCGGCAATCGATTGGCCGACCTGAGCGGCGCGCTGAGCGCCGAATCCAGCCCCGACCTGGCGCAGCAGGTGCAGTCGGCCCGCGTGAGCACGCAGGCCATGCGCGACTCGGTGCAGACCCTGCAGCAGCAGGTCAGCGCCAGCCAGCGTGAGATCGACGGCTTGCGCGCCGACCTGCTGCGCACGCGCGAAGAGGCCATCCTGTGCCCGCTGACCCGCGTGCTGAACCGGCGCGGTTTCGACCAGAAGCTGCAGGACATGCTGCATACGCCGCCGCCCAATGGCACCCAACACTGTCTGATCATGCTCGACATCGACCACTTCAAGCGTGTCAACGACACCCATGGTCACCAACTGGGCGACCGTGTGCTCGAGGGCCTGGGCGCGGTGCTGCGCAGCGTGCCGGACGAGCCGGACATGACCTGCGCGCGTTACGGTGGCGAGGAATTCGCGGTGCTGTTGCCCGCGAGTTCGCTGAGCAAGGCGCTGCAAGTGGCCGAGACGCTGCGCAGCCGCACGCGCGGGATCCGGCTGCGCAATCGCGGCACGCAGACCGTCGAGATGACGGTCACGGTCTCGGCCGGTGTGGCCGCCTGGCGCCCCGGTGACGACGCGGCATCGCTGCTGTCCAGCGCCGACGCAGCGCTGTACCGGGCCAAGTCCGCAGGCCGCGACCGCGTGATCGCGGCCTGACCCGGCACCGCCGGGTCAGGCCCGAACGCATGCGTCCGGTGATGCGGCTTACTTGCCGCCGCTGGGCAACTTGCCTTCCACGCCCTTGACGTAGAAGTTGATGCCGCTCATGAACTTGTCGTCGGCAAGCTCGTCCTTCTTCAGCACCGGCTTGCCGTCCTGGCCGACGATCGGGCCCTTCCAGATCACGAAGCTGCCGTCCTTCAGGCCGGCCTTGACCTTCTCCAGCTTGTCCTTCAGTTCGGCCGGCACCTTGTCGTTGATCGACACGATGTCGATCGCACCTTCCTTCACGCCCCACCAGGTGTGGCCGCCGCCCTTCCAGCTGCCATCCAGCGCTTCGCCGATTGCCTTGGTGTAGTACGGCACCCAGTTGATGACGGCGCTGGCCAGGTGGGCCTCGGGCGCGTAGGCCGTCATGTCGCTGTCCCAGCCGAAGGCCCACTTCTTGTTCTTGCCCGCGGTCTGCAGCACGGCCGAGCTGTCGGTGTTCTGGAACAGCACGTCGGCCCCACCATTGATCAGGCTCTGCGCGGCCTCGGTCTCTTTGGCCGTGTCGTACCAGGTGTTGACCCACACCACCTTGGTCTTCACCTTCGGGTTCACGCTCTGTGCGCCCAGCGTGAAGCTGTCGATGTTGCGGATGACCTCGGGGATGGGGATCGAGCCGACAACGCCCAGCGTGTTGCTCTTGGTCATGCCGCCGGCGATCACGCCGGCCATGTAGGCGCCCTCGTAGGTGCGGCTGTCGTAGGTGCGCATGTTGTCGCCCTGCTTGTAGCCGGTGGCATGCTCGAACTTCACGTCCTTGCTGTCGGCGGCCACCTTCAGCATCGGCTCCATGTAGCCGAAGGTGGTGCCGAAGATCAGCTTGTTGCCCTGGCCGACCATGTCGCGGAACACCCGCTCGGCATCGGCCGCCTCGGGCACCTTTTCGACGTAGCTGGTGACGATCTTGTCGCCGAACGCCTTCTCCATCGCCTTGCGCGCGTTGTCGTGCGCAAAGGTCCAGCCACCGTCACCCACCGGGCCGACGTAGGCGAAGGCAATCTTCAGCGGCTCGGGCTTGGGCGCCGGGGCCGGGGCCGGGGCCGACGGCGCCGCGGCCACCGGGGCCGGTGCCTCTTCCTTCTTGCTGCAGCCGACCAGAGCCGTGGCCGCAGCGACGACGGACAGGCTGGTGAACTTGAGCAACGCACGCTTGGACGGCTGGATCATGGAATCTCGCTCCTGGGTTGAAAGTGTGGGGTCGAATTATCAGTTGGCGCGCATCAGGCGCCCGGATGGAACGGCTTGCCGATCGACGCCGGCATGTTGATGCGGATGAAATCAGCGTTGCGCGAGATCAGCACCAGCACGACGATGGTGGCGACATAGGGCAGCATGCTGAGGAACTGGCTGGCCACCTCGACACCCTGACCCTGCAGGTAGAACTGCAGCATGGTCACGCCGCCGAAGAGATAGGCCCCCAGCAGCACACGGGCCGGTCGCCAAGTGGCAAAGGTGGTCAGCGCCAGTGCGATCCAGCCCTTGCCGGCGACCATGCCTTCCATCCACAGCGGCGAATAGACCACCGACAGGTACGACCCCGCCAGCCCGCACAAAGCGCCGCCCGCACACACCGCGGCCAGCCGGATGCGGCGCACCGGGTAGCCCAGTGCGTGCGCTGACTCGGGCGATTCACCCACCGCACGCAGCACCAGGCCGGCACGGCTGCGGTACAGGAACCAGGCCAGCGTCGCGGCCACCCCGATCGCCACGTACACCATCGGATGCTGGCGGAACAGCGCCAGGCCGACAAAAGGGATGTCGGCCAGCCCGGGAACGGCAAACGAGGCGCGCTCACCCAGCTTGCCCTGCGCGAAGCCGATGCCGACGAAGGCCGAGAAGCCGCTGCCGAACAGACTGAGCGCGAGCCCGGTGGCGTACTGGTTGGTGTTCAGCCAGATCACCAGCACACCGAAGGCTGCCGCCATCAGCGCACCGGCACCCATGCCGGCGGCAAAGCCCAGCCAGTCGCTGCCGGTGGTGGCAGTGGCGGCAAAGCCGGCGATCGCGGCCACCAGCATCATGCCCTCGGCACCGAGGTTGACGATGCCTGCCCGTTCGTTGATCAACAAGCCCAGCCCGGCCAGGGCCAGCACGGTGCCGGCGTTGAGCGTGGCGGCGATGAGCAAGGCGAAGCTTTCCATGTCACTTCCCTTTGCCGGATCGCAGTCGGTAATGGATCAGCGTGTCGCAGGCCAGCAGCGTGAACAGCAGCAGGCCCTGGAACACCCCGGTCAACGACTTCGGCAAGCCCAGGCGCGACTGCGCCAGTTCGCCCCCGATGTAGAACATGCTCATCAAGATCGCCGAAAAGACAATGCCCACCGGGTGCAGCCGGCCGACGAAGGCGACGATGATCGCGGCAAAGCCGTAACCGGCAGGCACATGCGGCGTCAGCTGGCCCAGCGGTCCGGCGGCCTCCAGCCCGCCGGCCAGGCCGGCCAGGCCGCCCGACAGCAGCAGCGTGGTCCACAGCGCGCTGCGCGACGAGAAGCCGGCATACCGCGCCGCCAGCGGCGCCAGGCCACCCACCTGCAGCGCGAAGCCGCGGTAGATGCGAAACATGAAGATCCACAACGCGCCCACACCGGCCAGCGCGATCAGGGTGCCGATGTTGGCACGCAGCTTGGGCAGCAGGCGTGGCACCTGGGTCACCGCGTCGAAGGTGATGGTCTGTGGAAAGTTGTAGCCCTTGGGATCTTTCCAGGGCCCGTAGACCAGGTAGGACAGCAGCAGTTCGGCCACGTAGACCAGCATCAGGCTGACCAGGATCTCGTTGGCGTTGAAGCGGTCGCGCAGCAGCGCGACGATGGCCGCCCAGGTCATGCCGCCCAACACGCCGGCCAGCAGAATGGGCACGACGATGCCGCGGCCCATCCAGGCCAGGCCCGGTCCGGCCTGCATCGCCACCCAGCCCGCGGCCATGGCACCGAGCACGAACTGCCCTTCGGCGCCGATGTTCCAGACGTTGGAGCGAAAACACACTGCCAGGCCGAGCGCGATCAGCACCAGCGGTGTCGCCTTGATCGACAGTTCGGACAACGCGTACAAGCTCTTCACCGGCTCGACGAAGAACATCTGCAGGCCGCGCAGCGGGTTCTGGCCGAGCAGCACGAACAGCGCCACGCCAATCAGCACCGTCAGCACCAGCGCCAGCAGCGGCGACACCAGCGACAGCAGCTTCGACGGCTGCGGCCGAGCTTCAAGCCTGAGCATGCAGGGCCTCGCGGTCGAACAGGCCGCTCATCCATTCGCCGATGCGCTCGACCCGTGCTTCGGCGATCGGCACGCTGGGCGACATGCGGCCCTGCGCGATGACGATCAGGCGGTCGCTGATCTCGAACAGCTCGTCGAGCTCTTCGCTGACCACCAGCAGCGCACAGCCGGCATCACGCAGCTTCAACAGCTCGCCGCGGATCAGCGCCGCCGCGCCGACGTCGACGCCCCAGGTCGGCTGCGACACGATCAGCAGCCGCGGGTTGGCGTCGATCTCGCGGCCGACGATGAACTTCTGCAGGTTGCCGCCCGACAGGCTGCGCGCGGCCGCCCCCGACCCGCCGGCCTTGACCTGAAAACGGTTGATGATGTGCTCGGCCAGCCGGCGCACGTCATTCGTTGAGATCCAGCCGCTGCGGCCGACGGTGGACGTGCGCGTGAGCAAGGTGTTGTGCGCCAGGCTCAGGGTGGGCACGGCCCCGCGACCCAGGCGCTCTTCGGGCACGAAATGCAGGCCCTGGTGGCGGCGCCGTCGTGGCGAGTGGGCGGCAATGTCACGGCCCATCAGCCGCACCGAGCCTGGTGGCGCACGCGGGTCTTCGCCCGACAGTGTGGCCATCAGCTCCTGCTGGCCATTGCCCGAGACCCCGGCGATGCCGACGATCTCGCCGGCGTGCACCTCGAAATCGATCGACTTCAGGTCGACGCCGAAGGGGTCCTGCCGGGTCAAGCTCAGCCCCTGTACCGCCAGCACCACGTCACCGGCGCTGCGCTGCTCGTGCCGCAGCGGCGGTGGCTCAACACCGATCATCAGCCGCGACAGGCTGGCGTTGTCCTGCTGCGCGGGGTCGACTTCGCCGGTGACCTTGCCGCCACGCAGCACGGTGCAGTGGTGGCACAGCGCGCGGATCTCGTCGAGCTTGTGGCTGATGTACAGGATGCTGCAGCCGCCGTCGCTCAAAGCCCGCAGCGTGACGAAGAGCTTGTCCACCGCCTGCGGCGTCAGCACCGAGGTCGGTTCGTCCAGGATCAGCAGCTGCGGATTCGTCAGCAGCGCGCGCACGATCTCGACGCGCTGCTTCTCGCCGACGCTGAGCGTGTGCACCGGGCGCTGCGGGTCGATGTCCAGACCGTAGCTGTGCGCGACCTCGCTGATGCGCGCCGCCACCTGGGCCAGCGTTCCGGCCTTGTCCAGCCCCAGCCAGACGTTTTCGGCCACGGTCAGCGTGTCGAACAGCGAGAAGTGCTGGTAGACCATGCTGATGCCCAGCTCGCGTGCGGCGGCCGGGCTGCGCACCTGCACCGGCTGGCCATTCCATTTCAGCGTGCCCTCGTCGGGCTGCACGGCGCCGTAGATGATCTTCATCAGCGTGCTCTTGCCGGCACCGTTTTCGCCCAGCACGGCGTGGATCTCGCCGGGCTTCACGCGCAGGCTGACGCGGTCGTTGGCGCGTACCGCCGGATACTGCTTGCTGATGCCGTCGAGCTCGAGTCTGAGGGCGCTCATCCAGTCTCCCGTTGCCCGCGGCCGACCCTCTGCCGGCCGGCAATCCAGGCCGCCTGCAGGTGGCGGTCGTCGGCCAGTGTCATCCACGCAAAAACCTTCTCGTGCAGGTCGCGCGCGCGCGCCATGCGATGGCCGTCGACCGCGCCCACCGACCATTGCCACAGGCACAGATCGGCCATGCGGCCGGGCTCGAGGCTGCCGATCTCATGGTCGAGCTGCAGCGCCCGCGCCGACCCGCGCGTGGCCGCATACAGTGCGCTGAAGGCATTCAGCGGCGACCCGCTGCCGCGCGCCAGCAGTGCCTGCACCTTGTAGCCGTCGGCCAGCGTGCGCTGCATCGACAGGCTGGTGCCGCCACCCACGTCGCTGGCCAGGGAAACCTGCACCCCGGCGGCACGTGCGGCCGGCCAGTCGAACAGGCCACTGCCCAGGAACAGGTTGCTCGATGGACAGAACGCGATCTGGGCGCCGCGCTCGTGCAGCTGGGCACGATCGGCGTCGTCGATCCAGATGCCATGTGCCAGCACGCTGCGGGCGTGCAACAACCCGGCACTGGCATAGACGTCGAGATAGCTGCGTGCCTGCGGGAACAGCTGGCGCACCCACTGCACCTCGTCCGGGTTTTCCGCGACGTGCGTCTGCATGTACAGGCTGGGGTCGGCACCGCACAGTGCACCGGCCATCGCCAGCTGCCCGGGGGTGCTGGTGGGCGCAAAGCGCACGGTCACGGCATAGCTGCTGCGACCGCGGCCGTGCCAGCGCTGGATCAGATCGACACAGTCGCGTTCGGCCTGGTCGACATCGTCGCGCAGGCCGTCGGGCGCATGGCGGTCCATCAGCACCTTGCCGGCAATCAGCCGCATGCCACGTTCATGAGCGGCGGCAAACAGGGCCTCGGCCGACACCTTGTGCACGGTGGGAAAGACCACCGCCGCGGTCGTGCCGTGCGCCAGCAGCGCGTCGAGGAACAGTGCGGCGCCGCGCGCTGCCAGCGCCGGGTCGGCATAGGCGCGCTCGCACGGAAAGGTGTAGCGCTCGAGCCAGTCGAGCAGCTCGGTGCCGTGGCTGGCGATGACGTCGAGCTGCGCGCTGTGCACGTGGGTGTCGATGAACCCCGGCATCAGCAGGCGACCCCGATGGTCCTCGCAGCGGCAGCCGGCGCCCGGTGCCTGGTCGCCCGGCTGCACGCCGGCAATGCGGCCGTCGTCGCCGATCAGCAGCCAATGGTCGGGCCGCCAGCGCACACCCGCCATCGATGGCGGGCCCCAGTCGGGTTCGGCCGTGAAGTCGAGCAGGTCGGCGCGCAGGGCGATCATGCCGATTGGCGCCGCAGCGCGGCGCCGGGCTCGGTGCGGGTCGGGCGCGGGGCGGCCCGTGCGACGCTGCGTTCGATGATCAAGGTGTGCAGGACCGGGATGCGATGAAGGTCGATGTTCGCGACTTCGGCCCGCCTGGTGATACCCGAGCTCTGAGGCGCAGTATGGTTTGCATCGTATACATGCAGCAGCCCGTCACGCTACCTTTACGGGAAACCACCAGCCCCAAGGCACCTTCACGATGAACACTCGCCCGATCCGCTTCGTCCACCGCGGCCAGGTCGTCGAAGTCGACGGCCCGGCGGCCACGCGCAGCCTGCTCGACTGGCTGCGCGAGGACGCCGGCTGCACCGGCACCAAAGAGGGCTGCGCCGAAGGCGATTGTGGTGCCTGCACCGTGGTGGTCGGCCACCTCGACGCCGACGGGGCGCTGCAGACTCAGACGGTCAACGCCTGCATCCAGTTCCTGCCGGTGCTCGACGGCAAGGCGGTGATCACGGTCGAAGACCTGTCGCCGCCGCAAGGCCCCTTGCACCCGGTGCAACAGGCCATGGTCGACTGCCACGGCTCGCAGTGCGGTTTCTGCACGCCGGGTTTCGTGATGTCGCTGTGGGCCTGCCAGCAGCGCCATACAGCAGCCGCGACCACGCCGACACGGCAGGACCTGGCCGACGAGCTGGCCGGCAACCTGTGCCGCTGCACCGGCTACAGGCCGATCCTGGATGCCGGCCAGAGCCTGTTCGAGCGGCCGGCCCCGGCGTTCGACAGCGACCCGCTGTGCGCAGCGTTGCAGACCTTGGCAACAGACCCGCCGCTGGCCTACCGCGACCGCTACTGGGCGCCGCGCAGCCTGGCCGAGTTTGCCCGCCTGCGCGCCGAGCGTCCGCAGGCCCTGGTGCTGGCCGGTGCCACCGACATCGGCCTGTGGGTCAACAAGCAGCTGCGTGAACTGCCCGAGCTGATCTTCATCGGCGACGTGGCCGAATTGCAGCGCATCGACTGCGTCGATGGCCGGCTGCACATCGGCGCCGCAGCAACACTGGATGCTGCGTGGCGTGCCCTGGCGGAACACTGGCCGCAGCTGCACGAGCTGTGGCTGCGCTTTGCGTCGCCGCCGGTGCGCCACGCCGGCACGATGGGTGGCAACGTGGCCAACGGCTCACCGATCGGCGATTCGGCCCCCGTGCTGATGGCCCTTGGCGCGCGCATCGTGCTGCAGCGCGCTGAGCGTCGGCGCGAGATGGCGCTCACTGACTTCTACACCGGCTACCTGAAGAACCGGCTCGAAATCGGCGAGTTCGTGCACAGCCTGGTCGTGCCGCTGCCAAAGCCGCAGACCCGCATGCGGGCCTACAAGATCAGCAAGCGCTTCGACAGCGACATCTCGGCGCTGTGCGCGGCGCTGGCGGTCGATCTGGACGCGCAAGGCAGCGTGCTTGCCGCGCGACTGGCTTACGGCGGCATGGCGGCCACCGTGCAGCGCGCCGCGGCGGCCGAAGCGGCTCTGGTCGGCCAGAGCTGGACCGAGGCAGCGCTGCAACAAGCCATGGCTGCCTTGGCCGGTGATTTCAAGCCGATGAGCGATCAACGCGCCAGCGCGGCCTACCGGCTGCAGGTGGCGCAGAACCTGTTGCGGCGCTTCTGGCTCGAAACGCGGGTCGATGGTCCGCTGCCCGCGTCGGCGCTCAGCGTGTGGGCGCGGGAGACCTCGGCATGAACAAGCCCAACGATGCAGCGCTGCAGGAGCCGGTCTTTGCGCAGGTGGGCGTGGCGCTGCCGCACGAGTCGGCTGCGCTGCATGTCAGCGGCCGCGCGCCCTACACCGACGACCTGCCCGAACTGGCCGGCACGCTGCACGCGGCGCTGGGCCTGTCGCCGCTGGCGCATGGCGTTGTGAAGGCCATCCGGCTCGACACGCTGCGCGCGCTGCCCGGTGTGGTCGACGTCTTCAGCGCCGCCGCGATCCCCGGCGCCAACGATTGCGGGCCCCTGGTGCACGACGACCCCATCCTGGCCGGCGAGGCCGGCGCCACGCTGCGCTGGCTGGGCCAGCCGGTGTTCGTGGTGGTGGCCCGCACGCGTGATGCCGCGCGGCACGCAGCCGCACGCGCCCGCGACGTGATCGTGGCCGAGCCGCTGCCTCCGGTGCTCGACCCGCTGCAGGCGCATGCCGCCGGGCAGTACGTGGTGCCGGCGATGCACCTGACGCGGGGTGAGGCACGCCGGGCCATTGCCAGCGCACCGCACCGGCTGACAACGCGCTTTGCAGTCGGCGGCCAGGAGCAGTTCTACCTGGAAGGCCAGATCGCCTACGCCGCACCGACCGAAGGCGGCGGCATGAAGGTTTGGTGCTCGACCCAGCACCCCAGCGAAATGCAGACGGTGGTAGCGCATGCGCTGCAGCGGCCGGCGCATGCGGTGCAGGTCGAATGCCGGCGCATGGGCGGTGGCTTCGGCGGCAAGGAATCGCAGTCTGCGCTGTTCGCCTGCGTCGCGGCGGTGGCCGCGCATCGCCTGCAGCGCCCGGTCAAGCTGCGGCTGGACCGCGACGACGATTTCATGATCACCGGCCGCCGCCACGGTTTTCACTTCGAGATCGAGGTCGGCCACGATGACGAAGGCCGTGTCCTCGGCGTCGAGGTCGACATGGTGTCCAACGCCGGGCATTCGGCCGACCTGTCGGCGCCAGTGATGACGCGTGCGCTGTGCCACTTCGACAACACCTACTGGCTGCCGCATGTGGCGATGCACGGCTATTCGGCGAAGACGAACACGCAGAGCAACACCGCGTTCCGCGGCTTCGGCGGCCCGCAGGGTGCAATCGCGATCGAGCATGTGATGGACCTGCTGGCGCGCCGGCTGGGGCGCGACGCGCTGGACGTGCGGCGGCTCAACTTCTACGGCGGCCCGGAGCGGTCGACCACGCCCTATGGCCAGCCGGTGGACGACAAGCTGCTGCAGCCGCTGCTGCAACAGCTGGAGGCCAGCAGCGACTACCGCGCCCGGCGTGCGGCGATTGCCCGCTTCAACGCCAGCAGCCCGGTGCTGAAGAAGGGCCTGGCGCTGACACCGGTGAAGTTCGGCATCTCGTTCAACGTGGTGCACCTGAACCAGGCCGGCGCGCTGGTGCACATCTACACCGATGGTTCGGTGCTGGTCAACCATGGCGGCACCGAAATGGGCCAGGGCCTGAACACCAAGGTGGCGCAGGTGGTGGCACACGAGCTGGGCATCGCCTTCCACCGGGTGCGGGTCAGCGCCACCGACACGCAGAAGGTCGCCAACACCTCGGCCACCGCGGCGTCGACCGGCAGTGACCTCAACGGCAAGGCAGCGCAGGATGCGGCGCAACAGCTGCGCCAGCGTCTGGCCGCAGTGGCCGCAGCAGCCTGGGGCGGCGACGCCGTCGCCGTGGTCTTTGCGCACGGCCAGGTGCGGCTGGGCGAACATTCGATGCCCTTTGCCGAGCTGGTCAACCAGGCCTACCTGGCGCGCGTGCAGCTGTGGAGCGACGGCTTCTACGCCACCCCCGGATTGAGCTGGGACCGCAACACGATGCAGGGGCGGCCGTTCTACTACTTTGCGTACGGTGCCGCGGTGAGCGAGGTGATCGTCGACACGCTGACCGGCGAGAACCGACTGCTGCGCGCCGACCTGCTGCACGACGCCGGCCGTTCGCTGAACCCGGCGCTGGACATCGGCCAGATCGAAGGCGCCTTCATCCAGGGCATGGGCTGGCTGACGATGGAAGAGCTGGTCTGGCACCCGCAGACCGGCGCCTTGCTGACACACGCGCCCAGCACCTACAAGATCCCGACCGCCAACGACGCGCCGGCCCTGTTCCACACGCGGCTGTTCGACGCCGACAACGCCGTCGACAGCATCCACCGCAGCAAGGCCGTGGGCGAGCCCCCCTTGCTGCTGGCGTTCTCGGTTTTCTTCGCGATCCGCGATGCGGTGGGTACCGTGGCCGCACCGGGTGTCGATGTACCGCTCGACGCACCGGCCACGCCCGAGGCCATCCTGCGCGCCGTGCAGGCCGTGCAGGCCGTGCAGGCGATACACGATCGCCCGGCATGACGATTGATGTGCGCGCACAGGCGCTGGCCTGGCGGGCAGCCGCAAGGCCAGCGGTGGTGGTCGAAGTGACACGCAGCCGCGGCTCGGTGCCGCGCGAGGCCGGTACACGCATGCTGGTGGCTGCCGACCAGGTTCTGGGCAGCATCGGCGGCGGCCACCTCGAACTCAAGGCGATCGCCAGCGCACGACGCCTGCTGGCCGGCAACGCCGAGCCGACGGAGCAGCACTACGCGCTGGGCCCCGCGCTGGGGCAATGCTGCGGTGGCGCCGTGACGCTGCATCTTTGGCCGCTGGACCATGCACAGCCCACCGACTGGCCCCTGCCGTTGCCGAGATTTCATCTGCAGCTGTATGGCGCCGGCCATGTCGGCCGCGCGATCGTGCACCTGCTGTCCGACCTGCCCTGCCGCGTGCAGTGGATCGACGAACGCGACGACGAATTTCCGCATTCAGCCTCGGCGCCGCACATCGAGCGCCTGTGTGTCGAGCCGGTCGAGGCCGAGGTGGCGCTGGCGCCCGCGGGCAGCTGCTTTCTGGTGCTGACGCACAGCCATGCGCTGGACCTGGCGATCACCGAAGCCATCCTGCAGCGCGGTGACTTTGCCTACCTGGGGCTGATCGGGTCGGCCACCAAGCGCGCGCGCTTCCTGCACCGCTTCGAGGCGCGCGGCATCGCACCGGAACTGCTGGCGCGCATCACCTGCCCGATCGGTGTGCCGGGCATCGTCGGCAAGGAACCCGAGGTGATCGCGCTGGGCGTCGTCGCACAGCTGCTGCAGGTCAGCAGCGCCGCCCCCGATGCAGCGACCTGAACTGGCCTGAAGGGGCCTCAGTCGCCCGCTGCTGCCACCCGTTTGAGCCCGTCGAGATCGCTGACATGGACGGTATAGCCAGCAACGTTGATCAGGCCCTGACGGCTGAGGCTGCGCATCAGGCGTGACAGCGTCTCGGGCGTGATCGCCAGCTGCGACGCGATGTCGCGCTTGCGTTCCACCAGCTTGACGACACCCCCGTTTTCGTTCTCGGCCGAGGCCTGGCAACGGTCCACCAACCACTGGGCAAAGCGCGCCGGTGCGTCCTTGTGCATCAGGCCATGTGTGTTGACGGCCAGCGTATGGACCTCACGCGCCAGGCCGGCGATCAGGCGCCGGGCCAGCTGCGGCTGTACGGCCAACAGGGCCTGCAGGTCTTCGCGCGGCAGTTCGACCGCCACCAGCGGCGTCATTGCACGCGCGTCGATCGGGTGCGCGGCGTCGATCCAGGCCGAACTCTGATCCAGCCAACCGGGCCCGCGCACCGGCCTTTCGATGCGGAAGTGTCCGTCGCTGGCACGGTGGCCCAGGGCCGCTTCGCCTTCACGGACGAAAACCAGCGAACGCGCCTGCTCTTGCTGCGAGAAGATGCTGCCGCCCTGCGCCACGAAGCGCGGTCGTGCCATGGCGGCCAGGGCCGCCAGCTCCTGGCTGTTCAGCGGGGGCCCGCCCAGCAACTCGTTCCAGACTCCGGCATCGGGCATCAGGGCCTCCGCGCTGCGCTGCGGTCGCCGGGTTCCGACCGACGGCCCGACGGTGGTCGGCCGCGGTCGGGCTTCAGCCATCACGGTGGCGCCGTCCGGGCGGCTCTCGATCAATTGCATTGGTCCCATGCGTCGTGGCTGAAAGCCCCTCCTGTTGCTCGCGTCCCGCAGGGCCGGGACCGCAGCCCATGACCTGCAAGGCGCGAGGGATCCGAGTCGAACCTTCGTCGCGTTGGAGGTGGACGTGGACGCACTTTCGGGCAGCACCGGCCGGCCACACTTGCGCCAGATCAACGGGAAGGCGGCCGCGTGCCGGCGGCCCCCCCTCGAAGCGCGACCCATGCCGCGCTGGATCAATTTGGCCGCGCCGGGCTAACGCTCGGCCACGTAGTGCGCGATGTGCGTGACCTCACCGGGCAGCAGGTGCTCGCACACGCGCGCTTCCAGCGCCTGGTCGGCCAGCGTGGCCCGTGATCGCTGGTGCAGGTAGTCGGCCCAGCTGGTGACGATGAAACGTTCGACGAAACGCGATGCGTCCGACAGATCACGATAGACGCGCCAGAAGGTTGCGCCGTCGCGCCGCCGCGGCGCACGAAGCAGGCTCACCGCCTCGAGGAAGACGTCGGTGCGTTCAGGCTGGATGCGGTAGCTGATCTCCACCGCCACCGGGCCGGCTTCGGGGTCGGGCTCATGCACGATGAACAGGTTCTCGCTCGCCTTGACCTGGGTGACCTCGACCAGCTCGCCCATGCGCAGCGGGAAGGGACGCGCCAGCAGCAGGCCCGCCAGCATGCCCACGGCTGCCAGCGTCAGCGCCGCCGGCAGGCCGGCGATGTCGGACAGGGCGCCCCAGAACGCCGAGCCGATCGCAAACGAGCCCAGTGCGCACAGCGTGTGCATGGCCGTCGCACGCGCCCGCACCCAGGGCGGCACGCTGGTCTGGGTGGCGGTGTTGAAGGTCGACATCACGGCCATCCAGCAGCCTCCGGCCACCAGCAGCACGGCGTAGACCAGCGGCGCCAGCCGGGTGTAGGCGGTCACCGCCATCACCCCGGCATAGGCCACGCAGCCCACAGCCACCAGCCGGTCCAGCCCCAGGCGCTGGCGCAGCGCACCGATGAATGGGGCTGTCAAAACCGCACCAGCACCCAGGCAGCCGATCAGAAAACCGAAGCCCGCCGCGCCCAGCCCCAGCTGCCGCTGCGCGATCACCGGCAGCAGGGCCCACAGCGCCGACCCTGCCGCGCTGTAGGCCACTGTGCGCACCAGCTGCGCCAGCACGGTCTCGGAATGGCGCGCAAAGCGCAGTGCACTGAGCACGCCACCCCACAGTCGTTCGGCCGGCAGGCGGCTGGGTGGGTGCGGCCGTGGCGGGAAGCGCCGCACCGATTCCAGCAGGGCCAGCACGCCCAGCACCGACAGCATGAAGACCCAGCCGCTGCCGGTCAGCGTGAACACCCAGCCGGCCGCCGCCGGGCCCAGTGCGCGGGCGGCGTTATAGCTGATGCCCACCGCGGTGATGGCCTGCGGCAGTTCGTGGCGCGGGACCACATCGACGATGGCCGAGTTCCATGACGGCGACAGCAGGGCCGTGCAGCAACCAGCAACGAAGGTCAGCGCCAGCAATGTGGCGGCACCGGCCCAGCCGGCCAGCACCAGCAGCGCCAGCAACGCCACCACGGCCGCCTGCACCACCAGCGCCGAAAGGATCAGCCGCCGACGGTCGGTGGTGTCGGCCATCACGCCGGCCGGCAGCGCCAGCAGGAACATCGGCAGGAAGACCGCTGTCTGCACCAGCGCGGCCAGGAACGACGAGCCGGTCAGCTCGATCATCAGCCAAGCCGCGGCCATGGCCTGCATCGCGTTGCCGACGAAGTAGACGCTGCCACCGTACAGCAGCGCGCGGAACGAGCGATGGCGCAAGGTGGCGCGGATCGTCGGCTCGGGGCTGGGGAGCGCTGCGGCCATGGGGTGAACGAGGCTACCACCTGCCCGGCGCCGGCAGGCCGGAACCGGATTCAGGCTGCAGTCGGGTGCACGACGCAGTTGCAGCCGGCGTCCTTGGCGGCCTGCAGCGAAACCTCGGCCTCGCGCCAGGCATTGCGCCACTGATCGATGTCGCCAAAGGGCCGCGACAGGCCGATGCTGACGGTGCAACGCAGGTGGCCACCACCTTCGCTCAGCCCCGTCTGCACCGCGGCCACTGCGGCACGCAGCCGCTCGGCCAGCACGGCGGCCTGGCCGACGTCGGCGCTGACACAGCCGACCACGAACTCCTCGCCGCCGACGCGGGCCACGAAGTCGTCGGCACGCAGGCCGGATTCCAGCGCCAGCCCGATCATGCGCAGCACGTCGTCGCCCGACGATTCACCGTGCAGCGCATTGACACGAGCGAAGTGGTCGACGTCGATGTGCATCAGCGAGACCGGTTCGTGCTGGCGGCGCGCGAAATGGCGGCGCAGCACCTCGTCGAGCCCGTTCTCGTTGAGCAGCCGCGTCAGCGCGTCGCGCGTCGACAGCTCGCCGATCTGGCGTGTCAACTGGACCGTGTGCAGCCACAGCAAGGTCGGGCCGAGCAGCAGCGCGCTGAGCATCAGCACCGCTTCGTAGATGCGGTCGGCGTCGGCCCCCGGGGTGCTGTCCGCCCGGTAGATCGCCTGCCCAAAGCTGAGCAGCGACAGCAGCGACAGCACGCCGGCCAGCAGCGCCAGCGGCATCCGCAGCAGCGGGTTGTCGCGGTAGGCATCGCGCGCAGTGGTCAGCGCCAGCCAGGCGAAAAGCAGGCCCAGGCTCAGGTCCAGCACCAGCGCGCGCGCGGCATCGCCGAAGGCCAGCCGGGCCGCCATCGACAGCAGCGCGTAGGCCAGCAGCAGCGCCGCCAGCGCGCGCCACGACAGTTCGTGCCGCTGCATGAACCGCTGCATGCCGCGGCGCAGCAGCAGCACCGCTGCCACCGCGATGGTGTCGATCGCCATGCCCAGCAGCAGCGACGCGTTCTGGTCCACCGACGGCGGCACTGCGAACACCAGCCCGAACAGCGCCAGGCCGAGCGCAAAGGTGGCCATGCCGCTGCGCCCGGTGATCTGGTGCGAGATCAGCAAGAACATGCCGCCTGTGCATGCCAGCGTCAGGGCAAGCACGACCGCGACGGTGCTGGATTCCATTCACCTCACCTGCATCGGTTGGGGATGCGCCCCATTATGGGTGCAGCCCCGGCCGCTCAGGGATGGAACGGCGACCCTCGCCCACCTTCGGGCGCCGGCGGGCGCGGCGCAAAGCTGCTGCGCCGGCGCTCGACGATGCGCTCGGCCGCACCGCGCCCGGCCAGCCGCCCTTCCACCAGTTCATAGCCCAGCAGCGCCAGCACGCGCTCACCCAGGAACAGCGGGCGCGCGTTGCCGTACCAGTCGACGCAGCTGGCCTTGCAGCCGTCGTCGGCGCGCACCGGACCAGAGGCCAGTGAACCCAGGGCCTGGAAACCCGGGCCCTGCTGGCGCAGGAACAGCACCGAGGCCGCACCCTGGCCACCGCGGAACACGGTGCCGGGATTGCCGACGGGCCCCAGCACCGGCAGGCCCAGCAGGCCTTCGTCGGCAGCGGTGGGGCGGTAGAAGAACCCATGCGTGCGCGTCTCGCCCTGGCGCGCGCCGGGCTGCACGTGGCGCCCGGCCAACCGGGCCTGGGTGGGGCCCAGCTGCACTGCCGAGAACACCAGATCAGCGCCCGCATTGCCCACCAGCACGGCTTGCGCACCCATGGCCTCGATGCGCTCGACCGCATGGCCCGGATCCAGCGGCTGCGCCGGTGTCGAGGGGTCGGCATAACGCAATGCCCAGGCAGCAGGCCCGGGCTGCGATCGCCCGCCCATGAGCAGCCAGTCACCAACAAAGCGGTTCTGTGTCGGCTGCCGAGCCGGCAGGCTGCGGTACTGGTCCCGCGTGGCCGCGCCATGGCCGTCGCCCAGCGCCGACAGCGGCAGTCGCAGCAAGGCCGTGTCACCCTGCAGCTGCTGCTGGCCGAACATGCCTTCGCCGGCACCGCCAGCGCGCAGCAGCACGTTGAGATGGCCCTGGTCGTCTTCCAGGAACGACATCTGGTCGATCGGCATGCCCACGGTCTTGATCGCCGTCGGCGCGGCGCCGTCCAGCGGCAGGCGGAACAGCACCGCCGTGGCTTCACGACGCGGCGCCGGGTTCAACGGCGATCGGGTGGCGGTCCAGACATAGACCGATGTCGCCGAGGCGTAGAAGATGCGGCCCGCCGGCCCCAGCACCGCCGTCGCCTTGCAGTTCAGCGCAGCGCCTTCGATGTCGCAGCGGGTGATGGTGTGCAGCGCCAGCGCCTGACCGGGGTCGAAGTCGTCGTCGCTGCGGAAGATGCGCGTGGCCGGCAGCAGGCGCCGCCAGCTCGGGTCGTTGGCCGGCGCTGCCTGGCCCGGCCAACGGCGCACACTGGGCAGCATCTGCAGCGGATGCAGACCGGCCGGCTGCAGCACCGTGGGGCTGTAGAAGACCAGCTGGCGGCCGATCAGCCGGCTGGCGTAGTTGCGCGCCGAGTAGTAGTCGTTGCTGCGCAGGTGGTAGGTGGCGCGGTAGCTCAACCCCCCTTGCGCATCGATCTCGAACAGGCCGATCTCGGTGCCGCCGCGCGCGTAGCTGAAGCCGACCACGACCACGGTCGAGCCCGACACCAGCAGCTCGTCGTACCAGGCGCCGCGCGGGTCGCTGCCCGGGGCATAGGCGTCGATGGCGGCCACCGGCTGCAGGTCGTCGCCGCCCACACGCACCGTGAACAAGCGCCCGCGACGCAGGACGACCAGATGATCGCCTGCACGCTTGACAATGCCGCCTTCGTCGACGCCGGCAGTCTGCACGTTGGTGATGCCATCGGCCGTCGCCGCTTCGGCCACCTTGGCAGCGGCGGCCGGCGCCGCAGCCGGTGAAGGTGATGGCGGTGGAGACGCCTGCTGCATGGCCATGCCATAGCGCCGGCGATCGACCTGGCGGCGTGCCGCTTCATCGCGCCAGTGGTCCAGCGCCTGCGCCAGCTCATGGTCGTCGGCATAGGCGGCCAGCGTGCGCGGTGCGGCAGCATCGCTGCTGGCACAGGCTGCCAGCGCCGCCAGGCCCAGGCCAGCCAGGGTGGTCAGCAGAGTTCGGTTCAGGCTCATCGTTCGCTCCCGGGGATTGAACCGGGTTGTACGCGCCCGCTGCAACTGCAGGGTCAAGTTTTCACGCCATCAGGCCACCGGGTGCGCCGCCATCAGCTGCAGCCCCTGCGGCACCGCACGCCGCGTGTGTGCGAACAGCGTTGTCCAGCGGCGCGCAGCTGGTCCGCCATCGGCTCACCCATGATGCCCAGTCCAATGAATCCCAGTTTCATCATCCTCATCCCTTGCGCATGGCGCTCAGCAAGTCCTGTGATCCGGCCGCCAGCATGCGGGCGTCGGAACTGACGGTGACAAAGCGATAGCCCTTGGCAATTCGGGCCAGGGCCACGTCGGGCCGGCCGTTGTGCACCCCCGCCATCACGCCGTGGGCGCGTGCACGTTCGACGATGTGGTCCAGTGCCTGCGCAACCTTGGGATCGACATCGTCGAACACCGGCTTGCAGCCCAGCGCCAGCGACAGGTCCGAGGGGCCGACGTAGATCGCGTCCAGGCCCTCGACGCTGAGGATGTCGTCCAGCTTGTCCAGCGCCTGCGCGGTCTCGATCATCGCGAACACGACCACCGTCTTGTTGGCTTCGGTGGCGTAGTCCGCGCCGCCATACAGGCTGGCGCGAACAGGGCCGAAACTGCGTTCGCCCTGGGGCGCGTAGTGCGTGTACGAGACCAGGCGCTGCGCCTGTTCGCGCGTGCTGATCATCGGACAGATCAGGCCGTAGGCACCGGCGTCCAGCGCCTTCATCACGATGCCCGGCTCGAGCCAGGGCACGCGGACGACGGGCACGGTCGGCGTGCTGCTGATCGCCTGCAGCATGGTCACCATCTGCGCGTAGTCGATCACGCCATGCTGCAGGTCGATGGTCAGGGTGTCCCAGCCCTGGTGGGCCATCACTTCGGCGCTGAAGCTGCTGGGCACGGCCAGCCAGCCGTTGATGGCGGCGCGGTCGTCGCGCCAAAGGGTTCGCAGGCGGTTCTCTCTCATGCTCGGGCTCCGTGGTTCTGGGGGGTGGGTGCGTTTCGCGGTCTGTTCGGCGTGCCCATGGGCAGCATCAGGACGCAACGTCGAAATCGCGCCGTCGACGCTCGCGGCTGTTCGACAGGTGCGTGCGCATGGCCGCGCGGGCGGCGTCGGCGTCCTGGCGCGCAATGGCGTCGAAGATGCTCTCGTGCTCGGCATTCACGTGCCGCAGGTAGGCGCGGTGTGCTTCGTCATCGCCAGCCGCGTCCTGGGGTCCCGCCGCGCCGCCCGAGGCGCGCGCCTTGGTCGGGTGCAGCCTGGCACGCGGGATACTGCGCGGGCCCAGCATGCCCATGAGGCCGGAAAAATGCGTGTTCTGCGTGGCGCGCCCGATCTCGCTGTGGAACCGAAAGTCCGCCGCCACGGCGTCACCGCCCTGCGTCACCGCCCGCTCGAAATCGTCGAGCGCGGCGCGCAGCACGGCCAGGTTGCGTGAAGTGCGGCGCTGCGCCGCAAGCCCCGCGGCCTCGGTTTCGACGCCGATGCGCAGCTCAAGCACGGCCAGCACATCCTGCAGCGTCGCGCGCTGCTGCGGGCGGATGCGAAAGGCGGCCGAGTCGGCGTCGGCGAGCACGAAGGTGCCGATGCCATGCCGGGTCTCGACCTGGCCCGACGCCTGCAGCTGCGACAGCGCCTCGCGCACCGCCGTGCGGCTGACACCCTGTTCGGCCATCAGCGCCGATTCGGTGGGCAGCTGAGTACCGGCCGTGAGCTGCCCGCTGCGGATGCGCTCGACCAGCACGTCGACGAGTTGCAGCGCCAGCGATCGCGGTGCGCCGGCAGCGGTGCGCCGGCTCATGCGTCGGCTCCGACAGCCTGGCCCGCCGCCTGCACCAGATCGGCCATGGTCTCGGCGGCGATCAGGGCACCGTGGTGCTGGATCACGCGCGCCGCCACGCGGTTGCCGAAGGCGGCAGCCCGGCGCGCATCGGCACCGGCCAGGCGCAGTGCCAGCAAGGCCACATGCGGCTGACGTGAGTCACCAAGCCCTCGCCTGAGCGAGGGCGTCGCGGCAGCGACGCCGGGTCGGGTGTTCGCGATGAACGGGCCAAGCATGCAACGCCATCGTGTCATGTTGTACGACAACAGACAACAAGACGCGTGCCGATCGAAGATTCAGCGTGCGCGCCAGGGTCCAGTGCTCTTGTGGACCTTCGTGACGACCCCAACCACCGCTGCATCGTCAGCCTGACCGGCGAGACGACATGAACCCGACATCCACCCTGGTCGCGGTGAAAAACATGGGCAAGAAGAACGTCCAGCACATGCGTGCGGTGATCGGCGGCCCGATCGGGCAGGAACTGCTCAACAAGATCAGCGCCAGCCCGGCACGCATGGTCGGCCTGGCCTGGATGGACAGCGGGCGGCGTGGTGAACAGGGCGATGGCGCCGTTTTTCGCCGCGCTGTTCGTGGTGCTGCTGCTGGTGACCTACATTCCGCGGCTGAGCTTGTGGCTGCCGCGGGCGATGGGGTTGTAGATGCTGCTGTCGAGCTTGCCGATGGGGTCCGAGACCCGCGTGCCGTTCACGCCGAATGCACGCTATCCCGATCCGGCGATCGAGGCGCTGGACAACAGATTTCTCGCGCTGCGCCTGTTCAGTGCCAGCGTCGAACAGCTGGCCACCGGCCTGCGCTGGGGCGAAGGGCCGGTGTGGTTCGGCGACGGGCGCTACCTGCTGCTGTCCGACATCCCGAACAACCGCATCCTGCGCTGGGACGAATGCTCGGGCACGACCAGCGTGTTCCGTCAACCGTCCAGCCATGCCAATGGCCATGCGCGCGACCGCCAGGGCCGGCTGCTGAGCTGCGAGCACCTGCCGCGGTGCATCTCGCGCACCGAACGCGACGGCGCCATCACCGTGCTGGCTGACTGCTACGGCGGCAAGCGATTCAATTCGCCGAACGACATCGTCTGCGCGCGTGATGGCGGCATCTGGTTCAGCGACCCCGGCTTCGGCATCCATGGCTGGTGGGAGGGCGAGCCAGCGGCATCCGAACTCTCACACGCCTTCTACCGGCTCGACCCCACCACCGGTGCGCTGCAGCAACATGGCAGCGATCTGGCCGCACCCAACGGCCTGGCCTTCTCGCCCGATGAGTCGGTGCTGTACGTGATCGAAAGCCGCGCCACGCCGAACCGGCTGTTCATGGCCGCCAGCCATTCGCTGTACGCGCTTTTCGTCAACGTCCAGGGTTGCGCTTGATGACCCGTCCGGTGCTGATCCGCATGCACGCGGCCGACAACGTGGCCGTGGTCGGCAACGACGGCGGGCTGCCCGAAGGCACGGTGGTGCCTGACGGCCCCACGCTGCGCGAGAAGCTGCCGCAGGCGCACAAGGTGGCCTTGGCCGACATCGCCCAGGGCGCCGAGGTGCGGCGCTACGGCGTCGTGATCGGCCGGGCACTGAAGCCCATCTCGGCCGGCAGCTGGGTGCACGAACGCCTGCTTGAGATGCCGACCGCACGCACGCTCTCAGGCCTGCCGATGGCCACCGTCAGGCCACCGGCGCTGCCGCCGCTGGACGGCCACAGCTTCCAGGGTTACCGCAACGCCGATGGTTCGGTGGGAACGCGCAACCTGCTGGCCATCACCACCACGGTGCAATGTGTGGCCGGCGTGCTCGACCATGCGCTCGAACGCATCCGCCGCGAGCTGCTGCCCCAGTATCGCTACGTCGACGGCGTGGTTGGGCTTGAGCACAGCTATGGCTGCGGCGTGGCCATCGATGCGCCCGACGCGGTGATTCCGATCCGCACGCTGCGCCACATCAGCCAGAATCCGAATTTCGGCGGCGAGGTGATGGTGCTCAGCCTGGGCTGCGAAAAGTTGCAGCCCGAGCGGCTGCTGCCGCCAGGCAGCATGGCGATTGGCACTGGCCTACCCAGCCAAGTGCGGCTGCAGGACGAGCGGCATGTCGGCTTTGCGTCGATGATCGACTCGATCATGAGCACCGCCGAGCACCACCTGCAGCGGCTGGACCTGCGGCGGCGCGAGACCGTGCCGGCGAGCGAACTGGTGGTGGGCCTGCAATGCGGCGGCAGCGACGCCTTCAGCGGCATCACCGCGAACCCGGCCGTGGGCTTTTGCAGCGACCTGCTGGTGCGCGCGGGCGCCACCGTGATGTTCAGCGAGGTCACCGAAGTGCGCGACGCCGTCGAGCAGCTGACCTCGCGCGCCGCCACGCCCGAGCTGGCGCAGCGCATCATCGACGAAATGGCCTGGTACGACGCCTACCTGGCGCGCGGCCGGGTCGACCGCAGCGCCAACACCACGCCGGGTAACAAGGCCGGCGGCCTGTCCAACATCGTCGAAAAGGCGATGGGCTCGATCATCAAGAGCGGCACGGCGCCGATCAGCGGCGTGGTCTCAGCGGGCGAGCGCGTCTGCACGCGCGGCCTGAACTACGCCGCCACGCCGGCCAGCGACTTCATCTGCGGCACGCTGCAGCTGGCCGCCGGCATGAACCTGCACGTCTTCACCACCGGCCGCGGCACGCCCTATGGTCTGGCCGAATGCCCGGTGATCAAGATTGCCACGCGCAGCGAGCTGGCCAGGCGCTGGCACGACCTGATGGACCTCGACGCCGGCCCGATTGCCGAAGGGCGGGCGTCGATCGAGGACCTGGGCTGGGCGCTGTTCCGGTTGATGCTGGACGTGGCCAGCGGCAAGCGCACCTGGGCCGAGACCCATGGCCTGGCCAATTCGTTGGTGCTGTTCAACCCGGCGCCGGTGACCTGATCAGTAGCCGGCGGACTGCGCCAGTGCCAGCCAGTCGGCCACGCTGCCGATCTCGGTGATCTGGTTGTTCGTCTGCGTCGGGCTGCGGTAGTAGACCTTGCCGTCCTTGCTGCCGACGTAGCTGTCGCTGCCGCTGTAATAGCGGTAGGCATAGCCATCGACGATGCCGGCATCGCCGATCGACGGCGACAGGATGTCGGGGTAGGCCGCCTCCAGGTAATTGAAGATGCGGTCGGATTCGCTCTGCAACGGCAGCGACGGGAACACCGTCACTTCACGGATCAGCACCACGTTGCTGCGCGAGATCGGGTTCGGGCTGCTCCAGCCAGTCACCGGCAACTCGCTGTAGGTGCCGCCGGCGTTGACGATCGGCAACGCGGCGATCTTGTCCACCACCGCCATGCCGGGCGTCGTGACGCGCGCGAACACGGTGAAGCCGCCGTTCTGCGTGTCCAGGTTCGCCGAGTTGTTGCCCAGATTGAAGAACCACTGGCTGGTGGCACTGTTGGGATTGCCGCCCACCTTGGCCATTGCCACCGTGCCGCGCAGGTTGGAGCGCAGGTCGCTGTACTCGTTCTGGATGGTGCCGCGCGAAGTCACCGACGTGCAGCAGGTGGCGGCGGCCGAATCCCAGCGAAAACCGCCACCCTGCACGACGAAGTTCTTCACGCTGCGGTGGAAGAACACGTTACCGAAGTCGCCCGCATTCACGTAAGCCAGGAAATTGGCCACCGTGATCGGCGTCTCGATGTCCAGCAGTTGCAAGTCGATCGGGCCCTGGGTGGTGTGCACACGCACCATCGTGGCCTGCGACAGCAAGGGAAGGGTCACCAGCAGCGCTGCCAGGCCAGTCAACATGGCGCGCTTGACGCGCCTCAAGATGAAATCGTTCATTGATCGGGGTGAAAACTGAGTTCGCAAAGCTGTCGATTGTGCTTCAGTGGCGCTCAGAGCCTGCTGCCGACGCAGGGCATGGCCGCCTATACTGCGCCGTTCCGTCCTGCCGCCGCCACCGCCTGGCGGTCTCTGCGCGCCGCCGATGAACTCCACCACTGAGAGCTTTCTGGGCCGCTACCGGCTGGTGAAAGTGCTGGGGCAGGGTGCCATGGGCGTGGTCTACGAAGGTGTAGACACGCGGCTGAACCGCACGGTGGCCATCAAGACGGTGCTGCGCAGCCACCTGGCCGACGAAACCACGGCCAACGAATACGCCACGCGCTTCGAACGTGAAGCCCAGGCCGCGGCCCGGCTGTCGCACCCGCATGTGGTGACAGTGTTCGACTTCGGCGAGCACGAGGACATCTCGTACATCGTGATGGAGTTCGTGCGCGGGCGCGAACTGAACCAGGCCTTCGAGGCGGGCGAAAAGTTCAGCCTGCCCGAGACCATCCGCATGATGCGCGAACTGCTGCTGGCGCTGGACTACGCGCACCAGCAGGGCGTCGTGCACCGCGACGTGAAACCGGCCAACGTGATGCTCGACCAGATCGGCCGCGTCAAGCTCACCGACTTCGGCGTGGCCCGGGTGGCCAATGCCAACCAGGACCGCACCATGCCGGGCACCCTGGTCGGCACGCCCAGCTACATGTCGCCCGAGCAGATCCTGGGGCTTGCGGTGGGCTCGCGCGCCGACATCTTCGCGGCCGGCGTCATCCTGTACCAGTTCCTGGTCGGCAGGCGGCCCTTCACGGGTGGTGGTCCCTTCGGCGTGCAGCGCAAGATCGTGCAGGACGATCCCGACCCGCCATCGCAGGTGAATGCGGATCTGCCCAAGGCGTTCGATCTCATCGTCGCGCGCGCACTGGCCAAGAAGCCCGAGAACCGCTACGAATCGGCCGGCGCCTTTGCCGCCGACCTCGAACGCATCGGCCTCAGCGTGCCGCGCAGGCAGCCGCTGCTCGACCTTGACCTGCCGACAGCGACCATGCCGGTGGCGCCACGCGCCGAGCCGGCGAAGGCGGCGGCGCCATCACCACCGCCGCCGCCGCCGCAGCCGCAGCCGCGTGATCTGAGCCTCAACCTGATTCCCGAGCAACCCTTCGGTGGCCCGACGCCCGACAGGGCCGACATCGATCCGAACGAGCCGAGCTTCGATCCCGAGGCCACGGTGATCATGTTCAAGCCTTCGGCGCCTGATCTGTCGACGTTGCGGCCAGAGGGCACAAAGACGTCAATACCGACCGCAGCGCCCGCATCGACCGCACCGTCGCGGTCTGCACCCGGTGCGCCGCCACCGTTGGCCGGCGCGCCCGTTCGGCCGCCGCCCCTGACGCCCTCGTCCAGGCCGGCACAGGCGGCGGCTTCTGCGGCTGCAGCGGCAGCCAGCCTCACGACAACCCGACCTCCGCGCCCTGCATCGAGGCCGCCGACAGCGCCTGCGGCGGCGCCGGCCCCGACCCCGGAAGCTGCCGCCTATCCAATGACCATGGCCCTGCCACGGCCGAGGCCGTCCACGCCGGCCGCGGCACCGTTGCGCAGTTCTCGCACGATCAAACTGCCTGCAGCTGCGCCCCGCCGCAGCCTGATGCCACTGGCAGCCGGCGCCGGGGTCGCCGTGCTCCTGCTTGCTGGCTGGCTGCTGGTGGTGCGCCCCTGGGCCGACAAGCACGCGTACACCCAGTCAGCTCCCGCGCTGACCCCACAGACGCAGGCGGTGCCTGCGACCAACCCAGCACCACCCCCGGTGCGCAGCAAACCCGTGCCTCAGGCAACCACGCCGACACCCGTGCCTGCCGTGACCGACACGCCCGCACCGACACGGGCGCAGACTGAATCGTTGCCGCCGCCGGCAGTCACGGTCGAACCGGCCAGGGTGCAGCCGCGGCCGGCGAAGGGCCACAACGCCCCGGCGCGTCGCAACAACGCGGAACCCGCCGCCCGGCCGCAAGCGCCGACCCAGGCCGAACCGCGCAATACCGGCATCGAGTCACGCTGCGGCGACCTGCTGCAGCGCATGCAGCTCGGCGAGCCGCTGTCGACGGAACAGACCAGCTACTTCCAGACGCGGTGCAGCCGCTAGCGGCGAGGGGCGAGGGGCGGGCCGATGCCCGGGTTTCCACCTTCGCCTCCGCGCATACCCTGATGAAGGAACATGAATGCCCAGGACCTTGAGATTGGTCAGGGTTCCGTGCAACATGACGCGGATGATGGGCCGCAAAGCGCTGCGGGATGCCGTGACGCAGCTTGGGGGGAGACTTCGATGGAGCAAGGCGGAATCAGCATCCTGGTCGTGTCCGGTGCGCTCGAGCGGCTGCAGATGGCGGCCATGGTTGCCTCGGTGGGTGCCGTCAGCGGCAATGCGGTCACAGTGTTCCTGTCGATGAATGCCTTGCCGTATTTCCTCAAGGGCAGCGTCGCCGCTGCACCCCCTGAGGGGCCTTTCGGCGAGCTGATGGCGGGCAAGAACGTTCCCGCATTTCGCACCCTGTTCGAACAGGCGGTGGAATTGGGCGACGCGAAGCTGCACCCTTGTTCGATGGCGATGGACGTGTTGGGCATCGCCCAGGACACGCTCTTGCCCCACCTGGGCGCGCCGCTGGGGCTGACCAAGTTCCTGCACGACGCACGCCACACTCAAGTCTGGTCGTTCTGACCGACCCAAAAACCACAGATTGCACGACATGTCCGAACGCAAGGTGATCGACGCCCGCGGCAGCTTCTGCCCAGGGCCGCTGATGGAACTGATCGGCTGGATCAAGCTGGCCGCGGTCGGCGACGAACTCGAACTGCTGTCGACCGACAAGGGTTCGGCCAGTGACGTTCCCGAATGGGTGAACAAAGTCGGCCACGAATTCCTCGGCGCGAGCGAGAAGGCTGGCGTATGGCACATCCTGATCAGGAAGACCAAGTGACGGCAGACGTTGACAGGCATACACGCAAGGAGCGGCAATGAAGATCCTCATCATCGGCGGTGGCATGGGTGGCACGATCCTGGCCAACAATCTGGCACGGCGGCTCGGCCCCGAACTCAAGTCCGGCAAAGCGCGCATCACGATGCTGACGGCATCGGAAAAGCACATGTACCAGCCCGGGCTGCTGTACCTGGCTTTCGGCCGCGTGACCCCCGACGAGCTGTACAAGGACCAGGCCTCGCTGCTCGAACCCGGCATCACGCTGGTCGTCGACCCGGTCGAGGAGTTCATGCTCGACGACAAGCGCGTCAAGACCAAGAGCGGCAAGACCTTCGACTACGACATCCTGGCCATCGCCACCGGCTCGCGCATGGTGCCCGAGCTCATCCCCGGCCTGGCCGAGAACAGCGAGACCTTCTACACCGAAGCGTCCGCGCTGAAGATGTTCCACAAGCTGCGCACTTTTGAAGGTGGCCGCGTGGTGATCGCCGTGGGCGTGCCGCACAAGTGCCCGATGGCGCCGCTCGAGATCACGTTCATGCTGCACGACTACTTCAAGGACCGCGGCATCGGTGACAAGGTCAAGCTGCATTACACCTACCCGATCGGGCGCGTGCATTCGCTGGAAAACGTCGCCAAATGGGCCGCACCCGAGTTCGACCGTCTGGGCATCACCTACGAGACCTTGTTCAACATGAAGGAGGTCGACGGAGAAGCCAAGGTCGTGCACAGCGAGGAAGGCACCCAGGCCCCCTATGACCTGCTGATCTCGATCCCGGCGCACCGCGGCATGGAGGTGATCGAGAAGAACAAGCTCGGCGCGGGTGGCTGGATCCCCACGAACCGCCAGCAGCTCAACATGGAAGGCCGCAGCAACGTCTTCGTGCTTGGCGACACGACCAACATCCCGATCAGCAAGGCCGGCTCGACCGCCCACTTCGAGGCCGATACGCTGGGCGAGAACATCGCGGCGATGATCAAGCTGGGCGCGCCCGTGCGTGATTACGACGGCAAGGTTTTCTGCTTCATCGAGGCCGGCAAGGACCGCGCCACCTACGCGATGTTCGACTACCTCAACCCGCCCGATCCGAAGCCGCCAACCAAGGCCGTGCACTGGTTCAAGATGGCCTACAACAAGCTGTACTGGATCTCGGCGCGCGGCTTGCTTTGACGGAGGTGGACATGAACGCACCTGCTGAACAGACCCGGCTCGTCGATCTGGAGCTTGAACGTGTGGTCGCGGCCGCGCGCGATGCGATGACCGACGACATGGTCGGCCGCCTCAGCCAGGCCGTCGGCGACAGCTTGGCCTTGCTCGACGAAGTCAATCGCTCGGGGCTAGGCCGCGCCATCCCCGCCCTGGCCGAAATGGTCAACAACGGTGACCTGCAGCGCCTGGTCAAACTGGCGCGCCTCTATGGCTCGGCCGAAGACGCGCTCACCGACGAGATGGTGGGCCGCCTCAGCGAGACCCTGGGCAACGGCCTGTCGCTGCTCGACCGCGCCAACCGCGGCGGCGCCGAGCAGGTGGTCAAGATGCTTGAGGGTCTGCAGGACAGCGGATCGCTGGAACGCATCGCCACCGCGCTGCCGCAGCTCGCCGACCGGCTCGACACGGTGCAGGGCCTGTTGCGCTCGATCGACGCGGCGGCAACCGCCAGCCGTGCCGCTCCGCCCTCGGCCGGGGGCTTCGGCGGCCTGTGGCAGTTGATGCGCGACCCGGAGTCGCAGGACACGCTGCGCTTCATGCTGGGCGTGGGCAAGCAACTGCGCAAGGACTGGGGCGCATCAAGGTAAGCGACGGCCAGCGCCAGCCGCGGGCGCCGCGAACGGCGGTGCCGAAACCAGACGCTGCGGATCGTGGTGCCGGGTTGCGGCGTGTCCGTGTCGCAGGGGATGCGCGGCAGGGCTTGCAGGGGCATACTCGGGCGACTGACGACGTGGCGCCGAGGAGCAACGATGAGCGATGCAAGCAAGCGTTCGATTCGACCGATTCAATTCTCGGGCGGGCGCTGGCCCCGTGCGCTGGCTCTGACCACCCTGACCTGTCTGGCGGCCTGCACATCACCGCCACCGGCTGCGCCACCGAATGAAGCTTCCGCCGCCCCGCCAGCAGCAGCAACGACACCGGCAGCTGCCCCCGCCCCGGCACCGCGCCCGGCAGCACCGCCTCCACCGGTCGCGCCGCCGCCCGTGCTGCCCTTCGACGAGGCCGTGACAAGCGCCGCCAATGCCCTGTTGGGCAAAGCCCAGCTGCCGGCCAATACCAAGTTCGACGTCGTCATCGACCCCTTGATCGACGGCGTGACCGGCATGCAGACCGTGACTACGCGGGCGATGGGCGCGCGGCTGACGCAGATCATCAAGGAAGGCTATCCGCGCTATGCGGTGCAACCCTTCTCGGCTGCAACCGTGCAACAAGGTCCGCTGATCCTGATCGGCACGCTCACCGGAGTCAACGGCGAGCGCAAGTCCGAGGGCCTGCGCGAGGCCTACCGCATCTGCCTGGCGCTGGCCGACCTGAAGACTGGCAAACTGGTCAGCAAGGGTCTGGCCTTCGCCAAGACCGATGGCGTCGACCCGTCACCGCTGCCCTACTTCCGCGACGCCCCGATCTGGCTGGACGACGCCGCCACCTCGGGCTATGTGCGCACCTGCCAGGGCACCCGCGCCGGGGATCCGATCAACCCGGCCTATCTCGACCGCATCGTGACCGCCGCCACCATCGCCGACGCGATTGAGTCCTACGACGCCGGCCGCTACGCCGACGCGCTCAAGCTGTACGAGGTGGCGCTGACCGCCCCGGGCGGCGACCAACTGCGCGTGCACACCGGCCTGTACCTGACCAATCTGAAACTGCGCCGCATGGGCCCGGCGCGCAAGGCCTTCGGCGACGTCGTCGATCGCGGCCTGAACAACAAGCGCCTGGGCGTCAAGTTCCTGTTCCGCCCCGGCACCGCGGCGATGTGGGTTGACCCGCACGTCGGTCCCCTGCCCTACCCGATGTGGCTGCACGAAATCGCGGCACGCGTGTCCAAGCGCGACACCTGCATCGAACTGGGTGGCCACACCAGCCCCACCGGATCGGAACCGCTGAACGAAAGGCTGTCGCTGCTGCGCGCAGACTCGGTGCGCCAGTCGCTCGAGGCGGTGGCGCCCACGCTGCGCAAGCGGCTGGACTCCAAGGGCTACGGATCATCCAAGACCTTGGTGGGCAACGGCCACGACGACCTGTCCGACGCACTCGATCGCCGGGTCGAAGTCACCGTCACGCCCTGCGGCTGAATCTGCTGCGGGGTCAGCCACAGCTCGCCTTCCGGCGACCTGTGCGTGGACTCAGTCGCGCGGCACCCAGCCTTCGGCCAGGGCCCGCAGCAAGGGACTGTCAAACACGCTGAACACACGGGCTGCACGGTCTGGCCCGAGCTCGGCCACCCAGCGCCGGCCCTGGCACATGACCACGCCCAGCGCCACCACCTGCGCACCCAGAGACTCCAGCAGGTCCCAGGGCGCACCAGCGGTGCGGCCGGTGCTGACGGCAGCATCGATCAGCAACACGCGCCGGCCTTCGACCAGCGGCCGCAGGTGCGGGTCGAGATAGACCCGCTTGCCGGGTGTCGGGCTGGTCACCGAGACCACGGCCGCCGACAAGGCGTCGTCGTACCAGAACTTGCGTGAGGTGCCCAGCGGCACATAGCGCTGGTGGCCCAGCGCGCGCGCCACGGTGGGCGCCAGCGTGAGGCCCAGCGTGGGCAGGCCGACGACAACATCGGCGCTCAGCCCGGCCACACGTTCGGCCAGCATCGATGCCAGGGCGTCGACTACTTCAAGCGACGCGTGGTTGCACAGCAGCGACGCCACCGCATGGCCGGGCTCGTGCGGCAAGGGGCGGATCGGCAGCCGCAGCCAACGCCCGTCGGGCAGGGCCACCGGCACGCTGCGCTGCCAGGGCGGCCGGCAGTCAGCGGGCGGTGGCAGCGCCGGCAGCAGGTGCTGCCAGAAGTCGGTGGTTGACCCCGTGGCCGGGTCGGTGCCCGAGTCGGCGCCACTGCCCTGGCGCGACGACACGTTCAGGCCGTCGGCAGTTGATGGTCCTTGAACTGCTCGCGCAGCTTGTTCTTCTGCATCTTGCCGGTGGCACCCAAGGGAATGGCGTCGACGAAGACCACATCGTCGGGTGTCCACCACTTGGCAATCTTGCCGTCGAAGAAGGCCAGCAGCTCGTCGCGCGTGACCGCGGCGCCGGGCTTCTTCATCACCACCAGCAGCGGCCTTTCGTCCCACTTCGGGTGCGGAGCGGCAATGCAGGCGGCCATCGCCACCGCAGGGTGCGCCATCGCGATGTTCTCGAGGTCAATCGAGCCGATCCATTCACCGCCCGACTTGATCACGTCCTTGCTGCGATCGGTGATCTGCATGTAGCCCTCGGCGTCGATGCGCGCCACATCACCGGTGGGGAACCAGCCGTCCTCCAGCGGGTCACCGCCCTCGCCCTTGAAGTAGTTCGACACGATCCAGGGCCCGCGCACCAGCAGGTCGCCCGTGGCTTCAGCGCCGAACGGCAGCGCCTTTCGGCTCTCGTCGACGACCTTCATGTCGACACCGAACACCGCGCGGCCCTGCTTGGCCATCACCGCATACCGCTGCTCCTGCGTTTGCGCCAGATGCCCCGGCTTGAACGCGCAGACGGTGCCCAGCGGGCTCATCTCGGTCATGCCCCAGGCGTGCAGCACGTGCACGCCGAACTCGTCACCGAAGGTGCGCAGCATCGCCGGCGGGCAGGCGGATCCACCGATCACGGTGCGTTTCATGGTGCTGAACTTCAGGCCATGGGCCTGCACATGGCCGAGCAGGCCCTGCCAGACGGTCGGCACGCCCGCCGATACCGTGACCTTCTCGCTCTCGAACAGTTCGTAGAGCGACTTGCCGTCCAGCGCAGGCCCCGGAAAGACCAGCTTGGCACCGGTCATGCACGCCGCGTAGGGCAGGCCCCAGGCATTGACGTGGAACATCGGCACTACCGGCAGGATCGCGTCGCTGGCCGAGCAGTTCAGCGCATCGGGCAAGGCCGCGGCAAAGGTGTGCAGCAAGGTCGAGCGGTGGCTGTACAGCACGCCCTTGGGGTTGCCTGTGGTGCCCGAGGTGTAGCACAGCGAACTGGCCATGTTCTCGTCGAACTCGGGCCAGGCGTAGTCGTCGCCATGGGCCTCGATCAGGTCCTCGTAGCACAGCAGGCCGGGCACCTTGGTCAGAGCATCGGCCGGCAGCGCCGCACGGTCACACATCGCGACGAAGCGCTTGACCGTCTTGCAGCGGCCGGCCACGGCGGCGATCAGCGGCAGGAAGGTGAGGTCGAAGAACAGCACGCGGTCCTCGGCGTGGTCGGCGATGTAGACGATCTGGTCGGGGTGCAGCCGCGGGTTGATGGTGTGCAGCACCAAGCCCGATCCCGAGACCGCGTAGTACAACTCCATGTGGCGGTAGCCGTTCCAGGCCAGTGTGGCAACCCGGTCGGACATCTGCAGCCCGAAACCCGCCAGTGCATTGGCCATGCGACGCGAACGTGCGGCCAGTGCCTTGTAGGTCGTGCGGTGCAGGTCGCCCTCGACCCGTCGGGAGACGATCTCGCGCTCGGGATGGTGCCTCTCGGCATGGACGATCAGGGAAGAGATCAGCAGCGGTTGCTGCATCATCTGGCCAAGCATGTCGGTCTCCTTCGGGGTCGTTCGAATGCCACCACGGCGCAGCGGCCTTTGACCTATTTTGCTGCAAGCCCCCTGGGTCGGCGCCGGCTTCGCACGCGGCACCTCATCGTGGTGCAAGTCCCGGGATGACGCCGTGCAGGGAACTTGCACAATCCGCGACAACCCCCTTCCTGCAACTCACCCATCCGGAGACTCCCCATGACCACTCATCCTTCCCTGCTCGATCCCGTGAAGCGCAGGCTGCTGGCGGGCGCAGCGGCGCTGCTGGCCGCGCCTTCGCTGGCCCTGGCGCAGACCCCCATCAAGTTCCAGCTCGACTGGCGCTTCGAAGGCCCGGCCGCGCTGTTCCTGGCGTCGCAAGCCAAGGGCTACTACAAGGCCGCCGGCCTGGACGTGCGCATCGACGCCGGCAACGGGTCGGGCGGCACGGTCACGCGCGTGGCCAGCGGCAGCTACGACATGGGGTTTGCCGACCTGGCGGCGCTGATGGAGTTCCACGCCAACAACGCCGACGCGCCGAACAAGCCGGTGGCGGTGATGATGGTCTACAACAACACGCCGGCCGCAGTGCTGGCACTGAAGAAAAGCGGCATCACCAAGCCCGCCGACCTGAGCGGCAAGAAGCTGGGGGCACCCGGTTTCGACGCCGGCCGCCGCGCATTCCCGATCTTTGCCAAGGCCAACGGAATCTCGAACGTGAGCTGGGTCAGCATGGACCCGCCGCTGCGCGAGACCATGCTGGCCCGGGGCGACGTCGACGCCATCACCGGTTTCTCGTTCACGTCGCTGCTCAACCTCGAGGCGCGTGGCGTCAAGACCGAGGACATCGTCGTGCTGCCCTTCCCGGCCCATGGCGTCAAGCTCTACGGCAACGTGATCATCGCCAGCCCCAAGCTGATCAAGGAGAACCCGCAGGCGGTGAAGGCCTTCCTGTCGGCCTTCAGCAAGGGCATCAAGGAGGTGATGGCCAACCCCGACCCGACGATCGACTACGTGAAGGCGCGTGACGGCATCATCAACGTCGAGCTGGAAAAGCGCCGCCTGCGTCTGTCCATCGACGCCGTGGTGGCCAGCCCCGATGCACGTGCCGAAGGTTTCGGCGTGGTCAACCCGGCGCGCCTGGCGCTGATGGCGTCGCAGGTGTCCGACGCCTTCAACACCAAGACGCGCGTCGATGCCAGCACCTTGTGGACCGACGCCTTCCTGCCCAGCAAGGCCGAGCTGAACGTGCTGCCGCCGGTGAAAAGGTAGGCATGGCGCCGTTCGTCGACTTCCGCAACGTCTGGCTGGCCTACAACGACGAATTGCTGGCGCAGGGGCACTTTGCGGTCGAGGACATCTCGCTGCAGGTGGACCGCGGCGCGTTCATCGCCATCGTCGGCCCCTCGGGCTGCGGCAAGTCGACCTTCATGAAGCTGAGCACCGGCCTGAAGATGCCCAGCAAGGGCAGCATCACCATCGGTGGCCAGCCGGTGACCGGGCCTCTGAAGATCAGCGGCATGGCCTTCCAGGCGCCCAGCCTGCTGCCCTGGCGCAGCACGGTCGACAACGTGCTGCTGCCGCTGGAGATCGTCGAGCCCTACCGCTCCAACTTCAAGTCCAAGCGGCGCGAATACGAAAACCGCGCGCGCCAGCTGCTGCAGAGCGTGGGTCTGGCCGGCTACGAGGACAAGTTCCCCTGGCAGCTGTCGGGCGGCATGCAGCAGCGCGCCAGCATCTGCCGGGCCTTGATCCACGAGCCGCAGATGCTGTTGCTCGACGAGCCCTTCGGCGCGCTGGACGCGTTCACGCGCGAGGAACTGTGGTGCACCTTGCGCGACCTGCATGCGGCACAGAAGTTCAACGTCATCCTGGTCACGCACGACCTGCGTGAAAGCGTGTTCCTGGCCGACACCGTGTACTGCATGAGCCGCAGCCCCGGGCGCTTCGTCGTCAAGCGCGAGATCGAACTGCCGCGCCCGCGCGACCTGGAGATCACCTACACCAGCGTCTTCACCGACATCGTGCACGAGCTGCGCGGGCACATCGGGGCGTTCCGCAAGCCTGCCGACACCAGCGGCGTGGTGCTGCCGACATGAAGATCTCGCGCAAGCTCGAACGCTGGTCGCCGCTGATCGTGCTGGCCGCGGCGCTGTTGCTGTGGCAGCTGGTGGTGATGCTGTTTTCGATCCCCGAATACATCTTTCCCAGTCCGTGGGCGATCACGCTGCAGTTCGTCGAATTCAAGGCCGCACTGTTCGAGGCCGCGTGGAAGACTTTCTGGGTCACGATGCTGGGCTTTGCGCTCAGCATCCTGGTCGGCGTGCTGCTGGGCTTCCTGATCGGCAGTTCGCGCCTGGCCTACACCGCGCTGTACCCGTTGATGGTGGCCTTCAACGCGGTGCCCAAGGCCGCGGTGGTGCCGATCCTGGTGGTGTGGTTCGGCATCGGCCTGGGGCCGGGTGTGCTGACCGCGTTCCTGATCTCGTTCTTCCCGATCACGGTCAACATCGCCACCGGCCTGGCCACGCTCGAGCCCGAGCTGGAAGACGTGCTGCGCGTGCTGGGCGCCCGACGCTGGGACGTGCTGGTCAAGGTGGGGTTGCCGCGCTCGATGCCGTACTTCTACGGCAGCCTGAAGATCGCCATCACGCTGGCCTTCGTCGGCACCGTGCTGGCCGAGATGACGGCCGGCGACTCGGGCATCGGCTACCTGATGCAGACCGCCGGCAGCCAGCAGCGCATGCCGCTGGCCTTTGCCGGACTGGTGACCATCGGCGCGATGGCGATGGTGATGTACGAGCTGTTCAGCTGGATCGAGAAGCGCACCACCGGATGGGCGCATCGAGGGTCGCAGGCCGCTTGAGCGCGGCCTTGCCACGTCTGATCAGCCGGCCACGGCGCCCTTGACCACGGCGCAGGGCCTGAAGCCGGAGCCCAGGCGCTCGGGCGGCAGGCTCTTCAGGCGCGTCTGCATTTCGGCGTCGGCACGCGCCACGCGCAGCCACCATTGCGCCGTGCCGGTCGGCAGCGGCACGACACGGGCGCTGCGAACACCCTTACGGGTCAGGCTGTTCAACGCCGTTTCAGCACCGTAGCGGTCGCTGAAGTTGCCCAGGCGCAGGCCAGGCACCAGCGATGGCGGCAGCGTCAGCTCGTCGTAGCGGATGCCCAGCTTCTTCAGTTCGTCAGCCTTGCTGCGCAGGGTCTCGCGATCGGCAAAACGCCCCATCACAACGCCCCAGGTGAAGGTCTGCCAGCGCGGCTCGCGCAGCACCGCGCCGTCGGGCACGCTGTTGCCCGCCAGCGCCGATTCGGCGGCGACCACGGCCGCTTCACTGAAGGGGCCGGCCTCCAGGCAGATCAGGGGATCGGGTTCGTTGACGGCAGCCGCCACGGCGGCGCTGGCGGCTTTGGCGCTGAGCACGCTGATCAACTCGGGCCGCACCTGGGCCGCCAGCCGTTCGGGTTCGCGCTGTTCGGCCAGGGCCGGCAGCAGCGGCGCCAGCCAGTCCTGGGTCCAGGCGTAAAAGCCCGCATTGGCCAGCAACAGCAGCATGAGCAGCAGGCGCAGCATCAGACCCCCAAGGGCGCCTCGGCCAGCGGCCGCACGCTGACCTCGCCGCTGCTGACCGACAACTGCTGCGTGCCCTGGCGAACTCGCAGCGCACCCTGGGCGTCGATGCCTTCGGCCGTGCCCTCGGGCACCGCGGCCAGCGTGGTGCTGACCAGCAGGCCCTGCAGCAGATCACGCCGCGCAAAGCCGTCGGCAAAGGGCGCCAGCCCATCACGCTCGAAGCGTCGCAGCGCCTTCGCCAGCGGCGCAGCCACGCGCGCCAGCAGCGCAGGAGCTTCCAGTTCGGGGGTCAGCTCGTGCACGCCGGCGTGGCCGCTGCCCAGGCCGTGCAGGTCATCGCGCGGCATCAGGTTCAGCCCGACGCCGACGACGCAGGCGCGTTGCCCCGCCGCAGACACCGTCTCGATCAGGATGCCGCCCAGCTTGCGCCATCGGCCCGGGGCATCACGCAGCCACAGGTCGTTGGGCCACTTGATCTGCAGGCGCGGCCGTTGCCCGGGGCCCAGCGGCTCGATGGTGTCGGCCAGGGCCACGCCCACCGCCAGCGACAGGCCCGACCAGTCGACCGGGGCCAAGGGCAGACCGAGCGAGAAGGTCAGCGACGCTGCCGGCGCCGACTGCCAGCTGCGACCATTGCGCCCGCGACCCTGGGACTGCGACTCGGCCACCAGCAGCTGCGGCTGCGTCGGGTCTGCCCGCAGCCGGGCGAGCAATTGCGTGTTGGTGGAATCGACCTCGGCCAGGGCCTGCACCAGGACGCCGGGCAGCACGGTCTGCAGGTCGCGCTGCAGCGTTTCGGTATGCCAATCCAGCGAAGTGCCGGCCACTTCAGCGTCGTTTCGGTGACAGCATGGTGCCGCGACAGGCCGGGCTGCCGCAGCGGCATGCGTACTGCTTCTTCAGCGTCGGCGTGTAGCGCTCGTCGATGACTAGACCGTAGTCGTAGAACAGCTCTTCGCCCGGCGACAGGTCGACCAGGGCCTTGATGTACACACGGCCACCGTCTTCGTCGGCCTGGCAGTTGGGTTCGCAGGCATGGTTGATCCAGCGCGACGCATTGCCGCCCACCTTGGCATCGATGACATGGCGGTCGTCGATGTGGAAATAGAAGGTATGGTTCGGGTCCTTCGGGTCATGCGGATGGCGGCGCAGGGCCTCGGGCCAGCTGATGATCTCGCCGGTGTATTCGATGATGGTGTCGCCGGCGGCCATCGGGCGCAGGGCAAAGACACCCTTGCCATGCACACCCGAACGTCGGACCTGGATGCGGCGGCCGTCCTTGCGGGCGGCGGGCTTGTTGACAACGAACGCTTGCGCAGACTTCTTCATTCGGTACATTGAAATCATGGGCGCGCGCGTGCGAGTGGGCGTGCGGGTGTGTGCAGGCACCTGCACCTGCGAGCGCGCGAGGGCAGCGAATTGTAGGCACGGCCGCAGCGTGCGGCCTTCACAGTGAATCGAGACAATGGGAAAGACAGTCATCATCGCGGAGAAGCCCAGCGTCGCGCAGGACATCGTGCGCGCGCTCACGCCCGTCTCCGGCAAGTTCGAAAAGGGCAGTGACCACTTCGAGAATGATCAGTACGTGGTCACGTCGGCGGTTGGCCACCTGGTCGAGATCAAGGCCCCGGAAGCCTATGACGTCAAGCGCGGCAAGTGGAGCTTTGCCCACCTGCCCGTGGTGCCACCGCATTTCGACCTGGCGCCGATCGACAAGGCCAAGTCGCGCCTGTCGGCCGTGGTCAAGCAGATCAAGCGCAAGGACGTCAGCGCCCTGATCAACGCCTGCGACGCCGGACGCGAAGGCGAGCTGATCTTCCGGTTGATCGTGCAGTTTGCGTTCGGCGACAAGCCCAACCCCAAGCCCATCCAGCGCCTGTGGCTGCAGAGCATGACACCGCAGGCCATCCGCGACGGCTTTGCAAAGCTGCGCAGCGACGCGCAGATGCAGGGCCTGGCCGACGCCGCGCGCAGCCGCTCCGAGGCCGACTGGCTGGTCGGCATCAACGGCACACGAGCGATGACGGCCTTCAACTCGCGTGACGGTGGGTTCTTCCTGACGACCGTCGGGCGCGTGCAGACCCCCACGCTGAGCATCGTGGTCGAACGCGAGGAAAAGATCCGCAAGCACGTGGCACGCGACTACTGGGAACTGCGCGCCGGCTTCGACGCGCAGGCCGGCCAGTACGAGGGCAAATGGTTCGACCCGAAGTGGAAGAAGAACCCCGACGACGCCGAGCAACGTGCCGATCGACTCTGGAGTGCGGCCGAAGCCGAGACCATTCGCGGCGCAGTGCAGGGCCAGCCGGCGGTCGTCACCGAAGAGGCCAAGCCCAGCAGCCAGAGCAGCCCGGCGCTGTACGACCTGACCACACTGCAGCGCGAGGCCAACAGCCGTTTCGGCTTCAGCGCCAAGACCACGCTGTCGATCGCACAGGCGCTGTACGAAAAGCACAAGGTGCTGACCTACCCGCGAACCGATTCGCGCCACCTGCCCGAAGACTACCTGCCGGTGGTGAAGAACGCCTTCGAGATGATTGCCGGCGACGGCAAGTCTGGTGGTCACCTGCCGGGGCCGCTGCGCGAACTGGCCGTGCATGCGCGCAAGGGGCTGGACGAGGGCTATGTCAGGCCCGGCAAGCGCGTGTTCGACAACGCCAAGGTGTCGGACCACTTTGCGATCATCCCGACGCTGCAGGCACCCACCAGCCTGAGCGAAATCGAGGCCAAGCTGTACGACATGGTGGTCAAGCGCTTCCTGGCCGTGTTCTATCCACCGGCCGAATACATGGTCACCACGCGCATCAGCAAGGTGGCGCTGCCCGCTGCGACGCACCATTTCCAGACCAACGGCAAGGTGCTGGTCAACCCCGGCTGGCTGGCCGTCTACGGCAAGGAGGCGCAGGACGAAGACGCCAACCTGGTGCCCGTGCAGCAAGGCGAGAACGTACGCGTCGAGAGCGCCGACGTGAAGGCGCTGCAGACCCGGCCGCCGGCGCGCTACACCGAGGCGACTCTGCTCAGCGCGATGGAAGGTGCCGGCAAGCTGATCGACGACGACGAACTGCGCGAGGCCATGGCCGAGAAAGGCCTGGGCACGCCGGCCACGCGGGCACAGGTGATCGAGGGCCTGATCCTGGAGAAATACATGTTCCGCGACGGCCGTGAGCTGGTGCCCACGGCCAAGGCCTTCCAGCTGATGACCTTGCTGCGCGGCCTGGCGATCGAGGACCTGACCAAGCCTGAACTGACCGGCAACTGGGAGTACCAGCTGGCCGAGATGGAGCACGGCCGCCTGAAGCGAGACACCTTCATGGCCGAGATCGCCAAGATGGCCGAGCGCATCGTCAAGAAGGCCAAGGAATATGACCGCGACACCATCCCCGGCGACTACGCCACGCTGACCACGCCCTGCCCCAAGTGCGCTGGCGTGGTCAAGGAGAACTACCGGCGCTTTGCCTGCAGCGGTGCGTCGGGCAATGACGAAGGCTGCGGCTTCTCGATCACCAAGATCCCGGCCGGCCGCGCCTTCGAAACGGCCGAGGCCGAGGCCTTCATCCGCGACCGCAAGATCGGGCCGCTGGAGGGCTTCCGCAGCAAGGCCGGCTGGCCGTTCACGGCCGAGCTCAAGCTGGTGCTCGACGAGGAGATCGCAAACTGGAAGCTCGAGTTCGACTTCGGCGACGACGCCAAAGGTGGTGAAGGCGACGGCGAGCCGGTTGACTTCACTGACCAGCGCAGCCTGGGCGCGTGCCCCAAGTGCAAGGGCCACGTGTACGAGCATGGCAGCAGCTATGTCTGCGAGCACGCCGTGGGTGCGCACCTGACCTGCGACTTCAAGAGCGGCAAGATCATCCTGCAGCAATCGGTGCCGCCCGAAGAGATGAGCCGCTTGCTGGCCAGCGGCAAGACCAGTCTGCTGGAGAACTTCGTGTCGAACAAGACAAGGCGCAAGTTCAAGGCCTTCCTGACCTACGACAAGAAGGAAGGCAAGGTGATCTTCGAGTTCGAGCCGCGCGCGCCCCGGGTACCCGCCGCCAAAAAGACTGCGGCGAAAAAGACCGAAGCCTGAACGCCTGCGCCGGGCCGCGCGCATGACGATCACCGTCTTCTACAAGCTGCTGGCGATCTTCCTAACGGTGGGCCTGGGCTGGGTGGCGGGGCGTCTGCGCTGGCTGGAAACCGGTGCCGGCGGTGGCGACCCGGCCCGGCTGCTCGGCAACGCCGCGTTCACGATCTTCGTGCCGGCGCTGCTGTTTCGCACCACGGTGCGGCTGGACTTCGCCAGCATGCCCTGGCGCACCGTGGCGGCCTTCTTCGTGCCGGCACTGCTGTTCGTGGCCGTCGTCTACCTGTGGCAGCGGCGCACGGCCGGCCCGGGCGCACAGGGTGCAGCCGCGCCCTCGGTGCGTGCGATCTCGGCGGTGTTCGGCAATTCGGTTCAGGTTGGCATTCCGCTGGCCGCAGCGTTGTTCGGCGAAGCCGGGTTGGCCATCCACATCGCGCTCGTCAGCCTGCACGCCATCATCCTGCTGTCGTTGCTGACCGTGCTGGCGGAACTGGACGTTGGGCGCCACCGCGCCGCCACCGGTCAGGCGTCGCGCCTGTGGCCGATGTTGCGACAGACCTTGCGCAACACCATCGTGCATCCGGTGGTGCTGCCTGTGCTGGCCGGACTGCTCTGGAATGCCACCGGCCTGGGTCTGGCGCCGGTGCTGGACGAGACGCTGACCACATTGGGCTCGGCCGTGGTGCCGGTCTGCCTGGTGCTGATCGGGTTGACGCTCGCCTACAGCAATCTGAAAGGTCAGTGGCAAGGCGCCATCGGCGTCGGTGCACTCAAGCTGCTGGGCCTGCCGGCCCTGGTGCTGGCCACGGCGCAAGGGGTTTTCGGCCTCGCCGGGCTGCCGCTGTCGGTGGTGGTGATGATGGCGGCGCTGCCAGTCGGCAGCAACGCGCTGATGTTCAGCCAGCGCTATGACTCGCTGCAGGCCGAGACCACGGCAGCCATCATGATCAGCACCGTGGCTTTCGCCGCCACCGGGTCGCTGTGGCTGGCGCTACTGGCCTGGCTGGCCTGAACTCGGGTGCTCGACGCCGGATTTGGGACAATCGGCGCATGAACCCGAGCGACCTCCCTGCCTACATGGCCCACGTGGGTGCCGCCGCACGTGCAGCGGCCACCACGATGGCAGCCGCATCCACGGCAGCCCGAAACGCCGCGCTGAGCGCGCTGGCTTGCCGGCTGCGCGGCGCCGGCGCATCGCTGCAGGCGGCCAACGAAAAGGACCTGAGTGCCGCGCGCGGCGCCGGCCTGGCGCCGGCGCTGGTCGATCGACTGCAGCTCGACGCCAAGGCCATCGAGACCGTGGCCCAGGGGTGCGAGCAGATCGCCGCGATGCCCGACCCGGTGGGCGAGATCAGTGGCGTCAAGCGCCGCCCCAGCGGCATCAGCGTGGGCCGGATGCGCGTGCCGCTGGGCGTGTTCGGCATGATCTACGAGAGCCGGCCCAACGTCACCATCGAGGCGGCGTCGCTGGCCATCAAGAGCGGCAACGCCTGCATCCTGCGCGGTGGCTCGGAGGCGCTGCAGTCCAACCTGGCACTGTGGGGGCTGGTGCAGGCGGCACTGGTCGACGCCGGCCTGCCGCCGGACGCGGTGCAACTGATCCAAACCACCGACCGCGCGGCGGTCGGCCACCTGATCACGATGCCCGAGTCGGTGGATGTGATCATCCCGCGCGGCGGCAAGGGGTTGATCGAACGCATCACCCGCGAGGCGCGCGTGCCGGTCATCAAGCATCTGGACGGCAATTGCCATGTCTACGTCGACGCCGAGGTCGACCTCGGGCTGGCCGTGGCCGTGACCGACAACGCCAAGACGCAGAAAGTCAGCCCCTGCAATGCCGCTGAGTCGCTGCTGGTGCATGCCAGCCAGGCCGGGGCCTTTCTGCCGCGCATCGGCGATGTCTTTGCAAGCAAGGGCGTGGAGATGCGCTGCTGCCCGCGTGCCGCGGCGCTGCTGTCGCCGCGTCCCAAGGTCGTGCCCGCCACGGCCGCCGACTGGGACCAGGAATACCTGGACCATGTGATCAGCATCAAGGTCGTCGACAACCTCGATGAGGCCATTGCTCACATCAACCGCCATGGCTCGCACCACACCGACGCGATCCTGACGACGAACCATCCGAACGCGATGCGGTTTCTGCGCGAAGTCGACTCGGCCAGCGTCATGGTCAATGCGAGCACCCGCTTCGCCGATGGCTTCGAGTACGGCCTGGGGGCCGAGATCGGCATCAGCACCGACAAGTTCCACGCCCGCGGACCGGTGGGCCTGGAAGGCCTCACTTCCCTCAAGTGGGTGGTGCTGGGCCAGGGCGAAGTGCGGCTCTAGCCATGGCTTGCACCCGACTTCAAGCCGCCGCTGACCGATGAGCCAGGCCCAATGGCTCGGCGTCGGCGTTTGCGCGCTGCTGATGTTCTGGGTGATCGGCGCCTACAACCGGCTGGTAGCGATGCGCACGGCGATCGGTGCGGTGTATGCGCAGGTCGATGACCTGATCCAGCGCAGGGCCGCAGCGGCCCATGCGCTGGCGGCCGCGGCACACGACGAGATGATTGGCGAGCACAGTGCCATCGAGGCCTGGCTGGCGGCTCAGGACCAATGTCGCCAGGCAGCCGATGCGCTGCGCGCACGGCCAGTGTTGGCGTCGCTGGCCGCGGCACTGGTGGCTGCCGAGGCGCCGCTGGCTGCCGCCGGAGCCAGGGTGATGGCGCTGCTGGAGCAACGCCCGCGCGTTCTGGGCGACAACTCTGCAACGACGCATGTGGCCACCTTGCGTGAGACCGAAGCGAGGCTGGTCTTTGCGCGCCAGATGTTCAACGAGGCGGCACAAACGTACAACGACGCCGTGCGACTGTTTCCCACCCGGTTGCTGGCACGCGCCTTCGATTTCGGGACCGCGGGTCGCCTGTAGTCACGGCGCGCCTCAAGAAAAAGCAAGAAGGGCGCCCGTGGGCGCCCTTCGGTGGTTGCTGGTGCGCTTACTTGGCGCCGCTCAGGATCCACTTGACCACGGTCTGCAGGTCGGCATCACTGACCGTCGGGTTCGGCGGCATCGGCACCGGGCCCCAGACACCGGAGCCACCCTTCTTCACCTTGGCCTCCAGCTTGGCCTCGGCGTCTTTCTGGCCTGCGTATTTCTTGGACACATCCTGGTAGCTGGGACCGACAAGCTTCTTGTCGACAGCGTGGCAGGCCGTGCAACCGAGCTTGGTGGCCAGTGCCATGTTGGCCATAGCAGGAACAGATGCCGTGGCCAGCAAGGCCGAGATGAACAGTGCGCGACGGAACATGGTGCGAAGGTCCTTTCGACTCGATCGTAGAGGGAGAAATCCGGGGCCCTGCGCGGATGCTGCCGGGTCCTCGGGCGCGACCAGCGATTCTGACGCCGTTGGGCCCTTGAACCGCGAACAGACCAATACCCGGCCTGGATCGTTGCATGGGCGCGACGAGCCAACCCCACACCCTGGATACAACGGCTCAAGACCCCTGCGGTTGACCGCAGCGGCGTGCGCCACGGCATCGAGCAGCGGGCCCAGTGGACGATCAGCCAGGCCCAGGCTGTACAGATTGATTTTGAACAAGACCGAGATCTGGCGCAGGTTGGCCTGCACCAGGGTCAGTTGTTGAGTCTTGTCATCCATTTCGCCGAGCAAGTCGATACTTTTAGAAATGAAGGGGGCTTCCAGATGAGTTGCCGGCGACAGATCCAGGGCTGCATTCTGGGATTGCCGATGCAGCGCCTAAGGCGCCAGAAGCCGCTGCTGGTCAAGCAGTTGCCGAATGACGTCGGGCATCGCCACCGGCTTGCCGGCCTTGCGGTCGACGAAGACCAGCACGCTGTCGGCATAGGCGGCGCAGTGAGCGTGCTGATCGAAGAAGGCCACACGCAACACGACCGAACTGCGGCCCAGGTGGCCGACTCCAGAACCCAGCTGCCAGCGCGGCGGCAAGGGCGCGTGCTGCAGCAGGTGCAGGTCCACGCGCGCCACCAGCATGCCCAGCCAGGCGCGTTCGGCCGAATCACCGAGTGTGGCGAAAGCGGCCCGCAGCAGTGTCGATCTACCCTGTTCGGAACTTCGCATCAGCGCCAGCTCACTGATGCGGCCGGTCGCGTCGAGGTCGGCGTAGAGGGTATCAAGTTCACCGCGCTGCACAAACTGGCTCAGAGCCGGCGGCACAGGCTTGTCCGATCGCCGATCGCTGGCCAATGCCGGCTCGAGGGTGCCCAGCGCCGAAACCCAGGTCGGCGGCAGATCGATCACCTGACCACGATCGCTGGCTGCCAGTTGGGCCTGCTGCAGGCCGACACAATGCCCGTCCTGAAACAAGGCAGACGCCAGTGTCAGCGTTTGCTGGTCGAGTGCCGTCGTGCGGACTGCGGCCTGCATCGCCTGTGGATATTGACTCTCGAGCAGAAATTCTGTGGTTACCCGGGCGGCCAGCAGACGCGGGCCGCGCGCTCGCCAGAACGCATCGCCAAGGCGGTCGACCAGGAAGCGATGGCGTGCCTCCTGGTGCAGACCGGAAAGCGCCGAGTTGTTCAGATGGCGCAGCGTGTCGACGTCGCTGTAGCGTGTCGGAATCTCGAAGGTGAAGTCGTATCGGCCGAGGTCGTGTCGCCAAGCGTCGTGTTTCATGCCGCCATGATGCCGTGCGGTGCTGCTGCATCACAGCAACAACTGTTGACACGAAGTTCGTGTGACACGAAACTCGTGCATCACGATCTTCGTGTCAAACCTTTAATGAAAAACGTCACCGTCACGATGGAAGACTGCGTCGCCGACTGGGCCAGGCTGGAGGCTGCGCGGCGCAACACCAGCGTGTCCCGTTTGGTGGGTGAAATGCTGGCCGACAAGATGCGGCACGACGACGCCTACGAACGGGCGATGCAGGATTGGCTGCAGCGCGACCTGAGCTTCAGCTCCGACGGCAGCCCTTACCCGACACGCGAGCTATCCCATGGCAATCGGCCCGACCGTCTTCGTTGATACCAACATCCTGCTGTATTCAGAGGATCTGGCCGACCCGGTCAAGCACCAGGCCGCGAGGGCCTGGTTGCGCGAACTCTGGCTTCGACGCTGCGGACGCATCAGCAGCCAGGTGCTCGACGAGTTCTACACCCGGGCCACGGCCGGGCTCAAGCCCGCGATGCCCGCCGGAGACGCTCGCGCCGAGGTGCGCCGCTATCAGCGCTGGCAGCCGTGGAGGACTGACCAAGCCACCGTAGAGAACGCCTGGGCCATCGAAAGCCGCTACCAACTGGGCTTCGGCGATGCCCTGATCGTCGCTGCCGCACAACAGCAAGGCTGTGCCTGCTTGCTGAGCGAAGACCTGTCGCACGACCGGCAGATCGACGGCGTGCGCATCATCAGTCCTTTTCTCGTCGGGCCTGACCTTCTGGATGCCAGCACCGCATGAATACCCCGCTTGCCGACCGCCTGCAGCGAACCGTCCGTCAGGACGTGAAATCGATGCACGCCTATGCCATCCAGCCCAGTGCCGGTTTCATCAAGCTCGACGCGATGGAAAACCCGTTTCGCCTGCCGCCCGATCTGCAGCGCGAGCTGGGCGAACGGCTGGCGCGCGTGGCGATCAACCGTTACCCGGCGCAGTGCGTTACCGACGTTGTCGAGCGCCTGTCGGCATTCGTCGAACTGCCGGCCGGTTGCAAGCTGATGCTGGGCAACGGATCGGACGAACTGATCGACATCCTGTCGGTCGCCTGCAACGTGCCCGGAGCCAGCGTGCTGGCGCCCTTGCCGGGCTTCGTGATGTACGAGATGTCAGCGCGCCTGCGCGGGCTGGGCTTCGTCGGTGTGGCCCTGAGTGCCGACTTCGAACTCGACGAAACGGCCATGCTGGCGGCTATCGAAAGCCATTGCCCGGCGCTGACCTACATCGCCTATCCGAACAACCCGACCGCCAACCTGTTCAGCGATGCCATCGTCGACCGCATCGTCGCCGCCGTGGCGGCCCAGCATGGCCTGGTGGTGTTCGACGAGGCCTACCAGCCATTTGCCGCCCGCAGCCGCATGCAAAGCCTGGCCACGCAAGACCATGTGCTGGTGATGCGTACCTTGTCCAAGTTCGGCCTGGCCGGCGTGCGGCTGGGCTACCTGTGCGGCCGCGCGGCGCTGATCGACGAGATCGACAAGGTGCGCCCGCCCTACAACGTCAGTGCACTGAACGCCGAGGCGACGCTGTTCGCGCTGGACCACGCCGACGAATACGCGCACCAGGCCGCCTTGCTGCGCAGCGAGCGCGAACGCCTTCAACAAGCCTTGCGTGGCATTGCCGGCGTGCAACCCTTCCCCAGCGAGGCCAACATGATCCTCGTGCGGGTGCCGGACTCGACCGCCGCCTTCGAAGGCCTGAAGCGCCGGGGCATCCTGGTCAAGCACATTGCCGGCCTGCACCCCCTGCTCGTCAACTGCCTTCGGCTGACAGTCGGCGCGCCGGAAGAAAATGACGCCATGATCGACGCCTTGCGCGCCAGCCTCTGACCCCGCTTTGGATACCCACACCGCATGGAACTGCAGCACCGCACCGCCGACGTCCGGCGCGACACCAAGGAAACCCGGATCCGCGTCCGCATCGACATCGATGGCAGCGGGCAGGCCGAACTGGCCACCGGCATCGGCTTTTTCGACCACATGCTCGACCAGGTGGCCCGTCATGGTCTGATGGACCTGACGGTCGCGGCCGATGGCGACCTGCACACCGCCGGCCACCACACGGTGGAAGCCGTCGGCATCATGCTGGGCATGGCGGTGGCGCAGGCGGTGGGCAACAAGGCCGGCATCAACCGCTACGGCCATGCCTACGTGCCGCTGGACGAGGCGCTGTCGCGCGTGGTGATCGACTTTTCTGGCCGTCCCGGCCTGCACATGCGGGTGCCCTTCAAGGCCGCCATGATCGGCGGCTTCGACACCCAGCTGGCAGTCGAGTTCTTCCAGGGTTTTGCCAACCACGCGCTGGTCACGTTGCACATCGACAACCTGCATGGCGACAACGCCCACCACCAGTGCGAGACGGTGTTCAAAGCCTTCGCGCGTGCCCTGCGCATGGCGCTGACGAGCGACCCACGCGCAGCCGGCATGATTCCATCGACCAAGGGCACGCTTTGAGATGACCACGGTTGCGGTGGTCGACTACGGCATGGGCAACCTGCGATCGGTATCGCAGGCGCTGCTGCATGTGGCGGCCGGCACCGGCGTCGATGTGGTCGTCACCAGCCAGCCCGCTCAGGTCCTTGCCGCAGAGCGGGTGGTCTTGCCGGGCCAGGGGGCGATGCGCGAATGCATGCGCGAGCTGCGCGACTCGGGCCTGCACGACGCGGTGCTGCATGCTGCCGCGAACAAGCCGTTGATGGGCGTGTGCGTGGGCATGCAGATGCTGCTGACGCACAGCGAAGAGCAGGACACGCCCGGCCTGGGTCTGATCCCGGGCGAGGTTCGGCGCTTCCGGCTGGACGGCCGTCTGCAACCCGATGGCAGCCGCTACAAGGTGCCGCAGATGGGCTGGAACCGCGTGCAGCAGTCGCGCACGCACCCGATCTGGGCCGGTGTGCCTGACCAGAGCTGGTTCTACTTCGTGCACAGTTACCATGCCGACCCGGTCGATGCAGCGCACAGCGCCGGCATCACCGACTACGGTCTGCGCTTTACCTGCGCGCTGGCACGAGATAACATTTTCGCCACCCAGTTTCACCCCGAGAAGAGCGCCGAGCACGGCCTGGCCCTGTACCGCAACTTCCTGTCCTGGAAGCCCTGACCGAGAGCCAACCCTCTTCCCGATCCCCACCCGGATCCACCCCCACGCTCCGCCACGAGCCATGTTGCTGATCCCTGCCATCGACCTCAAGGACGGCCATTGTGTTCGCCTGCAGCAAGGCGACATGAAGGCCTCGACCACCTTCGGTGAAGATCCGGCCGCGATGGCCCGGCGCTGGCTCGACGCCGGCGCCCGGCGCCTGCACCTGGTCGATCTGAACGGCGCCTTTGCCGGCAAGCCGATCAATGAGGGCGCCGTGAAGGCCATCCTGCGCGAGGTCGGCGAAGAGATCCCGGTGCAGCTCGGCGGCGGCATCCGCGACCTGGACACGATCGAGCGCTACCTCGACGACGGCCTGAGCTACGTCATCATCGGCACGGCTGCGGTCAAGAGCCCGGGCTTCCTGAAAGACGCCTGCAGCGCGTTCGGCGGCCACATCATCGTGGGCCTGGACGCCAGAGACGGCAAGGTGGCCACCGACGGCTGGAGCAAGCTGACCGGCCACGAGGTGATCGACCTGGCCCGCAAGTTCGAGGACTATGGCGTCAACGCCGTGATCTACACCGACATCGGCCGCGACGGCATGCTGTCCGGCATCAACATCGACGCCACCGTCAAGCTGGCGCAGGCGCTGAGCATCCCCGTCATCGCGTCGGGTGGCCTGGCCGGCATGGCCGATATCGAACAGTTGTGTGCAGTGGAATCTGAAGGCATCGAAGGCGTGATCTGCGGGCGCAGCATCTACACCGGCGCCCTCGACTTCGCGGCCGGTCAGACCCGGGCCGATGAGCTCGGCGCCGCGCGCTGATGCTGGCCAAACGCATCATCCCCTGCCTGGACGTCACCGGCGGCCGCGTCGTCAAGGGCGTCAACTTCGTCGACCTGCGCGACGCCGGCGACCCGGTGGAGATCGCCGCACGCTACAACGACCAGGGCGCCGACGAACTGACCTTTCTCGACATCACCGCCACCAGCGACGAGCGCGACCTGATCCTGCACATCATCGAGGCGGTGGCCGCCCAGGTTTTCATTCCGCTGACCGTGGGCGGCGGTGTGCGCAGCGTGGCCGACGTGCGGCGGCTGCTGAACGCGGGCGCCGACAAGGTCAGCTTCAACTCGGCCGCGGTGGCCAACCCGCAGCTGATCCGCGACGCGTCGGACAAGTACGGCGCACAGTGCATCGTGGTCGCGATCGACGCCAAGCGCCGGGTGGGCGATGGCCTTGCGACCCAGGGTACGGGCTGGGACGTCTACACCCATGGCGGGCGCAAGAACACGCATCTCGACGCGGTGGACTGGACGCGCCGCATGGCCGACATAGGCGCAGGCAAAATCCTGCTAACGAGCATGGACCGCGACGGCACCAAGATCGGCTTCGACCTCGAACTCACACGGGCGGTGTCCGACGCCGTGCCAGTCCCGGTGATCGCCTCTGGCGGTGTCGGCGCGCTCGAACACCTGTCCGACGGCATCCGCCTCGGTGGCGCCGACGCGGTGCTGGCCGCCAGCATCTTCCATTACGGGGAATTCACCATCGGGCAGGCCAAGGCGCTGATGGCGCGCGACGGCATCCTCGTGCGCCTGTAGCTGTCGTGGCTGCCGCGTCCGGTCGACCGAACGAGGTCCGCCTCATCGGTGGCCGCTGGAAGCGCAGCAAGCTGCCCGTGATCGACCGTCCCGGCCTGCGCCCCACGCCCGACCGCGTGCGCGAGACCCTGTTCAACTGGCTGGGCCAGGAACTGACCGGCTGGCGCTGCCTGGACGCCTTCGCCGGCAGCGGCGCGCTGGGTTTCGAGGCGGCGTCCCGTGGTGCGGCCGAAGTGACGCTGATCGAGCGCGACGCCGGCCTGGTGCGCCAGCTCGAAGCCACACGGCAGCGCCTGGGTGCCGAGTATGTGCGCATCGAAGCCGCCGACGCGCTGGCCTGGATGGCGCGCTGCGCCGCCGGCCGCTTCGACCTGGTGCTGCTCGACCCACCTTTCGAGGCCGCATTGCTGCAGCCCGCGCTGACACTGGCCCACAGGCTCGTCGCCGACGGCGGCTTCGTCTACCTGGAGTCGGGCCAGCCGCTGCCGGATCCGCAGCCGGGGTTCTCTCTGTACCGCAGCGGCCGCGCTGGTGCAGTGCACCATGGACTCTGGCAGCGCGGCTACACTTAGCGCGACGACCGACGAGGGCCCGCGCCGTGATCCCATCCAAGCCGCTGACCGCCGTGTACCCGGGCACCTTCGACCCGATGACGCTCGGCCATGAGGACCTGATGCGACGCGCGTCGTGCCTGTTCGACCGCCTGATCCTGGCGGTGGCGGTCGGGCATCACAAGCGCACCATGTTCACCATCGCCGAACGGCTTGAGATCGCGCAAGAGATCGCCGGCCCGTACAAGAACGTCGAGGTCACCGCGTTTCGCGGGCTGCTGCGCGATTTCGTGGTCGACAGCGGCGGCCAGGTGGTGGTGCGCGGGCTGCGTGCGGTGAGCGACTTCGAGTACGAATTTCAGATGGCCGGCATGAACCGCCAGCTGATGCCCGAGGTCGAGACGGTGTTCATGACGCCGTCCGACCAGTACCAGTTCGTCAGCGGCACCTTCGTGCGCGAGATCGCCAGCCTGGGTGGCGACGTGTCGAAGTTCGTCGCACCGTCGGTACTGCGGCGCTTGAAGGAGCGGGTCACCCAACCCGAGTGAGAGCGTGTGAAGCCATGGCCCTGATGATCACCGACGAGTGCATCAACTGCGACGTGTGCGAGCCCGAGTGCCCGAACGACGCGATTTCGATGGGTGCCGAGATCTACCAGATCGACGCGCGGCGTTGCACCGAATGTGTGGGCCACTTCGACGAGCCGCAATGTGTGCAGCTGTGCCCGGTGGCCTGCATCCCACTCAACCCGGATCTCGTCGAGACGCGCGAGCAGCTGCACGCGAAGTTCCTGCGCCTGCATCCGGTCGCCGCTTCGACTTTGGACGAAGCTTCGCTGCGGGCTTCAACTGCGGCTTCGGGCGCGGACTAAGTTCGCCTGGCCCGTTGCGGATTGCGGCCAGGCCGTTGCCCTGCAGTCGTGCCTCGCGTTCGCGCTCATGGCGTTCGGCCACCAGGGCCTGTGCCAGCCGTCGGTCACGCACAAGCACTGTTTGCGCCTGCGCCTGCTCGGCCTGGCTGCGCGGGTCGGCCACCGCCACCGCCTGACCGCCCGTGCAGGGCGCGTCACCGTAGCTGCGACCGTCGACGCCGCAGCGCCACACCGTCTGCGCCTGCAGCGAGGCGGCCACGCCGCCCCATAAGGCGACACAGACCACGATGGCGTGACTGATCTTCATGTTGAACCTCCGGTTGGTGTCGGTGGCGGCGTCGCCGAGGGCGGGCGCGGCGGCTTGGGCCGCTGCAAACCGGCATGGACCTTCATCGTGGCGCGCGCCATGTCGCCCGTGATCAGGTCGTCGCTGGCGTCCAGCGTGCGCGTGATGCAGGCCAGGATGGCTTCGCGCTGTTCGGGTGCAGGTTTGCGCAACACGTAGTCCACGACCTCGGCCTTGATGCCGGGATGGCCAATGCCCAACCGCAGCCGCCAGTAGTCTGCGCTGCCGAGCTGCGCGTGGATGTCCTTCAAGCCGTTGTGGCCGCCG